>Ga0210040_10000340_pt1 | contig 80210 bp, 72 predicted proteins | sample CryGeyCG12114_NA_FD_185462 | JGI IMG/M metagenome (GOLD analysis project Ga0210040, IMG submission 185462) | Groundwater microbial communities from aquifer - Crystal Geyser CG19_WC_8/21/14_NA (SPAdes) (version 2) | ecosystem: Environmental > Aquatic > Deep subsurface > Groundwater | place: USA...
TGATTGTTTTTGTAGCCGGATTAATCTGGCTGCTATCATCGCAATTAATAAGTTTTTCGGAAGAGTTAAAAAATATATCGGATAAAATAACGGTTTTTGTTAATAATATCCAGCAATTTTTGTTTCGAAAATTTGCCATTCAACCTACTAAACCCGACGAACTCATCAGCAAAAACCTGACCATGCTGCGCGAAACCGGCACCCGGTTTTTGGGCAGTACCATTTCCATTACCACGGGTGCTTTAAGTGTACTTACGCTCATACCCATTTATATATTTTGTATGCTTTACTACCGCGATCATTTCCGGCGGTTTATATTTCAGTGTATTTCCCGCGATCGGCGCGATACCTTTATGACTACCATGGATAATATCCAAAAAGTAGTGGCCAGCTATATATCCGGGTTAATGATTGTAATTGTAATTGTAGCTATCCTAAATACCATTGGCTTATTGATTATGGGTGTGCCTTATGCTTTCTTTTTTGGTGCTTTTGCTTCGGTACTAACCATTATTCCGTACGTGGGTATCCTGATAGGAGCTTTATTGCCCGCTATGTTTGTTTTAATTCAAACCGGTTCTATGGTTAACGCCATTATTGTTATTGGTATTTTTACCTTTGTCCAGTTTCTGGAAGGTAATTTTATAACCCCCAACATAACCGGGTCTAAAGTAAGTATAAATCCTTTTGCCGCTATTCTGGCCTTAATTATCGGTGGCGAAATATGGGGAGCAACCGGTATGATTTTATCAATACCGATTATTGCCATTCTTAAAGTAATATTTGATGCGTATGAACCGCTAAAACCTTTGGGCTTCTTGCTAGGCGATGTTAATCACCGGGAGTCTACCGAACCCGGATTCCTGGCAAGACTTTTAGAACATCTAAAGAACATGGTCCGCATTAAATCTTAATAATTCTGTACCGTATTTCATTAGCCGGTGAAGATGTTACTGGTTTGTAACTTAAAATAATTTAGCCCAGTATAAAATGTAATAATTGACCAATGACTATTTGCAATAAGAAGGAGAACTAAAATATGGATAATAATTTTGATGAAAAAATAACCCGTACGGTAAACGACCTGGTTGAAACCTGCAGAGGAGGCATGAAAGGTTACGAAACAGCGGCCGGTACTATCGAAAACCCCCAGTTAAAATCTGAGTTTAGTCGCTTATCGCAGCAAAGGGCAACTTTTGTAAACGAATTGGAAAGCACGGCGCGCCAGTACGGCATAACTGCTGATAATGAAAATACTTTGGAGGGTGTTGCCATGGATGCTGCCGGAGCTGTACACCGGGGTTGGATAAACCTGAAATCGGCGTTAGCGGGTAATAGTAGTGAAGCTATACTGAATGAATGCGAAAACGGGGATGCGGCTGCTTTAGAGACGTACGAACAAGCTTTAACCGTATCAGCCTTACCTCCCGATCTGATAAAAGTAATTGAAAAACAACACCAGGAAATTTTAGAAGCTAAAAATCATATAACTTCTTTAAAACAAAATACCTAAAAATTTATTTATAATATAAGTTTAGTGTTTGTTGAGCATAAAAGCAGCCTTTAAGGTTGCTTTTATATTTTAAGGCAAACTGTTTTACATGATGCAGGCTATTTTACTAAGCACATTAGTTTTACTAAGTAAATGAAACAGTTTTAATGCTTTTTTGGTTATGCTTTTAACCGGCTGCTTAGCCATTATTCTACCCTAATTAACCAATTTTGTACGCAATCATCGACATTGAAACTACCGGCGGTCAGCCTTCCCAGGATAGAATTACTGAAATTGCTATTTTTATCCACGATGGCCAGCAGATTGTAGATCAATACAATACTTTAATAAATCCGGAGCGCCCTATCCCCTATTTTATTACCCAACTAACCGGCATTACCGATGCCATGGTGCAGGATGCCCCTAAGTTCCACGAAGTAGCCCGCGACATAGTTAAATTTACTGAAGACAAAATTTTTGTAGCCCATAATGTGCGGTTCGATTATTCTTTCCTGAAAAAAGAATTTGCCGATTTAGGTTATACTTACCAACGCAAAACCCTTTGTACGGTACGGCTTAGCCGCTCTCTAATGCCCGGTTTACCCTCTTACAGTTTAGGCAAACTTTGTAAAAGCATTAACATTGATTTAAAATTGCGGCACCGGGCTATTGGCGATGCCGAAGCCACGGCCGAGTTGTTCGACCGGCTGTTAAAAATAAATCAGAAAGAGCTTACGCCATCCGAAGAAACCCAAAAAGAAAGTAAAGCCACCCTTTCCAATGCAGTAAAAACTTCTTTGCTCCCGCCGGCTATCACGAAAGAACAGGTAAATGCCTTGCCCGATGCCGCGGGGGTATATTATTTTTACGATAGCGATGGCCAGGTTATTTATGTAGGTAAAAGCATCAACATCCGGAAACGCATTATCCAGCACTTTAACATTGATTACAAGAGTCACAAATCCATTGAATTTAAAAACCGGATTGCCGATATTACTTACGAATTAACCGGCAGTGAACTGGTAGCCTTGCTGTACGAATCGGACCAGATTAAAAAGATAAAACCGCAGTATAACCGGGCGCAACGGCGCAGTATATTTTCTTCCGGTATTTACCTGTACGTAGATGAGAATGGTTATAAACGTTTAAGTTTTGATAAAGTAAATTCCGAGCGGGTCCCCTTAATTTCTTTAGAGAATCATTTTAAATCGAAAAGCTTTTTGTTTCATAAAGTTGAGAAATACAATTTATGCCAGAAATTAAGCGGTTTATACAAAAGCAACGGTGCCTGTTTCAATTACCAGGTACACCAATGTAAAGGCGCTTGCTTAGGACTGGAAGCGCCGGCCGAATATAACGCCCGCGTTGATGCAGCCATTGAATCCTTTAGTTTTGAACACGAAAATTTTGTGGTAATTGGCAAAGGCCGGGAAGCCGGCGAACGTTCGGTGGTGTGCATTGAAAATGGCCGCTACTTAGGTTTCGGATTTATAGACGAGTCTTTTTCGGCTAATAATTTACAGGACTTTAAAGAAGCCGTTAAATTTTACAACGACAACAAAGACGTGCAGCAGATAATCCGGGGTTATTTGCGCACCAAACACAAAGACAAAGTATTGATCTTTTAAACTGCCCTTATTATGCAAAACAAACGTTCTTTAAGCAAAGAAGTTTCTCCTGTAGCCTGACTTATATTAATAAACTTGTAACATCACACACACGGGAAGGCTTTTCATGCTTTAGTAAGCCAAGCCTTCCAACATTCTTTCTAATTTGCCTTTATCATTTGGTAAGCACCTGCATGCATTTAGTGCTATTCTACCCCTAACAAAAATCATTATTATACTTACATTTTATTCTGGTTAAAATAAATATAACACATATTAAATATATTTTCTTAAAATACGTACCTGATAAAACAAGGCGTTAATACAAGTTGCTATGATTAGAAAAAGAAGCATTTAGCAGGGCAAATAATGCTTCGGGATGCTTACTGTAGCATTAAGATTACCATTTTGTTTTACTTGCCGATACGGCATTAATTCTTTTGCATGTATTTAAGGTACTATATTCTTATTTTTTTGTTTTTTATTTGCGGTTGTGCCCGTCAGGGATATTTTCAGCAGGACGCTTTATATAAATCAACTTCTTCTCCCCAAATAGATATTGCTTCACCGGAATATAATCTGGTAACAGCCGGTCGGCATTATCAGAAAAACAAAATACACCAGTTATTCTGGGGAAAACATTACCGCGAAGTTTGGGCAACCCCAGTCTTGGCGCCGGCTATAGATTTAAATAGCATTAAAGGCGGCTTGCGACCAGAAGAATTAGGTGGTGGTTTACAAAGTACCAGCCTTTCGTTGCGCGATAAACAAGGACACTTATTTACCATGCGTACCCTGGATAAAGATCCGGCTAAATCAATTAATCCTTTTTTCCGGCAAACCTTTCTAGCCAATTTAATGCGCGATCAAACTTCCGCTATTAATCCGTATGCAGCATTTGTAGTGCCAACCCTGGCCGAAGCCGCGCAGTTATATCATACCAATCCGGAACTATATTATGTACCAAAACAAAATGCTGGTTTAGGAAAATTTAGCGAACCCTTCAGCGGCAAAGTAGTAATGCTGGAGGAAAAATTTACGGTAAAAGAATCATTAACCGATGATTTCGGTAAAGCAACCGATCTGGTAAACACGGAAACTTTTCTGCAAAACCGGTTTTCGTCCCCTCATTACAATTTAAATCAGTTAGGTTTTGCCCGGGCCCGTTTATTCGATGTATTTATATTGGATTGGGACCGGCACGACGGTCAATGGAACTGGGCAGCTATGACTGCCGAAAATACGCCGGAAATTATTTATGAGCCCGTACCCAAAGACCGCGACCAGGCTTTTTACCGCTATGATGGTTTTATTCCCTGGCTCACCACCCGCAAAATATTAACGCAACCTTTTAAAATTTTGCGCCATAACCGCCAGGACGTAGCCGGTTTAATTTATAAAGCCCGCTTTTTAGACGAACGCTTGTTAAATGAAATTACCAAACCCGAATGGCTGCGTATTGCCAACAGCATGCAGGCCAGCTTAACCGACGAAGTATTAAAGAAAGCAGTTGCTGTTTTTCCGGTACCGGTGCAAAAGAAAGTTGGGGAAAGTACTTTAAAATTGCTGCAAAAGCGCCGGGATAAAATACCCACTTTAGCGGCTGAAATGTATGCGCTGCTAGCCCGGAAAGTAATCATTGCGGGTACCGATGAAAAAGAATTATTCCGGGTAACCCGATCAGATGAAAAAACATTGGTGCAGGTTTTTTCTGTTTCTGATAATACTTCAGCCGCCAAACTTTTTTACGAACGGGAGTTTTCTGCCTCCGAAACTAAAGAAATTACTTTAAGGGGCTTGGGCCAGGATGATGAATTTATAGTGGTCGGCCAGGCTACAAAAAGTCCTTTACTGGTAATTTACGGAGATAAAGGGCAAGATAAAATAACGGACACCTCCGAGGTGAAAGGCCTGGGTAAAAAAACCGTAGTTTACGATAACCGTTCCGCTACTACCTTACAGCTCGGCCCAGAAAGCAAAAACAAAACTTCCGATAAAGTAGAAATTAAAGAATACGAGCGGATAATGCCATAATGCTTATCCGCCCGCTCCTGTTATTTTGTTTTATTTTAATTTACCGGCATTTCGCATAAATTAATTTTTGCGAAAGTCCTCAATTATTTGGATGCCAATGCCGGTAGCACCTTTTCTCCGAAAGTTTGAATAAATTGTTCGTGTTCTAAATTTACATTGTGCAGGTACAAATGGTCAAAGCCAAGTTCTATATCCTGGGTAAGCCAATCAATGTGCCTTTGTACATCCGATGAGATCCGGACGAAATTATCCAGTTCGTACGGGTTTACAAACTGACCTGCGGCTTCAAATTGCTCCGGTACCCGCAAATCACTTAATAATTTCGAGTCGAAAATATTAGCGCGCCACTGGTCAAAAGCACCCTGCCGGGCTTTTTCTTCACTGGCCGCGTAAGATAACTGCACTTTTAAAAACATGGGTTTGCCTTCACCGCCACCTCTTCTAAAAGCAGTTATTACTTTTCTTAATTCGTCTGCCGGTCTCGAAATCGTAATCATGCCGTCGGCCCAGCTTCCTACCCATTCGGCGGTTTGTTCCGTAATAGCCGCCCCTACTATTAAAGGTTTTACTTCGGGGCGCGTGTATAAAGTAGCTTCTTCCACGTTTATTAAACCTTTATGTGTTACGGTTTCGCCGTCCCACAAGGCCCGGATAACGTCTACTGATTCTTTCAACCGTTTATTCCGGTCGGCTTTGGCGGGCCATTTATCGCCGGTTATCATTTCGTTTAAAGCTTGCCCTGATCCCTGCGCCATCCAAAAACGTTTCGGAAACATTTCGCCCAAAGTAGCTGCGGCCTGGGCTACAATTGCCGGATGATACCGTTGCCCGGGGGCATTTACCACCCCAAAAGTTAAATTAGTTGCCTGCATGGCTGCGCCTAGCCACGCCCAGGCAAAACCACTCTCGCCTTGTTTATTCGTCCAGGGATGAAAATGGTCGGAAGACAAAGCAGCCTGGAAACCGGCTTTTTCGGCTAATTGCACATATTGCAATAAAGTACTGGGTTTAAATTGTTCATGCGATACATGATATCCTATTAAAGCCATAAAATGCAATTTTATTAATTCTGAAAGAAAGTTAAGGTTGAATATAATTATATAGCCTAATACAGGTGTAACTTTACTTAACTTCGTTTTTAACGGTTTTCAGCATTTCCAACACCAGTTTTTCCGAAGGAGAAATAAATTCTTCGGCCGGTTTGCTGGCATCATGGTCTTTCAGGAAATCGAATAATTTATCTTCTTTAAAAAAATCCAGCACCTGCGGATGCACATAATATTTGCTGCACACGGCAGGCGTATTGCCTAAACCTTTGGCCACCTGCTTAAATGCTTCTTTCACGGTTTTCTCTTTTTCCAGTTCCGGTTTTTCCTCAATCAGGTTTTCCAGGCATTCTACCATTAAAACGGTACCGCCCCAGGTCCGGAAATCTTTAGCCGTAAAGTCGGCGCCGCTTACTTCCTGTATATACTCGTTCACATCGCCTGATTCCAGCGCCCGTCGTTCTCCGTTTTCGTCGTAGTACTGAAACAAATCGTAACCCGGAATATCTTTACATTTTTTTACCAGTTTGGCCAGGCGCCGGTCGTGGATATCAATTTCGTGCTCTACTCCTTTCTTGCCCACAAATTTTAGCCGGATATTTTCGCCTTCTATTTGCACGTGCTTATCCCGGAGCGTAGTAAGCCCGTAAGATTTGTTTGATTTGGCGTAGAACCGGTTACCAATCCGGATTAAAGAATTATCCAGCAGGTTTACCACAATGGCCGTAATTTTCTTTTTGTTTAATTGATTCTGCGCCAAGTCTTTTTCTATCTGTTTTCTTATGGCGGGTATTTTTTCGCCGAAGGCTATCATGCGGCCAAACTTGGTTCCGCTACGGGCATTGCGCCATTTCGGGTGATAAATATATTGTTTCCGTCCTTTCTGGTCGCGTCCGGTAGCTTGTATATGCCCGTTGGGCGAAGGACTAATCCAAACGTCGGTCCAGGCTGGCGGAATAATAAGTTTACTTACTCTTTCCAGCACTTTTTCGTCGGATATTAATTCACCTTTGTTATTAAAATATTCAAATTTTCCTTCTTTATCCTGCCGGGTAATTCCCTTGCCGGTATCGGGCAGATACCGCAGCCCGGCTTCTACCGCCGATTGGGCCGGATCGGCGTACAAAGCATGTACATCATCGGATGTTGTTAGCGCCATTGGTTTATTGCAGATTATAAATTAGTTTATTTATTAAACCGGGTTGAGGTAAAAAAGTTATGTTTTCGCCGCTTATGTTTGCCCTGAAAAACTTTACTCTAATTTTGTATATTAAATGCTGTTTGCCTTTAACTTTAGTTTCTATTTAAATTATATATTATCTTTTCTATATCTTTTTCGTTTAACACTGTTACTGGTCAGCAGAAAGCCAGGTTGATAACCAAGCCCAGCATTTTAGTTTATATTTTTAATGCCTCTTAGGGCTTATTTTTATGAAAGTAGATTTTACTACCGGTTTGTGGCAATTATATTACTTTATTTTCTTTTTGCCTTTTCTCAGTTCTTGCACCAAAAATAAGAACGTTGATCGGCTCTTGTTTTCAATTGATAACAACATGAACCTGGGTTTACAGGTAGCTCCCGAAGTAGATTCTATTTACCGTGCCCAAGAACAATTAATAGAAAAAAACGACCCGCGTTATGCCGAGGCTTACCAGCATTTGGATTTGATTGTAGCTACTATCCTGAATTCGGGTAAATAAATATTTTAAGTAAATCCGGAATATTCTTTAAAACAATAAAATAGCATTATGGCTGAATTAAAAGAAACACTCTTGGGGCTCGCCAAACAAATTGAAGGTAAATTTGATAATTTAATTTTTGATTTGCGGCAACGCTTAAATCTGTTTCAGCCTTTACAAATAATTACTTACCAAAGCTACGGCACGGTAAACCGGCTTTACGTAAAAGGGCGCGTTATTGCCGATAAAAACATTACCGCGGCCGCGGATCAGGACAATGTTCTGGATAATATCCTGAATATGTATAAGCGTTTCCAGAGCGATGAAATTCCGAATGCCCGGTTGCGCTTGTTGTTTGAAGACCAGGAATATTTGGTAACCACCGACGAAGAAGGCTATTTTGTAATCAACTTAGCCCCTAAGAACCCGCTTCACCTGGATGATATCTGGCATCATATTATAGTAGAATTAATAGATGCGCCTATAGCGGTGCCGACGGGTTTGCAGGCCAAAGCCGAAATTTTAGTTCCCCCACCCGATGCGGAATACGGCATAATCAGCGATATAGACGACACCATTATAAAAACCGATGCGACCGATCTGATTACCATGTCGGGTAATGTTTTTTTGCATAATGCCCGCACCCGTTTACCTTTTGCCGGAGTTTCGGCTTTTTACAAATCTTTGCAGCTGGGCCGGAACGGTAAACGGAATAATCCTTTTTTTTACGTATCCAGCAGTCCCTGGAATTTATACGATTTGCTCCATGATTTCCTGGATATTAACGAAATACCCGCCGGCCCCTTGTTACTCCGCGATTTTGGTATGGAAACGAACAAGCTCATCAAGAGCGATCACATGGGGCATAAATTTAAGGAAATTGAAAATATTCTGATTACTTATCCGCAGCTAAACTTTGTATTAATCGGCGACAGCGGCCAGGAAGATCCGGTAATATACCGGGAAGTAGTAAAAAAATATCCCACCCGCATTTTGGCCATTTATATCCGCGATGTGCAACTGCCCGAACGAGCCAAAATAGCCGTGGCAGTTTCGGAAGAACTGGAAAAAGATAAAGTAGAAATGTTGCTGGTGGAAAATACCGTTACCGCCGCCGAACATGCAGCTAAAACGGGTCTGATATTTTCTGAGGCCATACCAGCCATTGAGGAAGACAAAGAAAAAGATAAGAACCCGGCCGTTACCCAGTAAAAAAGTTCAGATCTAAAGCAGGTATCTCCGGCTTATCGTTTTAAATAGCACCCGGAAACAAAGGTTTCACAAAAGCTTTGCCACCCAAACGGCGCATATTTAGCTGGATGCGCCGGCGTTTAGACAGAATAGCTCCCGAAGGTTTTTTAACCGAATACCGGATTGGGTTAGGTAATACAGCGGCAATGAGCGCGGCTTGTTGTTGCGTTAATTCTTGGGGTGATTTTTTAAAATAACGATGCGCGGCGGCATCAATGCCGAATATGCGGTCTCCCATTTCGGCTACGTTCAGGTAAACTTCCATAATACGGGCTTTGCTCCACAGCATCTCAATCAGCACGGTAAAGTAAGCTTCCACGGCTTTGCGCAGGTAACTCCGGCCATGCCACAAAAACACGTTTTTGGCTACTTGCTGACTAATGGTACTGCCGCCTACCTTCTTTTTGCCTTTCCGGTTTGTTTTAAAAGCTTCTTCCATGGCCTTTAAATCGAAACCATTATGGGTTAAAAACAACTGGTCCTCGGCCGCAATTAAAGCTAACGGAACGTACTCCGATACTTCGTTTAAAGAAACGTAGTGGTAATTTATATTTTTATCGGCCAAACCTTCTTTACCTGCCTTTGCCCGGCGCGAAAACATGTGCAAAGTAGCCGGCGGCGGCAACCACCGGTACACCAGTACCCAAGCCACACTCAGCAAAAACAAGCTTAGCACCAAACTAAGAAACAAAGACCGAACTAAGCGGAAATCTACTTTCATGTATTTAGAATTACGGAAGTAAAATTATTGCTTTTACTTGATAAGATATTGATAGTTTTAAAATCGAATAACATGCGGGAAAAGAAAGTATATAATGAAGCTGTTTAGTAAAGCGATTAAAAGTAAAATTGGTCGCTATTGGCGTGTTTTCACTGCCAATAGCGACCAATCTTGCCTTACCAAATTACTTGCCGGTGAAAACATAGAACAAGGGCTAATTTCTAAAATACTAAACCGCTTTTATAATAAATTCTTAAAACGTAAAGGAAGTATTGCTAATCACTTGCTACTTACAACCTGATACATTTACATCAGTAATATAAAAAGTTACGTATCTAATTTAAAAACTATATTATTGATCGTGCTGCATGGCCAGATTTTTACCTTTATTTCCGTTGAATATTGTGGTTTTTCCGGGTGAGAAATTAAACCTGCACATTTTTGAACCTCGTTATAAACAACTTATAACGGAATGTTTGCAACAGGAAACTACTTTTGGGATGCCTTCCTTTTTAAATAACCAGGTATCCAGCATCGGCACCGAATTAAAGATTTTGAGTCTGGAGAAAACACATCCGAATGGGGAAATGGATATTAAGACCCAAGGCCTGGGACTTATCCGGATTCTGGACTTTTACAAACAAGCCCCTAATAAATTTTACCCGGCCGGCAGCGTAGAAGATATCCGGCTGCAAAACCAGGAAGATAAAAGTCTGAAACACCAAATTACCGAATGCCTGCGCCAGATGTACAGTATTCTGGGAATTGAAAAACTTTACCTGAACTTGCCCCCGGATTATAAAATATTTGATATTGCCCACCACCTGGGCTTGACCATGGAGCAGGAATACGAACTATTGCAATACGAACATGAACTGGAAAGGCAAAACCGGGTGCTGGCTCATCTGCAAAAAATTATGCCGGTAATTCTGGAAACCGAACGGTTAAAAGACCGGGTCCGGATGAATGGCCATTTCAAAAATATAATGCCGCCCAACTTTTAAGTTAAATTGGTAAACTAAAAATTATATATGCCTTTTTACACGCTTACCAATCCCCTGCTCTATAAAATTCTGTTGGGAGTACTCCTGCTTAGTATTTTATTCCTGATTGTTGCCTTTATCCGTGAAAGGCAAATCCGGAAAAAACCTTATTTTAAAAATAAAGCGGATCATACACCGGCAAATTTATCTGATCTGCATAAGCCGCTTTATTCCGTAGCGTTAATCGGTGACATTGGTGCTATTACAAACGCGAATGATTCGGTAATGCTTTTGGTACAGAAATGGATGAATTATATCGGCGAAGCCGGTAGTATTGTCTTACTCGGCGATAATATTTATCCCAAAGGTTTGCCTCCCGAAACCGACCGGCATTATGCCGATGCCAAAAGCAAATTAGATAACCAACTACAGGTATTTAAAAATTACCCGGGCCGGGTTATCTACCTGAGCGGAAACCACGATTGGAACAAAGGCCGGCGGAGTGGCTTTTCTTACGTGTTGCGGCAACAAGATTACGTACTCCAAAATCTATCTAAAGCTAATGCTTATTTACCTTTAGATGGCTGCCCCGGACCGGTAACATTTCCGCTGGCGCCTGGTTTACGATTGGTAGTCATCAACACGCAATGGTGGGTACAAAGAGGCATCCGGCCAATTGGCAAGGCTTACAACTGCAGCATCGAAAGCATCGATGAATTTTTTACTGCTTTAGAAAACATATTGAGTCAATACCAGCACGAACAAATTATAATTGCGGCCCACCACCCATTGTATAGTAATGCCCAGCACGGCGGTAATTTCACTTTAAAACAACACTTATTTCCGCTTACAGCAGCGCACAAAAAGTTTTATTTACCGCTGCCGGTTGCCGGCTCTTTGTACCCAGCTTACCGCAAGCTTTTTGGGGCTTACGAAGACATGTCCCATCCACGGTACCGGCGTTTGCGCAAAAAACTGCTCAGAATATTCCGTAAGTATCAAAACCTGATTTATGTGGCCGGTCACGATCATAATCTACAATACTTTCCTGTAAAAGGAAACCATTATATTGTGAGCGGCTCCGGCTCTAAAATTGCTTATGTAGATAAAGGCGGCAAAGCCGCGTTTACCCACGAACACAAAGGTTTATTTGTGGTAGATTTCTACGAAAACCAGGAAGTATGGCTACGAGTGTTGGAACCAACCAGTATCTTAACGAACCAAACCGAAATAGTATTCCAGAGAAAATTAAGATAATAGTTATTGCTTATTCCGTGACAGGTACCAGCACTTTTAAGCTTCTTTTATATAATTTAATATGTATTTCATCATCAACCGGAACGGGCTCCCCGTCAATCTGTAAAATATCTTCGGGCGCTTTTTTTATTAATGCCGATTTGCATTTGAGTACGCGGGAATAAACCGATTTTTGGATGGAATTAGTATAAAGATCATATAAAATGCCTAGCGCGGCCGTTTTCGGAAATGGCTCAATCAAACAAATTTCAAAAAAGCCGTCATCTACTTCTCCTTCCGGGTTAATGGCAGCATTACTCCCGAAAGCATTGGCATTCGCAATGGTAAGCATAAATGCCGGACCTTCGTACGTTTCCTGATCGGTTTTAATTTGGTAATTAAAAGGTTCGTAAGCCAGGTATTCCTGAAAAGCTATTTTGGCGTAAGCTCCGGGTCCGCGGGTATCGCCTTCACAAAACATTTTTACAATGCGGGCATTAAAACCCAAATCGCACAAATGAAAAGCCGTCCGGCCATTTATTTCCAGCGAGTCGATGGCTTTAATTTTGCCGTTATGAATAAGGTTCAGGGCCGCAGGAATATCCTGCGGAATGCCCAAATCTTTAGATAAACCATTTCCGGAGCCCTGCGGCAGAATAGCCATGGGCACCGGGCTATGATTTAATACTTTAGCTACCAAACTTACCGTACCATCGCCGCCTATGGCTACCACCAGGTCAAAACCGTTGGGCAGGAGTGCCTGCAAGGCCTCTTCATCATCCTGGCCGGTAGTTGAATAAATTTCGCTTTGCAGGGTATTGATTTCACAATATTCCTGCATAAGCCTTTGGACCTCTTCTTTGCTGATGTCTCCGGAAATTGGATTCAGAACAAATAAGATATTTTTAAATTCCGGAAGTAGTGCCATGATTTAAGTTAATTAAATTATGGTATTAAACCGGCTGGCACGCCATTCGGAAACTCTTCTTGTATATCGGCCTGTAAACGGGCTATCCGGTTTTCCGGGTTGGGATGGGTTTGAAAAAACTCCGGAGTAGAGCCCCCGCTGCTATTGGCACTTAGTATTTCCATTACGCCAATCATGGCCGTAGGGTCGTAGCCCGATTCGGCGGTAAAACGCACCGACCATTTATCTGACTCCAACTCGTCATCGCGGCCATATTTCAGGGTCATAAGTTTGGCAATGGCGGCGGCAGCAACTGCACCGCCGGCGCTGGCCGGCCGGTCCGGGTCGTAGGCTGCAATACCAGCAGCACTGGCTAACCCTTGGGTTAACCTGGATTTAGCTAATTGTTCGGCCGAATGGCGGGCAATTACGTGGCCTATTTCGTGGCCCAGTACACCGGCCAACTGACCTTCGGTTTGTAATTTACTTAATAAGCCTGCCGTAATAAATACCTGGCCCCCCGGCAATGCAAAAGCATTCAGGGTTTGCTCATCGGCTAATAAATGAAAATCGAACTGGTAAGGGCTGGTTCCTGCTTTGGTCTGGCTTACTAAACGCTGTCCTACTTCTTTTACTTTGGCAGCTGCCTGCTGGTCCGGATGCAGGCCACCGTATTGTTGGGCCATTTGGGGGGCCGCTTGCAAACCTAAAGCAATTTCCTGCTCTACGGTCATGTCGATGTGTTGCGTTTCGCCGGTGATTTCGTTTTCTTCCCGTTTGCACCAGTAAGAAATAAGCGAAAATCCGGCAATTAGCAATGCTATTATATATTTTATTCCTCCTCGCATTTTTAAATCTTTTTTGGCTTATGAACGCTAAAGAAATAGGATAGTTACAGGTAGTAATCTCTTGCGTTCCGTAATTAAATCTAGCGCGTAAAAAATACGAATAAAGGAATTATTCTTATGAATTAAAAAGTAACTATATACTTAAAGCCAACTTAAACGTACATAGTTTGAAATATTAAGTTTATATGAACTTTTAAACGCTTAAACAGATAAAACTATGAATATGAAAAGAACCTTTGGGGCCGTTCTAACTATCCTGGGTATTATTTTTATTATATGGGCCGCTTATGCTTTTATGTCGGGTGGGTCCTCCGTAGGTAACATTTCCGTAGGAAAAGCTAAATCTATCGTTCCTTTTATTGTAGGTTTAATTTTCTTTTCGTCGGGTATTGGCCTGGTAAAGAATACAAAAGACGAAGCCTGATCATTACACCAGCTAATTATAAATGAGTATAAACAAAAAAACCGGTAACTTTTCAGTTACCGGTTTTTGTTTAATTTCTTTTTGTATTTTATAAACTAGCAGTAAGCGTGCGGTTTCCGGATGCAAAGTAAGCGGCTGCAATGCTTTTATTTAAATAATTAGAAGTGTAAGAATTAACGTTTCCATCTATATACAACAAGGATTTGTTTTTGATAACGTTAATAATGGCCGGCGTTAATTCTACGGGTAAAGCCGGGCAACCGTGGCTGCGGCCCAAGCGGCCGTGCGTTTTAATAAAATCTTTACTTACGTAATCAGCACCATGTATTACAATAGCTCGTTGCAAGGCACTGGTATTATAGCCCGCATCCATGCCGTTTAGTTTTAAAGATAATCCATGTTTACCCATGTAAGTATTAGCTGTTACGTAAAAACCCAGGCTGCTCTGATGCGAATTCACGCGGTCAGAGAAAACTTCGGCTCTTTCGTTGCCGCTTCCCTGTCCGTGCGCCACTAAAGTCTGAAACAATAATTTTTTACTTTGTAAATCAATTATCCAAAGGCGTTTGAAGTGGCTGGCTTTACCAAAATCTACAATAGAAATAATAGACATGGTGGGAGATATCAGCTTGGCTTTTTTGAAATTTTGTAAACCAATTACGGCATTTGCAAATAATTCCCGTTTCAGGCCGGTACCCCGCAAATCCATTTCATCAAAAGTATCCTCAATATAATCTTCCAGTTGAGCTTCCGCCGTTTTAATATCAGTATTAACGGAAGCTGCGGCAACTGCTGATGCAAACTGACCTGAAGCACCATTAACATTTTTAACTAATTGAGAAACAGGATAATTTGTTTCCGGACTTAAACCACTGGAAGGCGGCGTAAACGCGAAAATTATAAAACTAATAGCAAGTACCGATAATTTCTTCATGTAGGCTACCTTGTTGTATAAATAATTAACGTGAAAATTTACCTTTTTTGTTCCTAAATAAAAAAATTTTCCGATAATAATTATAATTTATATTCTTGTGCTCATCTTTGCAATCATATTCATATTGTTTTTATATTATTATGCATTCTCTTTTTACCTATATTCTCAAAAAAACATTTTCTTTCTTGTTTGTAGCTTTTCTGTTTATGCTGTTGCTAACTAGTTGCCAGCAAAAGCCCGCTATAACTGGTTTTGATGAAAAAACCTGGAAAGAAGATGTGCGCGGATGCCAAAATAAACGAATGGCCCTGGTATCGGCCCTGGAAAAAGCTAAACCGCAGCTTATCGGTTTAAGGCACACTACTATTATAGATGTATTAGGAAACCCCGAAGGAAATTCTCTTGAAAAAAGCGGCCAGCGGATTTATTATTATTTTATTGAGTCCGGCCCACAATGCCAGGACAAACACAACATTAAAAATGCCGATAAAATTTTTGTTCAGTTTGATGCCCTGGATCGGGCTAAATATATCACGATTGGTAAATAAAAAAGCCGCTACTCAGTGTAGCGGCTTTCTGATAAAGCCAAATTATTCTTCTATAACAACCTTTTCACCACGTTTGGGTTTTATCTTCACTTCTCCATCTTCTATCTTCACTTTACCATCCGTAGTTTCTATTTTGGTTTTTCCTTCTTCACTTTTGGCTTTAAAAGATCCATCTTTAGCTTTTAGCTTCGTTTCATCCGCATCTGCCTTATAGATCATATCTTTGGTTTCTATCTTTTCGCCGTTTTTATTTATTTTTAATTCACCGGCTTCCGATTCAACCTTTATGTCATTACCTTTTACTTTAACGTTAGCGGCATTATTAATACTTGGATTATCAGATGTATCTTTATTATTTTCTCCTGTTTGTGCTTTGTTTGGCTGTGCTTCGCCGGTTTCGAAGGAACGGCCTCCGTATCCGGTTGCTTGCATATTAGCATTTTGGGCAGCCGGTGTTTGGCCGACCACTTGTAGATAAGTGGTAAACTGGGAAGGCGAAAGCGACTGCGCTAATTGGGCATCAAATGTTTTATTAACATTATTTATTTTTGCCTGCTGCATGGCAGCATCGTTCGGATACAAACTTTTAATTTCCGCTATCTGACCGGCCCGGGCCTTGCTTACATCCCGGAAACGGATATACTGACCTTCGTTTAAACGTAATTGTGCCGCCATTTGCCGTATCTGATCGTCGGTACTGACGTGACCAGTATATTTACGGGCAGTAGCAGTTTGGTTGGACTGAGCATGCGTTTGAGCAGAAGCGCTTAAAGCCATACCGGAAACAAGGGCTCCTAAAATTATCTTTTTCATAGTAACGTTATTATTTATGAAAACAAAAATTTAAACATCTTATCCGGTCCCTGCTATCCGCTTACGAACGTATCTATTTATAAGTTGATTATTAATATCTTTTCATAAAATAACAATGGCGTTTAAAGCCTTATTATCCATTAATTGTAATTCAAAAAAAGAAAAAATTAACCTTTTTGGTATCAAGCATCAATTAATATATCCAATGCAGCTACGTTATACAAAAATTTGAACGGCCAAAAACCGGCTGCTAGGCGTAAAAACCAGTTCTCCCCTTATAAATAATCAGATCATAAAAAAAGCCGGTAAAATTACCGGCTCTTACTGCTAAATTATTTTTAAAATATTTATATATTTTTATCGGCTGTACGCCCTCCCGATTTGTCGTACAACATCATCAGGATATAAGCGGTAAAAGCGCCAATTACTAAACCCATCAGGGCATAAGCCATACACAACATAACCGGCGATAAAGAACCAAAGTAATCGTCTGTTCTTAAAGTATTTTGATATTCAGCATCTACGTAAGAAGTATAAATCATAATAAAAATACCGTAGAGCAACGAACCTACCAGCCCTGTCACAAAACCAATACCTAATCCGGGCAAATAAGGCATTACATTGCCTTGCACTCTCTTATATTTTACAATTGCCATCATTACCGCTAGAATGATAAATATAAATCCGGCCATGCGGGCTTCTTCTTTGTTATTAACTCCCAGCGCGGTTAATATTAAGAAATAAACTATCATTATTATTCCGGCAAAAAAGCCGTAGCGTAGTCCAATTCTATCCGTTGTTTTATCTGTTGCCATAGTTTTATTTTTTGGGTCAATTTAAATAGATGTTAGCTAAACTGTTGCCAGGCAAACTATATCTTTGATTTGATATACTTGTTTATATTGTCTGATGTTGTATAAAAAAGCAATTTTTCTGTTTTTCTTTCCGGATAAGCTATTTCAAAGCCGAAGCATTTATACCTAAATTTTTGAAAATCAAAATTTTCTCTCTTTTAACAAGCATTTCGTCTAAACCAACAATTAGGTCTAAATTCTAAAGCCTTGATTCATAAACCCAAATTAATTTCGTAATTTTGCGGCCTGAAATTGAATAGGTTAAAGTCTATAATAAAATTATTTATATATGATAAGTACGTCCAATGTTAGCTTGTCTTACGGCAAGCGGACATTATTTGAAGATGTTACCATTAAATTTGTGCCGGGTAATTGCTACGGATTAATCGGGGCCAACGGTGCCGGAAAATCTACTTTCTTAAAAATATTATCCGGCGAAATAGATCCACGCACCGGGCGCGTCGAAATTCCGGGGGGCATGCGTTTGGCCGTGCTGCGGCAGAACCATTTTGAATTTGATGAATTTCCGGTTTTGCAAACCGTAATTATGGGGCACAAACGCCTGTATGATATTATGCAGGAAAAAGACGCCATTTATGCCAAAGCCGATTTTACCGAGGAAGATGGCATGCGGGCTTCGGATCTGGAAGCTGAATTTGCCGATTTGGAAGGCTGGAACGCCGAAAACGATGCGGCCACGCTTTTGAACGGCTTAGGTATTACCGAAGACTTACATTACTCACTCGTACAGGATTTAAGCGGCAGCGAAAAAGTGCGGGTATTGCTGGCGCAGGCTTTGTTTGGTAATCCTGATATTTTATTACTCGATGAGCCTACGAACCACCTGGATGCCGAATCTATTCTGTGGTTAGAAAACTTCCTCGATTCTTTTAACAATACGGTAATTGTGGTATCGCACGACCGGCACTTTTTAGATGCGGTGTGTACCCACGTTGCCGATATTGATTACAGTAAAATTCAGTTGTACGCCGGTAATTATTCTTTCTGGTACGAATCGAGCCAGCTGGCATCTAAACAGCGCACCGATGCTAACCGGAAAACCGAAGACAAGCGCAAAGAGCTGGAAGAATTTATCCGGCGGTTTAGTGCCAATGCTTCTAAATCCAAACAAGCTACTTCCCGGCAAAAATTATTGTCGAAACTAACCCTGGAAGATATTAAACCTTCTTCGCGGCGTTATCCTTATATTCAGTTTAAACCGGAACGCGAAGCCGGCAACCAATTACTTACGGTAGATAACCTGAGTAAAACCCTGGAAGACGGCACCGTTTTGTTTAAAAATATTTCATTTATGGTGGAGAAAAAAGATAAAATCGCAGTGCTAGGTCGCAACGATTTATCGGCTTCTACTTTTTATGAAATAATCATGGACGAAGCCAAAGCTGATGCCGGAACTTATAGTTGGGGCACTACCATAACGCCCGCTTTTTTCCCGAAAGATAACGCTCAATATTTTGATACCGATCTGAATCTGGTAGATTGGCTGCGGCAGTATTCTACCGAAAAAGACGAAAGTTTTATCCGGGGATTTTTAGGCCGGATGTTGTTTTCGGGGGAAGAATCGCTGAAGAAAGCCAATGTTTTATCGGGAGGTGAGAAAGTAAGGTGCATGTTATCGAAAATGATGCTGCAGTCGGGCAATTTTTTAATTTTGGATGAACCTACCAACCACCTGGACCTGGAATCGATAACGGCCTTGAACAATGGCCTGAAAGATTTTACCGGCACCGTTTTGTTTGCTTCGCACGATTTACAATTTGTAGAAACCATTGCCAACCGCATTATTGAGCTTACGCCTAAAGGCATTATAGATAAACGAATGAGCTACCAGGAATACCTGGAAGACGAAAGTATAAAAGCTTTACGCCAGAAAATGTACAGTTAATTTCGGATATACTTTTCTCTTACAAATACCGTTGAATAATAAAAATTAAGACAACGATATATAACGAAATAGATGCGGTTATTTCAAAATAAATGCTGGCTTTTGCTGTTGTGCTTGCTATTGATAGGTGCCGGGCAAGTTGTAAAAGCGCAAACCACTGATACTACGCAGGTTAATCAATTAGATATTAATCCTCCGGCCAATCCGGTGATTATACCTTCCGATACTATTTTGCCTACTATTATTCGGTCAAAAGAAAAAGAACCAGAACAACCCACAAAGAGTTTGCTGGAAAAACTCTTTGTGGGCGGAAGCGGTGATTTGGGTTTTCAGAGCAACCCTTATTACGGCAGTTACTTTACTATTGGGGCCTCACCTATTCTGGGTTATCGCTTAACCAAGAATTTTGCCCTTGGACCAGGTATTCTGTACCAGTATTACAGCATTGGCGGTTATAAATTTCACGATTACGGCGCTAAAGCTTTTGCCCAGTTTTTAATATACAAAGGTATTCTGGCGCATGCCGAACACGAAATCCGCAATACCCAATACAACTCCGGCAGCATCGGGTCTAACGAACGTTATACTTTCCGTACCAGCCTGGTAGGTGGTGGTTACCGGCAAATGGCCAGCGACCGTTTTGGTTTTGACTTATACCTGTTGTTTCCTATAATCACCTCGGCCGACAATGCAGTAAATAACGCACCGGTGTTTCGGGGAGGATTTATTTATAATTTAAAATAAATTTGTAAATACTTACCAAATAAAAAAGAGCACCTTACAGGGTGCTCTTTTTTATTTATATCTCCAGCTTAGAACTTACGCTCCTCTAATCAACCGCAATATGATTGCTATAACAGCAATTACTAATAAAATGTGGATGATACCACCAACTTGGCCAGGGAATCCTAAGAAACCAATTAGCCAAAGAATAATTAATACAACTGCGATAATATACAGCAAATTTCCCATAGTTTTGTTTTAGTTTAGTTTATTGTTCGGAAAAATTAAAAGTAAAATCTTTATACGCGTCTTAGCAGCCGAATGATTATAGCAATGACGGCAATTACTAATAAAATATGGATGAGGCCGCCTACCTGGTTCGGAAATCCTAAGAATCCGATGAGCCAAAGTAGGATTAAAACCACAGCTATTAAATAAAGTGTGTTTCCCATTGTAAAGGTATTTTCAAAAAAATTTCTAGTTAAAGGTTTAGTTTATAATATCAAGCCAATTACCTAGCTTACAGACGTTTAATTATCCTTGGCTGCATGTTAAAATTGGCTTTTTTATTAGATGTATTCTTGTACGTAGTAATATCATAAAAGATTTATATAGAAATATTTTTTTACAAAAACAGCATCCGCAAGAGTTTTCTTATGGCTTGTTTCTGGTTTTTTGGTTTAAAAAGAGCGAATATTCATTTTAAATATTCTTTAATTTTTTACCTTTAAAATCAGGAGAAAAAGAACAGAAATTTAAATGAAAAAAATAGCGGTAATAGGTTCCGGCACCATGGGTAATGGTATTGCGCATGTATTCGCACAAAATGGCTTTTCGGTTGCATTAATAGATATTTCGGCAGAAGCATTGCAAAAAGCTTTACAAACCATTGCCCAAAACCTGGATCGCATCATAGCCAAAGGTAACCTGACCGAAGAGCAGAAACAACAAACATTGGCCAACATAAAAACCTATACTGTCTTAGCCGAAGGTGTACAGGATACTGACCTGGTAATAGAAGCGGCAACCGAGAATGCCGAACTAAAAGCCAAAATATTCCGCGATCTGGATCAATTCTGTTTGCCTGACACTATTCTGGCTTCCAACACTTCGTCTATTTCAATCACTAAAATTGCCGCCGCCACCAACCGCCCCGATAAAGTGATCGGCATGCACTTTATGAACCCGGTGCCCATTATGAAATTAGTAGAGATAATTCGGGGCTATTCTACTTCCGATAACGTAACCAAAAAAATAATGGAAATTTCGCGGCAATTAGGTAAAACGCCCACCGAAGTAAACGATTACCCTGGTTTTATTGCCAACCGAATATTAATGCCCATGATTAACGAAGCCATTTATGCTTTGTACGAAGGAGTAGCGGGTGTAACGGAAATAGACACGGTGATGAAGTTAGGCATGGCCCACCCCATGGGTCCTTTACAATTAGCCGATTTTATTGGTTTGGATGTTTGCCTGTTTATCCTGAATGTGATGTACGAAGGTTTCGGCAATCCCAAATACGCTCCTTGCCCCTTGTTGGTAAATATGGTGCAGGCCGGTCATAAAGGCGTAAAATCAGGCAGTGGTTTTTACGCCTGGCAACCCGGTACAAAAGACTTGATAGTAGCGGAACGCTTTCAGAAAAAATGAATTTACTAAAAATTCTTACTTCTTTATCCCCAACTGTCCCAAGATCGGCTATGGCTGCAAGTGCCATATTATTAACTTATGGCTGCGCTCAACTAAACTTTAAAGGAGAAAAGCCGCAAACACAAAGTACGGTAAACGAATGGCGGGTGTACGGCGGCAATGCGGCTGCTAACCGGTACTCAGCATTAAAGCAGATAAATACCAGCAATGTGCACCAGCTACAGGTAGCCTGGACGTATCATACCGGTGATAATAAGCCCGGCCAAACTTCGGAAATGCAAAGTCAGCCCCTTATGGTGAACGGCGTGGTTTATACTACTTCCCCTAAATTAAAAGTCCTGGCCCTGGATGCCGCTACCGGAAAACTCATCTGGCAGTTTGATCCTTTTCTGAATGCCGAACCCAGAATAAGTGCGAACCGGGGAGTAGTGTATTGGGAGCAAGGCGAAGATAAACGCATTTTATTTACGGCCGGCCCTACTTTGTTTTCGCTGGATGCTAATACCGGCCAACCGACGGCCAGCTTTGGCCAAAACGGACAGGTTAGCCTCTACGAAGGTTTGGGCCGCGAGGTAAGTAATTTATATGTAGTTACAACTACCCCGGGTATTGTTTACCAGAATTTGTTAATCCTGGGTTCCCGGGTTTCGGAAAACGGCGATGCGGCTCCCGGCCACGTGCGGGCTTTTGATATCCGGACAGGCAAAATTGCCTGGGTATTTCATACCATTCCGCAACCCGGCGAATACGGTTACGAACAATGGCCGGCTACAGCCTGGGAAACAGTAGGAGGAGCCAATGTATGGAGTGGTATGAGTCTGGATGAAAAACGCGGCTTGGTTTTCCTGCCCACCGGCTCAACTTCTTACGATTTTTACGGTTCTAATCGCCCCGGCGAAAATCTATTTGGTAATTGTATAATAGCCCTGAAAGCGACCTCCGGCGAACGGGTTTGGCATTATCAAACAGTTCACCACGATATCTGGGACCGGGACCTTCCGTGCCAGCCTAACCTGGTTACGGTAACCCACCAGGGAAAAAAGATTGATGCGGTTGCCCAGGCCACCAAATCCGGATTTATTTTTTTACTGGATCGGGAAACCGGTAAACCTTTGTTTCCAGTGGAAGAAAGGCCGGTTCCGGCGTCCGACTTACCCGGCGAACAAGCCTGGCCTACCCAGCCTTTTCCGGTAAAGCCGGCTCCTTTTGCCCGTCAGGTTTTCACCGAAGCCGACATCACCAATATAAGTCCGGAAGCAAAAGCCCATGTCACTACCCGTTTAAAGACGGTTCGTACCGGTCGTTCTTTTATTCCGCCCAGTAAGGCCGGCACAGTTATATTGCCGGGTTTTGATGGTGGTGCTGAATGGGGCGGCAATGCTTTTGATCCCGAAAGCAGTATTTTGTACATTAACGCCAACGAAATGCCCTGGATTTTGACCATGGTGGATACGGAAAATAAAGCGGATAAAAGCATCTCACCAGGTAGAAGTTTGTACGCGTCTAATTGTGCGGCCTGCCATGGCCAGGACCGCCTGGGCGATCAACACAGTTATCCTTCGTTGGTAAACATTGGCAACCGGCTTCAGCATCAGGATATAGAAAAAATTATTAAAAACGGCCGCGGCCGAATGCCTTCTTTCAGCCATATTCCGGAGCAAAACCGTCAGCAAATAGTTAATTACCTGCTTAACCGGGAAGATAAAACCAATTCTGCCGCACCGGAAACAAAACCTACTGCCAGCACCACTCCCGAATTTCCTTATGTGCACACGGGCTATCATCGATTCCTGGACCCTAATGGTTATCCGGCCATAAAACCGCCCTGGGGCACCTTAAATGCCGTTAACCTGAATACCGGGGAATATATGTGGCAGGTACCGCTGGGCGAATTTAAAGAACTAACCCAAAAAGGCATTCCGCCTACCGGCACCGAAAACTACGGCGGGCCTATTGTAACAGCCGGTGGCCTGGTTTTTATCGGCGCCACCAAAGACGAAAAATTCCGGGCTTTCGATAAAAAAACCGGTAAAGTTTTATTTGAAACTACGTTGCCGGCCGGGGGCTATGCTACTCCCTGCACGTATATAGTAAACGGCAAACAATACGTGGTGATATCGGCCGGGGGCAGCAAAATGGGCACTAAAGCCGGTGATGCTATTGTGGCCTTTGCTTTGCCGGATTAAGTCTGGTACATTCAATTTATAATTAGGAATAATGAGACAAATTTTCCCAATAGCGGTTTTGCTACTATTAAGTACTACTTGTTTTGGACAAAAAAGTATTGATAAACAACTGCAAATCAGAATTTCCCCTTTAAGTTTAATTGATCCTGTTACCAGCGTAATTCAGGTAGGCCTGCAAAAACAAATTAATAAAAAATTAGCTGCTTCCGTGGATTATGGTTTTAAATACTTAAGCTTTTATGATCCTTATGGTCGGAAAAACTACCAATATTCTAAATCCAGAGTTGAATTAAAGTATTTTATAAAGTTGAAGAATAAAAGTTCTGCTGCCTTAGTCTCCCCATACCTAGCTGTTGAAGGATTATACTTACCTCAAAAATTCAGAAAAGAAAATGAATGGATATTTAAAGATCAAAAATCATATAAATATGAATACTCAAATATCAACCGGCAAGTATGGGTTTATAATTTAAAATTCGGAAAAGAATACACCATAAGAGAGAAATTTATCTTTGACAAATATATAGGCATTGGGATAAGAAAATTAACAATCACCCAAAATGCTTTTGGCGAAGTTGAAAGTTTATATGATGAGCCCGTAGATATGCCTTCCGGATCAAGTATTGACTGGCAGGATGGAATTTATTACCGGCCTAACTTTCTGTTGGGTTTCAAGGTTGGGTATATTCTAAATAGAAAAGAACAGTAATTGACTACCGTTCTTTTCTAATTTAACTGATTTTTAAACCGTTACCCCATTATCCCGCAGGGCATCGTTTAAAGAAGTTTTTAGATCGGTGCTTTCTTTGCGTTTACCTATAATTAAAGCACAAGGCACCTGGTAATCGCCGGCCGGAAATTGCTTGGTATAAGATCCCGGGATAACGACCGAACGCGGAGGTACATAACCCTGATATGTAATGGGCTCCGGACCGGTAACATCTATAATTTTGGAAGAACCAGTAATGCACACGTTGGCCCCTATTACCGCCTCTTTGCCTACGCGACACCCTTCTACCAGAATAGACCGGGAACCGATAAAAGCGCCGTCTTCTATAATAACCGGTGCCGCCTGTACGGGTTCCAGCACGCCACCTAAGCCCACACCGCCACTCAAATGTACGTTTTTACCCACTTGCGCACAGCTACCCACGGTGGCCCAGGTATCTACCATGGTACCTTCATCTACATAAGCGCCAATGTTTACGTACGAAGGCATTAAAATAACCCCCTTAGATAAATAAGAACCGTAGCGGGCAATGGCATGCGGAACCACCCGCACTCCTAATAGCGCAAAATTTTTCTTTAAGGCAATTTTATCGTGAAACTCAAACGGACCGGCTTCTATTGTTTCCATTTTTTGAATGGGGAAATACATGAGAACTGCTTTTTTCACCCATTCGTTTACTTTCCAGTTTTCACCATCTGGTTCGGCTACCCGGATAAGGCCCCGGTCAAGGTCGGCAATTACACTCCGAATAGTTTCTACGGTATTTATATCTTGTAATAAGGAGCGATCTTCCCAGGCTTGTTCTATAGATTCTTGCAACGACATATTGGCTGTATTTTTAAGTAAAGATAAATAAAGTTGTAAAAGTAGTAGTTTTACATTAATGATTAAAACCCGTTTGCTTCTTGCTTCTTTATTAAAGCCGGTAAACGATAGCCGCTTCTACGAAAAACTGGGGCTTTCTATTAGTAAATTACCGGCAATACAATTACATATTAGCGGGTACAACTCTCCCGTTCCATCCGGTGCCCCGAAGAACCTGTTTTTCCATCCACTTTTCTGTTTTCACCGCTTAAGCTTAGGGCGGATAATAGCCCAATTTAAATACCTCAAATTCTTATTTGGTTTAAAGCCGCAAGTAATTATAATCGGTACGCACGAATTACTCCTTAGCAGCTTATTATATAAAGCATTTTATTCTTGTCTGCTTATATACGATGTGCAGGAAAATTATTATTTAAACCTGACCAGTCAGCATATATATACCCCAATAATCAGCAGATTGGCTGCCCATCTTATCAGGTTTATAGAAAAAATTACGGCTCCGTTTATCAGTACCTTTTTCTTAGCCGAAGAAAGTTATGCGAAAGAATTGCCTTTTATTGGCAATAAGTTTTTGGTTTTACAGAATAAATATAAACCGGCGGCTCATTATGCATTGCCCCAGACAAGTTCCGGCATTTGTATTCCGGCTACCGGCAACGTGAATTTATTGTATTCCGGTACTATTTCGGAATTATACGGTATTTTCGAAGCCATTCGGTTAGCCGAAACTTTACACCAGATATCTCCGCGTTACAAGCTTACTATAATTGGTTACTGGCCGCAAGCAACTATCGGGCAGCGTATAAAAGAGCTTATCCGCCAAAAACCTTTTATCACGCTTCTGGGGGGCGATAAAATGGTGCCTCATACCGATATTTTACAAGCTATTGCCGCCGCCCACGTCGGATTATTGCCCTATCATTCTCACCCTAGTTTAAATCATTGTTTACCTACTAAATTATTTGAGTACCTGGCGCATGCCTTGCCCATAATCGTACAGCAAAACCCGGTTTGGGAAAATATTATTACAGCCCATCAGGCCGGATTTAGCATTAACTTCCAGGATTTTGACCCGGTAGTTATCATCAAAAATCTGGAAGAAAATACTTTTTACCGCAACCTTACTCTAAATGATGTTTATTGGCAATCGGAAGAAGATAAACTTTTAAACTTGCTGAATAGGAAATTATAAAAGCAGGATTATAAGTAAAACTACAGAATGAATGACTGAGTTAATGTAGGAATTTGGGAATATCTTTTTGATTTTCAAACTTTTACAAGCTTATTTAACTTAAACTGATTTTATCTACTTACTTAGATTAAATAGATATAAGCAGCAACATATAGCCCCTAATTCTCCTGATTATCTTTTAAGTGAGAAAATCTTAGGGCTTTTAGCAGATTTAAGCTCTAAAGATTTCTCTTTTCCTCAAAAATTTCTATCTTAATTTAAATTATTTTTTAGACGAACCTAAATTCTTTACGTACTATTTTTAACTTTAACCTGAATATGAGATTTTCTAAAATTGCCGGCGTTGGTCATTATGTGCCGGCTAAGGTGGTAACCAACCAAGATCTGGAAAAAATAATGGACACTTCCCACGAGTGGATTGTGGAACGGACTGGTATTCAGGAGCGCCGGTATTTTGAACCAGGTATTGATACTACCGCCAATATGGGTACTAAAGCCGCGCAAAAAGCCTTAGCCATGGCCAACTTGTCTGCCTCCAACCTGGATATGATAATTTTCGCCACTTTAAGCCCGGATTATATTTTCCCCGGCTCGGGCGTGTTGGTGCAGCGCGAATTAGGTTTAAAAAATATTCCGGCTTTGGATATTCGGAACCAATGTTCCGGTTTTGTTTACGCCCTTTCGGTGGCTGATCAGTTTATAAAAACCGGTATGTACCATAATATTCTGGTGGTAGGCTCCGAAATTCATTCTTCTGGTTTAGATTTTTCGGATAAAGGCCGGGCTGTTTCGGTTATTTTCGGCGATGGTGCAGGTGCCGTTGTTCTTAGTCCTTCGGAAACAGAAAAGCAGGGAATTTTATCTACGCATTTGCATGCTGATGGCGAACTGGCCGAAGAACTAGCCTGTGTGGCACCAAGCAGCAACAAAAAAGAACGGACGACAAAGGAAATGATTGATGACGGCTCTATTTATCCGTACATGAACGGCCAAACGGTATTTAAAAATGCGGTGGTAAGGTTTCCGGAAGTAATTATGGAAGCCCTAAATAAAAATGGCTATCAACCCCAGGACATTGATATGCTGATTCCGCACCAGGCTAACCTCCGGATTACCTCTTTTATTCAGCAGAAAATGGGCTTGCCCCAAGAAAAAGTTTTCAGCAATATCCAACGTTACGGCAACACCACGGCAGCATCAGTACCAATTGCTTTAAGCGAAGCGGTGGAACAAGGAAAAATAAAAACCGGCGATCTGGTTTGTTTGGCGGCATTCGGCAGCGGATTTACCTGGGCCTCCGCTTTAATCAGATGGTAAGTTAGCGGTTAAACTTGAATTTTAAACAGAGGTCTGTATAAAAATTAAATTAAAATATTACTGTATCCCATTTGCTTCACAATATCTAATTAATCAAGAATATATAAAAGTACAGCTAACAGCTAAAAGCTAATTACTAACAGCTAATTGCTAACCGCTAAAACCATGTACAGCTATACCGAAGAAAATTACATTAAAGCAATATATCAGTTATCAGATGGTGGCAAGGAAGTAGTGAGCACCAATGCCCTGGCGGAATCTCTACAAACCAAAGCGGCTTCGGTGAGTGATATGCTACGCAAACTCAGCACCAAAGATATTATTCATTACGAAAAATACCGGGGCGTTTTTCTTACTCCTGCCGGAACTACTTACGCTTTAAAAATTATTAGGAAACACCGCTTATGGGAAGTTTTTCTGGTTAGCAAACTAAATTTTAACTGGGACGAAGTACACGAAGTGGCCGAAGAAATGGAGCACATTAAATCGGAACTGCTCATTCAACGTCTGGATGAATTCTTAGATTTCCCGCAGTTTGATCCGCATGGCGACCCAATTCCTTCTGCTCAGGGAGAAATAAATGAAGTAAAACAAATATTAATGTCAGAACTCAATCCGGATGCTTGCGGGGTTGTAGTAGGAGTAAAAGACACCCAGCCTCTTTTTCTGCAATACCTGGATAAAGTGGGCATTTATTTGGGTGCCAATATTAAAGTACTGGATAAATCTGGCTTCGACAATTCGTTGGAGATAAATATTGAAAGCAAAAAAGAAATCAGGATTTCCCAGGAAGTTTCCCGAAACATTTATGTTTCGGTAGGAGCTGCTGCTGCCGGAAACTAAAAATTGAATATATCTTGAATACATAATTTAAATAAACTGATGATGTATAAACCTACTGCTGCCGGAAGTAAATCGCTGGAAGAAGTACACGCCTCCGTAGATACTTCGGCCCACCCGGGGTTTTGGAAAAAATTATTATCGTTTATGGGCCCGGCCTACCTGGTAAGCGTAGGCTACATGGATCCGGGCAACTGGGCCACCGATATTGCGGGCGGCAGCCAGTTTGGTTACCGCCTCGTGTGGGTTCTACTCATGTCTAATCTCATGGCTTTGCTGTTGCAAAGTTTAAGTGCCCGTCTGGGCGTGGTGCGGGGCAAAGACCTGGCTCAGGCCTCCCGCGAAACTTATCCGCGTTTTATAAATGTACCGCTTTATTTTTTAGCCGAAATAGCCATTGCAGCCTGCGATCTGGCCGAAGTACTGGGCATGGCCATTGGTTTACAATTATTATTTGGTATACCCTTGGTTTGGGGCGTGAGCCTGACAGTTTTAGACACTTTTTTGCTTTTGTTTTTAATAAACCAGGGCATGCGAAAAATGGAAGCTTTTATTCTGATATTGGTCAGCATTATTGGAGCTTCTTTTGTGATGGAAATGTTTTTTGCTAAACCCGATTTACCGGCTTTAGCCCGGGGATTTGTGCCTAGCTTACCCAATAATGAGGCGCTGTATATTGCCATTGGTATTATTGGGGCTACGGTAATGCCCCATAACTTATATCTGCACTCATCTTTGGTGCAAACCCGTAAGTTTAACCGTGATGCTGTTGGTATCAGAAGGGCCATCAAATTTAATTTTATAGATTCGGCTATTGCCTTAAACCTGGCTTTTTTGGTTAATGCCGCCATTTTAATATTAGCGGCCGCGGCTTTTTTTAGAAATGGCCTGCATAACGTATCGGAAATACAGGATGCCCACCACTTTCTGGCTCCTATTTTGGGCAATAAATGGGCACCTATATTGTTTGCCGTGGCTTTAATTTCAGCCGGACAAAGTTCTACGTTAACCGGTACGCTGGCCGGACAAATTGTAATGGAAGGTTATCTGAATTTTCGTATAGCCGCCTGGCTGCGCCGCATTATAACCCGCCTTATTGCCGTTGTACCGGCTTTATTGGTTATTATCTTTTTCGGCGAAGACGAAACCGGTAGAATGCTGGTATTTAGCCAGGTGGTTCTGAGCTTGCAATTAGGATTTGCGGTAATTCCTTTAATTCATTTTGTGAGCAACCGGCAAAAAATGGGTGATTTTGCCATTGGCACCTGGATGCGGATTGGCGCCTGGGTATCGGCCGGTATAATTGTTATTTTAAATGCTAAACTAGTTTTAGATCAAATCCGAGATTGGCTGGATAGTTCCAGCTATCCTATTTTAATCTGGTCTTTGGTGGTGCCGGTGGCGGTAGCTTCCGGATTGTTATTGCTGTATATCACTTTTCAGCCTTTGGCTACAAAACTCCTGGGGAAAGCAGCTCCCGCGGCCGCAAAACCCGTAACGTATGCGCCTCAAGATAAACTGCCTTACCGGCGCATTGCCATAACCGTAGATTTCTCTCTGGGCGATGCCAATGTAATTGACAGTGCCCTGGCTATTGGTAAAAAAGACGCCGAATATGTTTTAATACACATTGTAGAAACCGCCGGCGCCCACCTGATGGGCAACGAAATACACGACGAGGAAACAAAATCGGATACCGAAAACTTAAAGCAATACGCTTCTGATTTAAAAAACAAAGGTTACAATGTTTATGTACGTTTAGGTTTTGGTAGTCCTAAAAAAGATATTCCGCGCCTGGTAAAAGAGTTCGACGCCGACTTGCTGGTGATGGGATCTCATGGCCACAAGATTATGAAAGATATGTTATACGGCACTACCATCGATACCGTACGGCATGCAGTACGCATACCCGTGCTCATTATTTAATACCAATTCGATTTAATCTGTTTTAATCTAAACCTGCCTTCAAGCAACCTTTCTCTTCGGTAATTTTTTTTTAATTACCTTTGTATAAAGTAAATTAAAAGAAACAAAACCTTTCCTGTTCTCTAAAAACATTTCTGTTATTTCTTCGCTTCAGTGGATATATTTAAACTACTGGATGCGTTAAGAATAGAACAACTAAGTTCTTGTAACTTTTATTAAAAAATCTTTACCCATGAAAATAAACCGCTTCTACTTTCTGGCTGTCCTTATTTTGGTACTGCCAATATCAGGAGGATTCATTAAAGCGGATAAACAACCTAAAAAAGAAAGCATCCAGTGGTTAACTTTGGAAGAAGCCGCCGCCAAATCGCAGGTTGCTCCGCGCAAAATATTGGTGGATGTGTATACCGACTGGTGTAGCTGGTGCCGGCAAATGGATAAAAGCACTTTTTCTGATCCGAAGGTAGTGGCTTATGTAAATAAAAATTTTTACGCCGTAAAACTGAACGCCGAAGATAAAGCGCCAATCACCATCAACGGGAAAACCTATAAATTTAATTCCCAGTACCGGGCCCACGAAGCCGCAATGGCGCTCCTGAATGGGCAATTAAGTTATCCCACCACCGTGTACCTGGACGAGAAAATGCATATTATTACGCCCGTACCGGGCTACCTGGATGTGCAGGATTTCTCAACCATATTATCTTATTTTGGTGAAAACCACTATAAGCAACAATCTTTTGCCGACTATTCGGCAATTGTATCTAAAAAATAGTTTCTTAGTTTTTCTTTCCTTGCAAAATTCTAATTTTCTTACCCAAACCGATACCATTGTTGCGTTATCTACTGCCGTGGGCAAAGGCGCAATTGCTGTTATCCGCTTATCTGGTCCGGAAGCGATTGCTATTGCCAACCAAATTTTTCACGGTAAAAACCTGACCGAACAGGCTACGCATACTCTACATTTTGGCACCATCCGCCACGAAGGCAAAATTATAGATGAAGTAGTGGTATCGCTGTTTATTGCGCCGCATTCTTATACCAAAGAAAACGTAGTCGAAATTTCTTGTCACGGCTCCGATTATATTGTAGAACAAATTATTAAACTCACCCTGCAACACGGGGCTCGGCTAGCCCAGGCCGGAGAATTTACCAAAAGGGCTTTTCTGAACGGCCAACTGGATTTAGCCCAGGCCGAAGCGGTCGCTGATTTAATTGCTTCCGATTCCCGGTTATCGCACGAAGTAGCTATGAAGCAAATGCGCGGCGGTTTTTCGCAGAAAATAAAAAACCTCCGGGCTCAACTGATTCATTTTGCTTCACTGATTGAATTGGAACTGGACTTTGGCGAAGAAGACGTGGAGTTTGCCGACCGCAATGCTTTACAAAACTTAATTTATCAGATTCAGAAGTTAATCCGCGATTTGCTTCAATCTTTTGAGTTTGGCAACGTCATTAAACATGGCGTACCCGTGGTAATTGTGGGCAGACCAAATGCTGGTAAATCTACCTTGCTCAATGTATTGCTCAACGAAGAAAAAGCCATTGTATCGGATGTGGCCGGTACCACCCGCGATATTATAGAAGACGAAATATCCATTGAAGGCATCAGCTTCCGGTTTATAGATACCGCCGGCCTGCGCGAGACCACCGACAAAGTAGAAGCAATTGGTGTAGAACGTACCCTGAAGAAAGTAGAAGAAGCTTCTTTGGTAATTTATTTGTTTGATGTACAAACCACCTCTCCCGCTGATTTACAAAGCGAAATAGAAGCCTTGGAGCTGCCGGAAAATACTACCTTGCTGGCGGTTGCTAATAAAATCGATGCGCTGGACATTATTAATTTAGCAGCATACCAGGCTATTGTTGATTGTATTGCTATTTCGGCGGCAGAAAAAAAGGGCATTGAACACCTGAAGCAAAATTTACTGGAAAAAGTAAGAGGCAACCAGCTTGACACTGCCAACCAAACCATTGTTACAAACCTGCGTCATTATCAAAATTTGCAACAAACCTATACCGCGCTGGATGATGTACTCAACGGCATTAACCTGAGCATTACCAACGACTTTTTAGCGGCTGATATCCGCCGGGCGCTTTATTCTTTGGGTGAAATTACTGGGGAAATTACCACTGACGATTTACTGGATAATATTTTTAGTAAGTTCTGTATCGGAAAGTAATTACTTTTAAAATAAATTATTAGTACTAAGCTAACTTTTTCAAAAAAGACAATTGCTTACTTACCAGTTTCAACCATTCCCGGGTTATTAGTTCGTGCCCGGTTACCGTTGGATGAATGCCATCCCAAACCCAATAATCCACCGCAGCTCTGGTAAATGCCTCGTTAAAAACTTTTTGCAGCGGAACAAAAACGGTTTGGTATTCTTTGCTTAACTGCTGCACCACTTCCTGTTTTTTTTCCATTTCAGCTTGCCATTTTTTCCAGTTTTCTTTTACCCTACCCACCGGGGCAATAAACGGCTCACATAATACCAGCAAACAATCCGGAAACTGACTTTTGGTTTGCTTCAGCAAGTTCCGGTAAGTTTCTTCGTATTTTCGGGTTGCTTCTTCATCCTTTTCTTTCAGGGCTGTTTCGGTATCGTTTACCCCCACCAAAATGCTCAGTACATCCGGTTCAATATCCAGCGTATCTTGCTGCCACCGCGATTTTAAATCCTGCACTGTATTCCCGCTAATGCCGCGGTTGTAGAATTTTAGAGCTTTTTCCGGATATTTAGCCCCTACCCGGCTGGCAATACTAAAGGCATACCCATGGCCCATAATATGGTTCGGATCATTATTTCTGCCCCGGTTGCCATCCGTTATAGAATCGCCCTGGAATAATATTGTAAGATGATCTTGTTTTTTGGAGTTTATAAATGTTGGTGCAGTTGCCTTAAAGGCCACCTGCGGTGCTACTAGGGCCCCCAAACCGGCCAGGGTGGTATGTTTAAGAAATTTCCTTCTAGAATTATTTATTTCTGGCATATAGTATTAATTCGCGAACTTGATTAAAAATGCAGTAATAATGGTTTAATGTTTTGCCCCGGAAACGGCTGATTGGCTCATTATATTAGTTGCCCACGGAATAAAATATTTAAAGTTTGGGGCATCGGTATGGCCGCCATCGTGTTGCCGCCAAGCCAGTTCTCCATCCAACAAACCTACATTTACGCCGGGCATTCTGGCGGTTATATAACTATTCCCCACGCCCAGGTCTTGGGCGCCTAATAATTTAAATACCGAACCAGCTGCAACTGTAGCCATATAACTTCCCTGCTGATCCAGCCATTTGGCATCACCTTGTTCCGGAATGCCGTAACTAATAAACGTTGGCCGGGGTGCACACAAAGCAATTAACTGATGGGCATCTACCGGAATATCGTTGGGGGTTTTACTGCCGAAAGTTGCTTCGGAAGCACCGTATTTCAGGAAATTACCGGCTATCCAATGGTATTCGCCACTGCTGGTTAAACTTTCCACGGCTTCGCCGAAATTGCGGCGATGCAACTTGGCCCCGCCTTCCCCGGATGATCCAATCAGGCCCGTGTAAAAGCGCTGGTCGAAAGCTAAAGCTACTAAGGCCGCTTTGCCAAATCGCGAAACACCTTCAATACCTACGTGTTTGGCATCAACAGCCGGATCGGTTTCTAAATAATCCAGTCCCCGCGACGCTCCCCAAGCCCAGGCGCGCAGAGCGCCCCAATCGTCCGGTTTGCGCGCTTGACCTTTATTTGCCAATCCGATAATGCCCTTTGTTAAGCCGGCCCCGTTATCGGCCTGGATGCTGCCGGGCTCAATTAAAACGTAGCCCCAGCCGGCGGCTAATAATTGCTGCGTTGGTGGCGGGTCGCCGGCAGGCGGTGCAAAATTAGGAGTAGCGGCAGTTATTGGATTATAAGCCGGGTATTGCTCAAAAACAGCTTTTAAAGAAGGATCCGTTTTTACCAGCAACTCTTTTAAAGCAGTATTAATTTTTTCTAAACTTTCTTTAGGTGGCTGAGCCGGGGCAGGTAAAGCGCTGCGGCTAAACATCATTAAAACTGGCACCGGGCCCTTGGCATTGGCCGGCGTTACTACCGTCATGGCAATATTTACGTCCAACAACGGGTATTCTGAATTATCGACTATCCCTACTAATTGTTTGGCATTTACCGGAATCCAGCCTACATATTCTTTTTCCGATATTAAAGTTTTCCAGGTTACTTTAGGTACGTTTTTCGGCACGCGGCCAAATACTTCCCCTTCAAAGTCTTCTAATATTTCGGGACGGCGCTTATTCCACCACTGCTCCGGCGTAGTCACTTTTTTGCCATTCTTCAGGGTGAGCAGTTCCGGCAGGTTCGGGTACGGATTAGCTTTTGCTTCGTCGTAATTGGCGTGGTTAGGCGCTTTTTCATCGCCGCTGGGCCCGGGGCGCAAGGCTTTTATGCCTAATTGTTTCAGCATGTGCTGATGATCCTGTTCGGCCGTAAAATTTACTACCGGCGGGTATTTAGCACTATTTCCGGTATTGGCCTGCTGGGCCGAAGCCGAAGAAACCGCTAGAGCAAACAAGAGGTAAAATGCTTTTTTCATGGTGGATGTATAAAAATCAGGTGAATTAACTGATTTAAAGCAATAATTTGTCACGTTCATTTTAAGCTATATTATCCGCATGCTAAATAGTTTGCTCTGGAATAACACAAATAGAGGCTAGTTACTTTTTTATTCATCTAACAAGAAATTAAGAATTACTCATCGGTCCGGAAGGGAGAAGCCGGTAAACCTTCCTGGTTGTATAAATTGGCTCCGTCCGGGTTATCGGCCCAGGCGTAGCGCACGTATTTTGGTTCTGAGATTTCGTCGCTCCATACTACTACTTTATTGCCTTCTATTTTAGCTTTGGCCCAGACAAACTTTTTATCGGCGCCGGCAATGGCAAACCAGCTTAGGTCTTCCCCATCCTTAGCTATTAATCCGCTGCCAACATAATCAAAGCTCAGTAAGATTTTATTATTTTCTATTTTACTGGATTTATAAAGCGGACCGGACGGCACCACTTTTTTATCGTTGTAAATTAATTTTTGAGCCGCCATGGCTAAGCGTTCCCCGACATCTTTTTTGTTATCCGGGTGAATATCGTTCCATTCGCCTAAATTGATGGTGACGGCCATAGCGGTATTTGGCACCGATAAAGTTCGCAAGGCCGCTTCGCGCATCAGGGCCCAATTGCTTTCGCCGGGCAGATAATTTACCTCCATAAAATTGGGCAGTTGCACGTACAAAAATGGGATATTGCTTTGCTGCCATTTATTGCGCCAATCGGATATTAAAGCTGGAAATAGTTTTTTATATTCGGTCGGGTTGCCGGCATTGCTTTCGCCCTGGTACCACAAAATTCCTTTTAAATTATAGCCCACCGCCGGTGCCACCATGGCATTATACAAAGCTGTTGGTTGGTTTTGCGCGTTTATTCCGCCTCCAAATCCGCCGCTAACCGGTGGGTAAACATCTCCTACTTTGTACTGCCAAGTGCCTTTCAGATCCAAGGTTTGCCCGTTGGCTTCTATATAATACGGTTTATCCGGGATAAAGCCACCTTTACCGCTGTTGTTAATAACCCGTACCACAAACAAATTCTTACCGGGCTTTAAAGTTCCTGCCGGAATGCTGTAGCGGCGTTGCGGATACTGATAGCCCGTATTGCCAACTTGTTTGCCATTTATATACAATACGTCGGCATCTACAATGCGGCCTAAAAATACTTTGGCCACTACATTGGTCATAGCGGCCGGTATTTCTATTTCCCGGCGGTACCACACCACTCCGTTCAGGTCTTTAATGCCCTGGTCTTCCCAATAACCGGGAATATTAATATTGCGCCAACCTTGCGGCACGTAAGCAGGTTCAAACCACTTAACCGATCCGGTAAGACCTTTATCCAGTTCGGGTTTCTGTTGCTGGACATTGGCGGCGGTCAAAGCTTGTCTATTTATCGGGTTTACATAACTGGTATCACGGTTCCGGTTAATGGTGGCTGTTATATCAGGAAACTCCTTCAGGCCTTCTTCACTCATCCAGGCTTCTATAGGCGTACCGCCCACGCTGGCATTAATCAACCCGATCGGAATTTTATACTGGTTGTAAAGCTTACGCGCGAAGAAATAAGCCACGGCCGAAAAATTATTGACATCCTGCGGATTAGCGGACTTCCAGGATGCTGCCGGCAAATCCTGCGCCGGGCCTTCCAGGTTGGTAACGGTCGGAATCCAGAAATGGCGGATTTGCGGGTAGTTGGCCGTAGCAATATCTTCCGCATACGTAATATTGTGCAAAACCATTTGGTGCACCATGTTCGATTGCCCGGAACATAAATACACATCGCCTACTAAAATATCATTAATTGTGATCTGGTTACTGCCTTTAATCTGCATAGTAAAAGGACCACCGGCTTTTGCAGCAGCAAGCGTAACCAACCATTTGCCATTTACATTGGTAGTAGCTTTATAAGTTTTGCCTTTAAAATTTACACTTACTTTTTCGCCAGGAGCAGCCCAACCCCAGATTTTCGTTTTCGCATCCCGCTGCAACACCATACCGTTACTTACCAGTTGCGGCAGTTTTACCTGACCAAACGTTTTTGCTATGGTCAGTAGAGAAAGGCCTAAAACTAAAAGAACGGTAAGTTTAAAACTTTTATAATCCTTTAACTTAGAGTGCATAACTTAAATAAATGTGGTGGCAAAAAGAACTCAATATAATAATATCATTCTGCTTATAATCTTATTAGAACAAAAAGCAAAACCATACATATTGTAAATATTACAAAAAAGAAACTTTGCCGCAAAATTGTATTGATAAATTATCAATAACAGTTAAGATTAGATGTTACGCAATTCTTGGATTTAACTTTCTTGAGCCTGTTTATATCATCTTTAATCTTCCAGCTGTTCTATTTATTATGAATATGCGGCTGAAAGAAAAGAATAAAACACATGCTTTCTGCAACTTAAATGCCCTTTTCTTGATATCAATTGAAACAATATCCTCTATTTAGGCCGTAAATAATGTATTTAGATGCAGGCATTAAAAATTGAATGATATCAACCTTAATATCTTCGCTATGGAATTAACTTCTATTTTTACAAAAGAGTACGTGCATGTACAAGCAAATACCGAAAATAAATATATACAAGTTACCTGGCTAAAACAGCCTTCCAGCAAAGATTTCCGGGAGACCCACAAAAATGCTTTAGATTTTGCTTTAGCTAATAATTTACTTTTGTGGCTCTGTGATATGCGGGAGATGGTATATTTAGAAATAGCGGATCAGAATTGGCTGGTCCGGGAAATTTTTTATTCTTTCGATCCTGCCTATAATCACGGATTTGCCTATGTTGTAAGTACCGCCGGTTTAGAATCTATGACCAGCTTCAGAATTCACGATTTAGTGACCAACGATCCGGATTTGCACAAACAATTAAAAATAGAGATATTTTTTCAGAAGCAAATTGCCCAACAATGGCTCTTTGCCCCCCAAATTACCTTGCTGAGTTAATTTATATTTACTTTTTACGGCACTATTGTTTATTGCCGAAGACGATTAGATAAATTAGAAAACTTTCCTGCTTTAAAATAGTACTTTAGCACTATAAAATTTAGTTTTTAAATTTATAGATATAATGTCTTATATTATAATACCCGTCTCCGGTACCAATAAGTACAATATCCTTCCTTTGTCGCTTCAATGCAACTTTAATATTCTTAAACGGTAGAATATACAGAACAAAAGCTAAAATCATGGAAATACTGAAGTTTAAAACCAATATAGGCAGTAAAGAAGATGTATCTAAAGTAGCTCCGCAGTTAGATAAATTAACAAACATTTCTAAATGGGACGTAGACACCGAGATTGAAGAAAAAGTATTAAGTATTTCGGGAAAAGATCTGAATCCGCAAAAAGTAGTAAATGCTATGCAAGAAGCTGGCTTTGAAGCTGAAATTCTCCGGGTATTGGGTATTGGGGGCGAAGATATGTAATTTGTTTTTACCTGATTTTGGTTAAACCGAAAATTATAATAGTCTTTATCCTTAAAATACTACTCTCCTATTCAGCTGCTTCAATAATAATTTATTAAAAATAAAAAATTACTGATTTTCTGTTCTAAGAAAAACATTTTATAATCTCCTGGACCTCAATTTTGAACAATAATTATGATACATAAATTTCTAAACACCTATAAAACAACAACTTATTTTATTGCCTTGATATTACCAATAGTAAGCAGTTGTTCTGTTATTTCCGGGGGATCAGCTTCTAATGATCCGGCCGTAATAGCCCAGCAACGCCAGGTAGATGCGATAGAAAATGAAGTCAGAATTCAGAAGCAAAGAACGGATGAAGCAAAAAGCTTGTACAAAAGAGAAGATAATTTGCTGGATGCCAAAGAAAGTGAATTAAAAGCCGCGAAGCAATTACTTAAAGTCTATAAAAATCAAGCAAAACAATAGATAACGTCAGGCAATGTTTTTACTCCAAAATAACGTGAGCCTTTTGTGCTTTCTGGTTGAGGGCATAAGAATAGGCAAAATATAAGGGCAAATAATTTTTCTAAACCTTTTCCGACAGTTAAGTTGGGGATACTTGTATAAATCATGTTAAAACAGTGATTTAGGGAGACTATTATTTACCCTGCTGTTTGAATTTGGTGAGGTTTTAGTTTGAGCATTTACATAGGTAAACGCCTAAACGGTTATATTTAGAAATAAAAAACAATTTGTTTCATCAAATTTATTTCGGATAAAATTGCCCGCTACTGATATCAGCTTTTAATGACGTATGATAGTATACCAGGATACGAAACTCACTTTAGATTTTTTTGAAACAGATAATATTTTATTTGCTTCGTGGCCTGGCTATGAAAATTCCGACGATTTTAAGTCTACTATGCAGGCTTTATCCGAATGCCTGCAAGTACATACTATAACAAAATTACTGATGGATGCCCGTTACTACCAAACCACAGCGGCGGCGGCAACAAGCTGGATGGGGGAATTGTTGACCAAAACTTTTCCAAAAACTAAACTCCAAAAAATCGCCCGGCTTTCATTTCCGGAAGCAGATTTAGAAAACGCATTACAGCAGGTTATCGCTTTACACAAATCAGCATCCGAAATTGATTTTGATGTGGCAACTTTCTATAACCTATCCGATGCCTTAAACTGGCTCCGCAGCTAACCTGTTTACTTTTATATTCAAAATGAATTCTATCGAGTCGATTTCTTTAATTATTACCTTAGCTGCTATCCTGGCTTATATTAATATAAAAGTTCTAAAACTTCCGTCTACCATCGGATTAATGGTGCTGGCTTTGCTCTTATCGCTGGTCATTCTTTTAACCAGCAGCATTGCGCCCGCCTGGACTTCATTTGCGCGGGTTTCCTTGTTGCAACTCAATTTCTCTAATTTATTACTCGATTTTATGTTGGGGTTTCTGCTTTTTGCCGGTGCGTTGCATACCGATATTGAAAAGCTACGGCGAGCCCGGGGGCCCATTATTGTTTTTGCTACCATTGGCACCATACTATCTACTTTTATGGTGGGCATATTGCTTTATTTAGCGCTGCCATTGGTGTACCAGCCCGTCAGTTTAGTTTATTGCCTTTTATTTGGTGCCTTAATTTCTCCCACCGACCCCATTGCGGTTTTGTCTATCTTAAAAAAAGCCGGTATTTCAGAGTCGGTAGAAACCAGCATCACCGGGGAATCTTTATTTAACGATGGCGTAGGCGTAGTTATATTCCTGACCATTTATAGCCTGGCCCGCGAAGGTGCCGGTAATATAGAAGCTATCGAAATTATAGAGCTCTTAGCCGTAGAAATTGGAGGGGGAATTTTATTAGGCCTGTTAGCCGGATATGTAGCCTTTCGTATGCTGAAATCCATTGATCATTACCAAACTGAGGTTTTAATTACGATAGCCCTGGTTATGGGCGGCACTGCTTTAGCTTCTCTTCTGCATTTGTCCGGTCCTTTGGCCATGGTAGTGGCGGGCTTGTTTATTGGCAACAAAGGCAGCCTGGAAGCAATGTCGAAAACCACCAATGATTATATGTACAAATTCTGGGAAATGATAGATGAAATAATGAATGCCATTTTATTTGTACTGATTGGTTTGGAATTGGTGCTGATTCCTATTAGAAGCAGTTATTTCTATGTAGGTTTACTGGCAATATTTATAATTATCGTAGTGCGGTTTATTTCCTTGGCCATTCCTACTTATGCTTTCCGGTTTAGTGAAAGGTTTAGGAAAAGAACGCTTCTCATTATGACCTGGGGAGGCTTGCGCGGCGGTATATCCATTGCCCTGGCTTTATCTTTAGAAGCTAGCATGGAGCGTAATCTGCTGGTCTCAATAACGTATATGGTGGTATTATTTTCTATTATCGGTCAAGGCCTGACGCTGGGGAAAGTAGTTAATAAGTTAGCTTAAAACCGGTTTAGATGCTTTAATTTATACACTGGCTGACTTGCCACTTAATAAATTAAAGCAATTTACACCTACCAGGTTTCTCACAAAGCCTGTTATGGAGATGCACCAGGATTTTAAGCAGGAATGAAAAAGTCTTTTCTCTTTATTTCAAAACTAATCTGACAACCTAATTCTTCTTGTTTAAAAAAAACCAAAACTAAACTTACCAAAACGTACGTTCTAAAATTAATTGATACAATAACTTATCGCCCTTCATAAAGACGGTTCAGCGATTTGGGCCTCAGTATTTATAACCATTGAATACGTTTGTTATTCTATCTACTCTTGATTTTGCGCCTTCCCTATTAAGTATTTACCGCATCTAATATTTGGCATGGATTTAGGAAATAAATAACCAAGAAGCTTCAAATTTATTCATTTAGCTAACCCGGTACAATTTATTTTTTAATCTAAAATAACATTTTATGAGACTAACTATAAAGTTGAATAATGATGTTCGGCAGCCAATTCACCAGCACCAACATATTAAAAATGAACAATTTGATGAACCTTGGTTTAATATTTTAACGGCACCTATATCAAAACAGCGATATATCATGTGTTATGCCTGTGGTTCCCGCAGCTTTAACCCGAAAGATATTGAGCTAAAATATTGCAGTACCTGCCGTATTTATCATGATTAACCGGCCCGGAAGTACTATATTATATAATAAAGAATGTAGAATATTTCTACAGTTTGTGGAATTTTATCTCACCACCGCAGCATCCTTCAATTCAGTAGATGAGAATATATTAACCTGGAATAAAATTTTCAGATATAATTTTCAGCAAATATTAAATCTCAGCAAAATTATTATGCATTAAATAATTTTGCGTTTTTTCGTCTACCCAGAATAGTTGCTTGCCTATTCCAGGCCTTCTTAAGGGCACTACAATATATTTTTACGCTTTAAAGATTAATATTTCTTCTTTGCTAATTAAGATTCTTTTTTCGCTCATTAATTTAATTATTCCAAAATAGTCTGAATGACCATGCCGGCTTCCAGGGATCTTTGTACCGGACAGCGCGATGAAATTTCTTCCAATCGTTTTATCTGTTCAGGATTCAAATCACCGATTAATTTTAATTTTTTTCGGATCTTAAATCGCCGGTCATTTGTTTGCTCCTTATTATCCGTTTCCGCTTTTATTTCTTCTAATTGTACTTCGGCCCGCTCTAAAGGCCAGTTCTTCCGTTGAGCATACATTTGCAGCGTAATAACCGTGCAGGATCCAAGCGCACTTAATATATAATCATAGGGATTGGGGCCGGTATCTTTATCTTCAACCAGACCAGATTCATCAATTATTAGTTGTTTATTTCCTATTTCCACCTGGGCTACAAAGGCATTGGTTTTATCGGCGCTTACTTTTATAGTTTTCATTCTAGTGTTTTGCTGTTTTTTCGTCGGAAGAATTACGCTTATACCAAAGATAAGATAACCGTAAAATCGGTTATTAATTCCGGTATATGCCTACTAAACTGCCAGTAAGAAATCGTATTCTCTTCTTTATCAGTTTTCGATCAAAATATTTCTTTTATCTGAATAAGTGTTTTTATCTTGATTTAGTTTTATATAGTTAAAAAATTTAGATTATTAATTCTGGAGAAGTTTTTTCGTCTTTTACTTACCAAACTATTTTCAGCTCCCGAAACGAATACTACTAATGGTAATTTTTTGAATAATAAAAATTATCCCAGAGGTATTTAGTAGTTAAACCGATTTATCTTCTATAAGTAAGTATAGGTTTTTCAAACAAATAAGAGCGTAAGGCAGTTATATACAGAATACTTACCTGGAACCTAAGGCTAAGTATTCCGGATCTATCATTAATTACTATGAAAAAACTTAATGTAGCTTGCTTTGTGGTATTAATTGCAACTTACCTGGCGGGTTGTAATACAAACCAAAAAGCAGAAAAAAAAGAAGAAAATACGGCCTCTGCAACGCCTGACCTTAGTGGTACTTTGCCACCCCCGGACACCACACATCAGGCCAAAAAATTCAGCAAAGTAATCGGTTGGCCGGAGGGCAAAACCCCAACGGTACCCGCGGGCTTTAAAGTCACAAAATTTGCTGATAAGTTGCGCAATCCGCGCTGGATTTATGTGGGACCAAACGGTGATATTTTTGTGGCCGAAGCCAACACCAATTTAGATGTAAAAGAAACGGTAGCCGCAGAGTTATCGGGCAAAGATGATTCTCAGAACCTGAATAACAGCGCCAATCGCATTACGCTGTTCCGCGATACCAATAAAGACGGACAGCCTGAAATGCAGGAAGTATTTTTAACCGGTTTAAAGCAACCTTTCGGGATGCTCATTTTAAATAATTATTTCTACGTAGCCGCCACAGATGGCTTGTGGCGTTTCCCATATCAGCCCGGCCAAACTAAAATCACGAACAAACCTGAAAAAGTAGTGCCATTACCCGCTGGCGGTTATAATAACCACTGGACCCGGAATATTATTGCCAATGCTGATGGCTCCAAGATTTATATATCGGTAGGTTCGGGTAGTAATGTGGGCGAAAATGGCATGGAACACGAAGTACGCCGCGCCAATATTCTGGAAATAAATCCGGACGGTTCGGGTGAACAAATCTATGCGGCTGGCTTACGCAACCCAGTGGGTATGGGGTGGGCACCCGGCACCAATACCTTGTGGGCAGCCGTAAACGAACGGGATGAATTGGGCGACGATCTGGTACCGGATTATTTAACCAGCGTGCAGCAAGGTAAATTTTACGGTTGGCCCTATGCTTATTGGGGCCAGCACGAAGACCCAAGAATGCAAGGAAAAAGACCGGACCTAGTAAAAAGTACTATTGCGCCCGATGTAAACCTGGGTTCCCATACTGCTTCTTTGGGTTTGGCCTTTTACGATCAGAAAGCTTTTCCGGCCAAATATCAGCAGGGCGCTTTTATTGGGCAACATGGTTCCTGGAACCGATCGGAGCTGGTCGGTTACAAAGTAGTTTACGTACCTTTTAAAGGCGGCAAGCCCGCCGGTAAACCCGAAGACTTTTTAACCGGCTTTATTTCGGATTTGGAGAAAGGTGAAGTTTACGGACGTCCGGTAGGCATTACGGTTTTACCAGATGGCTCAATGTTAGTAGCCGATGATGCTGCCAATACAATTTGGCGGGTAAGTGCTACCTAATCCTTTTAAATTATATTACTTTAAAAGCAAAACAAAGCCCGCAAGAAAAACTAAACAAAATTTCTTCCGGGCTTTGTTTTGTTTTTGATTATTGATCTTTTTGCATAGCTTCCGTTACGGCCTGGCGTAAAGGTTCTTCTAAGTGCTGGTCTGCTGCAGTATCGCCTTGTTTGATAGCTTGGGCCAGTTTAGAAGCAAACTTAGTGGCTACCTGCGGGGTAAAAACTAAAATTTCCGGGTCGGTCACGGCATCAATTACTACTGGGCGGTCAGCTTGCAAGGCAGCCTTCCAGGCCGGTATCACCTGCTCCGGTTTTTCCACACGTAAGCCCAGGAAACCTAATGATTCGGCGTAAGCAGCATAATTAAAGTTTGGTAAAACCTGCGATTCATCAAACTTGGGTTCACCTTGCATCAGGCGCTGCTCCCAGGTCACAAAGTTTAAATCCTGATTATTCAGTACCAGCACAATCAGTCGGGGATCAGCCCATTGCCGCCAGTATTTTTGTATGGTAATAAGTTCGTCGTTGCCTCCCATCTGCATGGCACCGTCGCCGGCAAAAGCAAATACTACCCGCTCCGGATAAGCAAACTTGGCCGCCACCGCATAAGGTACTGCACAGCCCATAGTAGCCAACGTACCGGAAACTGAAAACTGCATGCCCTCGCGAATACGGATGTGCTGGGCCGTCCAGCTGGAAGAAGAACCCGAATCAGATGTCATTATAGCTTTATCCGGCAACCGCGGTGAAAGCTCTTCAAATAACAGTCGCGGGTTAAGCGGATTTGCGTCCCGTCTGGCCCATTCGCCCACCAAACCCCACCATGCCTTTACATTTTGTTCTATTTCCTGCTGCCACTCCCGGTTTGTTTTGCGCGTCAGCAAAGGAATTAAAGCCCTTAAGGTCTCGGCGCAGTCGCCGGTCAGGTTTACTTCCATGGGGTAACGAATACTTTGCATCCGGCCATCCAGTTCTATTTGTACCCCGCGGGCCTTTCCTTCTTCGGGCAAAAATTCGGCGTAAGGAAAGCTGGAGCCAATCATAAGTAAAGTATCGCAGTTCTGCATCATGGTGTGCGAAGCATTCGTGCCAAACAAGCCAATGGCACCGGTTACATAAGGCAGATCGTCGGGCAATACCGTTTTCCCCAGAAAAGCTTTGGCTACGCCGGCTCCTAATATATCTGCTACCTGCATTACTTCCGGAGCAGCATGCAAAGCCCCGGCTCCAACCAGCATGGCTATACGTTGGCCGGCATTTAATACGGCAGCTGCTTTCTGCAAATTGGTATCCTGCGGAATTACCCGGGGGGCCGTATAGCCAATGCCCGAATGTATGGTCTGGTGTTCGTGTTTGGGATCTTCGTACGCTTCTGTTTGCAAATCGTTTGGAATAATTATGCAGGTAACGGTGCGCTGCGAAATAGCAATCCGGAAAGCCCGGTCGATGAGATGCCGGATTTGCGACGGTTCCGTAGCCATTTGGATATATTCCGAAGCAACATCTTTAAATAAAGACATCAGGTCAATTTCCTGCTGGCTACTACCTCCCAAGGCGGTGCGCGCTTTTTGCCCCACTATGGCTACCACGGGCTGATGATCGAGCTTAGCATCGTACAGGCCATTAAGCAAGTGGATAGCTCCCGGACCGGAAGTGGCCAGGCACACGCCCACTTCTTTGGTAAACTTGGCGTGTGCACACGCCATTAATGACGCCATTTCTTCGTGCCGGGTCTGAATAAATTTTATTTTCTCTTCGGCCCGGTTTAAAGCCCCCATAATACCGTTAATGCCATCACCCGGATAGCCAAAAATGCGCTTTACTCCCCAGGCCGATAGGCGGCCAACCAGAAAATCGCTTACGTTCTCTTTCATTTTATATGCCGATAGTGAAATTACTCTTAACGTAATACCCCAAAGAGGCGATTAAAATGAAGCCGATAAATTTAAAATTAAGCATTAATATCTAACCTTATTCTGCCGCCTTATTACTTTATAACATCTTTAATTAACCTTTTCTAGCATGCTTTCTGATAAAAGAATCAGCTAGTATTTTTTATTTTATTCTTTTCTGCTCTTCTTTGTTATAAATCCTTTGCCTCCATCTATTTTATATAAAATGCATTTTATAATTATTGGCAATGGCGTTACGGGTATTACGGCCGCTATTACCATCCGTAAATTATCGGCGGTGCACCAGATAACGGTTATTTCTTCCGAATCGGAGCACTTTTATTCCCGCACCGCCCTGATGTACCTGTATATGGGCCACATGCGGTACTCCCATATTAAACCTTACGAAGACTGGTTTTGGCCGGAAAACAACATTAACTTAATAAAAGCGCAGGTTACCAAGGTTGATTTTATTTCCAGACAGGTTGTGCTGCAAGATAAAAGCGCCTTCTCTTACGATAAACTATTAATTGCGACCGGTTCTTTACCCAATAAAATAAACGTACCGGGCGAAGACCTGTCCGGAGTTCAGGGCTTTTACAACTTAAGCGATTTAGAAAATTTAGAAGTTAATTCGGCTAATATAAAGCGGGCCGTAATTGTGGGTGGCGGCTTAATTGGGGTGGAACTGGCCGAAATGTTTCATTCCCGCTGTATACCGGTTACGTTCCTGGTTAGAGAAAAAAATTATTGGGGCCATGTTTTACCGCCCGAAGAAGCTACGCTCATTGCTAATCATATTCGGGAGCATGGCATTGACCTGCGGATGCAAACCCAACTGCAGGAAATTACCCGTGATGCTAAGGGGCGGGTAAACGGAATTATTACAACTTCGGGCGAACATATTTCTTGCCAGTTGGTAGGCATGGCCATTGGGGTTTCTCCCAACATAGCATTTCTGCAGCATACCGACCTGCAAGTAAACCGGGGCGTAATAGTGAACCAATATCTGGAGAGCAATATACCTCACGTTTATGCAGCCGGTGATTGTGCCGAACTCCAAACTAAATATTTTGATAAAACCTTGGTGGAGCAACTGTGGTACACAGGCCGCATGCAGGGCGAAACCGTGGCTTATACTATGTGCGGACAACGCACTCCATATCAGCGGGGTATCTGGTTTAATTCGGCTAAATTTTTTGATATTGAGTACCAAACTTACGGGCAAGTTCCGGCAGTATTTCCGGTGGGAGAAGAAACGCTTTACTGGCAACATCCGGACGGAAAAAAAAGCCTCCGCATTAATTATGAGTCCGCCACTGGGCAAGTTTTAGGTTTTAATTTGTTAGGCATCCGGTACCGCCACGAAGTGTGTGCCCGCTGGATTCAGGAGCACCGGACTGTTACGTATGTGCTGCAACACCTAAAGGAAGCGAACTTCGATCCGGAATTTTTCCGGCGCTACGAAAAACAAATTACTACTTATTTTACCCGTATTTTATCGGCAAAGCCACAAGAAAGCTAACTAAATCTATTAATCTCTTAAATCTAATTGCTGCATCGTAAGCACTTAAAGGCACTTTGTTTTAATCCGGAAACTTACCCATGCGGCCATTTTCAAAATCTGCTATGGCCTGTATCAGTTCCTGGTTCGTGTTCATTACAAAAGGCCCGTAGGTAGCCAGGGATTCTTCAATAGGTTCGCCGGCCAACACCAATAAAGCCGTGTCTTCCTCAAAAGTTATATCAATACCCGGTTCATCCCAGCCAAATACTACCAGTTGTTTCGTAGCCGAGTTTTTGCTGGCGTTCAGGGTTACTTTTCCTCTTACCACGTATATGCCCACATTATAATGGGTAGGTAATTGCAGTTTCAGCTTTTCTCCTTTAGGATATTGTATATCCAGGATGGTAATCGGGGAAAATGTTTCGGCCGGGCCTTGCTGATTAGCGTATTCGCCCGAAATAACCCTTATACTGCCTTGACTCCCGGTACTGCTGATAACCGGAATAGTACCTTTGCGCAATTCCTGGTAGCGTGGCGGTGCCATTTTATCTTTCTTAGGTACATTTACCCACAATTGAATCAGTTCCAGTACGCCTCCGGATTTAGAGAATTCCTGCTCGTGTCTTTCTTCGTGCAATAATCCTGAGCCGGCGGTCATCCATTGCACATCTCCGGGTCCTATTTTGCCGCTGTAGCCGGCCGTATCCCGATGCGCCAAATAACCCTGGTACACAACGGTAACCGTTTCGAAGCCCCGATGCGGATGCGGGTCCGCGCCTAAAGGTTGATCAGTGGGTTTTATGATCATCGGACCAGTATGATCTATTAACAAAAAAGGACTTAACTGGCGGATGCGCGAACCCGGCATGGGACTGGTTACTTCAAAACCATCGCCCACCTTTTTCTCTACCCCATCAATTACCTGAAATATTCTTCTGTTATGGGTATCCATATAAACTTATTCTAAAATATACTTTTCCTGATGATAGGATAATTGTTTACAAAACACAGATGTACGATATTTAAACTGTTATTCGAAAATAACGGCGCCCGGATCTACTGCTTTTATGCTTTACCGGATTGCAGGAATTGGTAAATAGCGGACATATCTTCGGGGCCTAAGCCTTTTTCTTTGGCTTGCGCATATAGTTCTTTAGTTGTTTGCAGGGCCGGTAAAGCAATATTTTGCTCATAAGCCGTAATACTGGCCAGGTGCAAATCTTTATGCAACCATTCCAGCGGAAACTCCGGGGCAAAATCCCGGTTGAGCAGTTTGGCTTGTTTAGATTTCAGGAACGGTGCCGCTGCCGGGCCGTTCAGCAAAGTTTGGCATAACATTTCTTCCGATATTCCTAAAGCGGTGCCCAGCCGCAGTGCTTCGGCAAAGGCGGTCATGGCGTGCGCCAGGAGCATATTATTAACTATTTTCATGCTGCTGCCCTGTCCGTTTTGGCCCACGTGTACAGTAGCTTTGCCCATAATATTCAGTAATTCCTGCACCTGCGTTAAATCGGTTTCCTCGCCGCCTACTAAAAAAATCAGTTCACCTTTTTCGGCCGGAATTAACGAGCCCGATACAGGGGCATCTAAATAGCGGTAACCTGTATTTTTAGTAACATGAGCCATCTTAACCGCAAAAGAAGGATTAACAGTGCTGCAATTTACCCACAGGGAACCGGGCGTTAAGGCTTTTAAAAAACCGTCTTTACCCAGTGCTACTTCTTCTACAGCTTCGGGCGTAGAAAGCATGGTAAAAACCACGTTGCTCTTTTGGGCCAAAGCTTCCGGCGAAGCAGCCAGTTCAGCGCCTTGGGCAACTAAGTCCGTCGCTTTATCCGGGGTTCGGTTATATACCGTTAATTTATGTCCGGCCCGTTGTAAATTGGCGGCCATGCGGCTGCCCATAATTCCTAAACCTATAAAGCCTATATCCATTTACTTTTTTAATAAAAGATGAAATAATCAAAAATTAATTTTTTACCTCGATTTATCACATCAGGTTTTAATATAAAAACGTTCTTACCGCAATTCATCAAAACTATATTGCGCATCACTCCAGAACTGATCCAGAGCCATAATGCGGGGCTTAAAAAAACTTATTAGCTGCGGCCAGTCTTCGCGGTTAAAAACATTTACCAGGCTTATTTCTTTGTAAATACGGCTGATAATCTGGTTGTTTTCGTCGGTGGTATGTAAGGCCCACTCCCATTCTTCTCCGGTTGCTTCCGCCAGCATAAATTTTAAAGCCTGAAACTGTTCGAAAAACATCTGCTGAATTTCTATATCGGGGTGAGTAATGGCTATGCCAATTGAAGCAGTTTTTTGATCGGCCTGCATCCGGAAGAAAACATTTTTTATACTAGTTTTATAATTAAGCCAGTTTACTTTTAAGCCTTCTGAAGAAGGAATTGGCGCTAAGTATTGGCCTAAAGTAGTCCAGAATAATTGTCGTAATTGGGAAGCTTGTTCTCGCGTATACATATTAATCTTTCCTGTTACGCAACATCGAACTTAAATGGCCAGGCTAGAGACCACATCTTTATAAAATGTCCTTTTATCCGGGCATTTTAGAAAACTGCTTCTACCGTAAATCATTTTAATATTCTAAAAGAGAATGAAGAAAAGATTCTAAAAAAGGGCAAGTTTCAGAATAGCATGCTGGCTTGTAACAGCTTATTAAATAAAAAAGCCCAGCAGAGTTTTTGTTATCCGCTGAGCTTATCTTTTAATTATAAAATTATTTTATTGCGTAAAAGCGGTGTCTTTCAAGAACCACTTTAAAGCCGGAATATCTACAAACATGAGCACCACCAATAAAATGGCAAATAATACCACGTAGGTCATGAAATATTTACGGGTATACAATTTCTCCGAACCTTGCACCGGCGAGTCTTTCAACAAACCAATTCTTAAATACCAGGAAAACAATAAGGCAAAGAAAGGGAAGCTTAATAACAACTCTACCCGGTTCTTCAATAAAAAGATTCCCAGGAAAAATGCGCAGGTAATGGCATAAAAAAACATGGAAATCAGCAGGCTGTTTTCGGTATAGAATTTAAACGACCGGCGATAAAGGCCGGCCAATTCCGGATTGTTGATCAACCGGTATTCGGCGAAACGTTTGGTAGCCATTAAAAAGGCGCCACCCATCCAGTAAGCCACAATAATACTGGTAGGCGGGAAAGTAAGCCAGGTAGCATCCCATATATTTTCCGGCAGCGCTAAAACGGGGGTAAAAATAAACCAGCCCAAAGCAAAACGGATTGGGTTGTTGATAGATTCGGATAACACATCGAGGTAAACCCGCTCTTTAGACCGAAACGGCCGCACGTTATAAATAACGCCCATTATTAGTAAGAGAATGGAGATTACAAAAAATTGCGCCGAAATATAATAAGCTAAACCTAAGCCAACGCCTGCAATTAGGATATATTCGAAATAAACAATTAAAGGATTAACTACTTTTACGACCGAAGTCCTTTTCTTTTTTAAGGGGTGAAATTTATCGAATTCGGCATCCAGGTATTCGTTTATTACATAATTGGCCGAAGCAACAAGGCAGGTACTGGCCACGCCTATTATAATCCGGTAAAGAAGATCCATGTCTAAAGGCACCTTGTACACAATATAGGCAAACAGCATACCCGGAAACATAAACACATTCTTCACCCAGTTATCCGGACGGGCTATGGCTACATAATCTTTTAGAGAAGCCGGAATGAGAATTGGTTCCTCATTAAGCATAGCTGAATTAGGAACGGTAGAATTTTGAATCATACTAATTGAGATTTGGTTGCGGCAAGTTGGTTTGTAAGTTGCTGATAATAATTAAATTCGGAATAAGGTTTTTTATCTATAATCAAATAAGGCATGTTGGCTTTTAAAGCACAATCACCATCCATTTCCTGGCGGTCGCCGATAAACACACATTCGTTTACGCTAACGCCGGCCTTGCCAACCAGGTAAAGTAAACCTTGCGGGTCGGGCTTTAACCGATCTACTTCCGGGTCGGTAGATGCGACAATGTAATCCGCAAATAAATCCATGGCTTTCAGTTTAGCGTGCACTTTGTAATCGGAGTAAATACCAATTTTAATTCCGCGCTGGCGTAAAGCCTTGAAAAAGTCTTTGGTTCCGGGATAGGTACAAGCAGCTAAATATTGGTTCGGAAAATCGAAAATCCATTTTGCTACTACCTCTTTTACTTTAGTTACTTCATATCCGCCTTTTTCGGCGCACCAGCTGTATTGCAGGTTATCTAAATCCGGACCAATTGCCCCTGCTTTTTTCTCTCTTTCGGAACGGAAGTGAGATAGTATGCGCATTTCATTAAAGCGCCAGGGCCGCAACATGTAATAACCCAGTAAAGCAAACAACATTTTCTTTCTTAATTTAGACTGATCGTAAAGCGTGCCATCTACATCAAAAATTACCAGCTTAACTTTTTCCCAATCTATATTATTGTTCTTTGCCATGTATTTACTAATTTCTTAAAAGCTATATTGTTTTTAAATTATTAATGCTTAATCGGAAGTTATTATTAATTTAGATTAATATCTATCTTGTAAATCTTTAATAAAAAATAAAATTTTTATAATTAGAACAATCTAGGCATAAAAGTAGTTAAAAATTTTCATATAAAATACAAGTATAATATTAATTTTATATTAAATATTATGCATGTACGATTATAATATAATTTAGATTCTTAAATTTGATTAAAGTTTCACGCCTAATCTAGTAGGTTAAAAACATCAACTCTTTTAAAGCTAAACTTTGTGAGAAGTTATATGTATAAAATATTAAACGTTCTTAATCCATAAGATTCATTCCTGATAAGTACAATGACAGAATTAAAGAATGTGTGAATAAATTTCGATTGTCAGATTATTACAAGCTTATTTATCTTAAACTAATTTTGTCCACTTACTTTTTTTATTTAAGCTCATTAATAACCTTTATACCTTTACTGTCGATATTTTTGAAGAAGATTTCAGCTTACTAAAACATAATACGGTAACCTCTGTTGTCAGAAATAAAGTAAAACCAACCTGTAAAGCTTTTTATACTTTAAAATTCTATACACCTTAAGGTGTTATTATAACCTAACTAAATGAATACACGCTATCAGGATGCTACTCTTCAACCGGGAGTAAGTTCGCCTTCGCTCCAGGTTTCAGATACAAGCACGTGGCGCATCATTATTGGATTAATTATCTGCTTAGGTATTTTTTTAAGATTGTTTCATTATTTTAACAACAGGTCGCTTTGGATTGATGAAGCTTATTTATCTATAAGTTTAATTAAAATGGGGTTTGCAGAGCTGGCCACTCCGCCTTTAGAATATGAACAGAAAGCGCCCATTGGTTTTTTGTGGGCGGTAAAGGCAATGGTACTTTTATTTGGCAAAAAAGAAATGGCGCTTCGCTTGGTTCCTTTGCTGTGCGGCCTGGCAGCCTTGTTAGTTTATTTACCGGTAACCCGTTGGTTCCTGAAGCCCGTTGGTGTACTAACGGCGGTAGGTATTCTGGCCTTGGCCCCGCCGCTCGTTTACCACGCGGTAGAAATAAAACAATACGGCTCCGAAATGCTGGCGACTGTTTTATGCCTTTACCTGTATATTCGGTACGAAGGCAAGATGCGTTTCGGAAGTTTGCTGGCCTGGGGTTTATGGGGAGCGCTGATTTTGTGGTTTTCTTATTCGGCAATATTTATTCTGGCCGGTATGGCCATAGGTGTATGCCTTTATTACTTGTTCAGAAGAGAATGGCGCGCATTATTCCGGTCAGTTATTCCTTTTTCTATGTGGTTGTTTTCGTTTGGGGTTAACTTTTTTCTTTTCACTTACAAACACACCGATTCGGAATGGCTTACTACCTGGTTTGGATTGCGCGGCGGTTTTATGCCTTTACCTCCTACTTCTGCAGCGGATATCAAATGGTTATTTCAGGCTTTCTACCGCTTTCTGGATTATCCTTTAGGTATTTTATGGAATTTCGGTCCGGCTCATAGTTCTAAAATTACTTCACTCATAAAAGCCGGAATAGCGGTTATCTCTTTATTTCTCTGGTTACTGGGTATGATTGCTTTTTTCCGGCAGGATAAAAAGCTGTTCTGGGTTCTTACCTTACCACTAGTTTTAACTTTATTAGCCTCCGGGCTAAAGCTTTACCCTTTTTACGAACGGTTGCTGGTTTTTCTGGCTCCGGTGATTATTCTTTTTATTGCCAAAGGCTGCGCCAGTGTTTCTGGCTTATCTAAAGCCCCGAAACCATTAAAATACGTATTGCCTGCATTGCTTTTATTGTGGCCTTTATACAGCTCCACCGATCAGGTTATCAATCCTCATCTTTTTGGCGGCAAGAAAAATGCGGCTGAAAGAGAGGCTTTATTTTACATAAAAGACAGATATAAGGAAGGTGATGTGGTGTATATCTACTGGAACTTTCTGCACACATATTTATACTACAAAGATGCTTATGGCCTGACTTTCCCGCGAACCATTGAAGGAAGTGATCTGAAAAATGAAGCTCAAAGCGAAGTTGATTATTTCGGAAAAATGAAGCCGGAGTTTGATGCTGTAACCCAAAGTAAACGCGTATGGTTTATTCATAACCGCATGCTAAAATTAAATATTGGAGATTTCGACAACCATCCGGCCTGGTATTTTGCCCGGGAAAAAGAAGCCGGCACCATGTTCGAGGAAAAATTTTCTTCTATGGGTAAGTTGGTGGATGTTTACCAAAATCCTTATTTACAGGTTAGCCTTTACAATTTAAACTCTAAATAGCTATTAAGTTTTATTTTCTTAAAATGTTGTTTGCTTTAGCGTATTTCAGATAACCGAAGCATACCAGCAGTCAGCTCCGCACGTTAATAAAAGCCGCCTTTATTTAAAAATATAGAGGCGGCTTTTATTACCACTACCTTTTATTACAGTTTTACTTTTCTGTATAGAGTATCTTTAAATTTATTTTATTACAACAGTAATTCAGGAAAAGGAATACTTTGTACGTTATCGGTATGCGTTAAACGCGTAACTTTGCATTATGAATTATCTTTCAGCAGAATCCATATCTAAATCATACGGCGATAAGCCACTTTTAAATAACTTAAACTTCGGGATAAACCAAGGACAGCGGATTGCCCTGATAGGTATTAACGGTTCCGGTAAATCTACGCTTTTGAAAATACTGGCCGGCCTTATTCCCCCCGATACCGGCTCCGTAAGCGTGCGGAAAGGTATTACTATTGGTTATTTAGGCCAGCAACCGGTATTCGATGAAAACTTAACCGTAGAACAAACCATTTTTGCTACGGGTAATCCTACTTTAGAAGCCATCCAGGAATATGAACATTGCTTAACGGATACCCAAACCAGTGCCGAACGTATGCAGGCCGTAATGGAAAAAATGGATGCGCTGAAAGCCTGGGATTACGAAATCAAAATAAAGCAGATTTTATCCAAACTAGGCATTAACAACCTCGACAGCCACATCAGTCATTTATCGGGTGGGCAGCGCAAACGGGTAGCCATGGCGCGGGTTTTAATTGATGAACCGGATTTACTTATTTTTGATGAGCCTACGAACCACCTGGATTTAGACACCATTGAATGGCTGGAAGGTATTTTATCTACTTCCCTGAAAACTTTATTAATGGTTACCCACGACCGTTATTTCCTGGATAAAGTAGCCACCGAAATTGCCGAACTGGAACGCGGGCAAGTTTATACTTATAAAGGCAATTACAGTTATTTTGTTGAGAAAAAAGCCGAGCGGGAATTGCAGCAGGACGCCGAAATAGAAAAAGCCAAAAACCTGATGCGCAAAGAGCTGGAATGGATGCGGCGGCAACCCAAAGCGCGCGGCACCAAATCTAAATCCCGGATAGATGCTTTTTACGATTTAAAAGATAAAGCTAACTCTAAAGTTACTACGGCCAACCTGGAGCTTTCGGTTAAAACCACGCGCCAGGGCGGCAAAATAATTGAGGTAGATCATATAACAAAGCGGTTCAGTGATAAAACCGTTATTGAAGATTTTTCTTATGTTTTTAAAAAGAAAGACCGCATTGGTATTATCGGGCAAAACGGAGCCGGCAAAACAACGCTGCTGAATATATTAACGGGTAAACTGCAACCGGACAACGGAGAAATATCGGCGGGCGAAACCACCGTTTTTGGTTATTACACCCAAAACGAACTAACCTTCCGCGACGACCAGCGGGTAATTGATGTGGTAAAAGAAATAGCCGAAGTAGTAGAAACCGGCAAAGGCGAAACCATTACGGCGACCCAGTTTTTACAGCATTTCCAGTTTAGCCCGGCCATGCAGTATACGTTTGTGAGCAAGCTTAGCGGCGGCGAAAAAAGGCGTTTGCAGTTATTGCGGGTACTCATTAAAAATCCTAATTTCCTGATTCTGGATGAGCCTACGAACGACCTGGATATTATTACGCTGAATATTCTGGAAGATTTTCTGATGAATTTCGGGGGCTGTTTACTCATTGTGTCGCACGACCGGTATTTTATGGACCAGTTGGTAGAACATATTTTCGTATTTGAAGGAAACGGAAAAATCAGGAATTTTCCCGGCAACTATACCGATTACCGCGAATATGTAGCTGAGCAGGAACAAGCTGAAAAACAAACCACCAAACCTACGCCGGCTTCAGTAACGACTAATAAAACCATAACCGAAGCTCCGGCAAAACGCAAAGCTTCTTTTAAAGAAAAGCAAGAATTTGATAGCTTAGACCAGGAAATCCACACTTTGGAAGAGAAGAAAGCTACCCTAATGGCGGAAATGAACCAGCAAAATGTAGATCACCGGAAAATTGCGGAGAGTGCGGCTTCTTTAAAAAAGATAGAAGCCGACCTGGACGCTAAAACCGAACGTTGGCTCGAACTCTCCGAAATAATGGACTAGCTGCCTTATACGTTCTGTTCGAAACTAAAACTAAAGCCTAGTTTCTGGCCCCGGCTTACCTGCTGGTTTTCCATTTTTTGCTTAACGGTAATTTTCCGGATATCCTCGATATCCGGAGCCAATAAGTCGTTGTTTACGGAAGCGACCATGGCACTCTCTACGAACAAGCGCAAAGCTTCTTCGTCAATGATATTATTAGCAATATCGGTAAAAGGTAAATCCATTTGGGTCACCCCTTCCAGATAAAAATGATTTTCGAAGTTAATCAGCAGGCGGCCTATTAAATAGCCCGGATCGTTCATGCGCCCGTATTTAATAGAATCGGCCATGAAGTTATAAGCCATAATATGCCCAAAAAACCGGCGGCGGAAATCTTCTTCCACGTAAGCGGTACTCATGAGTTCGTTTTCTTCCGGAAAAGTAATTACATTAGAATGCATTACAAAAATGAGCAAATCGCCGGAAAACTTTATCTGAAACTCAAAGTCGTTGATATTGCGATATTCTATAATGACGGAAGAGTCAACTTCGGTTATTTTCTTGCTTAACTTATCTACAATTTTACTCGCACTAATCTTAAGCTGATCGAAGGTTTCTTTGGTATTGCGGTATATACTTTGTTTGGTGGTTGATTTTTGTTTTAAACCCTCAAAAATAATCTCTAATTTATCCTCCATAATGTCCGTTCATTTTTAAATAACTGCAGAAAACTTCCGGCCTCAACCATTTTCTGCGGTTATCATACCATTACTTATATCTGTCAGGTTTTTCAATCATTCAAAAACAGATAAATTCTTTTTAAATCTAATTCTTCAATAAATTTTAATCTAAAGCGGCTAAGGCTTCTTCGTTTAGTTCAATATTATGATATACTTTCTGTACATCATCGTCGTCTTCCAGCACTTCAATAAATTTCATTACCTTTCTTAAGGCTTCGGTATCTAAAGTTACTGTGGTATTCGGAATGCGTTGCACATCGGCATTTTCTATTTCTAATTTCAGCTCTTCCATTTTTTTCTGCATGGCGCCAAAATCTTCTAAAGAAGTATATACCGTTACGTAACCGTCCTCAAATAAAACATCTTCGGCTCCAGCGTCAATCATTGCCAGCGTAAAATCATCTTCGTTTATATCCAGGTTATCACTCAACTGCATAGTAAATACCCCTTTCCGGTCGAAAATAAACTCTAAAGAGCCATTGGTACCTAAACTGCCGCCGTGCTTGTTAAAAGCTGACCGGATATTCTGCACCGTCCGGTTTAAATTATCCGTTAAACATTCTATAAAAACCGCTACCCCGTTGGTGGCATAGCCTTCGTAGGTAACTTCGCTATAAGTTGCGCCATCGGCGCCAGTTCCTTTTTTAATGGCCCGCTCCACATTGTCTTTCGGCATATTAGCCGCCTTGCTGTTCTGTATGGCCAAGCGTAAACGCGGGTTTCCCGCCGGATCAGGACCGCTTTCCCGTACCGCTACCGTAATCTCTTTTATTATTTTCGTGAAGATTTTGGAACGTTTGGCATCCAATGCTCCTTTTTTGCGCTTTATAGTCGACCACTTACTATGCCCTGACATATTATATCTCTATCACTTTATGGTGTCTAACAAATTGACGCAATTTAATCATTTTTAGTTTTATGAAGGTAAAATGACCGGCTTTCCGCTTTAATTTCAAAACGCAATAAACTTTCAACTGCTGAAATAAATGCTTATAGGCCTATCTTTTATCTATATTATACAATTTATCTGTATGAGCATAATCATTCAGTAAGAAATTTATATTAAATTTAAATACAGATATAAAGATTTGGGAGCTTACAGCTTGAAAAAAAACAGTATTTTTACCGGTAGATATTAATATAGACAGCTAATTTTTCTGCATGACCGACGTTGATTTTAACTCTTTCCAATTACACGAAGATATCATGGCGGGTATCCAGGCAATGGGATATAAATCGCCTACTCCTATTCAGCAACAAGCTATCCCAGTTATTCTGGAAAACAAAGATTTAATTGCCTGCGCCCAAACGGGTACCGGCAAAACGGCAGCTTTCCTGCTACCCCTGTTAGATAAAATTTCTCACGCCAGTCACGACCATACCAGTACCCTCATCTTGGTTCCTACCCGCGAACTGGCAAAACAAATTGATGACCAGGTGGAAGGTTTTGCTTATTTTGTTTCGGCTACTTCTATTGCTATTTACGGCGGCAACAAAGGCGAAAGCTGGGATCAGCAGAAAAAAGCTTTAACCAGCGGGGCCGATATTATTATTGCCACCCCTGGCCGGTTAATTGCCCACATGAATATGGACTATGTAAAACTGGACAAGTTAGAATACCTGGTGCTGGATGAAGCCGATAAAATGCTGGACATGGGCTTCATGGACGATATTTTACGCATTGTGCGGGAGTTACCGCAAAACCGGCAGACTTTACTTTTCTCGGCTACCATGCCGCCCAAAATACGGGATCTAGCCCGGAAGCTACTCCAGGAACCTGCCGAAATCAGTTTATCTATATCCAAGCCGGCCGCTGGTATCGACCAGCGCAGTTATTTGGTTTACGACAACCAGAAATTACCCCTGTTGCAGCACCTTATTCAGGAACTGGAGGTAATTAGTATGGTGATTTTTACTTCCCGTAAATCGGCGGTAAATGATATTGTAAAGGCGCTACATAAAATGGGTCATTCCGCCGAAGGTATTATGTCGGACCGGACCCAGGAAGAGCGCGAAGCCACCATGCAGGGCTTCCGGAACCGTAAATTTAAAATTCTGGTGGCTACCGATATTTTATCGCGGGGTATAGATGTAGATAATATCAGCCATATTATAAACTTTGATGTGCCCCAGGATGCTGAAGATTACGTGCACCGCATTGGCCGGACCGCCCGGGCTGCCACTACCGGCACTGCCATCACTTTTATCAGCGATAAAGAACAATACCGGATTGCACGCATCGAAAAGTTAATTGAAAAGGAATTACCGAAGCTGCCTTTACCGGAAAGCTTTGGCCCTGGTCCGGAATATAACCCCGCCGCAAAAAAGCCCGCGAACAGCCGCCCTAAAAAGCGCCGCAATTCTGATAAACCTAAAAATACAGCGGAAAAGAAAACCAACGAGCCAAAGCAACCGCGACCGCCCAAACAGAAAAAGCCCGTTGATAATCAAAGGCCAGTTGAAATGGCTAAACCAAGGGTAAAACCAAACTCAGATATACCTCCAGAAACTGAATAGCCCAGCCTGTTTACTAGATTTGGCTCTGATTTAAAAGTTAAAATGAACGAACTGGTATACGAAAGGCTATTTTTAATTCGGATAAATAAAGCCGGTTAAAATAGCCTTTCATTTTAATTTATTCGGAATAAAAAAGCTGGTTTATGGAAAGATCAAATTTACCTGGAACTTAACCGGAAATTACTGATTAAACCGCTGCTAGAAAACTCTTTACAATAAAAAGCCAATACCAAACAGTAACACAAAAAATAAGGTACTCAACGACATTTGCTTTAAGTAAGGATCTATTGCTGCGGGTGTTTGCCGTTGCCAGACCTGGCGGGCATTGTAAATAAACAACGGGAACGATAATACAAACAAATATTGCTGCCAAACAGCCTTTTGGAGCCAAGCGAAAGCAATGGCGCAAACCATACCCAATATCAATAAGGCAATATGGTAAACGCGGGCTTTTCGGGGGCCTAGCCTTACCGGTATAGAATATTTACCGGCTAATTTATCGGAATGAATGTCGCGGATATTATTAATATTTAAAACACCGGTAGAGAAAAAGCCCAGGGCGGCAGCCGGCAATAAAACCGGCCAATGTACTTGCTGGGTTTGCAAAAAATAAGTACCCGTAACGCCTACCAAGCCAAAAAATATAAACACCGAAATATCACCCAAACCGGCATACCCGTAGGGCTTAGCACCGGCGGTATAATTGATGGCTGCCCAAATGGCCGCCAAGCCCAAAACAAAAAATAACAGAAAAAGATAAATACCTTCCTGCCCAAAGGCCGTCCAGAGCAAAATTAAGCCCGACAGCAAAGCCAAAAAAGTAAAAACCAGCATACCGGTTTTCATCTGGTCTGCTGTAATTAAACCGGCCTGTACCGCCCGTTGCGGGCCCTGGCGGTTAATGCTGTCGGCGCCGTGTTTGGTATCGCCGTAGTCGTTGGCCAGGTTAGATAAAACCTGCAGAAGCAAGGTAGTAAGAGCACTCCAAGCCACTACGCTGCTCCGGAACTGCTGGTCGGCGGCGGCTAAAAAGCTACCCATACCAATGCTGGCCAAAGCTAAAGGCAAGGTCCGTAAACGAAAAGCAGAGATCCAGGCTTTTACCTTGCCCGGCGTATAAGAAGTTTGTAAATCAGCCAACCGGATAAATGACGCTTAGGAATTAATTGCCGAAATCATTTCTTCGCTGAGCGGCGTTATTTTAGAAGGGAAAAATTTGATAATTTTACCTTGCTCATCAATCAGATATTTACAGAAATTCCAGGTAGGTTTTTCATCCGTCACGCCGTTTAAAGACTTATCCGATAAATACTGAAAAAGTGGATCCGCATTGGGGCCGGTAACCGATATTTTTTGCATCACCGGAAATTTAACACCGTAATTTTTTTCGCAAAAAGCCGCAATTTCCTGGTTCGATCCGGGTTCCTGACCGCCAAAATCATTTGCCGGAAAACCCAAAACCACTACTTTGTTGCTGTACTTATCGTACAGCGCCTGCAGTTCTTTGTATTGCGGAGTATAACCGCATTCCGAAGCTGTATTTACAATTAACATTTTCCGGCCTTTAAACTCATTCAGCACTATTTTTTGTCCGTCTAAGGTCGTAAATTCAAAATCATAAACTGAGGTTGGCTGAGTTGATTGTTCATGAGAGGTATGCGCCGCTGTTGTATCCATTGCTTTATTTTGTTCGGAGTTATTACCAGAACGACAAGCCAGCATGGCCAGCATTATTCCGGTAAACAGATATTTCTTCATCATAGATAATTCAATACGGTAGAATTTCTTTTTCGTAGCTATATTTTTAAACTAAATATTTCCGGGAAGTAAGTATTTCTACATTTTTTACATCCGGTCCGGCACTTCAATACCTAACAGACGCATAGCTTTTTTAATTTTTTGCGCTACCTGGCCCGATAAAGCCACCCGGAAATGCAGCGCCCGCGGATCGGTTTCCTGGAAAATAGAAACTTCGGTGTAGAAACGGTTATAAGCCTTCGCTAAGTCGTAAGCATATTGCCCGATAACCGAAGGTGCGTACAAATGAGCCGCTTCGGCCACTACTTTATCAAATCCAGCCAAAGCTGCCACTACTTCACTTTCGGTTTCGTGCAATTGTTCCAGCCCCGCAAAAGTTGCTGCATCAGCTACAATATTCATTTCCGCAGCTTTGCGCATAATAGAGGCAATCCGGGCGTGGGTATACTGAATAAACGGACCAGTATTACCCTGGAAATTAATAGATTCTTCCGGGTTGAAAAGCATGCGTTTTTTCGGATCTACTTTCAACAGAAAGTATTTCAGGGCGCCCATAGCTAAGATATGATAAAGCTGCTGCAAATCGGTTTGGGATAAGCCTTCTATTTTTCCCAGTTCTTCGGTGCGCTGGCGGGCAGTTTCTACCATTTCTGCCACTAGTTCGTCGGCATCTACTACAGTTCCTTCCCGCGATTTCATTTTGCCCGAAGGTAAGTCTACCATGCCGTAAGATAAATGATAAATACCACCGGCATACGGTTTCTTTAACTTTTGCAAAATGGCTTTTAACACCTGCATGTGGTAGTTCTGCTCATCGGCAATAACATAAATAGAGCGGTCGTAATTAAAATCCTGGTATTTTAACTCGGCGGTGCCTAAATCCTGGGTTATATAAACCGAAGTACCATCGGCCCGCAGCACCAGTTTTTCATCCAGCCCTTCGGCCGTTAAGTCAACCCAAACCGATCCGTCTGGTTTCCGGTAAAAAACGTTGCTGGCTAATCCTTCGGCTACAAAGTCTTTACCCAGTAAATAAGTTTCCGATTCGTAGTAGTATTTGTCAAAATCAACGCCAATGCTCCGGTAGGTTTCGGCAAAGCCTTCGTATACCCAGCCGTTCATCTGCTTCCATAAAGCAATGGTTTCGGCATCGCCCTGTTCCCAAAGGCGCAGCATATACTGGGCTGCCTGCATAATGGGGGCTTCTTTTTTGGCTTTTTCCGCCTCGGTGCCCTGCGCTACCATTTCCGATATTTGCTCTTTATATATTTTATCGAAAGCTACATAATATTTACCGGCCAGGTGGTCGCCTTTTATACCGGCGGAGGCGGGAGTTTCGCCGTTGCCCAGCAACTGGTAAGCCACCATTGATTTACAGATATGGATACCCCGGTCGTTTACTAAATTAACCTTAAACACCTCGTTGCCGTTGGCTTTTAATATTTCAGCTACGGAATATCCCAGGAAATTATTACGCAAATGGCCCAGGTGCAGAGGTTTGTTCGTGTTGGGCGAAGAATACTCTACTACTACTTTTTCTTTTTGCTGGTTTGTGGTTCCTGTTTTTTCGATAACCAGGCCTTGCATCACTCCTACCCAGGTCTGGTCGCTTACCACCAGGTTCAAAAAACCTTTTACTACGTTATAAGCCGCTACTGCCGGTAAATGTGTTTGCAGGTATTCGCCGATAGCCTGGCCAATTTGTTCGGGGCCTTTGCCGGCAGGTTTGGTATAAGGAAACGTAACAAACGTATAAGTGCCGGCAAATTCTTTCCGGGTTGGTTGCAGCGCCAGTTGGCTTACATTGGCGGTAATAGAAAATAATTCCTGTAAAGCCTGGCTAATGCCCTGGATTAATGTAGTTTCTAATGCTATCATAACATAAAGCCCGATAAGGGCTTAAAACTGTGTTTTATCTCTTTTAATAAGCGGAACAATATTGAATTATTGTTTTGCTTTTTTGTTTATAAAACGGATATCAAATCTCCTGTTTTACCTTCACTTATCAGGCAACTTTAAGCCTTATTTGAGTTTTATTGGCCTACTGGAACCCGGAATTTCGTTGCGGGGAAAACAAACTTTTGCAAAGATGGTAAAATACAAACAATTTTACACGACAAGTATAGACTAAACACCAAAGATGGATAAATACATAGATCTGATTAATCAGACTTTTGACTTCCCAACCGAAGAATTTCACGTAGAAAACAACGAAATGATTTTTAATGGTATTCCGTTGAAAGAAATTATTCAGGAATACGGTACGCCACTTAAACTTACTTATCTACCCAAAATCAGCTCCCAGATTCAAAAGGCCAAAAAGCTTTTTAAAGAATCGATGGACAAACTGAAATACCAGGGCTCTTATACTTATGCCTACTGCACCAAATCGTCGCATTTTTCTTTTGTGCTGCAGGAAGCCCTGAAGAATAATATTCATATTGAAACTTCATCTTCTTACGATATTCCGATTATCCGGGCGCTTTACGAAAAAGGCAGCCTGACCAAAGACACGTACATTATTTGTAATGGCTACAAAAGAGAACTGTACCGGCGGTATATTACCGAACTATTAAACGACGGTTTTTATAATTGTACGCCTATTCTGGACAACCTGGACGAGATAGATTATTATAAAGAGCACGTAAAGCAATCTAAAGTACGGGTGGGTATCCGGGTAGCTTCCGACGAAGAACCAAAGTTTGAGTTTTATACTTCCCGTTTGGGTATCCGGTACAACGACGTAGTGGAGCTTTATCAGAATAAAATAAAAGACGATGAACGGTTTGAGCTGAAAATGCTGCATTATTTTATAAACAGCGGCATTAAAGACACCAGTTATTACTGGAGTGAGTTAAGCCGGTTTGTGCGGAAATACTGTGAACTGAAGAAAGTATGTCCGGAACTGGATTCAATTGATATTGGCGGCGGCTTTCCTATTAAAACCTCCATTCAGTTTGAATACAATTACCGGTACATGATTGAGGAAATATTGCGTACCATTCAGCGTATCTGCCAGGAAGAAGGCGTGCCGGAGCCTAATATTTTTACCGAATTCGGAATATATACCGTAGGCGAAAGCGGCGCTAATATTTATTCTATCCTGGATTTAAAACTGCAAAACGACAAAGAGCTTTGGTACATGATAGATGGTTCTTTTATAACCAACTTACCGGATACCTGGGCATTAAATCAGCGATATATATTATTAGCCATTAACCACCTGAACAAACCTTATCAACGCACCCAAATTGGCGGTTTAACCTGCGACAGCCAGGATTATTATAATTCCGAAATTCATTCTTTCCAGGTGTTTTTACCTAAGATATCCCGCCAGGAAGAAGAACCTTTATACATTGGTTTTTTCCATACCGGTGCTTACCAGGAGTCGTTGAGTGGTTACGGCGGAATTAAACATTGCTTAATACCAGCCCCTAAACACGTCATCATCGACCGGGACGAAAGCGGCGACCTGAAAACGTGGTTGTTTGCCGAAGAGCAAAGCAGCGAATCGATGATGAAAATACTGGGTTATGCCTAAAAATATTTAAGGTGCTTTGCTTTAATAATTATATATTTTATTATATATTTGATGTAATAATAAATTAACCTCATGAAAATCTTAACTTTAGTTGCAGCGGTTTGCCTTTTAGGAATGTCGTCTTGCTCCCAAAAAACTTGCCCTGCTTATTCAAAATCAACACCAGTGCAGCAGGTACGTCACTCCTAAGCGCATATACCTGCTTTATACTAGCTTCTTTTTTTAACGAAGCTATTATTTATTCTGATTTAAAATAAGAACCGACCTGACAGCCGGTTCTTATTTTTGCATAATTAATTGCGCTGCTCTGCTTAAATCGGCCGCGTATAAAATTCCCTTAGGGACTGGTTCCGCATTTCCGACCAGAATACCTTTTACCCCCACTTTTTGTCCGGCTTCTAAATCCCGGAGGCGGTCGCCCACTATCCAGGATTGATGCGGATCTATATTGTAGCGGGCAATAGCCCGTTCCAGCATGAGCGAATCGGGCTTACGGGCTAAAGAATGGGAAACAACCGGGTGCAAAGGCGCATAGTAAATAGCATTTATCAGGTTATACACTTCTTTTTGTAATTTCTGGTGGCAGGCCTCCATATCCTGTTTTGTATACAAACCTTTGGAAATGCCGGCCTGGTTTGTAACCACCACCAAAAGATAGTGGTGCGCTTTTAATAATTGTAAAGCTTCTTTTACGCCTTGTATCAAATTAAAATCTTCGGTTTTGTAGGTATATTCGCCCCGCTCTTCATTTAAAACCCCATCGCGGTCCAGGAAAACACATTTATTTTGCAGCATTGGTTATAACTTTTAAGAAGCCAAAATTATAGAACAATTTTATATTGGTTTAACTCAATTTTAATACTTTTGCTCAAAATTTGCTTTCCAATTTATTTTCCGGGCTTGTTTCTCTCTTAAATAGAAACATTATTATATATTTTTTATTTGGATGCCTACGGTGGTAAGCGGATTTAAAGACTAATACCTATCTTTGAACCATGAATGACTCCCTTGTAGTAATCCCGACCTACAACGAAAGAGAAAATGCACCTGATATTATCCGCAAGGTATTTTCCTTACCAGTTTTTTTTGATGTTTTAATTATCGACGATAATTCGCCCGATGGCACCGCCGCCGTGGTGCGGGAACTGCAGCAGGAATTTCCCGGCCGTTTGCACCTGGAAGAAAGAAAAGGCAAACTGGGTTTAGGTACAGCTTATATACATGGCTTTAAATATGCTTTGCGTCTGGGCTATGCTTATATAATAGAAATGGACGCAGATTTTTCGCATAATCCCGAAGATTTGGTGCGTTTGCGATCAGCTTGTGCCGATGAAGGTTACGACCTGGCCATTGGTAGCCGGTACATTGGCGGCGTTAACGTGGTGAACTGGCCCATGAACCGCGTTTTAATGTCTTATTTTGCCAGTTATTACGTGCGGCTGGTAACCGGTATGCCCATTCAGGATGCCACGGCTGGTTTTAAGTGTTATGCCCGACAAGTGCTGGAAACTATTCCGCTGGATGAAATCCGATTTATTGGCTATGCTTTCCAGATCGAAATGAAGTTTATGACTTATAAATACGGTTTCAAAATAAAAGAAGTACCCATTATTTTTACCGAAAGAGCAAAAGGTCAGTCTAAAATGAGCAAAGGCATTATAACCGAAGCTTTTTACGGGGTGCTCAAAATGAAAATAAACAGTTATTTCCGGCATTTTACCCGCTAATTACGGCTAATTATATCTTTACCTTTCCCAAGGATATCTCATTTTATTCCGGTTTACCGGCTTCCGGAATAAGCCGGAATAAAAGTTTAATGCTTTATATTTAATTCTATTCCTTTCATCAGAATGCCTGTCTTATAACTAAATGAATATCATAAAACGGTTTGTTACGTTTATACTTCAATAATGAAATTTCGCCTGCTGTAAAAGCAAGAGTTATCAGGATATTATGGAAGTTAACCTTTATTTCTGGATTTTATTCAATGCTTTTGTTCTCCTGTTGTTGGGTCTGGACCTCTTGGTGTTTCACCGGAAATCGCACGCCGTAAGCATAAAAGAAGCCCTGCTCTGGAGTTTTTTCTGGATAGCTCTTTCGCTAAGTTTTAATGCCCTGATCTATTTTGAAATGGGCTCTAAAGCCGCTATTGAATTTTTAACCGCCTACCTGATTGAAAAATCATTAAGTGTTGATAATTTATTTGTCTTCCTGATGATCTTTAATTATTTCCGGGTGCCGCTGCAGTTTCAACACAAGATTTTGTTTTGGGGAGTTTTGGGAGCACTGGTTTTCCGGGCCACTTTTATTCTGGCCGGGGTAGCTTTGCTGCAGAAATTTCACTTTATCAGCTATTTGTTGGGTGCCTTTTTAATTTATACAGGTATTAAAATGTTTTCTACCCAGCAGGAAGAAATCGATCCGCAAGCCAATCCGGTGGTAAAATTTATTAGCCGTTATATTCCGGTTACCAATACGCTGGTGGGCGATAAGTTTTTTGTGCGCAAAGATAAAACCACATTTGCCACGCCTCTTTTTCTGGTGCTGATGATGGTAGAAACCACCGACATTGTTTTTGCGGCTGATTCCATACCGGCTATTCTAGCCGTTTCCAGCGATTCTTTTATTGTATATACTTCCAATGTATTTGCTTTACTGGGTTTACGGGCCTTGTATTTTGCTTTAGCCGGCGTCATGAAATTATTTCATTATCTGCATTATGGCTTATCGCTTATTTTAATATTTATCGGTGGCAAGTTACTAACAGCCGGTATTTTCCATTTAGATATGGTATACGCGTTATTTGTAGTAGCATTTATCCTGATTTCTTCCGTTATTCTATCGGTGCTTTTTCCTCTCAAGAAAGAAGATAATAGCTGAAGCGTTGTAAGTTTTTGTTTATAGCGGTTAGTGATTAGCGGTTAGTTTTTAGTGATTAATTTTTAGCGATTAGCGGTTAGTTTAGATTATTTAATAATGAAAACTAAATTAGTGCTTCTCCGATTTAATTTTCAGAAACATATAAAGTTTTCAGAAGTGAAGATTACTATAAATTAACCAACATTTCTAATTTCTAATTTGGAGAAGCACTAGATCTCTTACAATCAATGCTATTAACTTATTATTTAAAATATGAATGTATGACAACTTAAAAGGCCAGTATAAACCGGCCTTTTAAGTTATAAAGAGTAGGAATATCTTTTAATCTAATAAATCAATCGGGGCATCCAGATCCAGGTTCAGGTCCGGATTGATAATAAGCGAATCGGAAACAGTAGTATCAATTGGGGTAGCCGTTACGATAATATCGCGAGCTCTGCCCTGCAGGTTTACGGCGGGGTACATACCCTGGTATTCGTATTCCGAAATCAAACCTTTCTTCCGCATAATGCCCGCAATCAGCCGGAAATAATACCGCGAACGGCTCCGTAAATTGCCGTAAGCATCAAAAGAATATTTGTAAGCTTTAGGTTTCGGAATAATGCTGGTCAGGTACAAGCTTTCGGCCAGGTTAAGTTGGCTGGGATGTTTGGCAAAGTAAAAACGGGCGGCTTCTTTCACGCCGTAAATGTTCGGTCCCCATTCAATAATATTCAGGTAAACTTCGTACATTCTTTGCTTAGACGATATCCGGTTATTTTCCATTAGCCAGACAATTAAAATTTCTTCTACTTTCCGGGCAATGGTTTTATTGCGGGTCAGGAACACGTTCTTTACCAATTGCATCGAAATGGTACTACCGCCCCGTACAAAGCTTTTTTCTTTCAGGTCCGTTATTAACGAATGCCGGAAAGCGCCTTCGTGAAAACCTGTATGAGTCATAAAATGCGGATCTTCGGAAGTAAGAATGGATTTTTTGAGAAAAGGGGAAATCTCATTGAAAGGCGTAAAGTTCGAGTTTTCGGGCCCTACGGTAAACGTACGTAAAGGCTTACCGTATTCATAAACCGTGTGCCGGAAAGGCTGATTTATTTTCCGGAAATCCGTTTTGCCATATTGTAAAATATTAAAATACTTGGCTTGTAGTCCCGAATTAAATTTTAAACTATCTATTTGGGCCATATCTACAAAGAAATTCATATTGTAGGTTAAATAGCCCTGGGCTTTTATGCCCTCGAAAGATTCAAACATACCTTGAGGCAAAGACTGGAAGAAGTCATTCGCCTCGGTTTGTGCCGATCTGACTTTAAGCGAAATCTGTTGGGAAGGCTTGGTTACCAGCGAAGCCTGCGGATACAAAACCATTTTATTAACGGTAACCTTAGAAAGCGTATCTAAAGAATAATAGTTTTCGCCTAAAGTGATGATGTAATCAATGGCTCCGCTTTTTACCCGTACATCTTCATCGGCTATTTTGGGCTGATTAATGTTTAGATTATTTACCTTAGCCGTGCCCGAAATAGTTAAGCGCTCGTTGCGGTATTTTTTATTATTTAAACTTACATGGAGGGTATCAAAAGATAATTTCGCATCAAACTTTTTCTGGATATAAGGCAACCGGATTCCCGCGGCGTCGGTGGTATATAAGCTGGCCGCAATCTTATAATTATCCGGATCAATAAAACCATTCAGTCGTAATTTGTTAACTAAACTATCGGTTTGTACGGAGATATTGGTTTGTAAATTCCCGTCCGCAATCGTTAATTCCGGCATGAGTACGTTTATATTCCGGTTATCGCTTTCGTACATAGCCTGAAAATTCCGGAAGTTTAATTCGTCAGGTACGTTCTCAAAAGCTGTTTCAATTAACCGGTTTAGTAATTCACCGTAATTGCGCGATTTAATGGTATCGCGGGGTTGCGTGGTGTTCTTTCTACTCAATAAAAAAGAGTAGTTATTTTTTCCGTTGTGTTTACGGGCCGTTAAAAAAGCATTTTCTATAACTAATTCATTAATGACCGGGCGCAACAAAAAAATTGACTTTAGGCTGATATCGGCATTAATATTACGAATCCGCATCAGGGTATCACTGCCAGTGGGTACCAGGGCCACTTTTTCCATGCGTACCGTACTGAAGTTGCTGAAATTAGCCGCTTGGATGGTAAAATCGACGGGATATTTATTTTCTACTTTGCTTATAACTTGGTTTACAACCAGCTTAAGAATACGGGCCCTAAAAGCAAAAATTACAACAGCAAAAACAATAAATATAGAAAAAGTTATAAGAACAGCCTTTTTCCAGTTTCTTTTAATGAAATTTTTCCAGTTCAAAATTTTCAAATCGAATATAAACGCGAATTAAAAGAATATACTGCAATTAACCGCACGTACTGTTAAAAATAACAAGTTATAAATACTTAAATTCTGTAAATTATTCAAAAACAATAGCTCCTGGATACTAACAAATACAATGCCTTTTTCTGTTTTAATACAAGAACATCTGATTTTTATCGTTTATACCATTTCTAAAGGAGGGATTTATCATTCAGATTAAAGAGATAATTACTATTTTTGAAAAAAATATTCGCATGGATTTGAATACGCTTACGGCTATTTCTCCGGTTGATGGTCGTTACCGGGCGCAACTGCAGGAGCTAGCCCCTTATTTTTCGGAATTTGGTCTGATACATTACCGGGTACGGGTAGAAATAGAATATTTTATTTCGCTTTGTGAGTTACCTTTACCGCAGTTGCAGGAAGTTAAGCCGGAGGTTTACGAACAATTACGGCAGATTTATACTGCTTTTGCGCCGGAAGATGCGCTGGCCATTAAAGAGTTGGAAAAAACCACGAACCACGACGTAAAAGCCGTAGAATATTTTATAAAAAATAAATTCGATGCCCTTGGTTTATCAGCCCATAAAGAATTCATCCATTTTGGCCTTACTTCGCAGGACATCAATAATACGGCTATTCCGTTGTCGTTAAAAGAAGCATCCGAAAACATTTTGTTGCCTTTTTACGGACAGTTAGAACAACTATTGGTTGCGCATGCCACAGAATGGCAGGATATTCCTTTGTTAGCCAAAACGCATGGCCAGCCGGCCTCTCCTACCCGCTTAGGCAAAGAAATAATGGTTTTTGCCGAACGTTTACAGGCGCAGCTACAGTTAATAAATCAGATTCCATTTTCGGCTAAATTCGGGGGAGCTACCGGCAACTTTAATGCGCACTTGGTGGCTTATCCGCATATAAACTGGCAGGATTTCGGCGAAAAATTTGTAAACGAAAACTTAGGTTTAAAGCGTAGCACCTTTACTACCCAAATCGAGCATTATGACAATTTAGCAGCTTATTGCGATAACTTAAAGCGTTTAAATACTATTCTGATAGATTTTGCCCGAGATGTCTGGCAATATATTTCGATGGGTTATTTTAAGCAAAAAATCAAAGCCGGCGAAGTAGGCTCCTCGGCCATGCCGCACAAAGTAAACCCGATTGATTTTGAAAACGCCGAAGGCAATTTGGGCATGGCCAATGCTTTACTGGAATTTTTATCGGCCAAACTACCAATTTCCCGATTACAACGTGACCTGACTGATTCTACCGTTTTGCGTAATTTGGGGGTGCCATTAGCCCATAGTTTATTAGCTCTGAAATCACTGCAAAAAGGCATTAAAAAATTGGAGCTGAACGCCGATGCTATTAACCGGAACCTGGAAGATAACTGGGCCGTGGTGGCCGAAGGCATTCAAACAATTTTAAGGCGTGAAGGCTATCCGGAACCTTACGAAGCTTTAAAAGCCCTTACCCGCACCAACCATAAAATTACCGCTGCCACAATGTCTGATTTTATCCAGACTTTGGCCGTAAGCGAAAAAGTAAAAACCGAATTGAAAGCTATTACGCCCTTTAATTATACTGGTATTAAAATGAGTTATGAAGGATGAATTGATAAGAAGCTGCATCGTATTTTATAAATTAATTAGTAGCCCTGGCAGTATGTTTTCACCGGCAAGAAGTCTGGCAAAGGCTATATAGTTGGCGGTGATAACACCACCAATGGCGACTAATTTTTATTTTAGCCGAAATTCTAAACAGCTTCTTATTCATTAACGAATATTTTCTGTATTTAACTTCTAATTCATACTCTCTAATTTTTAATTATAAAGTTCATGCCTGTTATAAACGGAGAATTAGTAAATACCGATTGTAGCTATTTCCGGGGCGATGTTCCGTGTCAACCGAATAAACAGGAAGGCTACCATTGTGCAGGCTGCCCGGTTTATACGCCTATTCAGAAAAGAATTCTGATCATAAAATTGGGTGCTATCGGCGATGTGATCCGGACTACTCCGCTCATCAGAAAAATTAGGCAGGAATATCCCCAGGCTAAAATTACCTGGCTTACCCATACGCCGGCTATTTTACCGAAACACGCCGTGGACGAAATCTTAAAATTCGATCTGCCGGCCCTAATTTACCTGCAACATACCAGTTTCGACCTATTGTACAACCTGGACAAAGATAAAGAAGCCTGTGCCTTGCACGATTCTGTCCGGGCCAACGAAAAATACGGCTATACTTTAGAGCATGGGGTTGCTTTTCCTGCTAATCACCTGGCTAACCATAAATACTTAACCGGTATTTTCGATGATATCAGCCTGAAAAATACCAAATCTTATGTAGAGGAGATTTTTGAAATATGCGGCTGGGAGTTTAACGGGGAAGATTATATTTTTGACAACCACGAAGATAAAGATTACGAATGGCCATTCGACCACCAAAAACCCTTAGTGGGGTTAAATACCGGTTGCGGCGACCGCTGGACTACCCGCTTATGGTCGGAACAAAAATGGCTGGCCTTAATTAAATTGTTGCAGGAGCAAAATTTCCAGGTGGTGCTTTTAGGCGGTGAACAGGAACATGCCCGCAATCAATCTTTAAGCAGCCAAACTGATGCTACTTATCTGGGCTATTTTAAACTGGAGCAATTTATTAATTTAATGCACCAGATGGATGTGATCGTGACGCAGGTAACCATGGCCATGCACATTGCTATTGCGTTAGGCAAAAAAATGGTGTTGATGAATAATATTTTCAATCCGCACGAATTTGAATTGTACGGCCGCGGCTATATTGTACAGCCCGATAAAGCCTGTAACTGTTTCTACCGCGGCGCCTGCAAATTTGGCGTATCTTGTATGGAAGACCTGCCGGCCGAAAAAGTATTTCAGTATGTAGCAGCTTGCCTGAATTCGGCTAAAGCTCCCGGGCCAGTTGCCGGATAGCGGCAGTCATACTTTCCCAGGAAAATTTCTTTTTAAATTCAGGAATCTGCGCCCTAAATGCTACTTCGCGTTTATTCTGGTAAAAATCTACCAGGGCTGCCGCGATGGCTTCTGGCTCGGGAGGTGTTACATAACCAACTTTGCCATCGGGCACTAATTCAGCTAAGCCACCTACATCCGTTACCAGCATAGGTTTATCGAAATGATAAGCAATTTGCGAAACGCCGCTTTGGGTAGCGTGTTTATACGGTTGCACTACTAAATCGGCCGCGCAAAAATAATGCACTACCTGGCTGTTCGGTATAAATTCTGTGGCCCGGACAATACGATTTTCCAGATTATATTCCCGGATTAAAGTTTCGTAAGGCTGCGCATCTTCGTAAAATTCGCCCGCTATAATTAATTTAATTGGCAATTCTTTTAAGCGGCTGTCGGCAAATGCTTGCAGAAGTAAATCCAATCCTTTATAAGCCCGGATAAAACCAAAGAATAAGATATAGTGATAGTCTGCCGATAACCCGAGCGCCTGCCGGGCAACTTCTTTCGGTTCGGGAGAGCCAAAGTTATCGTATAAAGGATGCGGATGATAAACTTTCGATTTGGCCGGTACAAATTTTTCCAGATCCTGCAAAACCGCCCGCGACATGGTTATAAAACCCTGGCAAGCTCCTAAAAAGTATTTTGTTAATGGCAGATCGCCTACCCGGCTTTCGTGCGGAATAACGTTATCCGTTATGGCTAATACTTTGGTATGTTTGTTCTGCCGCGCCAAACGGCCGATGGTACCCAAAGCCGGTCCCATAAAAGGTAGCCAGAACCGGAAAATTATTAAATCCGGTTTACTCTTTTTTAAGTATAACCCCGTTTTAACCCAGGAAAAAGGATTAACGGAGTTGATGAGTACTTTAATATGTAAATGGCCGGGTGCCGGTTCGGTAGAATATTGGGTTTGGCCCGGAAACAAAAAACCAGGATATTGTAAACTGAAAGTTATAATTTCTACGGTATCGCCTTGTTCCTGGAAAGCTAAAGCCAAACGTTCGTTGTAAGTAGCTAATCCACCCCGTAAAGGGTAAGCCGGACCGATAATAACTATACGTGCCATATTATTACAGTCCTACCCGGTCCCGGATCAGGTATTCATTTTTTCGGTTATCCGACAAGGAAACCATCTCGGCTAAGAAACCGGCCAAAAATAGCTGCACCCCAATAATTACCGCAACCAAAGCCAGGAAAAATAATGGTTGGTCCACCACGCCACGTACCAGCTGATGCTGAAATACCGAGTAATAAATTTTTTCGATAATCAGGTACAAGGTAATCAGAAAACCCGCCAGGAAAGATAAAGTACCCATGGTGCCAAAAAAGTGCATCGGTCTTTTTTTGAATTTCGAGACAAAAGTAATAGATAGTAAATCCAGGAAGCCATATACAAATCGTTCCAGACCAAATTTGGTGACGCCGTACTTTCTTTCCTGGTGCTTTACTTCTTTCTCGCCTATTTTGCTAAAGCCGTTCCATTTGGCAATAACAGGTATATAGCGGTGCATTTCGCCGTAAACTTCAATGCTTTTTACCACCCGTTGGTCGTAAGCTTTCAGGCCACAGTTAAAATCGTGGAGTTGAATCCGGGATATTTTACGCGTAACAGCATTAAATAACTTGGTAGGAATGGTTTTGGAAAGCGGATCGTAGCGTTTTTTCTTCCAGCCCGATACCAGATCATATCCCTGGTCTTTTACCATCCGGTACAATTCCGGAATTTCGTCAGGAGAATCCTGTAAATCTGCATCCATGGTAATCACCACTTCGCCTATACTTTGCCGGAAACCAATATGCAAGGCCGCCGATTTACCATAATTACGGTTGAACCGAATGCCTTTCAGGTGCTTATTGGCGGCGGAGAGTTCCTGAATAACCTCCCAGGAATCATCCGTACTGCCATCATCAATCAAAATAACTTCATAAGAAAAGCCGTGCGTTTCCATCACACGGCTAATCCATTGGGTAAGTTCTGGCAGCGATTCGGCCTCGTTGAGCAACGGTATCACTACCGAAATATTCAGTTTATTTAAAAGCATTAATAATTATTCGAAATCTGGACGGGTATTTTTGGTAATAGCGGCTATAATAAGAGATAAAATAAACCCCATAAGTAAAGTTCCGATAATTGCCCATATTACCATCATCTCCGGACTGGTTAATTTCTGACTCATTTGCGTTGCCTGCTCTATTTGCTCATCAGTCATGCCGCGTCTTTCCATTTCCATGTACTGTTTCTCTTGCATTCTTTGTATGAGTTCACTATCGATAAATTTTAAATATATATACAGGAAAATGCCCGATAAAACCCCTACTATTACCGATAATATAGAACCGATACTTAAACCTTGGCCGTACGACATAAACCCGCCGTTTGCGGTTTTGAAATGTTTATGGGCCATTACAATACCTACTATCAGGATGGCCGTTGAAATCCAACTTAACCAGGTATTGGTATTTAATTCCGTCAGGTAAAGAATAAGGGAGTAAATTACTGTTATAATACCGGTAATTAAGCCATAACGGATTGCTACGGCTTTTGTGCTGGCGCCCGTTGCCTGGTCCATAGTAGATTCTTCGTACATAGTGGTATAGATTAAAAGTTTATTTTCGGAAAAAGACTGCTGCTATTATCGATACCAAAAAACCTATTCCGGTCTTCTTAAAAAAATCATCTCCGGCCAGGTCGTAGGGAGTGGTCTTTTCTAAGTTTTTTAAAGCCAAATTATAATTTTCCTGTCCCACTGCTTTAATGCTCATGGCTTTTGTTTCGGGCTCCTGCATAATCGCTTTCATTTCGGCTATGTGTTTTTCTATTGATTCTACCCCGGCAAACGTCGAAAATATAAACAACAGCATAGCCGAACACAGCGCCGAAAAAAAAGTGATAGTTAAAGCTACCCGAAAGGCTTTTAAAAAGCCAATGTTCTGGTCGTTATATTTTCTAAAATAAGAACATCCCCAAAAAATAAATATCGGAATAAATAGCACCGAAAACATGCTATTATGCCCGTACGGGTTAATTTGAGCGAAATATAATACAAGCGTAATAATAAAACTCGCTAAAGCACACATCACGCCGTATCGGATTCCGGTTCGTACTACAGCCTGATCAAACATCTTGGTTAGTGGTAAAATTTTTAAATAACATTAAAATTGGTTGTTGCGGATAAACTGCTCTTTATAAATAATTCCCATTACTTGTCCTTTTAAAGTTTTATCAAAGAAAGGGCTATTTTGGGAGCGGGATAAATTACTGGTGGCTTGCGGCATCCATTCTTTATCAGGAGCAAAAATGGTAAGATTAGCCGGGACGCCTTCTTTTATAGTATATTCCGGTAAGCCTAAAATTTTACGTGGTTCTTGGGTAAATTTATTGATGATTTGCTCAGTACTTAATTGTTGAGCCAGGTAAGTATTGGCTACGGCAAAAGCCGTTTCCAGATTAATAATGCCAAACTCCGCCAAATCAAATTCCAGCTTTTTAGATTCGGTATCCTGGGGCTTGTGGTTCGAAACCAGCACATCAATGGTACCATCCCGCAAACCTTCTATAATAGCTTCTTTGTCCTGTTCCGACCGGTAAGGCGGATCAACTTTATAATCTGTATCAAAACCGATTACCTGTTCGTCGGTAAAAGCCACCTGATAAGCGGCCACATCACAGGTAACTGCCAAACCCGCGGCTTTTGCTTCTCTTATTTTATTTATACTGCCGGCCGAAGATAATAAGGAAAAATGAAGTTTACCGCCCGTGTAAGTTAATAACTGCAGATCACGCGCTATTATTATTTCTTCCGCTATAGCCGGTATTCCTTTCAGACCTAATTGGGTACTGGTTATGCCTTCGTGCATTAAACCATGCTGACTGATATTACTATCTTGGGGGCGTTGTATAATTAAGCCATTAAAATATTGTGCATACTGCAATGCTTTTATCAGCAAGTCGCCGGCCTGAATTCCGTTATCACCATCAGTAAAGGCTACAGCTCCGGCCCGGTGCAGATCAATCATTTCGGTTAAATCTTTTCCCTGGGCATCGATGCTCACGGCAGCTGCAGGTAAAAAATCGACCGGTAACGTTTTAGATTTACTTTGAATATAAGCAATGGCATTTTTAGTTTGGTGCACCGGTTGTACGTCCGGGGTGCAAACCACTTGGGTGAAACCGCCTTTTGCGGCCGCAGCTGCCGCGGAACCAAAATCTTCTTTGTATTCCAAACCCGGATCGCCTATCCAGCAGCGCATATCTATCCAACCGGACGAAATGCATAATTCTTCTCCTGCTATTAATAAATCGTGCTCTTTTTCTTCCGGACCAATATAAACTAGTTGGCCATTAGAAATTAATATATTAGGAGTAAGCTGATGAAAATCGGAACTGGGGTCAATAATCTGAATGCCTCGGAGCAGGATACGCATATTACATAAATCTGATTAACAGAATTTCGGATAAAGCAAATAGCAGACACAATATTAGGCAATATTTCCAAAGTTGTGTGCCTATATTTTCCTGAGCGAACAAATTTTTCATGGCAATCTCGTCCGACACATCTAAAATATGCACATTATTAGCGTCTTGGGTTAATTCTTTTAATTCATTTGCCGAATAAAAATCTAATTCCGATTCTTGCTTAAGTAAGTTAAAAGCAAAGTTAGCCAAGGTCGTATTGCCGGAATTTAGTTTATAAAAGCCGGCCTCTTTTATATCCGGCGGTAAAGAAAAAATCAGGTTACCTTCTCTTATTTGCTGCTCCGGAATATAGGAAATGCTATCTTTAACTAATCTAAATACTTCTTTATTATTGTACTGGGCAACCGGATAAGAAATATTTTTCTGCCCCAGTACATAAGCCATATTTTGTTTTTGCTGATAACTCTGCATGGCCAGTTTATACATAATCGGTACAAACAATGCATTGTTAGCGAAAGTAGAATATTCCTCCTGCAGGGGCGCGGCAAAAAGATAAATTTTACCTTTACCGCGGTTAAATTGAGAAAGGAATCTACCGTTATCTTTGTACTTTAAAATATCTACCGAAGCCCGGGACCAGCTTAGTACCTTGGCGGCGGTGGGCATCACCATATTCGGCGTTTCTTTTTCAAATATATTTCTGAAGAAAGGATTATTGCGATCCGGTAAAGCCAAATCGAACTGGCTGGGAGCTGCAGCAGTAGCTTGTGTACTTTGCGCACCATTAATGCCAAACTTTTGTAATAGATTGTTTAAGCTCTGGCCTTGCGGCGTACCACTGGGAATTAAAGCCACACTACCGCCATCTTTTACAAACAAATTGAGATTTTCGATAAAAGCCAGTGATAACGTAGTTAGAGAATTTAATACAATGAGGTTTGCATCTTTTAACAGGGTATAATTAAATTGGGCCGGTGTAACTTGGTTATATTGAAAAATAGGCTCATTGGTAAAAAGACGTTGAACAGGCGAATTAATTTCTTCGGTAACTGAAACAATTTTTATAGCCGGAGATGCCTGTAAAGTAAAATAATAGCTATTGTCAAAATCCAGGGGATAATCCTGGAGTACAATCCGGCAATTTTTGGGTATTGTATCCGCTAACCTGTAATTTAATACAAACGTTGTTGATTGCTTAGCCGGCACATTTATACTTAAAGCAGATACTTGTTCTGCTCCAATGTAAAATTTAACATTACAATTATTTATATCCTTGCTCCCACTATTACGTACCTTTATCCTGATCTCGTTCAACTGGTTAGCCCGGATAAACTCATCTTCTACATAAACACTGTCAACAAAAGCATTGCTATTAGCCCCGCCATTTACCTTTATAAAGTAATACTGGTTTTCTTTGTCTAAACTCGCAAAGCTTTTAGCATTACCAGCCGATTTCTGAAAATCAGAATATATTAAAGCTGTATAAGGTAAATTGGCTTGAGAGGCAAAGTCATAGAAAACATTACCCAATGATTTCTGCGCATTGGCTAATTGCACCTGGTCTAAAGTCTCATTCAGTTTTAAGCCCGAATAATCGGTATAAATATTAGATGTACCAGAGTGATCCAGATAGCTAAAACGTCCATTAACGCCTATATTCAGAATTAATTTTTTAATACTAGCTTTAGCCGCATCCAGTAAATTAGAACCAGAAACAGTCGACTCATTTTGCATGCTCAAGGAATTGTCTAAAAATATTTTAACATTCTCTGAGTTCTGAATTGTTTGCTTTTTGGCTGGTAAAAAAGGTTGAGCAAAAAGTAGTACCAAAAACAATAAGAAACCAATGCGACAAAGTAAAATAAGAATTTGCTTAAGGTATCGGTGATTAGAAGTTATATTCTTTACTTCGTTAATAAAAGCAACATTCGTAAACAATATTTTACGGGCTTTTCTTAGCTCTACCAAATGTATTATAATGGGTATACTGATACTGATTAACCCGTAGAGAAAAAAAGGAGCTGCAAAGTTCATGTAAGCAATTAACAAAAAGTAATCTTTATTAAAAACAAAAACCTCTACAAAGGCTTTTTAATGATAACATAAAAAAGTTAATGTTATTGCAGTAGAGCCGGATAGGGAGGAGATTTATACAAGGAAAGTATTTCGTTATATTCTTATTAAGCAAAAGTGATACACCTAGTGGAAGAAGCTAGGTGCTTTTTCCTTGCTCATCACTCCCCCATTCCTATAAACGGAAAAGCCCCCCTCTATATGCTAATAGAGGGGGGCTTAAGTAAAAAGGGGGTTGGCGGCTACCTACTCTCCCGCGTGTGACGGCAGTACCATTGGCGCTAC
>Ga0210040_10000341_pt1 | contig 79443 bp, 81 predicted proteins | sample CryGeyCG12114_NA_FD_185462 | JGI IMG/M metagenome (GOLD analysis project Ga0210040, IMG submission 185462) | Groundwater microbial communities from aquifer - Crystal Geyser CG19_WC_8/21/14_NA (SPAdes) (version 2) | ecosystem: Environmental > Aquatic > Deep subsurface > Groundwater | place: USA...
GAGCTGGCTTTGGCATACTGTTCGACTGACAATCGGGCCGAACTTGACATATATGGCTCTCCTGTTCCGAAGTTGTGCTCCCAGCTACCGAACACAACCTGAGTTCTCGGCGGTCGGAAGTCGAAGCTTGGCAAGATTTGGAGCCGAAGCATTGATGCAAAGTATTGACCATGAAGTTTCAATGTGGGTTATCTGGTATATGTGGCCATGTAAACCGGTCATGGAACTGCAAGAGCTCTTGTGCGACCAAAGTCTGGCATACCTCTCCTCACTCGCAACCCCGGAGCATATTACCATCAATATGACTCCGAACAATGGAGGCAACGGTTCAACGGCCGACAACGGGATCAAGATAACGGCACGCCCAAGCCCGGTCGCCCTTGCTCATGTCGTTCTCCGGGCAACACCTGCCAAATATCAAGAGATGGTCCAATTTTACCTGGAGTTGCTGAACGGAGAGATCATCCTCGAAGAGAAAACCTTTGCGTTTCTTCGCTACGATCACGAACACCATCGAATCGGCATTTTGATGACACCAGACACGGAGGCCAAGGAGCCCGGTCGCGACATCGCCGGTCTCGAACACGTCTCTTTCACATTCGCCAACCTCACTGCCATGGCGAGGGTCTACCAGCACCTCAAGGAACTCGGATACGAACCGTACTGGGCGGTCAATCACGGCATGACCAGCAGCATGTACTACCGTGATCCGGAGCGCAACAAGTGCGAGCTCCAGGTCGAGAACTTCGACACCCCAGAGGAGGCGGACGTGTTCGTCCGAGGGCCGTTATTCAAGATGAATCCCGTTGGGACTGACATCGACCCTCCCACTTGGGCCGGCCACATCCTCGCGAAGATGCAGCCGAATGGAGAGGAAGGCCTGACTGAGGAAGAAGCTAAGGAGATCAAGACCAGAAAGGAGATCGGTGACAGGCATGAGATTCCGTGGGTGGCTCTGGCACCTTGATGGAGTTCGATAGTATCTAGCATAGTATTCAGTCAGCCGAAGTGCGAATCTGGAAATTTGCACTTCCTCATGAAGTTGCAATTGTTAATGGTCGTCATGATATTGTTGCTGTACGGGATTGATACCGAGATATGCTTCGCGAACAACATTTGGTATAATTGCTCTCTCAATACCACTGAGACAAGTCTACAAAAGTGTCTCAAGCGCTGTGTCTGCACAGAGACTGACAACACAAATCCCACTTGTATCTATACGAACGAGTATCTTCAAATATTGCTCTTGAGCACCAGCTGAAGAACCCTCATTCAGAGGCAATCACCATTTTGTTCGCTATGGTCCCAATGTTTCCAATCTCAATCTTGACAACGTCGCCATTTTTCAGCCAGTTCCGCGGCTGCAGGAACGCCGCCACGCCGCTATGGACACCAGTCAGCCAATTACATCCGATCCAATGGGTAAAGAGCTTAAGATTGTGCTTACTTTGGCGTCCCGGTCATGATCACTGTACCCTTTCTGAGCGTCATGCCCTGGCTCAAAAACTCGATGATTCTGCTAATGCCGAAGATCAAGTCGTTAGTGTTGGATTCCTGCCTCAAATCTCCATTCACCCAAGTCTTGAGACTCAAGGTCTCAGGGTCAGGAATGACACTCTTGGACGCGATGACCGGACCGATGGGTCCGAAATTGTCAAATGATTTGGCGTAGCCATGTTGCGAGCCGGACATCTTAGGCCATTGCCAGTACCTGGCCGACACGTCGTTGCCGACCGTGTAGCCCAACACGTAATCGAGAGGGTTCTCTCCAGGTTTCAGGTTCTTTACGTCTCTTCCGATGACAACGGAAAGCTCGCCCTCGTAGTCCAGCTCCTTAGCGATGGTGTCCACGTGGATGTCTTGGAACGGGCCAGCGAGTGTATCTAGAAACCTTTTGTCAACAACTTTTCTCCCACCAGGCGGACTAGGAAGCCTCACTGGCGAACTTGGTGAAAACCACGGGATAGTCCGGGATCGGTAGCTGGAGAAGTCTTCATAAGTCCACTGTACCATAGTTGGTGTGGCAGTCTCTTACTTTGGCCTCCTCGGCGTGCACTCTATAATTCAAACCAATGCCGATTATTATCGGCACTGATTCCAGAGGACAGAGGACCTGCTGACGTGTCAGACCACGCATTACACCTATTTCCAAACATGAATACGGAGAGCTCTCATTACCTTGGCGATCTTGACTCTGTCTCCCGTCAAGCGATACTCTCCTTCGAACACGTCCGAGACATCGTACGTAGGGACAACTTGTCCAACCAGTTCTGTTTGCCACTCCGCCTCGGCTTCGCCGTAGTGGATGTGTCCCTTCGGGTCTTCAAAACGTACAAGTCGAGAGAACTGAACAGCCATTGTTGAGGTCGCTTCGTAAGAACTTCGAAAACACACTTTCCATTCGATTGATCGTAGCTGGAGGCGGAAAAATGGCGATCCGCTGGATATTCTCGAATAAGAGTCCTGAAATTGGTGGCAGACCTTCTGTCTCTCTATCCGAGCTGAATGACCTGCTTGCTTATCAAGCCTCGGACAGTACACACTACGTGTATCGGATGTAAGTGGACCGAGCAGGGCTGTGTCCTCACAGCGTTTCGGACCGGCCTGGAAACTTCGGCATGTGAACCTCACCGGGAGGATATCTGGTGGTGTCAACCCTGGAAGACAGGTTCCACCAAAGTCCTACCGACATAGGGTCTGCTGCACGACTGAGCTTAACCGCTGGAGCGGTACTTTGAGCTTAGCCACATATATACGAGCTATGGTTGCCCTTCAGCCCCACCAAGTACCCCAATAACCATTTGTCAAGCAGAAGAACGTAAAGTTCTTATCCTATATCTTACACGATGGTTACGCTCGATGAGTTTCGCGTGCTCATAATGGGTGGTGGCACATGCGGGCTGGCTATCGCGCAGGGTCTGCAGAAAGTGCGTGGTCTTGGGGAGACACAAAGGGAAATTGACGCATAAGCCTACAATGCTGACACAGGTGCCTAGGAGGGCATTCCATACGTGTTACTCGAGCGCGATTCTTCCGATGATTATTGGAACAAGACACGAGACTGGGGTAGGACAACCTTCTCTTGACGCCTTGGATGATGACTGAAGCAGGGATAAGGTATGCTGTTACATTGGGGAAAAGAGTTCTTGATGAGGACTCTTCCCGCAGACTTACAAGCTCGCTTTCACGAAAGTCTGGTAGATCCCGCTTACGATGGAACGAGGGACGAGCCTATTCCCCACGTCAACGGGGACACGGGCGAGGTCATCGACAGAGTAGCAGTGCCGGGGGTGGTTCGTGTGTCAAGGAAGAAACTCCGTGCTCTTTTGACCTCGGGGCGAGACCTTAATATCGCGGTACGTTCGAGATGGCAACTAGCTGAGACCAGCAATATCAGCTAACTAGACATATAGTTCCAAAAGAAGCTCATCTCGGTGGAATCGAATGGTTCGATCGTCACTGCAACATTTGAGGACGGCACTACGGCACGCGGGAGATTGCTGGTCGGTTGCGATGGTTCCAGGTCGAGGGTTCGAGAATATTTAGTGGGACCAGAAGCTGCGCAACCAGTCCAAACCGGTATGACGATCATCAACCACGCTGTTACTGGTTTCACAGCGCAACAGGTTCAACTCTTCCGCAAGTACCACCCCATTATCACATGTTTCTACGACCCGGAACTGTCTGGAATCTTTTTTTTGACAGGTATGACCCCATGCTTGCCATTTGCCATGTTTGCTTCTTGGACTGAAATCTCTAGTACTTGACGCAAGCAACGCTGAGCAGCCAGAAGCGCGGGCTTATCAAATCCACCACGCCTGGTGGGGAACCCCAAGTGCATCGGATCTGACTGACCCCAAAGCTCGACTGCAATTCTTCAAAGAGAGAAGCTCGCGAATCTGTGAGCCATTCTCCACAGCAGTGGCTGCGCTGCCCGATGACACCGTGATACCCGCAGACTCCGGGCAGAAATGGTCGCCGATTCTCTGGGATAACCGTGGCGGAACAGTCACTATTGCTGGCGACGCTGCCCACTCGATGCTTCCAAGTGAGTCGGAAACACTAAGCTCAGAAGACTTTGATTCTAATGACTTCCAGATCGTGGACAAGGTCTGAACAACGCAATGCAAGATGCCGCAGAGATTGTGGATGCGGTCAAGTCGACGATTTCTGGACATTCATCCCTACAAGACGCTGTGACTGGATATGAGGACAGGATGCGACCAAGGGGAAAGAGAGATGTCGAGCTTTCGCTCCAGACGGCTTCGAAACTCCTTGTTTCGGAGCTTAAAGACAGTCCCATGTTCAAGATGGGCTTGCGCAAGTTGGAAGCGGAGAAGGTGTCCATTGCCTCAAGCGGCGTAGAGCTTGCGGATTGAAAGGGGTGATCAGGTTGGGGTCATTCGTGATGTAAGCAGACTTGACGTTAAGCGAAATCATGGCTGATCTGGACATCTGACGTTGCACATTTCTGTATCGAAAGTGCCAGCATTATCAGAATTTGCGAGAGACGCAAATCAGTTCGCGCCAAGATTTGTTCTACAAATTTGATATGGATGAGAATTTCACCGAGGTCTCCAATCCTTCACCAATTCTAATGCTAGCTGTATAGAGTATAGCGTCTGATCGTTGACCTGGTCGATCTAGCACAGTCCAGATGGATGCGGTTTTGCTTCGAGTAACAAGGTCCGGAATCTCTGCTCTCAATCTGGCATACGTTGGCTGCCAAGTAAGTCATGGATCGAAGTAAACGAGATCGAGGCCATGTTCCGTTATTGGTCTGTATACATGAGATACAACTAGAACGTGGTACGGTTTGGCTGAAGTTGCGTTATACGGAAGTACTGAACGTCCGAGGTGCATTTGGAGCTCGCCATTGAGTTGTTTCTCGAAAAGATGACGAGATGGCTTGATCAACTTAGTTGTCGACTGTCTTGCGTGCAAATGTAGCAACATCTCGCACATACGGGAAGCTCAGCTTCGAATCGGTGACAAAGTCCAGTTGGCCGAAATACCCGGCTGCGACGTCCAGTAACGCCAAATCTGCCCGAACAGAAGAGATTCTTGGGAATTGTATAACGTATATGAACAGATTGATGAAGGCGTGCATAGGATAGTGTATCATGAACCTGAACCTTGGTTAGGAGGAATAAATCATTGTCATCGTATAGTGCTGACGTACGCATGAGTATTGGCGCCGTTAATCTCAAAATTCCTGGTCATGATGATAATGTTCCTCGCAGCCTCTGCCATTATCTTCGAGCTTTGTGCAACCTGCGCCTCGATCTTGGCTCCAAATTCAATGTTAGCGTCAATTCGAAAGCGTTGGGTGATCCAAGGGTATGCATATGGTGCATGTAGTACCATCACAAGGTCGTAAAAGGAACAATGAAGTAATATCCACTCTAAAGTCCTAGCGCTGTGAGAGGCTTGAGATGGCCGCAGGGAGCCACTGGGCTGCATCTGCGGCGGTAGTGAATCTTTCCATAAGCAAAGCTGTCTGTCCATTTCGATCACGATGTTTAAAATCTTCGCAGGTTGGTCGACAAGTCTTTCAGCCGACATCAACCTCTTGCAAATCCGACTTGAGACTTGACAACTCCTGACAAAATATCGTATGGTCTCGGGATTGCTGGTACTCCTGGGGTGCATCACGGTAGGGAGGTCGCATCCAATGTCTTCGTCATCGATAACCTGAAATAGTTTAGTCATAGCCTCTAAGGAAGGACATTACCACAGGATTATTGATGACCTACAGACGGACGTCCTGTTCTTCTTGCAATACTCTTCTCACAGCAATACACTGCCCAAAACAGCCAGAGACGCTGTGAGGTCTCCGAATCTAGAGTGTGTTCTGCGCTTGAAGCTTTTCGATGTAAGCCGAGGGATTGTGACAGAAGCACAGCGTTTGCAATCAAGCCAGATCCAAGTGTAGGATTACTAAGTCCCTCGGCGAACAAAGCCTAGGCTTGTTAAACTCAGACCATCGGCGAAATAGAAAGGAGCCACCCACCATGGCTAGTAAGGCCCGGATAGCCTGTAGAGACGGCCTCCCGAGCAGCAGCTGACTGTGAACCAATAGCGCATTGGAGAAATAGCCCTCTGCTTCTTCCTGAATATCGCTGAAAGTAGCAGCATGATGGGAGGAATGATGAAGACGGCAGCCTGACGCATAAACCACGTTACGTATAGCATACCAAGCTGGATCGTCATTTTTATAGCTGTTGTCTAGATGACCACGTAATTGCCATTCGAACTCTGGACGACGAATGACTTCGAATATTGAGTCAACAGATCGCTCGAAATATGCTGCAGGTATCCAGTTCCAGCAGAATCTTGTTACGTGGTAAGAGTCCATGTTGACCTACCACTGGAATATCTCCAAGCTAAGTCAGAACCGGGTTCTGGACCGCGGTAAGCCAGCTCATTTCGCAAGAGCGTCGTCTGTTTCGCCCATGCTGCAGTCAAGTCGATAGCTATGCTGCTGAAATCATCAGACCCAGTATGCTGCTTAATCCAGTCTAGGCCTGCGGGGGAGCAAATGGAGAGCCAAGAGCCCGGACCTATAGATATTAACCAGAATGTACGTCCAGCTGGGGGTGAATCCCACCATAGTGCTCTGGAATGATCTGTAGCGCAGTGAGTGATATCGTTCGCAAGCAAGAGATGAACACAGGGAGTCTTACACTTTTCGAGGCTTCTGAGAAGCAGGATGAATAGGGGCTCTCGTAAGATTCCTCTTCCGCAGATGTGAAATTGAGAGATTCTCGATGTATTTCAGGGATGGAGAACCCACTAGAGTCTTCCGGGCGTCCAGAACCTAATGTTTTTGAGGTGGCATCGGTTCTGAGCATCTCCATCGCTGGGAAATGAACAGATCCGAAAGCCAAAGATTCGTCCTCGAGCGGATCCATGCTATCAATGGGATCAAGCTCTGGAAGATCAAAGAGCTGGTCAAAGGGGCGCACAGGAGCTGAAAGAGATGCTGGCCACTCATAAGAAATCTTCGCGGAAAGCGTGCCCTCCATGATGGGCTAACAAAGGTTGCGCGGATTTAGGTAGGTGTTGACCGCACAATAAAGACCTCGTAGCTGAAGATTTGCTAAATCCTGGGCAAGGAATACTTCGCGAGACAGTTGTATCCATATCGGGCTGACTAAATCGGAGGGATTGATGATAGCACACGACATCCGCAAAAAGCGAATTCGCGGCTATGCTGGGATTTACAAGGGTGTGGTGTTCTCCTAGAGCGGCACTGGAAGCTGGAGAGGGCTGCTGCAGGAGGAAGAATTTGTTTCGATGTGGAGTCTCGATGCGGGGTCCAATGGTGTTATGGAAGTAGATACAACGCCAGAGGCTGGGATTGCGGGGCTTGGGGTAGATTTCTGGGCACTCGTTCTACGCTGTGAGACGCGCCTAGAAACGCTTAGGTTATAGTGCTAGGCTGCCCGAAGGATCACGCCAATTCTAATTACCTGAATCTAGCCAGACTGCTTCACAGCCCACGCGTTCAGGGCGATTGAGATCGAGTCCGCTTACAACGGCAGACTGATTAGCATCTACGACTTACCTGGTTGCACCAGCGCGTCTCTCCTGTTCCTACGCTAAAGAAAGGGTATGGACTAGTGCTCAAGCACGTCAAAGCTGGTTCGGTCAAACATGCGCTCTCGCAACAGCTAGTCAATCCTCTCATATGAGCCAGAAATCTCTCATGCCATTCGCAATCGCCTGTTGACCGTCTCCTGGGAGTTGCAGACATGTCAGCGCAATCACCACGAGCAAAGGTTGCAAGAGTGACGACAGCTTGTCGCAACTGTCGACAGAGAAAAGTCAGATGTAAAGATTTCCATTAAATACCTTCCAGAGGAGTTCTAACTTTGATGGCCAGGCAATGGTGAGGCTCCATGTAAAGACTGTGTGAGACTGCATAAGCAGTGTATTTACCCTCTCGTGCAACGGAGGAAACGTAAGGCTCAGGATTACCGTTCACTCGATTCGGATGAAATAACCCGGGGACGTAACATCGAAGGGACGTGGGATGTGAGACTCCCTACCGACCGGATTACAGACGGCAATCAAAGTGCGGTGAACCATTCCCGACACGATATTAACAGTGAATTCAGTCCTGGGCACCTGACCTTACAACCCGAGGAGGAGACGACCTCGATACCAGCTTCCTGCTCGCGAGAAACATTTCAGGCTCCCGGGAACTCGTCAAACAGCACCGTGCATGATGATGGGCGTGCATCAGAGTCTTCAAGTTTCGATAGTGGTCGTCTTCCTGCGGAAGGTGCGTCGCAATTCGACGTTAACCAGTCCGAAAATCCCGATACTAACAACGCTGAGGCTTCGTCAGAGGATTCGAGCTGGCTATATCATGAGCCCTGGTCTTGCATGTCAGTGTGTTCAGAAATAGGGTCCAACTGGATCCAAAATATGACTGGCAGTCGCGAATTCGCCTCAGTTGCCAAGCGTTGCTCTCAAGATTATTTACAAAGGTCTTCACCAGACAACTATCTGTTAACAGCTGCAGATCATCCGAAGACCAGCGAACCAACCGCCTGGGAATATGTCGAGGGTAAGTCAAAGTGTGATGCCTTGTCCCGTCTTTGTACCCATCTAATGCGTAATCGATAGCATTCTACGAAAACTGCTGGGAAGCCGACCTTGGTATTATTGATCGGACAGACATGGAGGCTCATGTGGAGGCTCATTATCGGGATCAAGATTCCGATGATGATCCCGCCTTATTTGCACTCAGAAACGTTGTATTTGCTACCGGTTATCGAAGTCTGCTGGCGAAGGATCCGACCGAGTCGTTCTCGACGGCACAAACGAAAGCAGGATGCTATTTCAGAAGCGCGTTCTCTGTCTTCACAAGACTCCTGCTTCCATCCTCAAGTTTGACAGCAGTTCGAGCGCTTACATTGATGGTTTGAATTATCGTTGCCTCCGGCGAGATCTCGAGACTGACTCATCTAGGCCTGTTACGTCGAAGGCTTGGGGAATCCTGAGTTGAAACACTTTTTATGCTCCAATGCTGTACATTTAGCGCAATCAAAGGGGCTTCATCGTCAACCTGACCGTGCCTGGGGAATCTCCGCAAACGAGGCTGTTAAAAGAAATTGGCTTTGGTGGGTCATCTATTCACTCGAGAAGCATTTGGCGCTGTCAAGTGGTCGGCCTTCCTCTATTGATGATGAGAACATGAGTGCACAAATACCAACAGTAGTGCCCCTCAACAGCACCATTCAGCTGGAGAGCCTCAGCATCAGCCACCGTCACGCCAAGCTACATTCCCAAATTTCACGTCAGCTTTTGTCGTTCAAGTCTCTTTCTATGTCGACAGCCGAACTCATCACTGCTATCACCCACTATCACACCCAGCTAAAAGGATTACTCGAAGAAATCCCCGCTGAATTCAAGATTGGCACTCTAGCTAGACCACTACATTCGACACGTCGCCTTATCCAGATACTGTACCTTCACTTCGCCATCTACGGAAGCCTGATGGCAGTTCATGCCCATTTCTTTTACCCATGGATGACCTCGAGGTTGGCCAATGGAGGGCACAACGCAACTCTCGAAGCACAGATCTTCTCCTCATCTAGCATAGTTGCCGATGCAGCAAGGAAAATTATTCTTGCCCTTCGCTTGGTTAACGCAAATGTGACCACTCCCTCGTGGTTGGTGTTCTCTTACCCAATTCATGCAGTCATCAACCTCTTCCTCTACCTTTTGAAATACCCAACGCTGCCAACAGCCACTCCCGACCTCGGTCTGCTCGACGTCTGCGCCGGCCATTTTGGCTACATCGAATATTTGACTTCCTCTTGGGTCTCAGTTTCTTTACCTCGTGATGCAGCCAACATTGCGTCTCGGGTTGTGAGGGCAGCAAAGGCAAAGCAGTCCAAGTCTGCTTCTGTGGAAGCATCGAAGCATGACGAGCATCAAAGCGGATTCTCTCACATGCAGGCGACGGACATTGGGAACATTGATTTTGACAATCTTGAGCAGGAATTGACGTTACCCAACGATGTAAGCAAGTTCCTCGTTCTGGAGTTGTTACCTACGGCTCGAGGTTTGCTGACTCATTCTGCCACCAGATCCACTATTCCGAGAATCTCGACTCGGCGACATGGAACTTTCTGTCTTCTTTTGACATGATCTCTTCAAATGCTGCTAACTTTGGGTTCGTCGCACAAGGTCAGAAATGAAGACCAAGCCAGGTGATGTACAGATCCAATGCTAGCGGGCAACGCCTAACGCGGTGATGTAAAATGTTTCGTTATGAAATATGATTCTATTTTATAAAGCTTACCACGTGGACATGTCCTGGCCCGCACACCCCAAGGCAACGCCTTGTCTGAGATTCTGTACTACAAACTCGTCCCTGAGGCTAAATACTAGGCTCCTGCAGACAGCCAGCTATATAATTGTTAACCTTGCGCTTTCGCTCTGTGTAGTGGATCTCTTGGCCTCCTTAGTCTGAATTCGTAGCAACGTTTCTGACAGGACAAAGCGGTGCCGTCAAATTGCTAAGAGGATCTGACCTTGCTTGCCAACTTCTGAGGCAGGTCCGAAGCACCTGGATCATTCACTATTGAAATCGATGGCCATGACACAAGCATAATCCGAACAACCTGTAGCGTTCTGAGGATGGCCCACCTTGGTATGCACAACTTCGGAGCCGTTCTCATCACTTGATCGGAGGAGCATTCCACCTCGGCTCGTCCGACTGGAAGTTCTGCTTCGGACCGATATATGCCAAGAAATTGGTCTGTTTTGGCTTCGGCTTCGGCTTCGGCTTCGGCTTCGGATCGTTCTATTCAGGGAAAAGCTCAAATCTAATGCTGACCTCACCTCCCTTTCGGACCTTCCATAAGCAGCGCGTGTCTTACTTGCATGCCATTATTGACAGTGAATCAGGTGCCAAAATGATTCTCGGCTAGAGTCTGCGTCGCTGGAAGTGTAAACTGTGGCATATCCACTTCTCATCTTTCCGTGTGGCGCTTGTCAGACTATGAATGCTCAAGGAGAGCTGATGTAGCCTTTCCATGAATGTCCCTTGGGACCCGTATGAAATTGGTTGATTCGTCTATAGAAGTAACTACGGAGTTTCACGGCTGGGCCCAGTCAGTCGCGGGCTTCTCAGATCGACATGGGCGTATTAGTCATCCTTGCTTTCTAGCAAAACCCGTGGATCCTGTCAATTCTACTGAATTTCCAGTAACTTCGTAGTCCTATAGATAGCTGATCTCTTTGGGTGATGCGTCTATCGAATCCTTTCTTCGGACCACCAGATCTTAGCTTGCGAGGTCACCAAGTACGCCAGATATTCTTCTAGTCAACGCCATGTCGCCAGTGCCAACTTATACGCCTCCAGCGCATTTCAGGACGCAAGTGGATAATTTCACAGAGACTGTGAACCGAAAGTATACTCTGAACTTGAGTGAGTCCAACAGCCTCTGGGCGTGATGTTCCGAATGCTGCGGCATCAATTGCTAGAGGGATATCATGTAGAAGCCATCCCTAACTGTTGCTGAATCAGGCACATATGCCGATTTGCACGCGTTCTCCGTACATCAGTTGAACGATTTCTGGATGACATTCTGGGAGTTTGCGAACATCAAGGCATCGGTGCATCCATTGAAGGTAGGTCTGACGATACGAGTATGTATGGTTCAGCATTGCTAAGCACTAAGTTAGGCGGTCGACGATGAAGCGGCCATTGACCGATTCCCAGTCTTCTTTGAAGGCGCCCGCTTGAATTTCAGCGAAAACCTACTTGCGGGCAAGAAAAGTGGGCTGGCCATCATTGAAACGAATGAAGAGAATCTTTCCGACCCCGGGCATTGCTCTTGGGAACACCTACGGGAGACAGTGCGTCTTTATGCCGATGCGTTGAAGTCATCAGGCATCAACAAAGGCGATGTCGTTGCACGTATGCGAGCCTCTCTCGGACTACGTCGACATGCAGCGATGCTGACTACGTGGATAGTGATCGGCTCAAATTGTCTCCGCTCGCTAGCCCTTTTATTGGCAATGGGGGCAGTAGGGGCCATATGTAGCTCTTTCGCAACCGATATGGGAGGCAAGGTTCGTGCGAAATCTCAGACGTATCCTCCTTTCTGCTGACCTTGTCTTCCAGGCCCTCGACGATCGACTCCAGCTACTGAAGCCAAGACTGCTCATTGCAGAGTCCAGTTATTCCTACAACGGGAGGAAGCACGACATTTTGAGAAAGATTGACGCAACCGTCAGTCGTCTCCAGCAGTCTGAGAACATTGAGGTGATCATCGTCGGTCCAATGCAGAAGCTCAGATCGATGGCGTCAGTCTCTAACGGCAAACGTATACTGGGATTGTGCAATCTCTGACTTTGCCTAGGGTTTCGTTTGACGACTTTCAAGCTCGTGCCATAGGCAGGAAGCTGGAATTCGAGCAGATGCCATTCAATACCCCATTCGTCGTGATGTTCTCGTCTGGAACTACAGGTACACCCAAAGGCATTGTCCATTCCCATGGGGTATGCATCACTAATCCAAGTCGGATGCGGGAATCTTCAGCTGATCTGTCTCAGGGACTGGTGGCCAACGGCATGAAGGAATTCCTCTTCCACAACAATCTCGGATCCGAGGATTTGCACTATCAATACACCAATGTGAGTCTCCGATTCAGGATTCTGCCAGGAAATAATCTTCTAAAAGCCGTTAGATCGGATGGACTTTATGGAACATATCGATCGGTGCATTGTTCGTTGGCTCTAGCATGGTCCTCTACGACGGCAGTCCGTTCTATCCGACGCCCGATAAATTTCTGCAACTACTCTTTCAGCAAAGGTTGGCATGCTCTAAACAGCCTACCGAAGACGGATGAAGATGCTAAGTAGTCACAGGATTACCTCTTTCGGGGCGGGTCCTCGCTACTATTCGGAGCTCCAAACACGAGACATACGACCAAGTGAGTTGTTGACATAATCTAATCTACGGCTCATCTTGCTCTATCTAGATCCAAACCGACTAAAGAGGCTTTCTACAGGAAAATACGCCACACATCTCCATTCCATAATTTCCACTGGAGCCGTCCTCACCGCTCCACTCGCACAATGGCTAGCTGATGCTTTTGGTCCTGTCTGTCAGATCTCCATGTCTGGAGGCACTGAGCTCTGCGGTGCTTTCCTCCACGGTACCCGCGGACTGCCTTCTTATGCAGGAGAGATGTCAGTCAAGGCCTTAGGCATGGACATTGCTGTGTTCTCTCCGGATGGAAACGCGCTCCCTGACGGAGAGAGCGGCGAACTGGTCTGTCGGAAGCCATTCCCAAATATGCCAGTCATGTTCTGGAACGACCCTGGACGCAAAAGATACTATAGGTCTTATTTCACGAATTTTCCACGTAAGTCCACTGCTCTAAGGCATGTTGCCGAGAATCTGCACGGCGAATTGACGAGCGATCGTCAGACGTGTGGACACATGGAGATTTCATCCAAATAAATCCAGAAACCAAAGGCACTTATGTTCTAGGGAGAAGGTGAGATTGCTCGCGACCAGCTCTTTCTATTGTTGTGGTTGCTGACGTTGGACGTGCCCAGCGACGGCGTCCTCAACCCTTCAGGCGTACGATTTGGTAGTTCGGAGATCTACAACATCCTCGCAGAACCAAGGTTCAAGGGCATCGTCACAGACGCCATCGTTGTTGGCCAGCAACGGACACAGCCACCATACTCCGATCCGGCGGAGCTCGTGGTACTATTCGTCGAATTCACTCCGCGATGCAGCACCGGCACGGTCCGTCCGCATTCCAAGCTCGAATCTGCCATTCGCGAGCAGGTCGCAAAAGACCTCAGCCGCAGGCATGTACCAACTTATATTTTCGAGATAGAAGAAGTACCATACAATGCCAACGGCAAAAAGTTGGAGATCCAAGTCAAAGCAGTTTTGTGCGGAGGCACAGAAGCACTCAAGAAGCTGAAGCTGACTCAAGAAGAACTCCGACAGGTCAAAAAATTCGAAAGATTCTACGAAATGGAGAAGATGGCCAAATCACTGGATGGAAGTGGATCGAAGTTGTAGATCAAGCGAACTCCAGCGGCAAGAACTGGCATTCTGTAATATTGAGTAGTCTCATCCGAAGCACGTCCATCCCCAGATATTGGGAAAGAGCTAGCCGCCGAGTATGCAACTGTAACCATGAGGAAGAAAAAATTGGCAATCCTGTTATGGCCAAGAAGATTCAGCTGGCAAGACAACACTTGTGACGCCGCCAAAACCGCCTCTGCTCCCATCTTGCAATCTGAAACTGCCCTCAATCGTAAACCTATCACCGTCCTCCAGCCAGGACATCGGGTTCCCTCCTACCCCAGGTAGCTGATGCTTCTGCGCCAGAGCCTCCAGCAAACAACCGTAAGTGCCAAGGCCTCGCTTTACCTCGGGTGCCGGAGATGAGGTCGTTCCACTGGCTACCAAGTCGCCTGTGTTGAGGCCGTGGCCTGCAGATGACTGATATGCTATCATCTGCGGGATGCTCCAGTAGGAGTGGGAATAGTTCGATTGTGTAACAACCACTGGCGCAGCATCACCACCTAAGAAACCAGTCAGCTAGCACCCTCGGGTATCGGGTTAACCATGCAAAACATACGGATGACGCTGGCGTTGAACTCGATGTCGTACACACCGTGGTTAGTGTCGTCCGCGACAAGTGCAGGGTGGATTTGTGTGCCATTCGAAGTCGGTGGCCCAGCTTTGCTGCTCTCCAAAGCGTCCAGAGTCACCACCCAAGGCGAAATGGTCGTTATGAAGCCTTTGGAGTGCAACGGTCCAAGAGGCGGCATCTCATACTTCTGTATATCGCGCACTGACCAATCGTTGTGAAGAACATATCCAAATATATGGTCTGCTGCGACTCTGGCATCTATCGTGCTGCCAAATTCGATGGGTTTGGAGATGAAAGCGCCGAGTTCGATCTCGAAGTCCAGCTGCCGTGACGGCTGGAAGGTCGACCTGCTGTCTGCTCCGTTCGGGTAGAAGCCACTGGGACGCCGCACACCGGCCCCTGAAGGTCGAATGGACGAGAGTCGACCGTTGTATCCCATAGGATATTCAGTAAATGCTGGCGGAAGCTTGAGTCCTAGTGGATGTAGAGACTGATAAACCATGAGCAGTGGAACAAGGTCCTAGTAAATGAATTGGAACAAATACATTCTGAGCATGGATGAGGGACGAGAATGAATCGGTGTAATCCGTGATCTTCATAGGCAAATGCATCTGAACATCTTTTAGAGGGACAAAGGCCTTCTCATTCAAATCGGGATCTGTGAACAGAGATGAATCGGGGCTGGATAAGTTCTCGACGATGGTGGACCGAATCCATCTTCTATCTGCAGCAGGAAGGGTCGCAAACGAGTTCAGGACAGGCTATCCTCTGGTCAACGAGGAATTCGCTACTAAAGACTGCATGGGCATAATACCTCCAGCAAGATATCAACCAACATCTTCCGATTCTCAAAGTAGGCGTCAAAAATGCACTGCTCTGCTAGCACAGCAAGTTCCAGAACGTAGTCGCCGATAGCAATGCCAACTCGTCGTCGGGACTAAACATCATGACTAGATTAGCAATAGTTGAAGTGGCGACGCCACACTAACTCACACTAAGGCCATGTTCTAACGAAGTACTGAAAATCCCAAAGGGGATATTATACAACCCGAAAGGGCTGTCTTTAGCAATCGCTATGGGAAAGGAAATGGCAACCATAGTGACTGTGGTACCGAGCTTTGATGTTTTCCGCTTACCACAAGTTGCTATTGACTATTTATTGAACCTCTGCATGGCTGATAGTCTAGAACTTTACGTTCGGCTCGGCCTCGACCTCTCACTAAAGCACCTAACGAGCAAGACTTCGGATGCCTCCGTCTTCGGAACGGACTTTTCGACAATCGGTACCCCTTTTAGTGCTGTTGACATGGTATTTGATCCGAGCTTGGAGATGGGGTCCTGAGATCTGGAGTAGGTCTATTTGTTCAGTTGATGTATACATTGAGCGAGCTCCGCCTCTTCCCAGGCACGCATCGACCTCTACGGCATGTGGAATAGAACACCTAGCACTTCTTGTTGACAGTCAGTCAAGAATAGAACGAACGTTGTCGTTGCTCACTTGCGAAAACTTCCCGTCACACCAATATGGAAGATCCTACAAGCGCCTACGTTGAGGTTGCTGTTGATCAGCAGCATTCCCACATTCACTGGAATCATGCAAAGACGCTGGTGTTGGTCGTGGTACGCAGATCCCTATCGTCCCCGCTTGATTGTCATGTTGATTGGTGGGGTCTAGGCCGTTTCCAGTATCTACTTCGCTCAAATCACTCTACTAGTTGGTGCCGGCCTTCTTGCTCGCAGTATCGCTACCGTCACAGGTTCTGGCGCCTCGCTTACCTCATGGCCTACCGCTGTTCTTGGGATCATGGTCGCAGCTCTCAGCCCTCCAGTGGCCCAAATAGCCGACTAGTAAGTCTGAGTCGAGCTGCACATGTCCGATACTGTATACTGACTTGTGATCAAGCTGGGGCAGAAAACATATCCTCGTCGTCCTTACAGCCTTTGGTTGCATCGGCGCCATTATCGTCTCTAGATCGACATCATTCGAGATGGCCATAGCAGGGTTCATAATCGGTGGTCTCTCATGCGTTGCACAGCCGCTTCTACATACTGTCGTGTCAGAAGTGTTGCCGCGCAAGTATCGATCATGGCCTCAAGCCGGCATCAACCTGTCTGTGGCTGCTGGCGCAATATATGGACTTCTAGCTGGTGGTGCTTTAACCGAGAATAATCCCGCAGGCTTTCGAACATATTTCTACATCTCAGCTGGCCTCTTCGCAGCTTGTGCCCTACATAGCAACTGCTCTGCTATACAATCCACCGCCTCGCGAGACACAAATGGCGACATTCCTAACTAAAGCTCGCCGGCTTGACTGGATCGGGTACGGCTTAGTTGCGTCAGGTGTAAGCCTGCTATGCATCGGTCTTTCGTGGGCTGAGAACCCTTACTCGTGGAGAAGCCTTCACGTTCTCGGGCCTTTCTTGGTTGGCGTCTCGATTCTGATCGCACTCATTGCATACGAGTGGAAGTTCAAGAAGGATGGACTTTTTCACCACAGTTTGTTTTGCGACCGCAACTTTCCAATCGCACTGGGTTGCATCTACGTCGAGGGCCACGGTGCCTTCGCAGCGAACTACTTTGTGCCATTTCAGCTGAGCACGATGTATCCTGCAATGGATCCTTTTAGGGTCGGACTCTGTTATGCCGTCTCCTATTTCTCCTTCATTGTGTTCGCGTTCCTGGCGGCATTTTACATCTGGAAAGGCAAATCAGTTCGCGTTCCAGTCATGGTCGGCTTCCTGAGTTTCTTGGCTTTCTTCGTTCTGGCAGCTACCTCCACGGCGTCGACATCCGAGGCCTGTTTCTGGGGCTACATGGTCTTCCTTGGGGGTGGCCTAGGACTTCTTTTAACGACCCTAGTCGTAGCAGCCCAGTTTTCGACACCGCCAGAGCTTATTGCGATCACATCTGGTCTACTTCTCGCGGTTAGGAGCCTAGGTGCTTCCACCGGCTTGGTCGTTTATCAGGCCGTGTTCAGTGCGGGGCTCTCGAATAACTTGGTCTCAAAGATAGCTGTTGCAACTTCGGAGCTAGGACTTCCGGAGGAGTCCCTAGAGCCCTTGATTAGGAGCTCTGACATCTGGCGACACAGCTGCGATAGCAGGAATCACGGGAGTGACTCCGGACATTATTTCAGCGGCAAGCCTTGCTCTGCAGAGCGCGTACGGCCTCGCTTTCAGCCACGTCTGGGCTGCTGCCGCAGCGTTCTCATTTGTTGCCCTCGTTGGTAAGTTAGCGGATCATTCCTTTATTGTACTGGCTTCACAGAACTCACAATAGCAGGTGTGGCATTTCTTCGAGACCCCAAAGAAGAATTCACAGCTGTAGTCGACGCGCCGTTAGATATTGTCAAGATCCGCCCGAGTGACAAAGCTGTTGAGGATAAATCGGTTGCAGAGTAGTCTTGTGGCCGCAAGAGCCAACGTGGCACTTCCACCGAAGCTCAGTTTCCTTCGAACAGAGTAGACTAATTCTTGGAGTGTATGTGCCTTGGTAACACCCCTGGGACAAATTCATAGACAACAGAGTAGGCTTCTGACAGTCCTGCAGAGAGTTTGAATTCATTGCTAGTCATATTGCCCATCTGTGATTGACCCATACCTCAAGGGGCTGGCTGGGGAAACTTACCAGCTGGTAGTTGATGGTTCCATCCGGAGTCAAGCTCCATGTGAAGCCGACTTCGCGTCGGCTGATTAGCAGACAATGTGGCTGGCTAGAGTGCTCCGCAACCCGTCTTTTTGAAGTTCGGTCCGAGGTTTATCGGCTCGTCTGTCAACGTAGCCTGCGATATCGTTGATTGTGCTTGAGAATGAGTACTGACCTGATAGGAGCAATCACTAGACTTGGCGGCCTTTCGGTCTCTCGTAGAGCCGAGCGATGTTTATTCTCGAGCTCGAGAACCAAAGTGGGGTAAGAAGCGTCGGATCTCAGCCACCCCATATCTAGAGCCACGTTCGCTGGGCCCAATGTCGTGTTGCCGGATTTCACACGGTCAAAGAACCAAAGCGCAACCACCTTACGGGCGGTTGGACTTGAAAGTCCTCAATATCTTCACCTGAAATCTCGATATATCCGACAAAGGATGCTGTTATTCATGAACAATGTGGCGGTGCTTGGAGTGACACTAGTTTTTGGCTGGATTGCTCAAAAGGTTACCACTCGCAGAATGGTTGGCATTTCCAGCTGTTGACGGACTGACTAATTATAGGTCCTCTATGCTTTCTTTCTGTCACCTTTGCGAAAGGTGCCGGGGCCCATTGTCGCAAGGCTGACCCCCTTATGGCTGAGATTCGTGGATGTGGCAGGCAATCGGACCAGTACGATTCATCGGCTACATGAACGCTACGGGTCGACCGTTCTGACTGGGCCAAACGAGATCTCACTTTCGGACATTTCCAACGTGAAAGATCTTTATGGTCAGCAGACGAGCTTCATGAAAGCTCCTGTCTACGAATCGTTGACAATGCGGCCCCACGGGGTTTTCAGCCTCAGAGACAAGACTGCACATAGCCAGAGAAGGAGGCTGCTGAGCCACGCATTTTCTCAGTCCAACCTCCATGACTGTGAGCCACTCATACATACAGAAATAAGTAAATTGGTGAAAGCTGTACAGGGTGGTGCCGGTAAACCTATGGACATGCTAAACTGGTTCAGGCTAGCAGCGTTCGACATCGTTGGTACGATTGACGCACCATATGTAGGATATGATCGGGCTGACCGAGCTCTAGGAACACTTTTTCTAGGACAATCTTTTGGGGGTATCGAATCAGGGCAAACGCCACAGTTCTTGAGTGACGTTGAACTGTTCTTCGTCCTTGCGGACCTGCAATGGAACAACCCTTGGCTAGTGCGTGTTATCTCTTGCGTTCCTCTAGCTTCTTTCAGACACTTCACTGGTGCAATGGAAAGACTGGCAAAGGTAGGGCCCTTCTACGACCCTGACGGGTAGTTGTATCCATTTTTGGCTCACGTTCTGCACAGTATGGCGAAGAAGCCTTCCAGCGGTACCTTGACCAATACGGCCGAAGCTCAGGGCGCAGAGATCTTCTGACGAAAATCCTGTCGGCCAAGGCTGACGCGACAGAGTCGCAGCTCACTGATACAGAGACGTCAATAGAGGTGGGCAATCTCATCTTTGCCGGGACCGGTAAGCACCATTTATTGATATGCCAAAACCGAGCCAGAAGACTGACGTCGACAAAGACACAACAAGCACGACATTAGCATTTCTGTTCTGGGAGCTTGCTAAGCATCAAGAATGGCAGAGGTTGCTTCGGGAGGAATTGCTAAGCCACACTGACAGCTTCCCCACATTTCAGCAGGTGCAGGACCTGCCCGTGCTTGATGCGGTGATCCACGAGGCCCTCCGATTGCATCCAGCCGCACCAGCAAGTCTGCCTCGCGAAACGCCCACTGGAGGTAGAGACCTAAATGGGTACTTTATACCCGAAAAGGTATACCGTAATTATAGGTCACGGAAGAAAGACACTAACGAGTATTAGACGGTTGTGTCCATGCAGTGCTACACAACACAACGCGATCCAGAGTCGTATCCAGAACCGGAGTGCTTCAAACCTGATAGGTGGATGGACGTACAAAACGTGACATTTGCCATGAGAGAACTCTGGATGCCATTTTCGAAGGGGCCACGAGCATGCCTGGGAAGAAATCTGGCAATGATGGAGTTAAAGCTGATCACTGCGCACCTCGCCCGGCGATTCAAGTTCGCACCAGCTCCCTCAACGACGGATAAGTCCATGGCGATCACGGACCATTTTCTTCTCATCCCAGTGGGAGGGAAATGCGAATTGATATTTGAAAACATCTGAAGGAGTTTCGAGCAAGTCTGGCTATTGGTTCTCGCGAAGGCCACGAGGAGCGTTGAATCGGTATAGATCCTGGCTCATAGTTTCGTGAATCTCTGCATCCACCACATCATTTCACATGCCACTTTTCAACTCGTATTTGCTAAATAGATGAAAGCCGTTCGGGGACAGCCATGGACCTGTAAGGATGTAAACCTCTCTGCATCAGGCTGGAAGAGGTAGGCACAACCATGGCAGAAGACATATTGGTGAGTTACTACACCTGGTAATGGAAGGTTCGACGGCAGTGGAAACCAACGTGATGAAACGTTTACTGCTACGATTGAATCAGCGGGATGCAAAGCAGAATATCATGAGCAACGATGGAATTCCTCGTCGGAGTGTTCAGAACATCGACAGTAAGGTACTTGAGATATCTTATACAAGTGCCTGGCTCTTTCGACCTTTGCTGCCTCTAACTTCAAGCTGAATACAACCAACATGTTTGTTCTGAAAGGAAAAAATGGACCATTTGAAAGGGGTATCTGTCTGCACGCGTAGCTGTCATAACTCGTATCGCTGATTGCTAGCCTGCATGCTTGCCAAACTCGATAGAAAAAAGGTAGTCTCAACGAATGTCTGAATCCAACTCTTTTGCTTCCAATTGGCTCCTGCGATCGTCAAATTTGTCGTGGCAGGGGTGGTCGCCTTTTCGTCATGCAAGGGATGAAGGGGACCCGCCCTTGCATCCTATCGATACTTGCCTTTACTCATATGAACGTGCCTTCCGAACGTCGATAGCACGTCGTTCGCGAACACAACGGCTGCATACCTCCCACTCAGAACCGATTCTGTCCGTTCTTGAGCTGGATAGGAATGCCACCGGATGACTTCCTCGGCGCTGCGGTGTTACTGACCTTGGCAGCAGCTTGGCGGTTGAGGCGATTCGTACGCCACCGCTCATAGAAGATCTCACGGCTAGCTTCTCGAACCTCATTTCGCCACTCGCTGAAGACGACATCCTTGAGTTTGGAGAAGTCGCAGTGCTCTGGATTGTATGGGTCTGCGAAGCCCCATGGAAACTTCCTGCCGACGGGACCATTTTTTGGGTCGAGCGAGTAAGCATCTGGACTGAGGATGGACATGGGCACATAGCCATTGTCCATCATAAGACTCGAGACGGAGGATTTGGAAACACTCCTGTTGTGTTGCCGTTTGCTGTTCCCATTCTTCGGATTGTTCAAATCATCTGAATAATCAGAGTCTGGGGTGCCAGGAGCGCTGACATCTTCGCCGTTGAGGTCTTCTTCGTTCTCTTCGTCTATCTGGTCATCGTTTTCTCCAGCAACATTGAGTGCTTCAAGAGGGTCAAGACCAGCTTGTTTCAAGCTTTGCCAAACCAACTGTTTCAGGTGTTCCATGTGAGCAGCAGTGACAGTGTCGGCTTTGCTAATGATTGGTACCACCGTGGTTTTGCCCTGAAAGCTCTTCAAAACTTGCAAGTCGAAGTCCTCGTCGAGAGCACCCAGTATACGGGGGGCCTTGGCAATGCGGCTGTTGGCCATGGTGCTTTCTTTTGCAAGCTGCATGTTGGTGTCTAGTCGAGAAGGGTCAAGTACCATGAAGACACAATGTATCTCAGTATCCCGAACGCCAGGTGATCTCACGACCTTGCTCTCTTCGGCGAAAGTCTCCTCGAATTTGCTTTCTACGAAAGCTGTCAGCTCCCGCAATTGCAGGTCAACGACACCTTTCTCCAACCCTTGCGAGTCCCATAAGGTTAAGCCAACTCTTTCTCGATCAACCTCGATTTCCTGATAGTGAGAGGTAAAGTTATGGTATGACTTGCTTGAAGGGGGAGGGTCGGTGTCGGACCGGCTGGGCTGTTTCCTGTAAGGCAAGGCCAGGGAGGTCTTGAGGAAGTTGATGAAGGATGTCTTGCCAGAGTTCTTGGCACCAATGACTAAGATGCTAGGCATATGTCAGTGACGGTGCGGCTCTGTAAGCCGGCGACCTACTTGTATGGAGTTGGATCCTTCCTTCTGCGTACCCTCCTCGGGCTGTTGACGGTGCTCGAGGTGCTCTGGGCATAGCTGTAGCGAGAACGATGGGTCATGCTTTCAGTTCTGCCATAAGGATCGACGGCACTGTCTTTGTCTTGCAGGTTGGCTGGCATTGGCGGGATTGGAGGTGCGCCCTGCAGGCTATGGGCTGTTCTGGCTGACATGACTGGGCTAGAGAAGTAGCTGTCTCCTCCAAACGACTCGATGGCTTGCTGAGGCGTGAAGGTGGGCAAGGCTGGTGGTGAGTCTTTGATGGATGGCCGGCGATCACCTTCCAGGCTCTTCTTGCGCAGGCGATTACCAGAAGTCTTGCGTTCACTTAGAACGTCATTGGATTTGGTTCGTTTGATGAGAGATCCAAAAGAGGTGGTTCGTCGTGCAGAGTCGGATCGTACAGGCTGGTCGCTGGTTGACATGGTGGACGTTGTCACTGCGCTGTTTATTTCAAGATGAGGAAGGCGCAGATGGCGAGACTACCGACAGCGCAAAGAGTTAGGTGGTAAAAGCCGTGAGATTGCAGGGCAGGGTTGATGGAAGGTGCAGCCCAAGCCGCGACTAAAAAGCCAGTTGGTGTATCGACGTGCCAGATATTGCGTTAACAAGCAGGCTTTAATCAGCTAGCAGACCTCGGTCGAGGGTGTCGCATCAAGGAGTGCACGAGCAGCTGACGATGATGGCTTTTGGGCGGGCCTTGACAGAGAGTGCAGGGAATCTGGGGTACGTAGGCTAAAGGATGCAGGAGACATCTATCAGGCACATCCTGGGCCCCTGCGGTAGATCAAAGCTATTATTGCATAAACTTCGGCGTCATTTGCTGGTCGACTTTCACTGCATCGATTGCGCAAACATGCTCTTCATATGCCACATTTGACAACGACGTCTGTTATTACTGTAGGTAACACTTGAATACGTTCCTTCGAGACGATATCAACCCATGCTATTCCGGCTAATTGCTTGCCCCTGAGTCTCTCGACACTGCATGCTGAAACATCAGCTCCACAATCTGTCAGATCGAAGCTAGCTCTTCTTCCGACGCAGCTAACGCACGTGTGGAATCCCTGTCGCTTGCAAGACTGCACATGCTAACGTTAGCTGCCGATCTCTCACCCGCTAATCAATCAAGAAGTCCAGCACTCGATTTGGACAACAACAACAACATTGATCATTGATTCTCTTCAGGGTAAATCAACAAGTCGATGTCACATTTACCCGTCTCCTTCCAGCTGGGTGCCTCTCGAATCTTTTCGAGCATGCACTCGAATACACCGTCGTCGTTCTCGCCAAACATCACCATGTCTTCGTCTTCGCCAACATGTGCTAGCCAGGGGAATGAGAGGATGCAGTGATGTATCTCGCGCCCCTTTAGTCCACGTCGCCACTTCTGCCGAATTGCGTCGAACAAAGCAGCTGTCGACTTCGAGCTGGGTAGGATAACAGGGATGTTTCCCTTTCCGAAATCCTTCAACCTCGCTCGAACTATCGTCTGAAAGACGTCTGGCTCAGCTTCAGGCTCCTCATAGGCGTCAGTGATAGCAGAAAGTGTAGTAGGTGTTGGCGATGGTAAGTTTTCACGTTCTGCGAGCGGCCGTCGTGTCTTTTTGGGCTTCTTCTGTGAGACCTTGATAGTGGCCTTCCGCTTCTTCTGAGTAGCATGGATCTGCTCGACCAGCTCTTCTTCCAGGTCGGACTCGCTCTTTTTGAGCCCTTTCCTCGCCAAATTACTCTCGACTTTGTCCATCTTGAACGGCATCTCTTGTCTCAATGTTCTCTCACGAAGTTGTCGTGCCGATGCCTCTATAATGTTGCTGTCCTCTGCATACTTCTCCTTACTCTTGCGTCTTCGTCCTCCCGTTTTCTCTTTCTTCCTAGGTACAGGCTGATCGTCATCCTCTTCGAGCTCTTCAGCCTTTTTGGTAGCAGTGATATGTCCTCGAGGACACGGGATGAGGTCTGCAAAGAAATCAGAGAAGTCGTCGGCAGCACCGTCCTCAACGAGGTCTTGGTCCTCGCTATCAGCAATCTCTGGGGAATGCTCCCGGCCCTGCTCGATCGATCGACGCAACTCCTGGCTTGGCTGTACCTTGCTAAGATCTGTGTTAGTTGCTTCAAATATCCCGAGCTCATCCAAGCCCTGCTCTACAGCCGAGCGGTTGGGAGCGACAATCGAGCTATCGCCGAGAAGATCTCGTGTCTGCTGATCACTGAAGTGACTTGGAGGCGTTGCAAAGCGGTTGGCGTTGACTGCCGGCCATTTCTGTGTGATTACTTGCTGAAGACGATCATCCTCATATGGCTGGTTCGACGGTGGTGGTGAATGCTCATTAATGGCTGCGCAGCTTGGCTGGGCTTCAGCCTTCTGCAATTCCTTATTGACATACGACATGTCGATGCCAGGAGATCCTTGAGCTCGGAAATCACTGACCGGATTGGGTAGGTGAGTGCAAGAAACATGTAGACGTGGTATGGAAACTGAAAATTTGGCACGCTGGCAGGCACATTGCATCAAGGGAAAGCACGCGTCGCGTCGCATCACGTCCTTTAAGGCACTGCTTCCTCGCTTCGACGGATAGTGCAGAAAGCGATCCCAGACCGGAAAGAATGGCCGCAAACACTCACTTCTGCCTCATTTGATCGCGACTGCCTTGCTTCGAACTCAGTGCCTCTTTCGGAATACCTGAGTACGGACCGGCAGCCGTTCACCCATCCAAATTGCCCGTTGCGTGTGGTTTCTCTCCTCCTCCTCTCCTGCCTCTTCACCGCTATCTTTGATAGTGTTTGGATGTACCAGCACACTCAGTGGCCCTCTGTTGATAGCTAACCAGGGCACAAAGGCTCCAAATTGTGCAGGCGTGAACAAGTTCACCTCAAACATTGTTACCGCATGTGGCCCAACAGGCCTATCCCAGAACTTGTATATTCGAAGCTCCGGAAATTCGCGTCTTATGCGTTCCCACAGAGCACGAGCGAAGGCTGTTTCCTGCTCATCGTGTTGAGCGTAGTAGACGTGGATGTCAAACGCGCCACGGATGCCGTTATCGAGCGGTGTGGTGAATGTGGTATATGAGGGAGAGAGCTTGCCCGTCTGGGTGTTCTCTATTGACTTATTTGGCAGTTGTACTGCTGGTAGGGGCTCTTCATTTTGATAACCCTCAAGAGGCCAAGGGTAGGTGTATTTTGCGGGGTCCATGCTGATTGGTCGTGGAATGATTAGTTGGTTGAACAACACGAAATTAGTATGCCTCAAAAGTCAGTTTCATATACTCAAGGACTATTATATACATATTGTCCCTTCACAATGACTCAAAGCCGTCCATTCAGCTGCTGACAAAATTGGAGCAGTGGTTTCGAGATTTTGGTGCGGAAATGCTCCGCTCCGCGGACACGGCTTCTGCGCCGCGAAGCAAATTTCTTTATTGGAATGCCCTGTTGAAGCATATCGGGTGACGAGTGCGCCCAGCACAATCTAGTCAATTTCCCACCCCTCAAGCTTCACCCCTGCCCCAGACTTTGACACCTCCGTCGGTCCTGAAATGGAACAGCCACTCACCCTCCACCAAGTCTCTCGTTCCCTCGGTGCTCTCCCAGGCACCACCTTTGCTTATCCTGATACTACCGCTAACCTCTTTACTCTGGCCTGTCTCCAAGGGTCTCAGCTGAAACAACCATCTTGCCTGATGCGCCAGGCCTCTCGCAAGCGTTGTATGCTCGAGCTCAAGCGGTGTCGCAGAAGCATCTGTGCTGTGAAGAAGCGCGCTGTCGGCAGCACATGTAGTTACCACTCCGTGGACGAGTGATTGCAGTTCAAGTAGCACCTGCTGGATGTCGTTCGAAGAAGTCTTTGGCTGACAAGCAAGTAAGAAATCTATCCCGTCAATGATGACAAGGATTTTGCTGGATGGATCTTCAGCAGAGAGTACTTTGATAGCTGAGATCAGGCACAGATTTAGATCCTTGAGCGTAAGACTTTCGAGCGGCACGGCCCCGGTAGGACTGTTTCCACCGACAGCTAAGCCGTCGATGTAGCATAGCTTCGAGGAGGCCATAGCATCTTGCAGATTTACACCCTGCTGAGTGTCAGAGGCACGTCAGGTGAGGATCAGCCACCATCCGACTTACACATTTTCTTGCCAGCTCGCTCCAGGTGTCATATGACCGGAAGACGCTCACAAAAATGACCTTGTAGTTGTTTGCCGGGGCTCCCCTGGACTGCGCTGCTGCCGCTGAATTTGCATGGTTACTCTTTTGCAGTGCGGAAACGAGAAACCTAATGAGTAGCCAGTTCGTAGGCGTGTCAAGGACCGATGTCAGTGTTGCTAACGAGCGGTCGTCTATGCATTGTTGGACGTATGATGCCAATACTGATGGCATGGAAGAGCTCATGTTTGCGAACGATACAACATCGGTGTGACAAATTTCTGCAACAAAATCCCCAAAAGGCTTGGCAAATTCGATCGATATTGGGTATGGAACGAGAAATGCCCGTGCAAACTACAAGTCTGCAGCGGGTTCCTTGATTGTATTTTACAGCATGTCCGCACTTAGTCTTGCTGACCATCCACCAGACATGCCTCTTCTTGATGCGCCGCACCGCTCGTCAACGTGAGCACAGCATGCTCTTGAGATGCCTCTTCGTGCCTCCTTCAAAGCAATGTATCATCCAGCGTTCGCTTCGTAAAATTCTCGTCCAGAACACAACCGCTACCATCGCCGTGAAACCACCTTCATACCACATCTACTGGGTTGCCGGTCCTTTGGCGCCCTTTGGGGTGCCCATCTGGAAGCCATTCTTGAACTTGCGGTTGACGGTTCTTAGTGTTCGGCAACGACCAGTGCCTTTTTATGTCGTCAGCCTTTTCCATCAACGCCATTGACGTGAGTTCTTCCTTACCTGTGGTCTTCCTTCTCTTAGCCTTCTCCGACCAGTTGTATTTTCTGACCTTGGCTGCTGGGTACCCGCAGTTTGAGCAAGTGTGCTTCTGGATGTGCAGCGATCGTCTACCGCATCGTCGGCAAAGTGTGTGCGTCTGTAATCGTGTCAACCACTTTCCCACCCGTCCCAGTATCGCTAGTGCTGACCTTGTTGTGGCGCTTTCCGAAGCTGGAAGTACCCTTCGCTGTACATATGTTAGCATCTCGTCTAGGCCCAGTCGCAGAAATCGTGAAGGACGCTTTTAGGCGGTGCGGGGGATTCGAGGATTCGGGAAGGCGTACTCATCTTGACTGTGGTACCGTGTCAACGTGCTGAGTGAGGTTGTATGAAGTCGTGCTGTTCCCACGAAAAGACGATCGCAGTCGGAGCAAAAGCGCAGAGTGCGACTGTGGTGGCCCACGCTAGCCACTTATGGTAGGAAATCTTGGCTCTGCTGCTGCCTCAGGCTTCTCAACTAGCGCGACTTCCGCTCTACGCGTGGACTTCACTTTCAAGTTGAGCTTATCGGAATGTAGATATTACTGTCGGCTTGCTCAAAGTCGTCACAGTCGTCGTGAGTTGTTCTTCGATGCGTCCTGCACGCTAACCGTTTCATCCGTGCGCTTGACACATAATACTAACCACTAGATAAGAATAATGAGATTCCAGGTTCAAGTATCGAAAGCTTCAAGAGCTGCGGCATATTAACCACATAGCATGCTTATGTTGCTTCTTCGAGGAAGCCACACATCGATTCCAAGCCGCTGAATATGCATCCGTCATGCAAGTAGGTCCTACCTTCTCTACGTGTCTTGCTCAGGCCAGGTTTGTCCCGAGACACAACTCTCGTCATTAGCAGCCAGCAACTACAGCCTTGGTCCAGTATCCGCCATCCCAATAGTCTTCACACGGACTTGGATTTTCTACGTTTACGAAGTGTCCTAATTCATCGCAATGGAGGCCACGCCAGCTCAGCCCGCCACTTCCCATCAGCACTTCTGGTCCTACGATCTCCCACCCGAGCTGCGACAAAAGATTCTTCGGCCGCGCCTTGAAGGGTGGAAAGCGATCCCCGAAAAGGTTAGGAGGCGGCATGGTCTGTTGATAGAACCAATTTGTTCATCACACGCTAAAGACGCAACGGCACTTTCTTTCACGTGCAAGCACCTTCAGAAATGTTTGCAGGTGTCTCAGCAAGACTCTAAGCTATTCAGTAGTAAGAAGATAGATCTTATGAAGCCATATGGCTTTCTAACGAGATTCTTGAGATTTGCACCGGGAACGCAACCACGTCAATACCCTACTCTGCTTGTTGTCAAAGCTAGTCAACCCCATCACCTGATTTGTTCACGAGCGAGACAAGCACAGACACTCCATCACGAGGAATATGACAGGGACGATCACCGATGGTCGATGCAGAGTGTATCTTCACTGGACTTGTGCCTCGCCGAGATCAGCGAGAGACTTTCTTGGAATCTGTGCACCAATATTCGGCACCTCACCATCTTCTGCCCACTTGTGCTGTTGCCATTGAACCTTATGAACCCTGCAAAGACACTATGCTCAGTCTCTGAAATTTGCGCTTGAGAGGGCAAAGGAGGCCTGTGGGGTCAGAAATACTCGCATTGCTGATACGCTTGGAAAGCTTTTGGACAAAGGCCTGGAAAGGACTATACGATTAGATGCACGGCAGAGACACCTTACCATTCAGGAAACCCAAGAACACAAAAGCGCCTGGGTAAACGTCAACCCCGCTACACCTTACCGTTCCGATCATTCTTGTTCCCTCGCCACCTCTCATCGCCCCACAGATTGTTATCACCTCATGACGGTTTGCAACGTCACCACTCGAGCTGGACAATGCTGCCCATACACCGTACTGACCAGGTGCCCTCGCCGTTTCAAATGGGTATGCGCAGCCGTCCTTTCTTGACTTGTACAACGCAACTAACCAGGTTAGGTGAACGGACGGACACGATTATAAGCACGCTGGCAAGCACTCCATCGCATCGTATGGCTTAAGTGGGCAGAGATCATCACAGGCGCCAAATGCTCTTCAAATTGGAGTATGAGCACTGTCTTGGGTCGTCAATCAGACTATCACGGTCTCGCGGACGGTATATTGATAAGGCATCCGGGAGGTTGCCAAGTATCGGCGCCTTGTATTTACACGGAAGAGGCAGTTCTTACCACCAATCGCAACCTTTTCCCCAGCCTCTCTATGGTTGGGAGCACTCGTAGCCTGTAACGGCGGTCGTAGAAGTCTTTCTCCGCTAACGATACCACTCCACTTGGAGAAACTTCCTCATCGAAAGCGGCGTTCTACCCTTCGACGCCCGACCTCATATCCATACTATCGCGTTGACAGAGTATTTTAGATCGGTGGACAGCGCATTGCTTCTAGATGTTCTTCCACCCTGAGGACCTTAGCACTACCACGGGGAAATCTCAGTTCACCACAAATATCTCGCCATCTGCTCTGCCCTAGGATTTATACGCGGTCGTCTTGACATTGACTGTTCTCTGGTTGAAAACGAAGGCCTGCCCACTACCAATCGCGATATCGGCACAGCAAGATCAGCACGCACCTTGTGGTCTCAATTCGGGAAACACTTGATCAGAAAAGGTACGGGCCCAGAGCGTGTCACAATGTCGTCCCCACCAGCCGTCCTCATGGTCGGTACAGGCGAGTACACTACAGGCTATGTCGCGTCTACCGGTGCAGCCTCGACATCAGACAAGAAGATTGGCGTGGTGGGCCTGACCATGTTCGATCTTCGACGAAGAGGCAAAGTCGGCGACCTCTCAATGGTCGGCGTAAGCGGCAAGAAGTACCCAGCAATCCGGGAGCACTTACACAAGAACATCCAACAAGTATACAACAACCTCAACGTTGCATTCACATCTTTCCCCGCCGACGACAAGACCGACCCAGAAGCGTACAAAACGGCCATTGACGCTCTCCCAAAAGGCAGCGCGGTAACAATCTTCACACCAGACCCAACACACTACCCCATCGCCCTCTATGCCATAGAACGCGACCACCACGTGCTCATCACCAAGCCCGCAACAAAACTCCTCTCAGAACATCTCCACCTCCTCGCCGAAGCCAAGAAACACAACGTCCTAGTCTACATAGAACACCACAAACGCTTCGACCCAGCCTACACCGACGCCAAATTCCGCGCCAAAACCCTCGGCGACTTCAACTACTGGTACTCGTACATGTCGCAGCCCAAATCCCAACTCAAGACCTTCTCCTCGTGGGCCGGCAAAGAGTCAGACATCAGCTACTACCTCAACTCGCACCACATCGACATCTGCGAATGGATGGTCCAAGACTCCGGCTGGGTCCCGAAACGCGTCCGCGCAAGCGGCAGCACAGGCATCAGCGAGTCCGTCGGCTGCGTCCCGGGCACAGAAGACACCATCACCGTGCTCGTCGACTGGACAAACACCAAGCCAGAGCACAAAGGCAAGATCGCGACAGGCGTCTACACCGCCTCCTGGACCGCGCCGCAGAACGCCGGCGTCCACAGCCAGCAGCACTTCCACTACATCGCGTCGCACGGCGAGATCAACACGAACCAAGCGAAGCGCGGCTACGAGGTCGTCGCGGACAATTACCCCGAGTCCACGCCCGAGGCGCAGGCCGGCCCGCACTGGTATAACCCGTTCTACATGCGGTACGCGCCGGACGAAGAAGGGAACTTCGCGGGCCAAGCGGGCTACGGCTATGTCAGCTTCGAGAAGTTCGTGGATTATGCTACGAAGGTCAATGAGGGGAAGTTGAAGGTGGAGGATGTGGATCGGCTTGGGTTGCCGACGGTGGCGAACACGGTGCTTACGACTGCTATCCTTGAAGCTGGGAGGAGGAGTCTGGATGATGGGGGCAGGAGTGTTGAGGTTGTGGTTGAGGGGGACAAGGTGCAGTTGAAGTGAAGTGGAGTGAACACTGCATGAGCGAAGCGAAGTGACGTGCTTGCTCCTCTGCATGTGCACCTGCAGTACTAGTCGCCCTCTGTCAGCTCAGAATGAATGAAAACAAGACTCGCCGTGGAACCATCGGTCCCTGCCTGGCCCACGATAGATGACTTGTGGCTGACTGGTTTCGACCCGTCGGATTGACGTCGCATTGTCTGATCCTACGCTAGGGCGACTAGTCACTTGTCGGCACATCGAGGGACAAAGTCCAACAAGATGGGCTGTGCGACGCCCAAGAAACAAAAGGCCACCATCGATCGCTAGATAGGCGCTCACTGGACAGCCAGCCGGTGGGGCAGAGCACATCGGGGGCATAACAATTTGACTCTGCGTTCTCCGCGACTGCAATGGAGGCATGGGGTTTTCACAGAGACAGCTTCTGCTGAAGTCTTCGGTCTTGCATCAACTGGGTTGGACAGTGTCAGTGCCAGTGTCAGCGTCACAGTACTCGCTCCTTGAGTTAAGAGTCGGATTGATTGAAGGTGCTAGGATTGGACCGATGCGAAATGGAATTGATCGTTGTTGACAATGATGTATTGAAGCACATCGAGACGATACATATACTAGTAAACTGCATCGTAGCTCCTTACGTAGCTCTTGCTGCTGTAGGTAGTCTAGCTCATCAATGCCCTGAACATACAAGTACTCCTTACCCAATCATAACACCATCCATCCATATTCCACCATCAATGCGTCAGTCTGATCTGTTCGTAACATCGTCTTATCGAAAATAGTAGTGTACAATATTCTCTTCTTGTTCCTCGTCCCGTCTATCTCGTCGTCTCATTCTTGCCGATACCAGACTGTGTTCATCAATCGAGGATCAATAGGCAGGCCGTAATAAGTAAAGGGCACCTAACCCTTTGTTGTCATCCCTCCACCACGTTGACTGGAGAAGCTACTGATCGGTGCGAAGCCTTTCGCAAGATCAATGCCGCCATCGTCGTCATCTTCATCATCCTTGTTATCAAGGTGACCGATCGGTAGCGCACTCGGGTGTGGCATGCCGAGGTTGAATGCTGGTGCAGATCCTGGCCCGAAGCTAAGCCTCCCATTTCCATTACCTTCTGTCAAGCCCAGGCCAGTTCTGCCATTTTGTGGTTGCATGGATACCGCAGAAGCACTTCTATTCTCGTATGGTTGGTCTTCCTGCTTGATTGGCTGTGAGCCACCTGTTGTAGAGCCTCGGCCTCTTGCCGGCTTGCTTGGGCTCCCAAGCCCATCCATGGGCGGCGGACTCGAGCTCATGACGTCTCGATCCTCAATAACATCCCTCCGGGCTGTATGGAAGCCTTCACCCTTGATCGGACTCATGTCTGGTGGTAGTGCAGATCCAGGTGGGCCGGGGGTGACACCCCCGAGAAAGCCCTTCCAGAACAGACCTGGACCCGCTGGTGAAGACTCTGGCATGAACTTGCTAGGGGCCACAAGAGTCGAGGGGGGCGCCAGACGCGGGTTTTGTCGTAGCGGAGCAGGCGTGACCATGTGCTGGGAAGGATGGAAAGGTGTGTCGAGATAGGAAGATGATAAGGTTGGGTTGCCAGGAGAATGATGTGGTGCACCTGAGGATGTCGGTAGGGTATAGAATGGCCCGTTGATTGGTCGTGAGCGAGCACTGGGGTAATGTGGGAGTGGTGAGTCTTCTAGAGCGCCATTTTCTGGCAAAGTGTTGTTTGTATTCGCACGGCTCCGTTGCGGCGTCGAAGTGTTATGCGGCAATGGTTGTGACGAGTAAGGTGGTGCAGCCATTTGTTGCGGGCCGCCGATTTGTGGGTAAGGAGGGAACGACATGTTCATCTTTGGGCCTTGCGGGTCTCGCGCCGAGAAAGAGCTGACCATGGATGTGTCGTAGCCTAGGTTTTGGCCGTTCGGGCCTCTGAAATTTGGATTGACATCTTTTGCTGCAGCAGGCGATGATGGATTGCTAGACGCGCCACCTTTGCGTTGCATTTTCTTGAGATATTCTTGTCGGTACTCGGGTGCGATCTGCCATTTCATGCCCTTGCCAGGCTCGTCTGTTCTTCGAGGGACTTTCTGAAAAGCTTTGTTCAGCGACAGATTGTGCCTAATACTGTTCTGCCAACCACTATTTGAATGACGGTAGAAGGCATATCTATCAGCGATAAAACTATAAATGTTGGCCAAGGTTAACTTTTCTTCCTCGTTGGAGAAGATGGCTTGTGCAATCATGTGTGCGTAGCTGTATGGAGGCTTGAGATCTTTGGCTGAGTCGCGGCTGTAGTCAATTTCCTGAGTGCTTTCCATCATCATGCCTCGACCATACATGGGCGACATTGTGGTTTTGCTGTCGAAAATTGCTCTCTGGTTTCTTCCCTCCGTAAGCGGAGGAGTGCTGGCTCGTTTAAAGTTCGGGGGTGCAGGAGCTAGTGAAGGAAACCCTGAGACGTCCTCAACTCCGTTCTCTACCTTGGGTCTTTCAGGTTCTGTGTCTCTGTCTGAGTCTCCTGGGATAGCCTCCCCAGTGGCCAGGCTCTTTGCTCGATCAACGAAATATTGGTCGATTTGAACTCTTTCATTTGGCATGACGAACATCATTTGGGTACTGGCAATTTCTAGGATAGCACCGGAATGGAGTTGAGCCTTTGCCCCGCGCTTCAACAGGTGGTTATCGACTCTGACACCATTGCGACCGTTCACTCGAACGAACCAGCCACCAGGGTCAGATATCTCAGCATCATAGTAGATGGAGGCGTGGTGGCGGGAGACAATCTTGCTAGGACCGAGATCGATGTGTACAGGGAATTGCTCTTTCAGATCTTGTACAGGGCTCGATACACCATGCACAGGTGGAGGTATCTGCCTGTCGTCCGGTGGTCTCCCAATGTTTACTGTCTGTTCATGCACATAGTAGGTCCAATCTTTGCCAGCGATCTTGGCGAATGCTTGGATGGTCTCGGTGCCTGCAACTTCGTTGGCATGTTCTCGGGCGACTGCGACGGGGTCTTTGGCAGTGGCTAGGTAAGAGATGACAGAGTCGATCAAGTCGGTGGACGACAATGTTTCATCGTCTTGTGAGTCATTTTCTTCATCCTGCGAAACAGGGTCTGGTGTAGGCGTCTTTTCTCTTCTCGACTGCCGTGGAGTGTTGATCTTGCGCTTCTTCGCTGAGGGCCGTGTGCTGGGTGAAGAATCTAGCGTGGTAGTTGCTGGAGATAGAATGGCTGTGGCCTCAGCGTTCTTTCGACGAGCTGCTGTCTTTCGCTTGGAAGGCGCCATCTTGGATGATCCTTTCCTGATCGACCATTCGAAGGTGGTTGTTCCCGATGTTCTGTGTGACTAGTGCATTAATTGTGAATCGTCGAGGTGCGCATCGTTTTCCACAAACAATCTGATCACTAAGCCAAACAGCCGGGTGAAGTTGGTTTCATCGATTGTGTGTTTGTGTACTATGAGCGAATGATCACGGTAAACAGAGGACGTCGCGAGTTTGATGCAGTATGGGCACAATCACGAGTGACGGAAGAAGCCAAGGTGGAGGGCGAGGACGAGGAAGAGGAAGCAAACCAAACTCGAAAATGCTCGCGTACCGTCATTAGTGCGAAACGCGCTTTTTGGGCCAGCGATTCGCACCAAGCTTATTTTTCAGGCATATACGAGATGACTCGGGCTGGCGCACTTCTAAAATCTTCCTTAACACCATCACGATGCAGGTCACGCTTCACACATCTTTCACAGACTGCTTGTATTATGCTATCGTAGCGGTTAAGGCTTCCAGTCTTGTTTGGTTACCAAGCCCTGAAGCTGTTTACACGGAAAGACCGCTCCATGCCGATTGGTCATGGAAAAATGGTAAACACTGACATCATTCCACGGGAGGCAGGAAGCCGCGTCGCCCTTTCCCACTTGCCGTGGTCCACCAATGGCTTTCCTTATCGCTGATAGCGTACGCGATCATGTCCTTTGGCGACCTTCCAGACCTTCTTAGCTTTCTCTACCGCGTGCCCACTCTCCCGATGCCTCACATGTTGAGGAGACATGGACAAAGCAGACATCCCAAGCCGGCACACGGACTGCTCGGACCATGCGGCTTAAATCTCCACTCAAATGACTTGAGCTTGACGGCATCTCTGTAAACCGAATAGCTGTGCGAAACAGAAATCAAGGCCTGAGAGAGCATGCTTTCGTCCTCAAGCCCATCTGCGGGATATCACCAATCTGTGCATGGCCTCTAGGTCTGCATACGCTTGAGCCGGCTTCCGGCACATCTCGGGGGATCCGAGCTCGGTGTCCCATGCTTGATGTTGACGACTTATTCCTGTCTTCTAATATGCCTGCTGCTCAACTTCGCGATCTCCGCCCGGACAACCCATTTGGCCGGCAATTTGGTGTTGTGCATGCAGAAACCTGGCCACTTTGATTGTCTGGGCGGAGGCGATGTGGTCGTACTCGACCTTCTCGTATCAAACCATGACAAGCAGAAATAGTCTTGTAGTTTAAGTGCTGTCCACTTCTGAGCGCAATGTTTCGACACTGATAAGGGAATCCGGTGTTGCACCATGAAAGTCGGACCATCACTCCTCCATCTCGTCCTCGTCCTCGTCCACTCCGTCTAGGTCTTCAGCCTGATCATCGTCATGCATCTCATCGTCAAGCATATCTTCGACCTCATCTGTATCTAGACTTTCCTCATCTGACTCTTGAATCTTGCCGTTCCCAGCAGTATTCGACTTGGTTTCACTCTTCACCTTCTTCTTCTTTTCAACGTTTTCTTTCTGCTTCTGACGTCTCTCCTCCTTCAGCTTGCGCTTCTCGTTCCATTTCTGATCTAGCTCTTTCTCTTCTACCTTGGACTTCGTTACAAACTCATTCCACATTACACGACCCTCCGACATGCCCTCTTCGACCTTGACTAATCTCAATTTCATACGTGGTCCTAGCTCGACCAATCTTATGGCTCGCTTCTCAACATTCGACCGCACTTTCGCCGGTACGTCCTTGCTGTCACCGCTGCGCAGCTTCTCCATTTCTTTCTTGCTCAAGACTTTTCTCGTAGATGTTTGCACTACCTCGACTTCGTTATCGGTGTCTAGCTCCGTGTCGCTAGCAGATGTATATCCGCCGTCTTCCGGGTTCAGAACGTAGTCAGCCGCGTCCTCAAGCTGGCCAAGGTTGGGCAGGGCCGCTCCTTTCCTTTCCCTCCGCCTCTGCTCTTGTGGATCCAGTCTCTTTATCCGCTTTGACATGCCTGTTCTCCTCTGGGTGATCGCATAGTGTCTAAGGTTCATGATAAAGGTGCCATCTTCTTGTCGCTCTCGTTTGAGGAGTAAAATCCGCTTTATCTTTTCTAATTTGGTGGTGGCTGGCGTAATGACAGGAAACATGGCATTGAACATTGTCTGTGTGAGTGACTCGAGCTGTTTCTCCTTGGGTTTATCTGCCAGGTAATCATCGGAGGATATCATACCGTGCTGAACGAGTAGAGGCGGAGATGCAAAGGCTTCTTGCCAACCAGCTCTTGACCGCTTTTGAACATGCTGAATATCCTTTGCTAATACATAGTCGTCCACTCGAAACTGCAAGGTCGGTCCCCTAGGATGCAGCGCAAATCTTAGATGGACATTGCCGTTCTCCGACCGCGAAAAGAGGAAGAAATGTGTTACGCCCAGAGGACCAGCCATGGTAGTGTAGTCTCGTAATTTGTTCGATTTGCGCTCCTTCAATCTGGCGGCTGTGTGCGGCTGTACAACTTCTCGAAAATCTGCTGCTAGCTGGCTAACACTGGTCCCAATATCGCCTGCGCCCATTCGAATGACCATACTCTGAGGTACATTGAGTCGGTTCGATGTGCCTGGCTTGCCAGAGACCATGCCATTGGCACCGCCCGGCTGCGACCTCTTCTTGCTGCGCGCTTTCACCATGGTGAGAGAGATTGAGAGGAAGACCGAGAAGAGCGCAACCTTCCTCTGGTGCACTGTAAGTAATGTCCCCGTCGAAACTTTTTGGCTTGCTGCGACTGCTTATCACTTATCTTAGTGCGGAGCGAGCTACGGACTTCTACACATCACAGTAGCGCAGAACTGCAATCTCCTCCGGTTACACTGTCGAACACTTTTGAGCTATTTCAATGGCTGAATTGTCTTTCTTCTCGTAGCTCAGTACTCTGCGGTCTCTGCATCTTTCTCTTGAAGCATGAGCATGTAGACCGCACAGCTCAATGGTGATCATGCGCGCATCTACCATGATGAAGGACCCACAAGCTGCGGTTGCACCGGGGCTTCACAATGTGGCCATGCGCTGATTTAGGGACACCACTTCTTTGCTGTGTCTTGTGCATTACCTCGTTGCGGTTAACACCCTGCGCATGAATCTTCGCAAAGCAGAAAAAGTTCGCAATACGCCATCGTCGAGTCGGTGTCTGACCCTGGTTCATGCTGAGCCTCGGGATCAGAGTCAGTCTTGAGCTCCAAGCCGAAGTGTGTGGGGTTGCACCCTGGCCGGGCGGCCCTGCACAACCTCAGCACTCTATATGTAAGTAAAAGTCCGGTACCCTCCTCTTGCCATACATACAACCTGTTTGCAAATCGTCCCGAGCAGAACCCCAGCGGTGCCACCGGTGAACTTCGCTGTAGTTGAAAGCACCGCAGCCTCGCTTTTGCTATTACCACTGCTACCGCTACATTCAAAGACGCTGAACCCTGCTCTGTCTCGGCCTAAAGTCAATATCTAGCCAGCATGTCTTTGACAACGCCAGTCACAGAACTACTGGGCATCAAGCACCCGGTCATGCTTGCAGGTATGGGGAAAGTTGCGGGTGCTCCTCTGGCTGCAGCTGTCTCCAATGCTGGAGGCCTTGGTGTGCTTGGTGGCATCGGCTACACTGTCCCAATGCTTCGGGAGATGCTTAAAGAGCTAAAGGCAAGCTTGCGAGATCCCTCCTTACCATTTGGCGTGGATCTGCTGATTCCACAAGTTGGCGGATCAGCACGAAAGACGAACTACGATTATACTAAAGGCGGGCTAGACGAGCTCATCGACGTGGTAATCGAGAGTGGCGCTAAGCTGTTCGTCTGCGCTGTCGGCATTCCACCGAAGGCTGTTGTCGACAAGCTACATAAGCACGGGATCCTCTACATGAATATGGTCGGTCACCCGAAGCATGTTCACAAAGCATGCGCAGTCGGCGCCGATTTGATCTGTGCTCAGGGTGCCGAAGGCGGTGGTCATACTGGTGAGGTCCCGACTAGCGTATTGCTTCCGGCTTGTGCAGATATCTGCAAGCAATATACCTCCCCTCTCACTGGAAAGCCCGTGCAGTTGGTCGCAGCTGGTGGGATTGCTGATGGGCGAGGCGTCGCAGCAGCGCTCATGTTTGGTGCCAACGCAGTGTGGATGGGCACTAGGTTCGTCACAGCAAAGGAATCAGGCGCTGCCAAAGTCGCAAAGCAAGCAATTATCAATGGCGGCTTTGATGCTACCATCAAAAGCACTGTCTGGACAGGTCGGCCGCTACAAGCCATCAAGACTCCCTATATTGCCAATTGGGAGGAGAACCGCAAGGGCGAAATCCAGGCACTCCAAGCCAAGGGCACCTTAGTGATGGAACATGAATTGGACAAGCTCGCGAAGGAAGGGAAGCTCACAGAAGAGATAGAGGATCAGTCAACTTGCCACCCTGCCGGTAAGGTAACGGGTCTCGTCAACAAGCCAGAGCAGTCTGCAGAAGAGATTGTGAAGGAGATCGTTGCCGAGGCACATGAGTTGCTGAATGGTGCGAGCCGATATGTCAAGCCTCAAGCCAAACTGTAGCCGTCTTGATATGTGGTATCTAGCATCGCGGTTATTAGCAATTCGATCGTAGCTTCAAGTGTGTTCCAGTGAAGTTCGAGAAACTCATCGAGCTTGCATCTGACATTGAGATCCCTCGGCCTTCGACTTTAGAGCTTGAAAAGCTTGGCGGGACGCTGCTGTGAAGTTCCCACTTAGCATCGTCTACCGCGTTGAGCCTTTCGAAACCTCGTCGCGTCTACGACCAAGCTATATTCACAATTGTTCCTTCGCCTACGACAAGAGAGTAGCAGAGAAGATGTACTTTTGACCTTATCGATGCGAAGTCAATCGGATCACACCATACTCTCTACCGCTTGGGCCTACGGCTCTATCCCCTACGTGCACCTATGGATCTTTCTGCGTGATGGAGGAGGTGGACCCTCTGAGCAAACAACATGTACTGTGCAGATCATGTCGTACGGAACCTGCGTTAGATGAAGCAGTCCTGGGTAGGACTTTCTTTGTTTGAAAAGTCGTTTGAGCAATGCCCAACAACGCTCGTCCATTTCGTGTTACACCAACCACGCCACAACTAATTCTGATCCACTTTCACCTAACCTGGCGCGGGTATGGACTTGCATCAGGCACGACGGTATATCCCACGTTCAAGTCTGGCGTCCTCTCACGACACGGTTTGACCATTGAAGGCACCCAGCAATATCACCGAGTTTGGTGTGAAGGGCACGTAACTATATGATCTTTTGGTCACTAAGGAAGCAGCTCTTCTGGGCTTGATCCAGCATGTTGTCATCGTCCGTGCACTCGAAAGCGGCCAGTCATAGCAAGACGGGGAAGATGTTGAAACTAGGCTCTGATGTGGTCCTCTGAGCACTTAATGTTGCTTCAGTGTTCGTGGGCGGATCAAAACGACCTGCATTCTTCCTCACCGACATCCAGTCCAAGGACATCACCCACCGCCTATCCATAAAGGCCGGGCTGATCTGTCAAGACGCGCCTTTGATTCGTCACAGCAAACGAATGATGGAGCCTGTTCCTTCGACACTCGTCGGTGTACATGCCTTGAGAGATCCGGTCAGACCTTCAACAACCAGTATGTCGTGCATCCTCGTGGAAAATGAAGACTCCGTCTGCGTTGGTTCAGGCATCGAACTCCATCAAGACAAAAGAAACGTGTCCGCCATCAGGGCAAGTTCAAAGACTTCAAAGCCCACCGGTGTTTGTTCTCCATCCTTCGATTGCTGCTATAATATTCAAATTGAACGAGCCTCTTCATCGTTCTCCGGAATAGTTGTTCGTCCACTCACCCTGTACGATGGCTGCCATAAAATCCCTCCTCAATCCGATGGCGGATAACAAGAATGGCAATGCCATGCCTCTCACTCCAGAACCTAGTCCTACTATGACAGAACTCTATTCTCCTCGAAAGAGAGCGAAGCTGACCAAGGATGCGCCTGTCTTCAATCCAGGACCAGTCCGTGGTGAATGTCGATTCCTACCTGACGAGTATCAAGACGCAAAGCTCGCAGCATACCATCAACAGTTCGAGGTCTCTCCCTTCGGTGAGATAGCAGACTACCCGCGACACATTCCATACAACAGCGAAAAGAAGTCTTTCCTTGAGAAGACTCATCGGGAGTATCTGGAAGGTATGTCGTCTTCCACTGGGTACTTACACAGCTAACACGAGGCAGTCTTCCAATACACGTTCAAGGTTCCTGGGGACGACCATGTCTACACTATGCTGTGGGACTACAATATTGGCCTTGTCAGGACTACGCCACTGTTCAAGTGTACTGGTCATTCCAAAACCACTCCAGCAAAAATGCTTAACCGCAACCCCGGTTGGTAATTCCCTGACGTTATGGTATAAGCTCTAATGTCGATAAAAGGCTTGCGAGACATCTGCCATAGTATCACAGGTGGTGCTCTTGTCGCACAAGGTTACTGGATACCTTATGCCGCGGCTCGGGCGCTTGCCAGTACATTCTGCTGGGACGTCAGATATGCATTGACACCGGTCTTCGGCCATGACTTCCCTAGCCTCTGCATCAAACCTGGCGAGGACGGCTTCGGTAGCATGACCATTGATCCTGCGATCACAAAGTTCTGCACCGAACAAGCAAAGAGATTCCGCGAACAAGAATCAGCGGCTGCTCCAATGCCGCCCTCGCTCTCTTCACCTCTTGCTCCGAGTACTCCAACCCCGCGACGGCAGAAGGCTGCGCAAGCCAAGAGGATGCAGCACATTCAGCGCACATACACCAGTCCGTACACCAGTCCATACACATCTGAATTCGGGTCTGACGATGGTTACACTACGGCTGCCTCCACGCCGGCACCTCCGTACCGCAATCTTTTCACACCGATCAATACCCTAAGACAGCCTCCTCGCTCGGTCCCGTACCCGGAGAGACAGCTACCGACCCCTAGAGATATTCTGGCCCAATACAACCCTCGCTATCACGCGCCTAGAGCACCTCCCACAAGATGTTCGTCGCCAGAGATTTCACCAAAAAGCATTCCAGTCCGCGCAACCATTGAGAGTCTTCGCTTCTGCCAGCAGAGCCCTTTGAACAGTTATCCAAGCAACGCCCGTCACCTCAATTGGCTTGGCCAACATATCTTGCCAGAGGACGAAGAAGCTGCTTATGTCTTATTGGCTTTGAAGCTGGCAAAGACACCTGAGGACTCAGCTCGAGGTCTAGGAATTACAATGCCACGCTTTCACGAGGATGGAAGACGTTCAGCTTCTGCTTGAGATTAGAAGTGCTGGACATCAGGACGAGCTATCACATCGCACACGGGCACGATGACTTGGTTTCGGTGGCTGATACATTGAATTTATGGCACAGCAATGTTTGTTACAGAGCTTTAGCTGTCTTCATGATGTATTTGGCTCGCGCATTGCAATGTTTTTTGGTACGTTCTGTTGCAGGCATGACGATGCCACTTTAGGGGGCAAGATCAGACACAAGCTAAATGAATACTCTGCTAGTACCTCCGGCCTCTGAGATGTTGGAAGGTCTTAAGAAGACCAACCAATTATCGCCGTAAAAAATCACGCTTCACGCACAGCAACGTTGCCGTGTTCTGGAGGCCCCCAGCTTACTACTCGACAGAAGAATTTACAAGTTGTGGTTTCGACGCGTCGTACCTGCCCTGCATCAACGCGTTCCTTCCGCCTCCAAGCCTTTGTCTTTACTTTCATCGTCCACTGCCAATATGTACTGTTGGAAATCGAGTTTTTCGTGATTAACAAGACACCTTCATTCGTTCTCATCTGGCTTAGTTCTTAGCAATCCATCATGACCCAACCAACGGCACTCTTTACTTGCCGTTATTGGGCATTCGGACCAGCATGGTATGTCCTGAGGATAGTTTGTCAGGCCGATTTCTCTAACCAGAATCCGCCAGCCCAAACGTCGACTCTAGTGGCAGAAATGTCTGCAAATTTGCTCATTGGGATACTGGTCGTCTGGCCGCGGAGACCAACCAACGAGGGACTTGCAAATCGTGGCTTCAGGGCAACTGTAGCAAAGGACAGTCATGCTGGTGCGTGCCCTCACGACGACATGGATCTGATGAGCACGAAGGAGGCTAACTGGCGCAGGTACGAACACCGTAAGACTGGCGTTTCTGGGATGAATCAGGGACGTAAGTGCATCTTCGGCAACGCTGGCCTACGCTGACCTCGCTCGAGCGATCGTTCTCACAGGCTTCAACCTCGAGGTGGCCGCCGCTGCTGCAGGGGCAGGATTCAATACCTGGAACCATGATGCGGTATACAACCTTATTTGGGAGGTCAAACGGGTTGCGCTTCGTCACTGTCACGGTCCTGTAAACCCACCTCCCCCAAGAAACCCCTACTATCCTGATCGATATCGTCCTTCAGGGCTTGGTGACAATACTAGCAAGAAGCGACCCGCTCCTCCTTCAGAGCCTCCCGCAACCTCATCTTTGAAGCTGGGGTTCAAGCCTACCTCGCGAAAACGCGGGTTGCGTGCATTTAGACACACGAAATCGAAGAAAAAGCTCAACGCACGTGCTGCTCCATACCAGGCGGATGAAGCTGTCAATGAGGCAGGTACAAGGGAAAACCCGGTGAATCTTCTGTTGGACGGTGAGGAAGACGGTCCACCAGGCAAGAAACAGAAGCTCAACTCGGATAACCCCGGCGACATCAAGCCTCAGCAGTCTGGGGCCCAGACTCACGGTGACACTTCACGGTTCAGCGGCCTCAATGCTCTCACAAATACCCAACGCGAGACCCGGAGCGGACCTCTCACACAACAGACCGGTTCCGTCTCCGTCGTCGACGGCGACCTGATTGAACAAGACAGGATGACAGGAATTGCTGCATTGTCTTCACGGCCATCCCCTTCAATTCCTCCGAGTCGTGGCTTTGCACCTGCTCAATCTGTCACGCCTGTAACGAGACAGTTGAAGCTCGTTCGACATGAACTTGAAATTGCTGCCGAAAGCATGATATCCTGCCGTGGGATCATGAAGAGACTTTTCGATGACCACGGAGACCTCCTCGACCTAGAAGAGACGATGCCTGCTTTGACTTCTTTGAGCAAATGTCTACAAGCCGCCGAGATAGAGGCCAACAAGGGAGTGAAGCATGTGGATCGGGTCGCTAAGCTCATATCCAGAGGTTGAAACAATGTTGGGGCAGAAGGACCGGTGCATATTGAGGACCTTGTCCCATGCTGACGTATGCAGATACTGTCTTTCACAGCGGTTGTTGTTTCCCAGGTGTATGACTAGTCCAATAGTGCTAAACCAGCGGGATGTTGCAAGTATATCTCAAGAAGGCACCAGTGTTAGGAAAATGACCTTTGAGCTCGGGAAATCACAATACGTATCTCCTGTGTCATAGCTTGCTTCTTCTATCCGAAGGCTGTCTCTCCACATCCTTGTATTTTCTGTATTCCTCGAGGCAGCCTGGGTTCGAGATGGTGCTGCTCGGTGTGACATCTACTCCGCTGATGATCTCTGTAGAAGTCAGTAAGCCTGTCACGGTAAAATATTGTGGGGAGGGTTCATGGGTAGAGAGCTCCGTACAATGCGGTACGAGCATGAACCAACGCTCATTATGTAGTCAAGCCGAGACAGGTCTCTGAGAGAAAAAGACTCACTTTTAACCACATTCTCAACCCTTTTTCCATTCAGTGTGTAAGGGATCTCTTTCACCTGGAAAATGAACTTTGGCACATGTCTCGCGCTCAGATTCGTCCTGATTGACCCTCTGATCTTGTCGAGCATGTCCTCTGTCACCTGTATACCCCTCGCAGGAATGATGAACAAGAACACAACCTCATCTTGATCACCTTTCCGCCTCCTGCCAACGCAAAGACTATCACTGATCAGCGCGTTGAACGGCGGCGCCTCGATGATATGATAGATCTCCGAACTGCCGAATCTGATACCGGACGGGTTGAGCGTCGTATCACTCCGACCCAGAATCTGCAGGCCATGCGTGATGGGGTTGTGCGTGGTGAGGTCGTGCTGAGCCCACACGTCTAGGTACTGTGCTTCGCCGTTAGTGTGCAGCACGCTTGGGAACCGGTTGAAGTACGCGTCCATGTACTTGCTATTCTTCTCGTCGTCGCCCCAGAAGAACACTGGTGCGCTGGGGATTGGCTTCAGACACACGAGTTCGCCTGGTTCGCCTGAGTCGCCTACGCTCTTCCATTCCAGTTCCTGTACTTCCTTCTGGGTGTTGGTGTCTGCGTCCCATATCGTACGTGTTGTGGTCTTCGGGTCTTGGGAGAGGATGTCGCAGTCGTGGCCGAGCGCCCACATCTGCATCTCGTTCGAGTATACTGGTCCAGCCGGGTTCGAAGCGATCCAGGAGGACGCGATGTCCGTGCCGCCCGCTATAGAACTCAGATGGATCTCCGCTGTGGAATCCCGCGACGGGAAAAGCGGGCTGTAGAAGAAGTCCATCTGGCTCGGCAACAGCGGGGCCCCGGTGGTAGTCACCATCTGCAGTTTCGCGAGGTCGAAGGTTCGCTTCATTGTCCCGCTGCTCGTCTGCTGCTCCAGCTCGAGCAGATAGCGTGGGCTGGTGCCCCAGTACGTCGCGCCGTACCGCTCGCAGATGGCGAGTGGCGTGCCGGCGTCCGGGTACAGCGGGTTCCCGTCGAAGGTGATCAGGCGGGCGCCGACGGTCATGTGGCCTAGCATCACGTTCCAGAGGATCCAGGATGTGGACGAGTACTGGAAGACGATGCTGGAGGGGCTGAGGCTGTTGTGGAGGTGGGCGATTTTGCGGTAGTTGAGGATGCTGATGTGCGGGGAGACGATGCATTTCGGGGGCCCGGTTGTGCCGGAGGAGTAGACTATGATGAGGGGGTGGTTGGTGAGGACGCGTGAGAACTCGAGGAGGGTGGAGGAGGCGTGGGTTATGGAGAGGAAGGCTGATAGGGTGATGCCTAGATCTGTGGGGACGGTTGGGCTGATACTGTTGTGGTGGACTTTGTGTGGTGCGTGGACGGTAGGAACGAAGACCACGTCGGGGTTAGTCTGTTCGCCTGGTAGCCCGGAAAGGATGTCTCGGACCTTCGGGAGTAGAGAAGTGCGTTTGCCGCGACTCGCGAAATCGGTATCTGCGAAGAGGAGCTTGGGTGTCACTTGTGCCAGCCGAGACAGACACCCTGAGAGGCCCATGTCTGGGCTAATAGTAGTATATACTGCTCCGATTGAGGCTGTTGCTAGGAAGACGACGATGACCCAGATTGAGTTGCCCATGAGTGCTGCCACCACATCACCTCGTTTGACGCCATGATGCAATATAGCTGCACGAGTGAGCTTGACCAGCTCGTGCAGTTGGGACCAGGTGATATGCTCTGGGTCATCGAGCTTTCCTTCTCGCAACCCCGTTAGAGCTATGGCGTTGGGAGTCCGTCTCACATTAGGCATAAGCAGATTCTCCGCAAAGTTTACTTTGTGACCCTCGAACCATGTTGGGATGTCTCTGAATCTGGCGTTGGGGTTGTAGGCATGTTTCGTAGAGGCTGGCAGCGGTGGAAGAATCTCCACATATTGGTACAGGTCAACCCACCAGTCGTGAGCATGCTCACAGCTCCATCTATGTAGGTCATGAGAGGTCTTCAGATCTGCTTTGAATTTCTTGTTGATATGTTGCCGATATCTGTCCATGGGCGTGCTCTCCGGATTCTTTGGTCGCCATAAAACCCGTGGCACTTTTCGAGATTGGTCCTTCCATTGTGCCCCGCTTTGAGTATAGGATATCGGTAAGCCAACGACGTTGTATGACATGGCTGCACTATTAGTGGAAACGTACTCTATGATCTATCTGGCCGTCTATAGCCACCTTCTTTGTTGTAGAAATCTGAGCCTTGCAGCACAAGAAACATGCTATTGATGTGCTGTTGGAGATATCCGAGAACTGAGCCGAGGTGAGATCTCCGGCTTCCCGGAGTCCGCGCCCTGAATATTTACGCATATTGCACTCCACTTATTCGACGTAGGCTCGTAGCTTCGCCTTCCACGCTGCCCCTGCTAAATTTGTACATGGAAGGTGGTCATCTTGAGCTTCCGGCTGGAGGCAAGAGAGCAGAGAAGTTTGAAAGAAGAGAAAAGTGCTAGAGTTACCACACAGCACCTCCTGCCATTATTTGAATGATAGAAACCAGTGCTACGGCCTTTCCAACTGCGCCATAAAACTCCTGAGATCCTGTGTCCCAACAGATACATCTGAACATACACTCCGTCCTTGTCGTGGGCAAGCTGCTGGTTTGTGATGTTATGGCCTTGCAACGGGGTCGTACACCAGGTATTTAGACAGGCATGTGGGCTTTAGATTCCACGGTCACGTCTGAAGAGCCATTGAGGATCCCGTTAACGACTTTGCTATCAAGGTTGGTTCCCTAATCGATGATCTCGGTATCATATGTACGGTATGCCCATGCGGTCAGCTTGGCTAGAATCTGGTTGATGCTATGCCCAGACTGGATCCTTCGCAGAGCGAACTGCACACCTCGTGGATCGGTGTCCATCGGGAGTCCGCCATGCCGGGTGTAAAAGGGTCTAGCAAGACTAGCGGCTTCATACGTGGTGATTTCATGGCCATTCCTGTCGGTGTATAAGACCGTTATATTGATAATCATGTCGCCGCTGAGTTTAGGACAGCCTCTTGGGTGACGACTAGGTCTTTTCCCTGTAACAAGTTACAGAACTCAAGGTCTGCAACCGGCGTCGTCGTTGACTGAGAACCGTACAGCTGCGAGACATGTGCGAATAGAAAGGACGAGGAGCGCTGCTGCGGCAGCGTTCTGAGGCGGATCTGGTCGTATATGAAACCCGGCAGCTCGATATCAGCCAGTGCTGTAACATCGAATTCGGGGAGAAGGCTCAGTATTCGTGGGGAGCCCAATACATAGTATGCAGATCCCTTTTCCACCACTAGAAAACAGTATTTAGATTGATATCGAGGAAGTCCGTTAACAGAGGAAGCTTCCATAAAATTGATTTGGTGGTGTTATGGGGGCATGTCACAGCTGCTTAGAATGGAGTTGCTCTCGGGCTCTTACTTGGACTTGGTTGGTGATACGGTTAGTGACACTTCGCTTCCGTGGAACTCTAAACACCAGCCACAGTCGGTGGTGAAAGGCAAACGGACAAAGTACCATGAATGCTACCTAGGTATTTGTCGGCGACTTTCCGTCCGCAGTCGTGCTTGGATCGGACGCCCAGTGACGAGACTCTTGGATGCGTGAGGCGTTAGTCTTCCGTTGGCCAAGACCAGCTGTCTGCGCAATACCATTTTACTCTAACGCTTTCCTTACTAAATCGTCTAGTGACTCGGCTGGAAGGCCCAAGAAGTCGACGATAAAGGCATCTCCCTTGGTGGTCCAGTCCGCATTGACTAGGCCTTCCACCGTCACGAGCTCTTCTATCGTCTCGGCGTTACCCTTATCCTTTTCCAGATGGTCTTTGTTCTCCTTAACGAATGCATCCGAGTTGACTTTCTCCACTTCGTACTTTTTGCCTGTGACGCTCTCGACTGTGCTTATCAGGTCGTTCTGTGTCGTCTGGATGCTCTGCACGTAGACCAATTTGTTCTTCACCTCTGGGTTGTCCGCTTTTTGCAATATTCGGGCTGTTGCAAGTCCAATCGTTGCAAGGGTCGTTGCGGAGAACTTATGATTGCCATCGTCGAAAACTTTAGCTTTGCATTTGTCGACATCCATGCTCAACAAGCCTGACTTCAGACCGTAATCAAAAAAGTGGCCTGTGATCAAGCTCGTCCATGAGATATTGCTTCCGTCACTCCTCGTCTTCTTGCTTAGCCCAACGAGGTGATCTCGTACATCTTTCTTGTTCACATAGAGCGGCACTAGACTCAGACTCCGTGGATCGCTGGAGTCACAGCTTCCGAAGTCGGCGGGTATGACGTGCTTCACTCCAGCCTCGAAAGCAGCATTAGCAAGCTTGATAGAGTTGTCCTTCTGCGTTCCGGAGAATGCAAGGACAAGGGCGTCCTGACCGGCCAATGCTCTGACGAGCTGATCATATGGTAGATCGTCGTCTGTCTTCAACACATTCACGGAAGAAGGATAGGTCGACTTCGAACTTGCTCGCGTTAAGACTGAGACATTGAAAGAGTCGGACTCGAGAAGTGCTTGAAGGACGGATGGGCCGAGGCGGCCCGCTGCTCCTACAAGGACAACGTGTTGAATTCCCATCCTGGCGTACTCCAGAATAATACTTCTGTGTCAGACAGTCTTGTTCAAACGCTACTGATTCATGGAAGGACAATGCTCTGGAACCTGATGCTTTTGAAACGCGGTGGGTCGACGACAGTCAAGGCGGGGGCTGTTTGAGACCGTGACAACAATCCATCTTTGACACGTGTGGAAACTCCAGTCATCGTCAGCGATCACTGTGCCAGGCACCGAATTTTTCGAGAGCTTATCCGGGTCATGGCGGGCGATCCCGTGCAATTCCACATCAGACGCGTTCATTAGATGCCTGATGATTGATGCCTGAGACGCGTGCTGATGTACCATTAGACAACAAACCCATGCATGAAGATTTGGAGCTACGAACATATTTGTTCGCCAGAAAACGCCCCAATTCGACCGTGGTAGGAACAGATGTCTGAATTGTTGCCTGTGGTTCTGACAACAATGGTAAGGCCTTCGCCGCGGCTATCGCTGCTATGTATCGGTGCCGCAGGCATGAACTTGCGATCCGACCATGAGCATCCACAAGCCAGAGGCCGAAGATTGGACACATCTATGCCGCGTCGTTGACCCCGCCGTGACCAGAAACAGGCGACATCTCTTCGGAAGGCGAGGGGATCGAATTTGTTTCAGCCCGTGCCGTATTGTTAGCGTCTCACAGATGTGGAGATTGGACCACTTACATGGACAAGCATCTGTTTCAGAAGGAACGCCATTTGGAGGGACAAAAGCTCGTGGCCATGGATGTCCTCACATAACGCGTGTAGCTGTTAATATCAATGCCACGGTCACAATGTTGTGATGACATCTGACACACCCAGGATCTCAAAGTACCTATTCCACTGCGCGACATGGATGTTGCTGAGCTTATGGTCAAGCATCATGCTGGTAAGTCCCGAAGGAGCTTGTATATGTCGAGCTCACGCCTTCGCATGCATCCCGTTCCCGTTTTTTTGTTGCGTACAGCGTTTGTCTATTGCGAATTTACAGTCACACCAAATACACATCCTACTGCATGGCATACACCATGAACTACAGAATGAGAGTCTCAAGGAAGCGGTACACCTGGCCCAGAACACAAGTCGACCAGCTTGAGACAATTCCGGAGTCCCCCCGAACGCCTCGGGTGGCCAAATTCACATCAGACACCCCATCAGAGGAACAAACATACCCAGCAGAGGACGTCGCCACGCTGTTGAACAGCGAGCAATGCATGCGGCACAATGAGAAGGTCGTACCTTCAGAAGCGGTCCGGGCTCAGATGATTTGGTACAGCCACCAATTAGAAAGATCGTGTCATGATCGTGAGAGGCTGAATGGCAGGATCGAAGAACTCGAAGTAGTCTGCAGAAGTCAGTCTAAGACCAACGCAAGCCTCATACGCGAGATGCAGTCATGGCAGAAAAATTATGAGGCAGTCGAGTCGGAGCTCGTCGACGCTGCCCAGGAAGTGGAAGAAGTCAAAGCGTATGTGCGAAGTGTGGAGATGGCGAATGCCAATTTGCGTTATGCACTGAGTCAAGCAAGAGAAGAACAGGAACTTGCCTGCCGGCGTAGGTGGAACCATCTGGCGCATAGATGTTGGCAGAGATGCACACGCTTGTCAGAATTCCTGGTAGGCGCCTGTCGCCTGCCGAGTATGAGGAAGCGGAAGGAGCAGGACACTCATGTATCCAAACCCACAGCAAGACCCGAATCTACGTGCCCCATCCTCCATCCAAGCACGAGCAAAATCAGCCTGCCCCCTTCTAACACCTGCTAAGGACGTAATGAATGTTTTCCAGAAACGGCTTCATGCTTTCTACCCGCAGGTCTTGTCAAGCTCGACAAGATCGTAGGCTGATCTACGGAACGGCGCCGCCTCAAGAAAGCCTAACACTATCAAACTTGCCTATCAAATTTGCAAAGCTTTCACGGTGGGCATGATATTGTGCGGCCATCCAACTATTGGCGCTGACACCGTTTTGAGACTATTCCAGTCGAGGACCAGCTGGCCGGGTTCACCTTCGACATAGTTCACGGCAACGACCTGTCAAACAGGATTAGCAGAGACTGGCAAGTGCCAGATAGCAGACTCACGACAGCTTGACACTTCTTGTTGCCTTCACGGAGACCCATAGCTCTGATGACAGTTACAGCAATACCATCACACACGCAGAGATGCAGAAACCTCTCGCAGCTGAGGAAGAAAGAGTGGCGGTAGTCCATCTCCCTGTCCAGACGGCCTTCCCTCCGACACAGGAAGTCTTCCGCACTGTCGACATTGTGCACCGCGAAATGCCACGGCCAGCGACAGTCCAACTCAATGGTTTTCAGGTTGGGAAACTCTTTGAAGTGATGCAAGTGGCGGTGAAACTTCCAGTTCGCTGGGTTGATGCCTGGGTTGATAAATCTGATAGTTCTGACGTTCTTCCTTACCCAATCTAGTCTTGGGCCTGGCTTGAGGCCACGGTTTCTAGAACCGACGAATGATTCGTAGGTCAAGCCTATCCTGGGTGACTCGGAGGTCAAGCGAAACCCGGGTGACTTCTCTTCGAGGTGAAGGTGGCCAGTGAAAGAGCGAACTTCCATCTCTTTGGCCAGTTCATGTAAAGGACGACAAATGCGCAAGAGACTGCCGGAGGGTACGCCTTCGATCTTTAGTCGGCCGGGGGCATCGTGCAATCCATGAACACGAATGGCCCATGGTTCGTAGCAGTGCTGTACAATCAATCGAAGTATTTCGGGTGGGAGGTCGAGCAAGTTCATCGCGTCCACCAGGTCCGTTATTCAAACAAGCATGTTGAACCTGTAGAAGCTGGGGCCGTCAATGACAATAAGCATATGGATGCCTAGATGACAATGTACCCTTGCACCAGCGATCATGCATACCATCGGCCGAGATGTGGCTTACTCTACTAGCTGGTTTGCTACATTGTGTGTTCTTCTTCTTCACCGTACGGCCCCGCACCCCGGTTGCCATGAGAGGCTCGCCAGCTCCGTCTCATCAACTTGTCGACCCGGAAAACAATACCTTCTCTTTGTACTACGACGACTGGCCATAATTCGTGACAGGTGGATGTGCCAAAGAGGATATGGAGTCCTCCGGGCAGTGTTAGGCTGGCTAGTTCAAGCGGACTTCGAGCACCACGTGTCAAGTCCGGATGTTCACGTCCTGGGAATTGGTTTATATGGCGAGTGCCGACAAGTCCCCGCCAACGTAGGTGCTGACAGGACCGAGTGCTACCTGTTGGAAGTCTTTCAGTCTTCTCACAACCATAACGGCAGTTCGGTAAGGTCAACAATTGAGTCGTGGCAAATACTGCACAGCTCTGAATGGATGGCATGCCCCGGAAGTACCCTAGCCCATCTCAAAGAACAAAGGATCTTGTCGGATGTCATACACGTTCTTACTATTGCCTTCCGGATCTCTGACATGCAATGTCCACTCATCTAACTCGCACTCGCCGACAAACTCGATGAAACGGTATGCTAACCGCCAATGGAGCAGGACGCTGAAACCACGTTGGGTCTGAGATGATTTCTGCAACTCCCATATCGCGTGCACCATACCATCAGGAAACCTCTGCTCCAACGCGTCCTTAATAGCATGTCTCCAGTCGCGATTGCGTATCGCATACCTCATAGCTCTGTCAAAGTTGGTCTGGTCCACACCTAGGTGGTCCCAGCTAAGATCGAACTCGAAGGACTTGAGGTTCGGGAAGACGCTGCCAATATCACGAATGAGGACGTGGTCGTTTCCCGCGTAGAAAACATGCCGTACTAGGTTCCGGGTGCTTGCCAGGCCTGTGGTTGTGCTGCCAAGGGGTTGATACGCGGGAAAAGCTGCTTTGACTTCTGTAAACGACCAGTTGATCTCATCTATACTGTGCCGCTCGAAGCGAAATCGAACAAGGTTGTAGAATACAGTGATGGCTTCGTCGTGAACGGTGTGGCATGCTAGAAGCACGTTCAACAGTGGACTCGGCGGCTGCAATGAGATGTGACCCTGTGGCTCTCCATCATGTTGCGGGTAATGAAAGGCATTGGCTTTGACGGTGTTGCCTCTGAACATATGGCCATAGATTTGAAGCCTGATTTCTGGAGGTAACTTCATTAAGCTCGAGTCCTGGATGATCGAGCTTTGCTGTCTAATTCTCTCCATTGCTGGCGAGCCTTGTAAGTGCTTTCGATTGTGTAATGTATATGCATCTACGAGGCTTTCCGAGAAGCCCGGCTCCCCCCAGACATACGAATTGATTGGTTTGCACGCTTGGTTAACGTTCGCTATTTTAGTGCTGCTCGGGCTGTACTTTTGTCTTTTTTGATCGCGATTACTGATTACCTGTTCGTAGCGATGGCAGAATGATGATAACGAGGTCTATCATATATCACCATGCGTTGTTGTTGAGGTGTTGTTGTCGATAAGATAATTTGCAGTTTGGTGGATAAGCGTGCAGCAGCGGCCACTTTGGTTGTCCGGGGGTGCCCATGAATATAGTCAGTGAAGGCTGATCCTGAATCCGGATTCTAATCCTAATCCTTAATCCTGGATCATGATATATAAGCTTAGGATTTTAGGATTATCCTAATCCCGATCCATAGATCGGGTTTTACTTAATCCTGAAATCCGGATTAATCCGGGATTTACGGATTATTTTTTTAAGTGTATTTATCTAAGAAAACTAGCGTAAGATAACGGATAAGATAGTATCACGCTTCGGCTAACCTTCTGATAGAGTGAGAGTGGATCTAGGCTAAACCTAATTAATCATAATACGTATACTTAGGGAACTTAACCGAGTAAGTCCTATTATCCTAGATTAATCCGGATTTCAGGATAATCCTAATCCGGGATTTCCTGAGCGCATCCTGATCCGGATCAGGATTCAGGATTAGCCTACACTGAATATAGTAATCAATTATGTGGAGCCCCACGCGGGGTACTAATCGGCGAGTGAAGTACAACACCTCGATGGTCCGAAGATGCAGCTTGAGGTATCATTGTCCTCATATGAGGTCAGACAACTAAGAACAAGAGCATTATGGCGCAAAAAGAAAATCTACCCGGCTTCCTGGTCCATCTGGTCTCGGCGACGTTTCACCACTCTTTTGCCTTTCGTGTTCCGCAGTGTAGCTCCTTTCTTACCACGGTTCTCATGCAGGTCTTTCATCTCTAACGTTGCAGACTTCTGTGCCTCACTCACGCTATTCGCAAAGATCATGGCCTCCTCCTTCTCAGCATCGTAATCATGGTTCTCGATCTTCTTTCCAAGAGCATGCTCAATGCGTAACCACAACTCGGCGTCATACTGTGTGACCATTGAGATAGCCACACCACTTTTTCCAGCACGAGCTGTTCTTCCCACCCGATGAACATACGTCTTGCTGCTGTCTGGGAGGTCATAGTTGATTACCAGGTCCATGGAAGGGATATCAAGACCTCGTGCCGCGACGTCCGTTGCTACAAGCAAGTTTTTCGACTTGGCTCGAAATTTGTTTAGTGCTTCAAGCCGTGAGTTCTGTGACAGCTGACCATGTATTGGTACCGTTGAGAACCCTAGCGCTTTCAACATGATCGATATGCGCTGTGCCTCGTTGACGGTCCTAGTAAAGATGATGCCAGTCTGCCCAGGGAATTTGTTAAGGACATAGACGAGCCAGATGTCTTTGTGCTTGTGTGGGATCAGGTGAAACGATTGTTTGAGCTTCTCGACAGTCTGATATTTGTCCCTTGACACAGACACGCGTACCGGATTCGAGAGTGACGCTCTTTGAAGGGACTCGACTTTGCTCGACATGGTCGCAGAAAATAGATATGTCCTCCGACCTTCTTTTGGAATATTTCTTAGGATCTTTTCTAGAATTGGTCCGAAGTCGAGGTCAAGCAGACGATCGGCCTCGTCCATCACCAGGTATTTCAGCTGGCGCAGAGAGAAGCCCTTCGTGTTCTCCAAGTGATCCAGAAGCCGACCTGGAGTAGCGACGATAATATGTGGTTTCTTGCCCAATGCGATCGACTGCGGCATCATATCCATTCCTCCAACTAGAACTGCTTTGCGCACACCGATGAATGCTCCAAGCGCTGATATCTGGTCGCCAATCTGGTAAGCTAATTCACGTGTTGGTGCGAGAATAAGTGAATGTAGCGTCTGCTGCTTCTCCATCAGCGCTTGCAGTATTGGTAGAACGAAGGCAGCAGTCTTGCCGCTGCCAGTCTCAGCCAGTCCGATGATGTCCCTGCCTTGAAGAGCGATTGGTATTGACTGCGCCTGTATCGGTGTTGCTTTCTTGTAGTTTAGATGTTCGCACGCCTCACAAAGCTGATCAATTAACCCCAGATCACCAAACGTCTTCGTCTCGTTAGAGGTAATATCGGTTGGTGGCTGCGACTCGGGTTGAGCGCTCTGGGGAGTTTGTGAGGATGCATCCGACACTGGTGATGATTCGCGCGAAGTGACATCCTTGGAGTCTGGAGAGCTATCGTCACTTAGTTTACGCTTCTTGTATGGCGGCATCTTGCGGTGACTAGGAGAGTAGACTTCTCGATTCGCAAAACCACCCATTCTATCTAGAACATATCAGTGGATCGCTACGAGAAAAAAGAATCAGAGCGAGTCATGCTTATCTGCGATAAGAGATTCATGACTAGTGTATTCCCAAGCGTGCCACCTCATACGCTGTAGGTCCACCTGAAGTTCGTAGATTTTGTCTTGCTCGAACTATCCTCACCATCGCCCTTCTCTCAGCAATCAGCTGAAGCTGTAAGCGAACCGTGAGACTGTTCCGACTCCTCGTGAATGATCTTGAAACAAAGGTGATCGCCGGACAAGTTAGATTCTTCTTTTGTGGCTTTCTCTATTGCGCCCTTGCATCAAATCTCTACCCATCGGCTCACAAGAAGATTACGAAATTCGGGCAATTTATGCGCGGCCGTAAGGAAAGTGTAGGGTTTTAAGCATTTCGTCACAGACTTGACGGAGTAGGCTAAAATCTTGGAAATGGCCATTTGGACCAAGGTGATCGTGCAATGATGAGCTCGAAGGGGCCACCCTAGTCGGAAAAAGGTGATTGAGTGTCGGTGCTGCACTAAATTACTAGATCAAGACATTATGGCACGAGGAGACTCAAGCATGGCAGACACATATGATTGTAGGAATGTGAGTCTCTACTGAGGCTGTCCAGTGCACGGGCTGGGGGATGGTAGAATTAGTGGAATGTACCCGCAGAAGGCACTGACCATATGAGCCGCGGGTTTGCCTCTCATGTAGCTGGGTCGAACCCATGCATGCGACATCGTCCACCATCAACGGTATCTGCACATCTGAAGTCTTGTGACCCACAGATGTTTCGCGGAGTATACGAGCGCTTTTCCAGCTAACGGCGCGTCCTTCACACAATGCCGTGCCAGTGTATACGCGCGCTACCGACATGGAAGAATTGCGACTGGGCTTTGAGATTGTGAAGCAGGATGAGATTCAAAGAAACGACTTTTTTGAGGTAGGGCATCGATGCCTGCTCGTGCTTGGCTAACGCCATCAGTCTCTTCTGCAGAAAATTGCCAGCTTGGAGCTCGAGAATGAGGCTCTCAAGCGTAACCTGAGTGGGACAGCCACTTTCTGCGACGACTATGTGGCAGACGTTAATCGGGGAGCAGCTGTCATAGCCAATTTACAGTCGGACATCATGACTTTGCTGAGCAATGTCCCTGAATATCCACAACGACCACAAGACCAACATGATTCCGCTTGCGACAGCACTCCGTTTGTTGTGGTATTGATAAATGGCCACGAAAATATGCTGATGGAAGAGGATGTCATGGACGGGGCTGAGGGAGGCAAAAAAGCAGCGCGGAAATTTCATAACCACCTGATGGAGTATCTGACACGAAGGAAGGTATTCGAGAATGATTGGAAGCTCATCATCAAATTCTATGCTAGCATGAATAAGCTAGGAACAACATACATCAAGTCAGGAATTATCGATGACATTGGCACATGGCGACGTTTCATTGGGGGCTTTAATGAGGCATACGAGTTCTGCTATTTCATCGATGCAGGAGACGATCAAGCAACAGCGCAGGGCAATGTACAGGACCAGCTGGAACTGTTCTTCGACCATGAGGACTGCCGACATACGGTTTTGGTAGGCGCATCTGATGGCAGCTACACAGGGTTTCTGCGCCAGTACTCCGAGGCTGATGACGTCGTTGGGCGATTCACCTTGGTAGAAGCAATACCATCCATTGGAGAGTTCCAAGAGTTGGCGGGTAGATTCCTGCCTCAAGGAAAGGAGGATCTGTTTGGTAACGAGATCGACAAGCATTTCACGCCGCCTCCGACCCCAACAAAACCTTTCGACGTAAGCTTGGAAGGGATTCCAACCTCACTGCTTCCTGGTCCGAAGTCCTTGCCAATCACACCAACGAGGCCACCACGTTCTCTACACCCTTTCACACCGCCCGCGAGCCCAGTAAGCTGCCCAATAAATGGACCACCATATCATCATACCATTCCACTACCACAAAGTCCGGTCGAGAGCCCCATAGGAAGGCTATCACAGCCTCAGTACATCTCGCCTCGCAGAAGCCCTGTCAAGAATGGCGCAAGAAGACCGTTAATCCATCAAGCGTCGCAATGGAATCAAGTGCAACTTGTGCGACCAAAGCCTCTGGCCTCAATTCAGCCTAGAACACCGCAAGCAAGGCTCCTCCGACCGAAACACGCAACTTTCTTCAATGCGCAAGGTCAGAGAATTGATCCTAGAGAATACGCAAATATGTACACTCAGAGATACCTGCAGTGCTGAGACGACGGCAAACGCACACGCTTGGTCCGTTCGTGAATGTATTCCATAAGAGAGTCCCTCAGCACATGTGGATGAATCTACGTTGAGTATTCACTGGCTGGATTGTCAGCTGATGGTGGCTATGTATTCAATGCAGCAGCTGCTTGTAGGAACGCTCCTTCCCAGTGAGCAGTAAACAAGCCAAATATAGGCTGCGCAAGTCAACAACGTTCGCAGTTGACGTTGTCACTTACTTCGCTGCTGCACTTCCGCAAAACGACCAAGCTGCAAGCACCGACCACAACGAACACTCTATCGATCATCGAACATCAGCAAAACAGTTGTTAGCAATCGTCCACTAGCCAGCTTTCAAGAACATGAGGTATGCCTGGCGCTCGTCAGTCACCCATAGACGGTGGCGCATTGCGTCCGCTACCATTGTGGTCATAGTCATTCTGGCTCACCTCTCCCTCGGACCCGCAGTATTGCGAACAGTCCCGCCCATACCATACAACGAAAGACATCAATACTTCAAGGACAGATTAGTTCATACACCTAGGTATCTCTCCCGCCAGTCTGGGGCAGTTTCGCATCACGATACTAGATTCCTGTCGGCTGAGCGGGCAACTTTCATGACTCCAGATCTAGTCAGAGCCTCCCTGGGCGATCTATTGTCCAGCTACTTCGAAACGATGGACAAGTTGGGTATGAAAGAGACATGGATTGCACACGGAACCCTCCTCGGGTACCATTGGGGCGGGCACATCCTTCCTTGGGACACTGACATCGACATGCAGATATCTGCATCGAACATGGTGCAGCTCGTCGAGAGCAGATACAACTTCACAGTGCACCCAGTGCCACTGTCCACACGCCGGACGATGTTCAATCAAAGTGTGCCTGCAAGATCCCCCACCTCGTATCTGCTCGACATCAATCCCTACTGGACCACACCGAAGATATTGACCAAGTTGTCAATAACCTGGGACGTTGCCAACAAGATTGATGCTAGGTGGATTGATATGTCCAACGGCAAGTTTGTCGATATTACAGTCGCTCATGAAGCGCCATCAGGAAAAGAGTTGCAATGCAAGGATGGACATCGTTACTCGAAAGCAGCCATCTACCCCTTGTCGGCTTCGACTCTGGACGGCATTAAGGTTCGTGTACCTGCGAATCCTGCAGAAATACTTGCCGACGAGTACGGCAAGCCAGCATTGACGAACAAAAACTCTCGTGGGTGAGCTGAGACCATGCACACTATGCCTCCGTGCGGAAGCTAACATTGATGACAGGTACCATTTTGATGACGAGCAACACAGATGGGTCCTGGAGTCGGAATGGCACCAGAAGATTTTGGGGGGGACGCCGTTGGTGCCGAAAAATCTGTAATATAGGAGTGATTCTATTGTTTCCATCAATCTCAAAACTCAATCCAAACATGCCAAACCATCCACCGAAAACCCTCTTCTGTGTTGCCCAGATACTTCTGCTCCGGTGCCCCCCCAATGTGCCGTTCCTTCAATACTGCCTTCACATCGACCTTCTTAACTACGTCTCTGAACTCCTCCTTCCCACAAACATCCTCCCATAACTTCCTCCAGCTCCCTTCATTATGCCTGAACCTCTTAACATTATCCCGCCTTACTGGTTCTCTAGCCTCTACATTCCCAACTTGCGCGCCAAGCACCAGACTGCGACAGCCAGGTTCCTTGCGAAGAAGCTTGATGCACCGCTCTGCAACGGCGGGTTGTTGCTCGCCGGAGAACAAGTGGAAAACTGCCGTAGCGTGAAGAACATCAATTCTGCCGTCCAGGACGCTGAGGTCGTTGCCTTCGGATATATCGAAGACGTCAGCTGGACAGATGAAGTGGTCGGGCGGAAACTTGTCTTCGTCCTGGAAGAGCTCGTAGCCTGCTGAGATGAAGTCGGGAACGATGTCACTACCGTATATGCGTGAAGGATCTGCGCCATCGAAGATCAGCTTGCGGATGTCTTGACCGAGGCAGGTTCCGAGGTCAAGGAAGAGAGGTTGGGGATCCTTGGTTGGGTGGTCTGAAGATGGCTTCTTTAACTGTGGGACGACGTATCGATGGTATAGAGGGTGGGATGAGAGGTCGAGCTCGATGAAGCGGAAGCGACCTAGACAGGGGTATGGATGGGCTTTGTAAGCTCGGTTTCGTACTTTGAGAATATGCTCGAGTTGTTGGGCCTGTGGTACGCTAGAGTATTCTTCGAGGAGGGTGATGATGGGGTCTGGTATACGCTTCGGTTCTTCCAGGTAGAAGTCCGGATAGCGGCTGTATGGGGTTGTCATCTTTGAGCTGAGAGTCTGTCTTGGTCGAGAATTAGTAGCGACGAGGAGTCATTGAGCTTGTCACGGCGATTTCGACGCTCAAGTAACGAAGGCTTATCAGTAGTCTTCCCAAGACACGGCACTGCCTCGATATCTCCATTCAAAACGTGTGGGGTTGCTGGCAGTAAAATGCCAGGACCTGCTAAATCCGAGGGTACGAGTACAGGGTCTGTTGTTCTGTGAACGCCGTCTTCGTCGCTAGCAGTGAGATCACATGAGATGCGGTGGAGGTTGCGCGATGCGTGAGGAGACGACCTCACATTAGAGGACTTTGGCGAGCCATCAATTGTGAGAAGATTCAAACTTCAGGTTGTCAGTCCTAACTAGAAAGTAAGGCTACCAAGAACGATGGACTCATGTGCTTCAGGTTATCTGGAGGCCGCCTGTGGCGGAAGCAGGACTATGATTGGACAGAGACGCCGTAAGCTTCGCTTACCCTATCATGTGACACCGTGGTATTTCGTTGTTTGAGACGCGTACCTTCCATTTTCACAACGAAAACCGCTGTGAACAACTTCTTCAGGTAGATACTTTTGGCGCTGAACGTAGGCGTCATGCACTTGCTCATGTGTGGGGACATTCGAAGAGACCTCAGAGGCACACCATGGCCGAAGAATGCGCCAACCCTCTCTTCGCAGGCTGGCTGAAAGAATGGATGGACGAAGCGCGAGAGCGCAATAGCAAAGGCCACATCGTGTACAAAAAAGCTTACCAGTCTATGAAAACATGTCCCACCAGATTCCAGCATGCGTCTGAAGCCGAGCAGCTGAATGGGATTGGGCCGAAGCTCTGTACTAGGTTGAATGTAATCAGCAGTCTTACCGTATACTGAACCGCCGTATGCTGACTTCAACCAGGAGAAGCATGTTGCATATTGCAGTGAGAACGGTCTGCCGGTGCCTAAGAAGCCACGGCGTAAGAACCGAGTCCAAGTCGATGATCCAGAGGGCGACCAAAGCGGAAATGAAGATGCCGCAGAAGAGCAACCTACGAAGAAACGGAAAGTAAAAGAGTACGTCCCAAAGCTACGCAGTGGCGCTTATGCTTTGGTGAAGACCCTCGGAGAACTCGATCGTGAAGGAACCAAGGCATTGTCGAAAAAGGACCTCATCGATAGGGCCCAGCCGCATTGTGACAGCAATTTCACCACCCCAAGTGAGCCGGGCAAATTCTATACTGCTTGGAAATCAATGGATACCCTGCTGAGTAAAGAACTTGTGTGCACAAGAGGCCATCCTACGAAGCGCTACCAGCTCACTGACGAAGGCTGGAACGTCGCCGTACGCATGCAGAACGAGGAGAATGGGACTACCACAGCAGTTTCAGCCACTACGAAGAAAGGCAAGGCTGCAAGCTCTTCCATTGCAAAGCCGAAAGAGACTCTAAAGGGCAATGGGAAAGTTGCAGCCAACGAAGTGGTAGACATTGAATCGGATGCGGAACCACAAGAGCAGTGCACACCCCTGCCAAAGCGGATACCGATCAAAGACAGTGGTCCGTCGGCTAGGCGGACATCTAGTGTGGCGCCCATGAACTCTGCACCCATTGTACTTCAACCCGGCACGTTCGAGGTCAAGCTAGTGCTGGACACTCGAGAAGTGCGCACAAAGACCGACCGCGACTATATTGCCAACGAGCTCAAGAAGTACGATGTGGTTGCTGATATTCGAGCTCTGCCGCTAGGTGATGTCTTATGGATTGCCAAACTCAAACCAGGTCATGCTGCAGCATTCCAATACAGGAACGCAGGCGATGACGATGAAGGTAGCGACGAGATTGTGCTTGAGCACATTATTGAGCGCAAGCGCCTCGACGATCTGGTCTCGAGCATCAAAGATGGCAGGTTCCACGAGCAGAAATTTCGGCTTAAGAGGTCTGGAATGAGACATGTTACCTACGTTGTGGAGACCGTCACATTGTCCGCAGAGAGGCAAGATCTCTACGGACAATCAATTGAGAGCGCATTGGCTTCAATGCAGATCGTTGACGACATCTTCCTTAAGCAGACTGCGAAGATGGACGAAACCATCAAGTACCTCGCGCGGATGACAAAGTCGTTGAAGTCTGTCTACGAGCAGAAGGCCCTGCACGTCCTACCTTCACGCACATTGGACGTTTCAACACATCACACTACGCTCGATGAGCTGAGAAGTAAGTCCCCGGCCAATGCATACTGCATCACCTTCTCTGCCTTCTGCTCGCTTTGCGACAAGTCTGACAGCTTGACACTTCGAGATCTTTACCTCAAAATGCTGATGTGCATGCGAGGCGTGACTGGGGACAAAGCAATTGAGATTCAGAAGATCTGGCCAACTCCGAACGCACTCATTCAAGCCTACAATGATCTAGGGGCAGATCAAAAAGCCAAAGACTTGTTGGTCAGTGATCGCCTAGGGAAGGAGATTGATCGAAAGCAGGTCGGCAAGGTGCTCAGTGCGAAGATTGCGGAAGTTTGGGCGGGCTGATGATTTTAGTTTCCAGGTCTCTGCATTCTTTGCTTCACGCTGGCCCGGCGCGGGCGGCAGTTTCCTAATCACAACAAGACATAAGTGGTCTTACCAAGTAATAAGCGTGCTCAGGCTACTGCAGAATTTCCAGCCTTATGGAGTTACTTCCTCCAGCTCCAAGGGAGGCAGCCCATAAGCAACCAAAGCTCTGAAATACCAGGCGGCCGCCAAAGGAACATTGAGAGGCTTGCAAGTGCGTAGCTCGAGATGAACATATCCGAAGTCGCTCCTTCCTCGCTAACGGCGGACCCATCCTCTCGACAGCTTCATACATGGAAAGACCGGTTAAGATCAAACGGCGCACCGCACGACAGCTGCGGCACCTGCGACTGTTGTTGCAACAGCATCCTCGTACCTTCCAAGATCTGCAATATATCAGCACGCTCAGTATAAAGACAGAGTGACACGCAAGCCTACCTGCAAGTAACTCATGTCCCACCTCTGATCACTCTTCATTGTCTCCAGAAACGCCCAGCTAGCGGTATCATCGTAAGCATCATCTACAGTAAACATCTCACGCAAAATCTTAGGTCGGATTCCACTCACCTCATAGCCCCGACAGGTTTCCCCTTGAAGATCTTCGAATCAGCACTGGTCTGACTATCCTTACACCCACTGAGCATCCAAATGCGCCTCCCTTCGTCCCCCTCCCGCTCCCGCCCCTCGAAATCGCTCACGCGCGCCAACCCATTCTTCGTCTCCCCACCCTCGTCCCCAAACTGGTGCTTCAACCCGCGGAAGAAATCCTTCGCCCCACCAACGACAGACGCCGCCTCATCGTGATCAAACCTCAACCCCCCGCGGATCAAGTGCGAAGCATCAGACACAAGCCCCTTCCCAGCATGGATGTTATCCATCAGCGTGACGTTTCCCACCTCGTCCGTACGGTACACCCACGGCAGCTCGATGGCAGACCCACTATGGCAGCAATCAAACAGCACGAACAGCGTGCTATTCCGCGGCAGCGCACTCACAAGATGCCGATGCAACGTCGCACTATCAATCATCCCGCGCGTCGCGAAATCAGTAGGCACAATAGTATCGATTAACCCCGAGGCGCGCGTCCCCTGTGTATCAGGCACCTGCCCGCCATGTCCCGAGAAGTGCAGAAACAGCGCGCAGCCAGGGTCGCTGACGAGCCAGTCCATGGCAGCGAGGATGTTCTGGCCCGTGGGGAAGTAAGGGCCTCGCCGGTCGTCTGTGAGGAACACCATGTCGCGCGGGGACGAGCTGTAGCCGCGCGATACGAGCCATGCTGCCACATTGCGGACGTCGTTGATGCAGCCTTTGAGTTCGTGCGGTGAGCCGGTGTAGTTGATTCCGATCAGGAGGGCTTTCCGTCGAATGGGGATTGCCATCTTGCCTGCCTGCCTGGGTTATTGTAGTGTATTCATGTTATGATCATGCGATGCAGTGGCGTGACTGTTCTCAAACCGAACCGTACTCGAAGGTGACCGTGAACACTGATTATTGTACTGTATGACGTTGGGACCAAATTATTACCAAATACCAATGGAAGATCCGGATTTACGATGTCGGACTCTACTCGGTTCACTGCATGGATAATCAATCAATCGCGCCTACGACTCGAAGCGATACAGTAAATACCTAACCACTGCAGAAACTTGAGCGGCTATTTTGTTTAGCTAAGCTCGCCAGAGACTCAAAGCAGAGCTGAGGTCGAGCAGAACCCACAGTATTGCGCGGCGTTTCGTCGGGTTGTGCAGAACAGTACATACATTTGTATCACCGTACGTTTGGACAGCATGCAGGAGACGCCATGCAGTGGTGAACATACAATATGAGTATGAGTACTACTTCAGGTCCTCTATCTCTCAAGCTGTGCAATTGCGGCGCGTGTTCTTGCCCCAAGTGCAGAGTGCAGTGTTACGGCGCAAGTATATTGAGCTCGCAGTGGAGAGATCCGTTCTGGGAAAGACTGTTGCTGTTGCTGTTGTTTCATGCTATGCTTTTCCCTCGAGGACACGATCTGCATCGGAATGCATACATACCTACGGTCAGCGAGATGCCGGATATTGTTGGCGGACGATGGTGGCGCGGCAGACTGACTACGGCATCTACAGTATGTGTGGGGGACGCTCTGGATCTCAAGTAGGGTCACGGCACGTGTAGTTCGTGACGGAGGGCTATGCATTGGCTGTTCGTGTGCGATCGATCGGCTTCTGCGAGAAGGCCCTTAGCCCTTTGACTTGAATGAGAACATGCTGGTGACGCAGACAATGGAGATCTCAATGTTGTCCTATACTACTCTTTGGTATGGATACCTATACAGTCCTACCCGCCACAGAACAAGCTCTGAAAGCTCTACCATAAACCACCAACGCCACGCTTCAATATGTCATTCGGTCTCTGATGGCCATTCGTAATCATACATATTCGTCGTTCACCATGTCGAGCTCTGCGCCCATGCCCATAACTAAGTCGTGCGGTTGCATTTGTGCCTGCGCCTGCGGACTGACGACTGTGCTTGCTGGTCCATCCGTGAACCCATCTGTAACACCGAACCACATGCCCACCATCCTGATGATCCCTACCAAGAACCTTTGAAGAGGTTGTACGATAGATGGGTGTAAGGATTGCAAATGGCTCCAGCGCCAGAGCATGGTCGGCGTCACGAAAGGAAACTCTGGCTCGCGCTGGCTGGGCCAGGTATACCGCTCTGCATATCGTGGGTGCGAGTAGATTTCTGCGAGCGTACATTCGAGGACGTACCACAACCAGAATGTCAGGACGACCCAACCAAGAGGTGTCGGTCGCGGCAAGTATCCGCCATTCTTTCGAGATCGGTAAAGGATCGGGGTGGGTATTGAGAGGGTGAAAATACCCAGAGGAAAAAACTTTGACGTGTGGATGGGAGTGCTTGTTGTGCTGGGAGGAGATTGTAGAGTATCCAAGGGCTCAGGTTGGGACATCTGGTGTTCCAGGTTTGTGATGCCCTGCCGTGCGACGTGGATGTGGGTTCGTAGGCGATCGAGCTTTGTACCCATCCTGTCGAGAACTTCTGTATCGTCCAGTCGTGATATCGTTGTCTCGTCCATATCAAGGATGTTCTCTATGGACTGGATAGTGAGGTTGCCCAGGTTCAGCGAATCGTCTTGTAACTCGGGCTTGTCCTTGGCTTCGCTAAGGATTCTCTTTGCGAGGCTATCGTTTGCGTGTGACGGTCCCGTAGATGCGCTGCTCGCATCACTTGCAACAACAGTCCTGTCACTGGCACTGTCCTTACCAATGCCGTTCATGAGCTCTTCTGGAATCTCTTGTGTCGCTTCTTGCACCGGCTCTAGCTTTATTGTTTGCCTGTTTGGTGCTGGCGTGTCAATCCAGGCACCAGCATTGACATGAGGTGTTTGTACGTATCGAGAATGTTGATTGGTTCTTCTGGTTGTCTTGATGGTGTCGGGAAGAATTGTATCGGTCCAAGCACCCACTACTTTAGGCGTCGCCTGAGCCGCACTAGAGGTTGATCGCTTATTCTCCTCCGAATTGCTTCTCGAAGTACCAATGCTCGCCATATCTTTTGACTTTTCAGGTCCCGGGTCTAGGTTATTTCCGCTTTCAATCACAGTACCGTCAATGGTCTTGTCCGATGGGGTCGAAGATCGTGGTGTGCTGCTCGAACCTCGTGCAAGCCGCTGCAGAATGTCATGGGACCGTGACCGGTCAGACGTTGGACCTGCAATGGGCGTGGACGATTTCCTAGATCCACTACTATGGGAGGACGTTCGGTGGGTGACAGCAGGTGTGTCTGGCTCGTAAACATCACTCGCAATCCTTTCTGGCGCATGACGCTCTCCTGTCTCAGATACCGGCGAGCTCGCTTGCTGTCGAAGCTTCTCCTGAGACTCTTTCGCTCTAAGCTGATTGAGCCTGTTAGTGGTCACAGCTTGTTGTGCTAGTCCGCGAATTTCTTCGTCTCGCAAGTAGTCTTGGGTCACGTGCTTACCACGCACAGGAGGACTTTCGGAGACCTGAAAAGACTGGCCAGTGAAGTCTACGTCGAATCTTCTGCTTTTTTCGGGCGAGACGTGCGAATGCTGGGTATCTGATTGTCGAGTCTGACTTCGTGGTTGGGTGTCATGCTCGATACTTCTGAGTGGTTTATCGGCAGCTGCCTGGGCCCAGATGTCGGATGATGTGTAGACCGCCGACCGAGCATCTAGAGTAGAGTCTGCCTCGGATTGATCATGATTAGCTTCGATCATATCGTTAAAGGGGTCAAGCCGGCGGGGCTGATCTGAGCTTCCACGTCGTTGCTGTGAAGCCCCAGGGACGGCTTCGGGAGCAGATGTGAAAGGCGATTCACTCCTTGCTTTTGTAAAGCGTCCGTTGATACCATTGGCTTCGAATCTGCCTTGGTTAACGCTTGTATTACGTTCAGGGAAGCCATGGTTTCGTGGAAAGTATGGTTCTCTGTGGACTCTTGGGTTGTGTGGCATTGCCTCGCGTCGCAGATCCTCATCGTGCCAATTGTCGTTATGAAGTGAAGGATGCTGATCGGAGGCTGGTCGGACGATCTGTTCTGTGACGTCTGATAATGTCCTTTGACGCTGGGGCCTAAGCACTTGATCGTTAGCTAGCTTGATCTTGCTAGCTTTGCTGAAAGCAATCACCCTATCCGGCTGTAGGCGAGGAGAAGACGAGACAGAGTCAGCCACATGGTCAAGGTCCAAGAGGACATTCCCGGCTTTCCCAAAGGCAATAGGTTTCTTAGACTTCCATGCCTTGTGGAGAGCGTCCCTATCTGCGGCAGTCTGGCGCATATGTGGGGTGAGAGTACTTCTCAGGCCTGGATCTGACAGCTGATCCACAAAGCTCATACCTGTGGGATCGGAGAGAATGGAAGCTCTGGTGATGTTGTCGTCAGGTGGGAGAGGGCCGTTCTCTAGTGGTGTCTGGTTCGTCGGGGTTGAAGCACGAGGAGGAGGCATGCGTGGCGGAGAGTGCCAAAACGATTGTTTGACAGGTTGTAAGCCATTCATAGCAGGGGCGTTTTCTTTCTCCGCAGCTTCGCTCTCCGGGTCAGAGATCTCTCCTTCTGTGGCAGCCAGGTCCTCCTCTTGGTCGATGCGACTGTAGGTGTCGGTCAGTGCTTGTGGCGGACTCGACAAGACTAGATTGGGACTTCCAACGAAAGAGCCGTCTCGTGACCTTGGAGGAGTCGATAGAGCGGTACTGCGGATGGGGCTGGAGCCTCGGGCCAATGGCTTCGGGTAAGACAGATCAGAGCGAGACTGGCGGAGTCGCGGTGGCTGATGAAGGTCCTGATGAAGAGTCTGTGGGCGGATAATCCTCCTGGGCTTTGACAGAGTGCCTTTGGAAGCAGGCAAAGGTGAAGGTATCAGAGAAGATTGAGACGCGTTGTTGCCTAGGAAGCTGTCGGTCCAGAACTCGGCTTGCTTGTCTGGCGACTTGACGAGTGATGGCCTGATAGCCCGACCTCGACCGGATACTTGTGGCGAGGGCGAAGATGAGGGTGAAGGAGCATGGAGGGCATTCTCCTTGTCCCTCGGCGACCTGTTGTGCAGGTGCAGGTGCAGCTTATGAGCGGGATCGCGTGGGCGCGTCGAAGTGGCCATGCTCGGCGTGTTTCAGCAGCAAGACGGACGTCATTCGCTGGTCAGATGTGCGCATCTTTGTCGCATCGATCGACTGGGTAGATCTGTGCCTGCGCGGTTCATGGATGTGGAATACTCATGCACTCATGGGGCTGTATGCGCATTGCTGCAGAGTGTGTTGATGTTTATGCGGAAGAGGAAAGGAAGAGTGGGCTCCCTACTGTAATTAGGGCGGACCACTGGCTGCAGGCTGCATCACTAGCTTGCACCCACTAACTAGTGCCTAAATTATTCTACGACGGTCATGATGTCTTCGACTGCAGGTTGCGCCTCCGTCGTGAAAATCATCATCAAGTCGAGGGTGATGCGACTGCAGCTGTCCATCCTACCGGCCACCGTCCACCGTCCACCAGCTTCACTGCAGCCGCTTGTCTACGAACCGCAACCAGATGTCGTGATATGCGAGCAGCTTCTCGATGTCCTGCGCGACCAATTCAGTCTTGGTATGACCTGACAGCTTCCTGCTCCTTAGCATCGTGCACCCGCATTCGCCCATTTACTCGGCCGCACAGAAGCCTCCCTCGAAGGACCAAGAGCTTCCCTTCCCCTGCCGATTTTCTTCTGAGCCGACATTTCTCGACCGCCTCTGGGAGACATGACGCTCGCGCTGGAAAGACTACCGCCGACACGCACGAGGATGCAGCTTCTACACAGAGAAATGGCGAGGAGGAAGAAGAAGAGAGAGATAACCCATCGAGGGTGACGGTGACAGGACGTGATAGCCCTGCCGCATGGGCATCCCGATTCGATGCACTCCTCCCACATAGGCTGGGCGGTCCCAAGTTCACCCTGAACGAAATGGCTGCCTCGTCCAGCTTCGACATAGCTGAGGTCTACAGCATAATCAGTGGCGCAAACAAGCACGCCAAGGTAGACATTTTGTCCTGGATGGTCCAGAATGGTCGGAAGAAAGCGGCAGTCTGGCTCATGGAAGCCTCTCTCAAATCTCTGGTCGGCCATGAAGACAAGCTGCATGAGAAACATCCCTCCAATATCAACTGGCCTGACAACCTGTTCGACAGCATCAAGAAAGGTCCCTCGTCTGCCGCCTTGACATATTCCCCCAAGGACCCTTGGCCTTATCAATCAGCCTTCAATAACGATCAACCCCCAGAGCCAGCTTCCGACCTTGCCCACGACATGTTCAACTCAATCTGGGCTACCCTAGGTCGCTCAGTCATCGGCGCTGCAGGCTCAACCACCGACCAAGCCAAGGACACCATGTCCGCCGTCAAACTCATTCTTGGTGTCGTTCACAACCTGGGCATGGTCCCACACGGCATCTATGATTCTCGAATCCATCCTTACTCCGCCTATGTCCAACGTCCTCCTATACTCCATCTAGTCTCCTCACGTATTCTGACTGCTCTTTCTGACGCTGCTTGGAGAGAACAACAGGATGATGCTATTGCTCAAGCCATTGAAATGGGCATTTCCCTGAAAGAGATTAGCGAGTCGGTTCCTGGCGGTCGCTTTCGCCTCAAAGTACGGCCTCTGGGTCTAGAGATATGGCTGGAATTTATACTATGGTGTTGCGTCGAACGTGGTCATATTTCTGCAGCTTGTCGCATCATTGCCGCCCTTCGCAATCAGTCCGAGAACCCCTGGTTTGCCATCAGATGGTGCTCTGGCCAGCGTCCTGACAAGCTCACCGTCACCATCGACTGGGAGAGAATGCAACGCCGACATGGAGGCACTGTTGGTCTGATCGAGGGCTATAGCCGAGAAAAGCCTTTCGTTGACGTTCCCGACCGGACCATCAGCGTCGAGGTTGTACTTGCCCTTCTGGACGCCCTCCTCGGCCAGTTGGAAGTCAGCAACAGCCGTTATAGAACTGTAAACGCTCAAAAGCGCGACGTCAAAACATTCCGAAGAGTCGTTCCATTCCTCGAGCCTCATGATATCCCACCACACTACTTCGACTACATCGAGTCAAGGTCAATGCAAGCAGGCGCCTTTGACATGGTCAGCCGACCAGCACTTTTGCAATATTGGTCCTCCAACGTGGATGGCATGAGACGTCTTGAGCCGGCAGCGACTGATTCTTCCACAAGTCTCGACCTCCGATACGAATCCATTGTAGCCAACACCTTACTGCACGGCGCAGTTCAGCATCAGGCATTAGATGGTCTCCTACAAATAGGTGACGTGCACCGCTCTCTCGCACAGTTCAACGTCATACAAGAAAACGTCGACCAGCATAAACTCAAGTCTATCAGCAACTTCCTACAAAGTCAGCCTGTATCCGGGAAAGGCTTCTTCTCAAGTCGTCTGTTCCAATACCGCTTGGAATATGCTGATTCTCATGGCCAGCTGCCTTACTACAAGCTTGCCGGTTTTTTGAATCTCATCTCTGACACAAGGTTGACAGGGCTAGGCCAGTGGCTGCTCTACTCGAATGATATTGACGGAAGCCTTATACCGGAGTCGGCCTACGGTCTGTCTTGTATGGCAAGTGCTTTGTGCCGATTCGCTACTGTCAGTGGAGACGACAACTTGATTGTAAAAGTTGTGGCGCAGGTGAACTCACGCCACCGAAAGCCGACTGTGCGCTTCTTGCGACGTCTGTTCGACGCTGACGCCCAGAACTCTGACTTTGCAAATGCAAGAAATCAACTCTTGCGGCTGCAACGAGCACAAGCTGGCGGCATTGGCCTGAGTAATATAGCTCACCTAGCAGGGATGATCATGAACCTTGAAGACGGCAGAGTAGGCTTGCGGGAAGAACGCTCGTTCAAGCTGAGTCAAGCAACCATTCTCATGGAAGAAATCTTGCGAGGCGACCACAATAGCCACCGGGGCGACTTTACCGCGGAGCAACGTATGCTCTTCAAGCAGCAGATATCTCATATGTTGAAGATCTTCTATCGCTCAGGCTGCACGACTTTGCGAAGCCTGGCGAAAGAATACGTTGAGCGGTATAGAAGCGGCAACCTTGTGAATTTGCCGGCCAACATCTTCAACATCCTGTTGTCTGCAATTGTCACTGTCTACGGCCATGACGTGGGAAAGGCGTTGTGGGATCTATACTGTCAGGACATCAGTATGCAGGAAGATCGAGGCAATCCAAACACCAGCACTATTGCCATGGATACGGAGGGCGAAATAGCGGATCCTTCTGTCCACACTGATGCCTCGTCATACATTAACACTACTAGCATCGGCGTCAACCCTGACGGTGATTTCGCAGATCCTTTCTTCCAGCAGCGAGTCGAGGAAGATGTGTCCCATACATTGTCGTTTTCGGGGCCTTATGCTGACTCCGAACCGAACGAGTCTATTCAGGTCGAGTTGCAAGAGCATCCTCGCGGTATCTTGCTATCGGCTGGACCTATCACGATCCCCAATCTACAGACGCTTCGTATCATCGTGCGCGCAGCGGTAGAAGAGAGATCACAGGCCATGGACGACAACAACACGGAACGTTGGCGAAATGCAACTCAGACCCTGAGATGGTCGATCTCGAAGTTTGACAAAATCGGCAACTTGAGCAAGACTGTCATTGAGCAAGAGATTCAGCAGCCAGTGTCCAGCCTTGACGAGGTAGTAGAGGACCACGTTGTCCGACCCGATCCCACAGTTGACCTGGCCAGACTTGTATCAGCTGAGAGAGGGCGTCCGAAAAAGGTGCCTGTTAGTGAGTTATGGGTGCCAAAGGAGCCTCAGCAATTACCCAGGAGGGTTAGGGTGTGAAGGGCGAAAGTCTCGCACCGACTTCACAAAGGCAACGTGGCCGTGCTCCTGGTTGAACATTGTACAAAATAGATGTTCATGTCTATACTGTCAGTTGCAGAAATCGCTCCTGCTTCTCAACGAGCCCAATTCTGCCACTCCCCTTTCCTCCCTACCTTTCTTCTCCTTCTTCCCCTGTCCAGCTCGTATATAAACATCCCCGTCCTTACCCTCTTATCAGATGTTGCACCTCCACACAGCGCGGACACGACAGATGGCAACAAAAACCCCGTGTACACAATCCGAACGCTTATTAAACTACCCGCCCAGAAAAGACCCTCACTCTGCACTCCCCATACAATACTTACCGTCGCGATCGTAAAGCCCTTGTTCGGAAACACAAGCGACGACCGATTGAGATGATATTGCATGAGTCCTCCAACCACCACACCACTGCCCATTGAGCGGCCGTCCGTTGCATGTACATGTATGCCATATCTGATACCTGCGCCACAGAAATCAGAACTTCCGGCTTACGCACAGTCCTAAGACAGCTTGCCCTTCTCCCTGTCCGTCAAAACATGTGGATGAGTCAAAGAGAAGACGCTAGACGCTTTCTTTTCTTATGTCGGCATGGCCACTGTCTGCTTCTCGGTGAAGTTGCGCGTTATGTTTATTGATATGAGTCAGATGCACAGGGTGCGCATAGAGGATAACAATTAATTGCCATGCACACGGGTGTTGTTGGTGCTGTGCGGTAGCTTTCTGCAGTGGTCGGTCTGTCACTTCTCGAGACCTGTTTGTTTGGTGCACTCCACTCGCAGATTGACGGATGGGCTTCTTCTACTTTGGACCTTGGTCGGAAAGCATAGGGCCGAGGAGCCAAGCGGTCGACGACATGCTGTCAGTCGTGCTCGGCTGGTTCGAGAGCACGAAGACTGCAGCCCGGTACTGAAAGACTGGGAGGGCGTCGATGCTGGAGGACACCTACGCAAATGCTGCTCCGGGGGCTGCTGGGCATTATTGCTGTGATGCGCCGTAGCACCAGATATTAAGGTTTCGTGCGTCAGGTCTGTCTCGCCTTGTATACGCAATTGCAGCAACACAGAAGGACTACGCTGACAAACTGGACTCCAGGTGAAGGTCGCCATCGCTTGTGGTCGCCAATGTCCTAATGGTTTGGATCGCGATGAGTTGTTTCTGCCGACTGGTCGCTCGATACGTCGACTGGCCTAGCGTCAGTGAAGGTGTAGGGTATCCCATCTCCGATGTAAGTACTTACTATACGTCCTCGGCCCGTCGCTCGCTGTACCTTGATTGACGCGCACGGTGAGGAGAAGCTCGGTGGACCAACGGCAAGCGAAATGAACAGAACATCGGAGGTGGTGCTTTCGCGCGCCCAGATAGAAACTGGGTTGGCACGTGCGCCAGGTGTATGCTAGTCGCGTACGCGCAATCGGAAGGCGGATTGGATTCTTATCAGCTGGTCTGAATGACAATTCGCGGACTCATTATTGCGGCCTTCTCGATTGTTATCCAGCCCCGGAGCGGAACAAAAGAAAAGGCAAAACCCGCTGATAAGCAGATCAAGCAAGCCGACTGGTTACTTATGTTGCTCGTTTGATGGAACCTAGAGGGAGGTCCGCACCGTAGATAACACTCACACCGTATGGGTCCTCCCGCGATAGGAGCGCCTGATTCCGACCCACACGGAACGAACGTCTTAACACTAGTCCTTACGGACTCCGCAATAGAGGTTAGTACGATTCTGGACGATTTTTGCCATGCTGAACCTCAACACTGTACACTCGGTGTAAGGCTTGTACACAGAGTAGCTTTACCGACACACCTACATGAGATTCAAGGCTAGGCAACGTTGAGAAAAGGATACTCGCCATATATCGATTCAAGTACGTGGAAGACCGAGACCTTCCTGTATAGTTGGGATGATCACTGAAGTTGATCAACTTCCGTTTCCTCGTTCACCCTGATATGTTATTGAGTGGACGAATTAACGCACCACGTTAAGTCTAAGAGGCTACACAGTATCAAATTGTAGTGCTCACTTTCGCCTACAAGCTCTCCGGATATGAGCACCAGGGCATCAGAAGCTCTAGGTTCGGCACCTTACCGAAACAAGAAATGCCAGCCGGCAGGTGTCTCATTCGAACTGCCGTACTATGCTTAAACATTACATCGTCGACACACCATTCAGGTAATAGCGTACACTTGATAAGAGCAAGGCGGCATCCTCCACTTTAACAAGATAAGCTTCCCCCCATACCCCGGACTTTGACGCGGAAGGTTCTATAGAAAAGGTGGCTGCTCCTGTTTGCAAATTCCTTTTGGTCATCTCAATTCAAATTAACATGAGCCATGAGCAAGGATATTGAAGCCAGCGCGACACGCACCGCCTCTCTCGAGGTGATAGAAGGCAAGTCGTACGCTCCGGAAGACGTCGACGAGGCTCTGAAGTTCCTCAATTCTGACCATGGAACGGCCAATTTCGAAGAGGTCGACGAAAAGGCGCTTTTGCGAAAAGTTGACTGGATGCTGATGCCGTTGATGTTTCTCTGTTATTTTCTGCAGTATTCGGACAAAACCTTAAGTAGGTGAGCTGCTATATCCCGATCACGACCTCTAACAACTAATTCATTTGACAGTCAATTATGCGGCAGTCATGGGTATCATTGAAGATACTAACCTGCCCGCGAATGGTTTCTCAAACCTTGCGATGGCTTTCTACATCTCGTTCTTCGTGTGCGAACCGCTACAGGCATATTGCATTCAAAGGTTTCCTGTGGCAAAGTGGCTCGGGATTAACGGTATGCCCGTTCTGATAAATGCTGAGGTATCGCACTGACGACAGTAGTCATCCTTTGGGGGGTCGTCATTACATGCAATTGTGCAGTCTCCAACTATGCATCGGTCCTGGCGCTCCGAGTCCTTCTTGGCTGTTTAGAGGCGGTCGTTGCACCTAGGTAAGATCTACAACGATGATTGCCGAGCCAGGCTGACTAGCACAGCCTGATTGTTATAACTGGAATGTGGTACAAGCGTGACGAACAAGTTACTCGCATGGGAATCTGGTACCAAGGTACCTCGATTGGCCCTGCAGTCTCATCACTGATCAGTTATGGATTCCTGCATTACACCAATTCGGCACCGAACACAGCTTTCAAAAGCTGGCAAATCGTCTTCCTACTCTACGGTGTTGCCACAATCGCGGTTGGCATCTGCGTCCTTTTTTACCTGCCAGATAACCCTATGAGGTCACGTTTGACAGATGCGGAAAAGGTATGTGTCATCAATCGTGTTCGTGGCAACGGGACGGGTATCGAGAACAAGCGTACGAAGTGGTCGCAGGTCCGAGAGGTTTTGGTGGACCCTCGCACATGGCTCATCTCTCTAATTGTTATCGCAACAAACGTTCCTAACGGAGCTGTCTCGACCTTCTCTTCAACCATTATCTCAAACATTGGGTTCAACGACTATCAGTCACTACTTCTCAACTTGCCTAGCGCTGCAGTCGCCTTTGTTTCAGTGGCCATCGCCACATATTGTGCTGGAAGGTTCAATGCCAGAGGTTTGGCCATTGTCTTCCTCGTCATTCCCACGATGATAGGTGGCGCTCTGATGGCCTGGTTGCCAGCGGACCGTAAGGCTGGCTTGCTCGTTGGGAATTACATGACCAATACTTGTGGTGCTTCACTCCCCCTATTATACTCCTGGATCACAGCCAATTACGCTGGTCACAGCAAAAAGACGACAATGTCGGCCATCGTCCTCATGAGTTTCTGTGTTGGCAACATTATCGGACCCAAGACTTTCCGAGACAGCGATGCTCCGGCCTACATTCCTGCGAAGATCTGCATCGTGGTATTCCTGGCTTTCGCCCTCCTACTGATTGCATTGCTTGACGGATTTTACATATGGGAGAACAAGCGCAGGAACGACCTAGGGGAGATTGATATGCCAGCTGACTGGGAGTTAATGGACTTGACGGACAAGCAGAACAAACGATTTAGGTATGTCATGTAAGGTGGTCCCAGGAGGAAGTCAATATCCTTTAGCTCTAGTGGAATGACAAAGACTTGTCCTACACACGACAGTCTCTGCGACGACAAAACTTGGACTCATTCAGATACTCGTAAAGGCATCTTCGGGGCTGTCTGTCCGAAACTTATGAGAGTTGAGAACAAGATCCCCAGATTTGGTCAACCTGCCAAAAAGACCCTGATCGATGTGCGCAGATGATCCGAAAATGGTATAAGAAGCTCCATGCTGCCTTCGACAACATAAATAGATTCTTCCTGAAAACACCAGCGGTACCCTGACCTTGCCCCTGGCCGCCAGTGTAGCTCCTCTCTGGGAATCTGGCATCTTGTCTTCCGCCTAGATTGCCCTCTCGAATGGCTGCTCCAGATTGTTGAGGTGCGTGGCTGCTCTGACCTTCCCCACCATAGCTCGATGGTTGTTTCCTTGGCTGAGTGTGCCGATGCTGTTGCCGTTAATCATGGTGATGTTCGTGCTGTATAAGACCTGGCCTGCGACGACATGGTATCGCAGGATGCCGGCGAGGTTGGCTGTCGACAAGTTGGCAAGGTTTCCGCCGGTCCGCTGGAAGGCGGCGTCGTCGGTATCGTAAGTCTCTATCGTAGAGATATACGCGTTGTATTACGCTTCGTCGTAGGTCGAGTCGAGCAGCTTTTGCCTCGGCGCGTCAGGGCTGTGATTGAGCCATACCTTATCAGGCCAGCCAAGAAGGAGCAGTAAAGTTGTATCCCGCGGAGAGTCCGCGTGCGTTGGGATAGACGGACAGCGATTGATGGCGTGGCAAAAGCAGACAATTCTTGTTCTTTGAGACAAGCGAGCAGTCATCGGCATGGAAGAAGCACCCATGGACCGCATCATGGGCTCAAAAGTCGGCAAGGTAGGTCCAAGCTGTCGGAAGGACTTCGCTCGTTCCCTTGGTCATCGTCGTCGACGTCGTCTATGCTGCCCGGGACCTCCTTGGAGGACTCCAAAGCAATTGTGTTGAGGCAAGGAAGATCCTGTAATTTGCATTTTACGATCTCCTCAAGCTCTTTGATGACTCTGCGATCTGAAACAGATGTTCGAAGAATCTTTGAGCAATAATGCTGTGAGGAACTACTTCCAGATCTGCCAGAATTATTGCTTTTTCTTCGATGTGTGACCTACCCACGTAGTCTGTAGCATCTTGTTCTTATTTCGCTTACGAGCTAGAAGCATACTACTATTGCTGGGCACATCCGAAGTCGTGACATACTCACAGATAGAGGCCACTCGAACGTTGATACGGACCATGGCCACGGGCCGATCCTGACCCCACTTGTGTTACAGGAAGCTCATGCGAGGAAGACTGCCACGTAGATGCCAAGGGGCACGTTTCGTGACTTTCCAAAGGGGCAATACATAGTTGGATAGTTGGATGGATTACTGTGTGATACAGAGTCGTCACGTGTAGCTACAGGTGAGATTCACACGAAACAGCCCAGTTCTCAACTCAGCTAAACAGGACCCGAGGAGCCGAGACCGATCGCCGAGGCTCAACTCCGCTCGAAGGAGCTGACTCGATCTGACACTGCCCCTTCACCTTGACGCTATATCACGATGCACACAATCTCGTTGCTACAAAGTGTAGCCTCCAAACTAAGATTACCATTAAGGCGGAAACGCAAACAGCATGGCCGGTGTTGTCAGAGAAAAGACGCGCCATGACTTGGACGATGATGCGCTGGGCAGATACCTGACCCAACACCTCCCCGATCTGCAGTTGCCTGTCATATCGACAAAGATCGGATATGGCCAGAGCAATCCAACATACTTCGTCGATGACGCGGAGAACAAGCGGTTCATTCTCAGGAAAAAGCCGACTGGTACCATCATTTCGCCCGTCGCACATCAAGTCGACCGAGAGTACAGGGTGATCAAAGCACTAGGCAGCGTGGACGGGTTCCCCGTGCCAAAGGTCTATTGTTTGTGTGTGGACAATGCGGTTATCGGAACCCCTTTCTACGTACGTTATGCTTAGTTCTCAGCTGAGGTCACGTGTTCGGATCACCCACCCACCCATGGCGAGACTATCAATGCTAATCGTCCACGTCGACAGGTAATGGAATTCGTAAAGGGGCGCATAATAACGGACCCGGATCTCAAAGAACTGACCCCCTCGGACCGGCGCGCCGCTTGGTTCTCCCTCGTTTCAACCCTCGCCTGGCTGCACTCCATCGACCCAGACTCCATCGGGCTCTCCGGCTTCGGCAAGAAAACAGGCTTCTACACGCGCCACTGCAACACGTTCTCGCGCATCGAGGCCCAGCAGGCCAAAGTCACAGACATCCAGACGGGGAAGCAGCTCGGCCGAGCCCACGCGCACTTCGACGAGATCGTCGACTTCATCCGGAAGAATGTGCCGGGCGACCGCACCTCCATAGTCCACGGCGACTACAAGTTCGACAACGTTGTCTTGCACCCGACCGAGCCGCGGGTCATTGCGCTTCTGGACTGGGAGCTCTCGACCGTCGGCCACCCGCTCATGGACGCTGTGTACGTTGTTGGGCCGTTTTGGAACCGGGCGTCGAAAACGGGGATATCGGGAGGACCCGCGAGAGACGACCAGGGCGGTGAGGTGTATAATCCTGAGAATCTGGAGAAGCATGGCTTGCCGAGTATGGACGAGTTGCTGGATAGGTATACGGAGATCACGAAGTGGGATCCTAGGCAGGATCGGTGGGAGGTCGCGAAGGTTTTCCATTTGATGAGGGTGAGTTTTTTGCTCTTTCCGAGCGGTGTTTGGGCCGTGTCTGCGGGCGTCGATGCTAATGAGGTTTATAGGGCGGTACGATTAGTCATGGTATCCAGGCGCGAACAATCACGGGGCAGGCGAGTAGCGAGTTCTCGCACATTTACTTTGAGAACACCAGGAGGAGTCTGGATGCGGCGCTTGCGAAGGTCAGGGAACTGAAGGATAAGGAACGTGTGCGGAGTAGTTTGTAAGAGGAACTTCCCTCGCATATGAATTCTTATAGCCCCATGTGCACCTGAGTAATCTGCATTGGACTAATTAGAGACATATCCTCAATTCTCCATACTGATCCACTGGATCGCGCGCGTACACTCTTCTTCGTCTCCAAACGCTCCGGTCTCGAACAAGTGTTTGGTCGCCATACAGGCCTATGGCTTCCATCTGAAGCCAGGGTGCTTCCAATCCAGATCCTCAACTTGCTTCTGGCTTAGGCCAGCCAACCTCGTGTCTACGTCAATCTTGTCTCGCTTCTTGTTGTCCCACTTCATGTAGAAGGTGAGGAGGATAGCGGTGATAAGGATTGTGGTGGAAGTCCCAAGGTTGAGACCGTTGCCGATAGGATAGTTAGGTGCGTCTGTCGGCACGAAGCTCCACGTCGACACCAAGCCGCCAATATTTCCGAGCATAACGGTGGTGCCGATACCTGCTGCGCGAGCAGTATCTGAGACCAGATTCGCTGACGTCTGCGCGTTGCAGAGCGCACCGAAGGCGAATGCTCCGGAAGTGATGATGAAAGTGGCACCGTATCTAACCATCGGATCGTTTTGGGTTGTGGCTAGGAACATGATGTAGCCGAT
>Ga0210040_10000342_pt1 | contig 79434 bp, 65 predicted proteins | sample CryGeyCG12114_NA_FD_185462 | JGI IMG/M metagenome (GOLD analysis project Ga0210040, IMG submission 185462) | Groundwater microbial communities from aquifer - Crystal Geyser CG19_WC_8/21/14_NA (SPAdes) (version 2) | ecosystem: Environmental > Aquatic > Deep subsurface > Groundwater | place: USA...
CTCTTGGGAAAGAACGGCCGAAGCCGCTCCATCTGCTCGTCCGTCAGCCAAAACAGGTCGCTCATCCCAGTCTCCTCACAGAGCCTGAATCAGATCGAACCCCTCACATCAATGGGTCCTGACCCTAAGCAGAGACAAGCTGCCCGAAGTCACCCGGCTACGTGAGGGAGCCGGACGGATCATCGCGTTGTCTCCTGATGAATGTCGAGCGCTGTTGCAGGGAGCGGTTGCCGACCAAGACCCGGACCTCTGGCTTTTTGTCTTGGTCTGCCTCCAAACCTCGATGCGCCATGGTGAAGCCCGGCGCCTTAGGTGGGAACACTACGATGCGCACAGGCGCCGATTCTTCATACCCGAAGCCAAGGCGGGGCAGCGCGAGACGCCAATACCCATCGGGCTAGCCAAAACCCTAGAGCAGGTGATGGCAGAGCGAGGCGAGGTTGAGGGCTACGTCTTTAAAGGCGGTGTAGGCAGCGCCACCGGATATCGGCACACGTTCCGCAAAGCGTTCCAGCGGGCAGTGGTGCGCGCCGGGCTCGACCCGGCTCTGGTGACGCCGCACGTCCTACGACACACGGCGATAACCAAGCTCGTCAAAGCAGGGGTGGACCTGCCCACTGTACAGAGGGTCAGCGGGCATAAGACGCTAACGATGGTGCTGCGCTACGCTCACGTCGACGGTGCGCATATCGACAACGCGGTTGAACATTTGGGAATCGGTTTAGCTAGGTGAGCATCGCGCGGACCGATGCGCACAACCGTCGTCCTACACGGAAATTACACCAGCAACGACCCCGTATCCGATCAGGTAATGCTAAGTGATTGAAAGATGGTGCCCAGGGACGGGATCGAACCGCCGACACTGCGATTTTCAGTCGCATGCTCTACCAACTGAGCTACCTGGGCTTGTCCGACCGCAATCGGAAGCGCGGCCTTTAGTCGCCGTCTTCGCCGGTGTCCAGCCCGTCTGCGTTGGCCGGCGGACCGGGAACGCGATACTCGTCGCTGAGCCACTTCAGGAGATCGCGGTCCCGGCAGCCGCGCGAGCAGAAGGGCGCGTGCTCGGGCGTGGTGGGGGCCGTGCAATTGGGGCAGGTGGGGGTGCGCTTCATCATGATTCCAGCGTGTGGACGACGCCGGTGCGGCGCGCCAGTTCCGCCAGCCAGTCGGGATGCGCGGCAAGGCGCGCGGCAACGGCGGCGGGAAAACGGTGGCGGGCAGGGCCACCGGGCGGCGTCCGCTCCAGCGAGCGCAGCGCCGCGCGCGTGGCCGCACCGACCGGATCGGCGCACAGCATCTCGGGCAGGGAGGCGCGCGGGCGCGGGCGCACGATCTGCAGGAAGCCGAAGCCGTTGACGGCGGTGCGCTCGAACGCCGGCGCGCCGGGCCAGGCGAGGCCGGCGTCGAGCGCGGCGGCAATCCGCTGGCGCGAGCCCTTGCCGGAAACGGTCGGGAAGTCGATGCCGATCGACCCGCCGATGCCGAGCCGGCGAATGGCGGCGGCGACCGCGGCGGCAGCGGCGGTGGCGAGCGGCTCGGGCGGCAAATAGCCGTCGACATCGAACAATGTCATCGCGGGCGTCGGGCTCATCCTGAGTGCCCCACCGGCAAAGGCGATCTCGCCATCGCTCGCCTGGTCGAGCACCTCGCTCCAGCCGGTCTCTTCCAGCGCGTCGGACTGGTGCGGCAGGAGGCGGCGGACGGGAAGGCCGCTGGCGGTGATCCGCGCCAGCAGGTCGGGGCCGGCGGCGGGTGCGGCGTCGGAGACGACCGCCCGGGCGGGCTTGGCGCGGCCCGGCTCGGGGATGGCCTCGCGCACCACCTCGATCCCCAGCGACGCGCCTTGCGTGACGCCGGCGGGAACGGGCGACACCAGTATCTCGCCGCGGTCGGTGGCGACGCGCGCGCCGATGCCCGGCAACCGCTCGCCCAATCGGCCGCGCAGCACGGTGCCGACCGTTAGCGTGCCCTCCGGCTCGATCAGCGCCTCGACGATACGGCCGTTATCGACCAGCGCCGCGCGCGCTTCGCCGATGCCGGCCTCGAACAGCCATTCAGGCAAGCGCGATTCCGGCCGTCCTCAAGAGCGCGCGGGTTTCGGCGAGCGGCAGGCCGACGATTCCCGAATGGCTGCCCGCCATGTGCCGCACGAACGCTTCGGCGCGGCCCTGGATGGCATAGCCGCCCGCCTTGCCCATCCCCTCGCCGGTCGCGACATAGGCGTCGATCTCGGCCGCGGAGAGGGGGCGGAATGCCACGGTCGAATCCGTTACGCGGAGCCGCACGGCCCTAGTCGTGTCGACCACCGCGACCGCCGACAGGCAATGGTGCCGCCGGCCCGACAGCAGAATCAGCATGCGCCGCCAGTCCGCTTCGTCCGCCGGCTTGCCGAGGATGCGTCGCCCGACCGCGATCGCCGTATCGCCGGCAAGCACCACCTCGTCGGAGGCGCGCGGCACCGCCGCCGCCTTGGCGAGCGCGATCCGCTGCACATAGGCGCGGGGAAGCTCGGCCCCCAGCGGCGCTTCCTCCACGTCGGGCGAGACGATGCGGTCGGGCGTCAGCCCCAGGCGGGCGAGCAACTCCAGCCGTCGCGGCGAGGAGGAGGCAAGGACGAGTCGCGGCACCGCGCCGGCCTCATCGGGATGCGGGATCAGTTGTGGCCGGGAGGGCCGCCGCGGCCCGGCATGAAGCGATAGGTGATCCGCCCCTTCGTCAGGTCATAGGGGGTCATCTCGACCAGCACCTCGTCGCCGACCAGCACGCGGATGCGGTTCTTGCGCATCTTGCCGGCGGTGTGGCCGAGCACTTCGTGATCGTTTTCGAGGCGCACGCGGAACATGGCGTTGGGCAACAGCTCCACCACCTGGCCGCGCATCTCGAGCAATTCTTCCTTGGCCAAACAAAACCTCTTTGGGGCAATAGGTGCGCGCGCCTTAGCGGAAGGGGCCGCCAAAGGAAAGGCAAGCGGATTCGCACGGCGCGCTGGCATCGCGGCAGGCCTGCAATCACCTGACCAACATGGGGTGCGCCACCCGCAAAGGCAAGCAATTCAGCCGGGCTGATGATCCGGCGGGCCAGCTGCGCTAATCCAGTTTAACGAATTAGGCTCTATCCGGAGGGCCGTGCAAGGCAAACGTTAACATTGAGCCACGTAGGAGCCGCACCCGAAAGGGAATGGCGTTGCGCAACGATTCGGAAGAAGCTCGCCTCGCGGCGCTGTACGGGCTGAAGCTGCTCGACACGGCGCCTGCCGAAAGCTTCGATCGTATCACGCGCATGGCCAGCCAGATATTCGGGCTGCCAGTCGCCGCCATATCGCTGACGGATCGCGATCGACAGTGGTTCAAGTCGCGCGTCGGCGTCGATCATTGCAGCCTGCCGCGGGACAAGGCGCCGTGCGCGCAGGTTGCGGAAACCACCGAACCGCTGGTCATCGAGGACCTGCTGGCGGATCCGGTCTACGCGACCAGTGACCTGGCCCGCGCCGGCTCCCGCTTCTACGCGGGGGCGCCGTTGATCACCAGTGATGGCTATGGGCTGGGCTCGCTGTGCGTTCTGGGCATGGAGCCGCGACAGGCATCGGCCGCCGAACTGGCGGCGCTTGGCGATCTGGCCGCCATGGTGATGGCGCAGATCGAGTTGCAGCACGCGTTCGGCCGGATCGATCCGGTCAGCGGCCTGCCAACCCGCAGCCAGTTTCGCGATGATCTCTCCGATCTGGCGCGCGATCATCCCGGCGAGAAACGCCTGGCCGTGGTCATCGACCTCGCCCGCGACGATCAGGTCAGCAAGATTTCGCGGGTGCTCGGCGGCTCCAGGATCGACGCCATGGTGCGCGAGGCGTCCCAGGCGCTGCAGGGGCTGCTGGGGCCGGACCGCACCGCCTATCACGTCGGCTTCACGCAATTGGCGTTCCTGGCACCGCCGGGCGTCGAGACGTCCGCCTATCTGAACGTGCTGGAAGAGGCGTTCGAGACCGTCCGGGCGACATCGTCGGTGCGGTTCGTGACCAGCGTCGCGATCGGTGTGCGGCCGTTCACGCTCGGCCGGACCGCGGCGGACGACGTGCTGCGCGGGGCGGCGAGCGCCGCTCAGGACGCGCGAGCCGGGGACGGATCAGTGGCGCTGTATTCGGCGGCCAACGACACGGTGCACCAGCGCCAGTATGCGCTGCTGAGGGATTTCGGTGCGGCGCTGGAGACGGGCGATCAGCTTCGCCTGGTGTTCCAGCCGCGCATCGAGCTTGCCACCGGCCGCGCGATCGGCGCGGAGGCGCTGCTGCGCTGGCAGCACCCGACGCTGGGCGAAATCTCGCCGGCCGAGTTCATTCCGATCATCGAGCAGACCTCGCTCGCCCGCCCGACCACGCAATGGGTGCTGGACGCCGCCATGGACCAGCTTGCCCGCTGGCAGGCGGCGGGATCGAGCCTGCCCGTGTCGGTCAACATCTCCGCCGCCAACCTCGTCGAAACCGATCTGATCCAGCGCATCCAGCTGGGGCTGCTGAAGCGCAAACTCAGGCCCGAGCACCTCGAGATCGAGCTGACCGAAAGCGCGATCATGGACCAGCCGGAACAGGCGCTGGCGATGCTGCGCGAGCTGGCGGCGGCGGGCGTGTGCCTGGCGATCGACGATTTCGGCACCGGGCACAGCAGTCTCGCGTATCTGCAACGGCTGCCCGCGCAGGTGGTCAAGATCGACCAGGCGTTCGTGCGCAACCTGGCCGAACCGACGGGTCCCGACTTCGTGCTGGTGGAAACCATGATCGGGCTGGCGCACAAGCTTGGCTATCGGGTGGTCGCGGAGGGCGTGGAGACCGAAGCGGCAGCGGCGATCCTCGCCGGGATCGGCTGCGAATCGGCGCAAGGGTTTCTGTACGCGCGGCCGATGGCGGGCGACGCCTTCGACCGCTGGATGGCGGGCCAGAGGCCCGCCGCGTGCCGCTCGTCGGCCTTGCCTGACCGCCGCTGCTAGACCCGCTTCAGCGCGAACACACGGTCGCCGCGGATCGCGCCCGGCGTGAAGCGTAGCTGGCCGCCGCTGGCGCTTGCCGTCAGCGTTTCGATCATGCAGCCCGCGACCGTGTCCCAGCCGGTCACCCGCCAGCTGCCATCGGCCACGCCCTCGATCGTCACAGGCGGCCCGACCGGGTCGATGTCGGCGGTGATCCGTCCGTCTGCGCCGGTGGCATGGCGGCGGAGAAGGTAGAGGATCGCCTGATCCTGGTCCCCGCAGGCAAGGCGATGGAAATGCGGCGCCGTCACCCGGTCGCTCCAGTTCCTGCGGCGAAAGCGAGGCCAGTCGATCTGCGGCAGGAAGGCGGCCATCGCCGCCTGTGCCCGCCGCATGCCGGGGGTTAGCGTGTGCGGCTTGCGGTTGGGCCAGCGCATGCCGCCGCCGACGCCGCCGCTCGCCATGTGCGCCCAGGCGGTGTGGCGGAACATCTCGTCGTCGAACGCTTCGGGAAGGGTCTTTTTCTTGTCCTTGAAGCTGTGGATCGGCCCATGTTCGGTGTCGAGGAAGGGGCGTCCGTCGGTGATCTCCGAAAGGCACTCAGCGACCACGCCGCCCATCGCCAGCGCCGGGGCGACGGTGTTCCTGGGGTCATCGATGCTGCCGGTGCGATAAATATGGATGGACGCGAAATCGAGTTGGGGGTGGCGAAAGATCGGCTCGGCGATCGGCTGGTCGGGCTGTAGCTGCAACTCGGGGCCGAACAGTGACACCGTCTGCGGGTGGCTGCGGCCGTAGAGGTCGCTTTCAAGCGTGCGGACATGGGCCGACAGGTCGGCGATGAACTCCGGGAACGGATGCGCCGATCCGCCGCCCTGCGCGGGATGAATCTCGTTCCACAGGTCCCAGGCGAACAGCGCGCCCGATCCTCCCCAGCGGCGGACCATGAAGGACAGGCGGTCCTTGATCACCCGGCGCGTGTCGGGGCAGGTGAGCAGCTCCGACGGGTGGCGCAGCGGGCCACCGTTGCTGCGGTTCCAGGGATGGTGGCGCCAGTGCAGCCACATCCAGAACGTGTCCACCGGCGTGAGCAGGATGCGCAGGCCTACGCCCTCGCACATCGCGAACAGGTCGTCCCAGAGCTGGACCATCGCCGGCACGACGCGGCCCGCCGGGCGCTCGAAATAGCGGTGGCGGACCTGGGCGTACTCGACCATCAGGCGCAGGCAGGTGACGCCATGGTCGGCGAGCCAGCGGAGGTGGCGCTCGACGGACGCGAGGTCCTTGCGGCGGAACAGGCCCTCGAACTCGACCCAGCTGATCGCGTCGTTCTGGCCGATCGGCGTCCACGGAGCGCCGGTGTCGTCGACGAAATAGGGCGCGTCGGGAGCGACCTGGATCCAGGGGAGTGTGGGAAATGGCATGCGAGCCGCGGCCGGGTAGCACCGGCCGGGCCGGGGGGCCAGCGACGTCGTTGTGAGGAGCGAAGCGACGCGGCAACCCAGGTCGGCGGGTGCGCGGCGGTGGGTTGCCGCGTCGCTTTGCTCGCAACGACGGCCACGCGTCTAGCCTTGGCCTGCCGCTAATGCCGCGAGCAGGAGCAGCGCGACGATGTTGGTGATCTTGATCATCGGATTGACGGCCGGGCCGGCGGTGTCCTTGTACGGGTCACCCACCGTGTCGCCGGTGACCGCGGCGAGGTGGGCGGGGCTGCCCTTGCCGCCGTGGTGGCCGTCCTCGATATACTTCTTGGCATTGTCCCACGCGCCGCCGCCACTGGTCATGGACAGGGCGACGAACAGGCCGGAGACGATCACGCCGAGCAGCATCGCGCCCAATGCCGCAAAGCCGTTCGCCTGCCCCGCCACCCAGCGGATGATGAAGTAAACGGCAATCGGCGAGAGCACCGGCAGCAACGAAGGCACGATCATCTCGCGGATCGCGGCGCGGGTGACGAGGTCGACGGTGCGGCCGTAATTGGGGCGGGCGGTGCCGGCCATGATGCCGGGATTGTCGCGAAACTGGCCGCGTACCTCCTCCACCACCGCGCCCGCCGCGCGGCCCACCGCCGTCATGCCGAACGCGCCGAACAAATAGGGGAGGAGAGCGCCCAACAGCAGCCCGACGATGACATACGGGTTGCTCAGGCTGAAATCGACGGTGAGGTCGGGAAAATAGGTGCCGAGATCGGTGGTATAGGCGCCGAACAGCACCAGCGCCGCGAGGCCGGCCGAGCCGATCGCATAGCCCTTGGTCACCGCCTTGGTGGTGTTGCCGACCGCGTCGAGCGCATCGGTGCGGACGCGCACCTCGTCGGGCAAGCCGGCCATCTCGGCGATGCCGCCGGCATTGTCGGTGACGGGACCATAGGCATCAAGCGCGACCACCATGCCGGCCTGGCTGAGCATCGCGGTGGCGGCAAAGGCGATGCCGATGACGCCGGCGAGCTGATAGGCGGCGACCACCGCGACGACGATCACCAGCGTCGGCAGCGCGGTCGCCTCGAGACTGACGGCGAGGCCCTGGATGACGTTGGTGCCGTGGCCGGTCTCGCTCGCGCGCGCGATCGAGCGGACTGGGCGGAAGTTGGTGCCGGTGTAATATTCGGTGATCCAGACGAGCAGCCCGGTGACGGCGAGTCCCACGCACATGCACCAGAACAGGTCCATTCCCGTAAAGCTTGAAAGGCCGTCGGCGACCGTGCGGACGGGCGAGTCGAGGCCGGTGGTGAGGTCGTCCCCGCCGGGATCGAGGAACCCCGCCCCGCCGATCGCGCGGTTGAGGTCGCCGAGCACGTACTTGGTCGCCAGCCAGATCGCCGGCACCGACAGGCCGGCGGAGACCCAGAAACCCTTGTACAGCGCGCCCATGATCGATTCGCGGCGGTTCAATCGAACGAAATAGGTGCCGATGATGCTGGTGACGATGCAGAGGCCGCCGACCAGCAGGGGAAGCGTCATCAGCCGCAGCAGCTCGGCCGTGTCCGCCTGGATCAGCAAGGCGACCGAGATCATCGTCACGCCCAGCGTCACCACATAGGTTTCAAACAGGTCGGCGGCCATGCCGGCGCAGTCGCCCACGTTGTCGCCGACGTTGTCCGCGATCACCGCGGGATTGCGGGGGTCATCCTCCGGAATACCCGCCTCGACCTTGCCCACCAGATCGGCGCCGACGTCGGCCGCCTTGGTGAAGATGCCACCGCCCAGGCGGGCGAAGATGGAGATCAGCGACGCGCCGAACGCCAGTGCCGTCAGCGCCTCCACGATGACGCGGTCGTTGGGGGCGTGGCCCGCTGGGCCGGTCAGGTACCAGAAGAAGCCGCTGATCGCGAGCAGCCCCAATCCGGCCACCAGCATCCCGGTGATCGCGCCCGAGCGGAACGCCATGGTGAGGCCGCCCTGCAACGAATGGCGCGCGGCTTCGGCGGTGCGGACGTTGGCGCGCACGGAAATGTTCATGCCGATGAAGCCGGCGATCCCCGACAGCACCGCGCCGATCGCGAAGCCGACGGTGGAGACCAGGCCAAGGGTGAACAACAGGATCGCCGCAACGACGACACCGACGATCGCGATGGTGGTGTACTGGCGGCCGAGATAGGCCTCGGCGCCTTCCTGGATGGCGGCGGCGATGTCCTGCATGCGCGCATCGCCGGGCGAGGCGCGCAAAACCTGTTGGCTGGTGACGAAGCCATAGACCACGGCGATGACGCCGCAGAGGATGGCGAGATAGACCGTGGTCATGTCGCGCTTCCTTCTCCTGTGGTGCGCCGCCGATGTGCCCCCGGTCGGTCGCGTGGAAAGGAGGCTATGGCGTGGCGGCAGCGAGCGCAAGCGGCTCAGGAAGCGCCGTGTTCGAATCCGATGCGCGGGGGCAGGGGCACGGCCTCGTCGATGTCGAACAGGGCCAGTCCGCTGCCTTCGACCAGCATGCCGATGCGCGTCGCGGCCACCGGCGAGTCGATGCCAGCCGGTAGGGCGGCGAGCAGCTGATAATCGTCGCCGGCGGTTGCGGCGGCGAGGCGTGCGGCACGGCTCGCGCCTCGGGTGGCGCGATAGGCAGGTGACAGCGGCACGGCGGCAAGGTCGATGTGAGCGGCAAGCCCGCTCGCCGCCGCCATCCGCGCGGCATCGATCAGCAGCCCGTCAGACACGTCCATCGCGGCGTGGGCGAGCGGTGCCAGCGCGCGTCCTTCCGCCAGCCGCGGCCACGGCCGGCGATACGCGTTCAGCAGGTCCGCCGGTTCGTCGGCGCCTTGCCGGGCGAGCGCTAGCCCGGCGCCGGCATCACCGATCGCGCCGGTGACCCACAGCACGTCGCCTGCGCGTGCGCCGGTACGCGGGGGGGCGACCGCATCGCTGCCGAACGCGGTAAGCGTCAGCACCCGCGGCGCGCAGGCCGGCAAGGACACCGTGTCGCCGCCGATCAGCCGCGCGCCGAGTTCCACCAGCGCGCCCTCGAAGCCCGCCAGGAACGCGCGGTCCCAGCCATCGTCGCGGAGCGGGTAGTTGAGCAGCACCCCTTCGATCGCCGCGCCCTTGGCGGCGAGGTCGGACAGGTTGGTGGCAACGAGCTTCCAGGCGACGTCCTCCGGCGGATCGGCGGGCAGGAAGTGGACTCCCTCGACCAGTGTGTCGGTGGAAACCACCAGTTCGCCCGCGTCGATCAGCGCGGCATCGTCACGCAGGCCGCGCGCGGCAGGATGGAGCGGCAGGTTGCGAAGCGCGACGATCCATTCGGCTTCGGTCATCGCGGGCGGGTGCCGACGACGCTCGCGACCGACACCCTCACGATTCGCCCGGCAACTGTCCGAACGGCAGCAGGCGGGACGCGGTCGCCTTGATCAGCTTGTTGTCCCCGCTGCGCAGCGTGTTCAGCATCGCCGCCGCCGCGCGTTGCAGGATCCGGTCGAGCGGGGTGGGCGTGGCGGCGCGGGCGGCCGCCTCGGCCAGCGCCCGGCCGCGCGGATCGGCGGGATCGATCTGCAAGCGCAGCAGCGCGGAAAGGCCGCTGAACAGCGCCCGGTTGCCGCCCAGCGCCACCGCCCGGTCGAGTGCCTGGAGCCCGCTGGACTTCTGCGCCCCCAGCGCCGCCCGGCCGATAAACCCGCCCAGCCGATAAACCGCGCCGATGTGCCAGGCGCCCAGCGCCAGCCAGGCGTCGGCAAAACGCGGCTCGCGCGCGACCAGCACCTCGAACTGGCGCCGCGCCAGCAGCGCATCGCCGCGGTCGCCGGTCAGCTTGGCCTGATAGCCGATCGCTGTTGCCTGCATCAGCTGCGCTTCGCGATCGTCGCCGTCGTAGCGCAGGATCGCGGCCGAGCCCTGCCGCGCCGCGGCGATGCGGGCAAGCGCTGCCGCCTTGTCATGGACCCCGAAGGAGGCCTGGGTAAGGAGGTCGCGCGGCGTGTCGGCAGCCGCGGGAGTGGCCGCCGCCAGCATCGCCACGGCGCAAAGGGGAGCCGCCCACGCCTTTGTTGCCTGCATCACCGTCTCCCGCTTGGACCGGCTGATGGCGGTCGTGCGGGGGGAACTGACCACAAAAGCCGCCTGCTTTCAACCACCTGGCGCAGGAGGGCGGCATCACGCCGCGTTGCGCCTGCGGGCACACGACATTCGAATGGCCGCAGGGAAGCTGTCGAGTGGCGGAGGGCGGGTGGCGGGCACCCTCAATCGTCGCGTCGGGCGCCGTCCAGGATGCGGGCAAGGCGGGCTGCGTCGGCCGCTTGCGCCTGCTTTTCGGCCTTGCTGCGGCCAAAGGCGGCGCGGTTGGCGTCGGCCGCGGCGGCAGCATCGGCGCGGGCACGGGCCTTGCGTGCGCGGCGCAGGTTGATGACCTGCGCCACCGTCAGGCGCGCTCGCCGCCGGCCCGCAGGTCCTTGGCGATCGCGTCGAGCAGGCCGTTGACGAAGCCTGCCTCGCGGCGTTCGTAGAAGGCCTTGGCGACATCCACATATTCGGAGATCACCGCCCCCACCGGCACGTCGGCGCGCGCCATCAGTTCATAGGTGCCGGCGCGCAGGATCGCCTTCATGGGCTTGTCGAGGCGGCTCATGCTCCAGCCCTTGGCGAGCTTGGCCCCGATCGCCGCGTCGATCTCGCCGGCGCGGGCGTCCGCGCCCTTTACCAGGTCATCGAAGAAGTCGACATCCGCATCCGCATATTCGACCTCCTCGATGGTGGCGCCGAGGCGGTGATGGTGGAATTCGTGCAGCAACGACGCGAGGGCGGTGCCTTCCATCTCGCGCTGGTAAAGCGCCTGAACGGCGGCAAGGCGGGCGGCGGCGCGGGCCTGGGTACGGGGTGCGGGACGAGACATGAAGCGCGCCATGTAGGGGGACGATGCCGCCGCGTCACCCCCGGCGTCGTCAGCTGCCCGTGGCCAGACGCGGCGTTAGTTTCGTGACTGACGTGTGGCGCTTCGGCAAATGATCGGCGCCGTTGACCAGGAACTGCCGGAACTCGGCCGCGGGCAGCGGGCGGCTGATCAGGAAACCCTGCACTTGGTCGCACCCTTCCTCCGTCGCGAAGCCCAGTTGCTCGATCGTCTCGACCCCTTCCATGGTCGTCGTCATGCCGAGCCCGCGGCTCATGGTCATGATCGCGCGAACGATGGCGGCGCTTTCCGCGTCTTCGGGAAGCTGGCTGACGAAGGACTGGTCGACCTTGATCTTGTCGAACGGGAACCGGCGCAGGTAGCCGAGCGAGGAATAGCCGGTGCCGAAATCGTCCATCGAGATATGCACGCCCGCGTCGCGCAGTTCGTTGAGGATCGCGAGCGTGCGTTCCTGGTCCACCAGCAACGTGCCTTCGGTGATCTCCAGCTCCAGGCGATGCGGCGGCAGGCCGGCCGCATCCAGCGCCGACTTGACCACCGCCGCCAGCCGTGCCTCACGGAACTGGACGGGCGACAGGTTCACCGCGACCCGAAGGCCGCCAGGCCACAGCGCCGCCTCGCTGCACGCGGTGCGCAGCACCCATTCGCTGAGCGGGATAATGAGGCCCGTCTCTTCCGCCAACGCGATGAAGTCGCCGGGCGGGATCAGGCCGCGCGCGGGATCGCGCCAGCGGACCAGCGCCTCGGCCGAGGTGACGCGGCGGGTGGCGGTGTCGAGCAGCGGCTGGAAGTGAAGCTCCAGTTCGCCGCGGTCGAGCGCGCGGCGCAGGCCCGCTTCCACGGCGCGGCGCTCCTGCATGCGCTCGTCGAGCACCGGTTCGTAGGTGTGGAAGGTGCCCTTGCCATCGGCCTTGGCGGCATACAGCGCGAGGTCGGCGTTGCGGAGCAGTTCCGCCGTGTCGCCATCGGCATCGCCCGACAGCACCAGTCCAACGCTGGCGCCGATGTGCACGGGCTGGCCGTCGATCACGAACGGCTGGTCGCCGAGCGCGTCGACGATGCGGCGGGCGAGCTGCGCCGGCCAGTCGGGGTGGCGAACGTCGAGCTGCAACACCGCGAACTCGTCGCCGCCGAGGCGGGCGATAATGTCGCCGCTGTGGACGGTGGAGATCAGCCGGTCCGCGACCTTGCGCAACAGGAGATCGCCGACCGGATGACCGAGCGTGTCGTTGACCAGCTTGAACCGGTCAAGGTCGATCATCAGCAGGGCAAAGGTGCGACCCTGTTCGCGATGCCAGGCGGCCTGAAGGTGCAGCACGTCCTGAAAGCGGGCGCGGTTGGCGAGGCCGGTGAGCGGGTCGGAGAAGGCGAGCGTGCGGATTTCGGCCTCGGCGCGCAGCCGCTCGCTCTGGTCGCGCACGGCGATCACCGTCTGCATCCGGTGCCCGACCGGCACCTGGCTGCGCAGCACGCGAACCGGCACCGGATGACCGTCGGCGCCGACCAGTTCGGCATCGCGCTCCTCGCGCTCCGGAAGGCTCGGCAGATCCACGCCGGGGAACAGCGAACTGGCGAAGCGGCCGACCAGCTCGGCACCATCGATCCCAGACAGCCGCTCCAGGCTGTTGTTGCTCGACACGATTCGGTCGCCCTCGCAGATCAGCAGGCCTTCCAGCGACATGTTGGCGAGGGCGCGCAGCCGCTGACGGTCGAGGCGCAGCCGCGCCTTGGCGGCAAGGTCGAAGCGCACGCCCATCACCGTGAGCACCAGCAGGCCGATGCACACGCCCGCTACCAGCGGCGTGATCGCTGCGGGCGATACCGCATCGGCGGGCAGCCGCACGCGCGGATCGTAGATGATCGTCATCGCCGCCATGCCGCTGAAGTGCAGCACGGCGATCGACAGCAGCAGCAAGGGCGCGGCGCTACGGCGTAGCCACCGCGTGCGTTCGCTGGCGGCGACCACCGCCAGGCCGGCGATGACCAGCGCGACGATGATGGACGGAAGAACCAGATCGAGGTCCCACGCCACCCGTCCCTGCACCAGATAGGCGGACTGGCCGAGGTAATGGAGCGTGCCGATGCCGACGCCCATGACGACGCCCGCGGCGAACCGGACCGGCCGCCTGCGGTAACGCATGGCGACCAGCAGCGCAGCACCGATGATCGCGATCGCGCTGAGCAGCGAGGCGGCGGTGAGCAGGGGGTCGAACGCCGCCGGCGCGCGCGGCTTGAAGGCGAGCAGCGCGATGAAGTGAGTCGCCCACGCGGTGCTGCCGCTGGCGATGATGGCAAGGCTGCCCCAGCCGCGGCGCGCGGTGCCAGCGGAACGGGCGGCATGGGCGCTGACCGAGAAGGCGGCATAGACGCCCAGGATGCAGACCACCGCCGCCAGGGCGATCAGGCGGGAGTCATGATCGTGATTGATGCATGTTAAAATCGAATGCATGTGGAGCCTTACCGGAACGGCTTGCTACCACCTCTCCGCTTAACGACAGGTCAATACGGCTGCCCGGTCCTGTCCCAGCGCGGGAACACGTTAACCGCTTCGCCTGGAGGACTTTAACCAGTCGCTAACCCTACGATCCGCCGCGCAAGGAGCGTTGGTTGATGGATGTGGGTTTGGGGTCACCGGGCATGTTCCTGCTGCTGACCGGCGGATTGGCGGCGATGGGCGGCAAGGCGCTGGCGCGGCGCGATGGGCCGATGGCGCTGGCGATGGGCGTTGCCGCCGTGGTCGCGGGGCAGGCAGCAGGCTTGTCGGTGGGGCTGCTCGCCGTCGCCTGGACGGTGATCGCCATCGGGCTGATCGCGGCGGCGGGCACGCTGGCGGTGCGGTGGCTGACCGGCGCGCGGATCGGATTGGTTGCCGGCCTGATGCTTACGTGCGGGATGCTGGGCGCGCTGGCAATGCGAGGGGATCGCGCGGACATAGGCGAGGGCTGGGGCGCGGCGCCGCTGACGCTTGGCCTCGTCATGCACCACGAAGTCGCGACGCTGATCGGCGGGTGAGCCGCTAGCGATTGAGGCGCAGGCGCAGCGCCACCGAACGGGCGTGCGCCGGCAGCCCTTCGGCGTTCGCCAGCGCCACGGTCGCGGGACCGAGTTCGCGCAAGGCATCCTCGTCGAGGCCGAGGAAGCTGGTGCGCTTCATGAAATCGAGCACGGACAAGCCGGACGCGAAGCGCGCGCGGCGGCCGGTCGGCAGCACGTGGTTGGGCCCAGCGACATAGTCGCCGATCGCTTCGGGCGTGTGGCGGCCGAGAAACACGCTGCCGGCATGCCGGACCTGATCGAACAGCTGTTGGGGGTCGTCCACCGCGAGCTGGAGATGTTCGGGGGCGAGGCGATCGACCAGCGGCAACGCCTCGTCCAGCCCCGCCACCAGCACAATCGCGCCGTTCGCCTCCCATGCCTGACGCGCGACGGCTGCGGTGGCGAGGTCGCCGAGCTGGCGGTCGACGGCCTCCGCGACGCGGTCAGCGAAGGCGGCATCGTCGGTGAACAGGATCGATTGCGTGGTGGTGTCGTGCTCGGCCTGGCTCAAGAGGTCGGCGGCGATCCAATCGGGATCGTTGCGGCCGTCGGCGACCACCACGATCTCGGACGGCCCGGCGACCATGTCGATGCCGACCACGCCGTAGAGCTGGCGCTTGGCCTCCGCGACCCAGGCGTTGCCGGGGCCGGTGACGACGTCGACAGGCGCAATGCGGCCGGCGCCATAGGCCAGCGCCGCGATCCCCTGCGCGCCGCCGACCCGCCAGATCTCGGTGATGCCAGCAAGGTGCGCAGCCGCCAGCACCAGCGGGTTGATCGTGCCCTCCGGCGCCGGTGTGACCATGGCGATCCGCTCCACGCCCGCGACCCGGGCCGGGATGGCGTTCATCAGCAGCGACGACGGGTAGGCCGCCCGGCCGCCGGGCACGTACAGGCCGGCGGCATCCACCGGCCGCCATCGCGCGCCGAGGCGGACGCCGGCCGCGTCGGTATAGTCGCTGTCGGCGGGCTTCTGGCGCTCGTGGTACGCGCGGATGCGGGTCGCCGCGAGCTCCAGCGCCGTGCGCAACTCAGGCTCCAGCGCGTGAAAGGCAGCGGCGCAGTCCGCAGGCTCGATTCGCCAGCCCGTGTGGTTGAGGTCGTGGCGGTCGAACTTGGCGGTAAAGGCGTGCACCGCGGCTTCGCCCTCGTCGCGGACGCTGGCGAGAATGGTGCGGACGTCGCGCGCCACGTCGGCGGAGGCTTCGCGGCGGGCGTTGACCAGCGTGCTGAACGCATCGGCAAAGCCGGCGTCGGCGGCGTCGAGGCGGATCACGCCGCGGCCTGATCTTGCGCGGCGCGACGGAATGCTTCCACCAGCGGCACCACGTCGGCACGGGTCTTCATCGCCGCGCGGTTGACCACCAGGCGGCTGCTCACCTCGGTGATCACCTCCACCTCGACCAGCCCGTTTTCCTGGAGCGTGCGGCCCGACGAGACCAGGTCGACGATGCGCGGGGCGAGGCCCAGCGTCGGCGCCAGCTCCATCGCGCCGTTGAGCTTGACGCATTCGGCCTGCACGCCGCGCGCCGCAAAATGCGCCTGCGTCACGTGCGGGTATTTGGTCGCGACGCGCACATGGCTCCAGCCGCGTGGATCGTCCGTGCTCGCCATGGCGGCAGGTTCGGCGACGGACAGGCGGCAATGACCGATGCCGAGATCAACGGGGGCATAGAGTTCCGAGTAGCCGAATTCGGCGAGCACGTCCGACCCGACGATGCCTGCTTGCGCCGCACCATGCGCCACGAAGGTGGCGACATCGAAGGCTCGGACCCGGATCAGCTCGATGCCGGGATCGTCGGTGGCGAAGCGCAGCGCGCGGCTGCCATCGTCAAAGAACGCCGCCTCGGGCCGCACGCCGGCGCGCGCCAGAAGCGGCTGCGCCTCAACAAGGATGCGCCCCTTGGGGACAGCGATGATCAGCGGTGCGGCCATGGAGCGCGGGGCTTTACTTGGCGGCAGGGGAGCGCGCAACCGAGGCCATGGCCGACGAGCAGGCGAACCGTGATTCGGTTCGCATCCAGGCGGACTATTGTCTCGCCATGGCGGCGCCGATCACCGCGCGCGTGTCGGCGGCGCTGGCGAACGCCGTGACGCGCGACACCGCAATCGGTCGGCGCGTGCTCGACTGGCCGGCCCGGGCGCGAACCCGGGCCGGCAACATGCTCAATAGAAGAAGCGGTTGTACACCTGGATCACGCGGCCGTTGCGCGTGTCCACCAGCACCACGTCGTTGCCGTAGCGGACCCAGCGCTGATAGCCGAAGCCGGGGCGCGACAGGCGGTAGGTGTAGGGATCGTTGATCCAGTAACGCTGGCTGTAATATTGCGGCGCAAAGCGGTAGCCGGGCGTCACGGGACGATAGCGATAGCCTCGCGGTGCGTTGTAGCCGCCGCGACGGTAGACGTCGCCATGCGTGCGGCGATAGTCGCGCCAGTCCTCGCGGCGCTCCCGCCGATCCTCGCGCAACTCCTGCTGCGCGTCGCGCACATCGCCCCGGTTGCCGTAGCGCTGGGCGTCGCGCAGGTCGCGGCGATCCTGCCGCAGTTCGCGGCTGTCCCGGCGGACCTCGCCATGGCTTTGCGCGCCAGCGATGCTGGGGATCAGCATGGTCGCGGCAAGGGCGGCGATGATGGATTTACGCATAACAAGCCTCCTGTGTCGTTCTGCCGTGTCGACCTCCCGCCACGGCGAGCTCCCGATGTGGAACCGCGCGGCTGAACGCTTGAAGAACCGAAACGACAGCAAGCCGACAGGTCGGCGTTAGATTTCCCAGCGCCGCATCGCCGCCAGCACCTCGGCGGGCGCTTCCCAGGGCACGAAGTGGCCGGCGTCGATCTTCGCCACCGTCAGGCGCGGCACCAGCGGGCCGAGATCGTCCACCAGGCACGGCAGCAACGCCTTGTCGTGGGTGCCCCAGATCACCAGCGTGTCCTGTGTGACCGGCGGAAACGGCGCGTCAAGGAACGCGGGCCGGGGCGGGTTCTCGCCGGGCGCGGGCACCTGCACGCCCGCGGCGCGATACCAGTTGAGCATCGCCGTCATCGCGCCCGGTTGCGACCATTCGTCGAGATACGCGGCCTTGTCCTCGCCCGCTACCGCGGCGGTGAGGTGCTGGGCAAAGGTGGTGCCGAGGAACTTCTCCAGCCCCGCGCCGATCAGCCCCTTGTCGATGCCGGTGTCGCGAAAGTGGCGGATATACTGGCTGGCGCGGCGCTGATCGAGATCGTCGAACAGCGCGCGCTGGAAGAGAAAGGGATGCGGCGCGTTGACGATCACCAGCCGCTCGACGCGGTCGGGCCGGCCCAGCGCCGCCATCCACGCAATCGCGCCGCCCCAGTCGTGGCCGACCAGCGTGAACCGATCGAGGTGGAAGTGATCGGCGAGCGCGAGGAGGTCGGCGAGGATCCTGTCGGCGGCATAGTTTTCAACGCCGTCGGGCTTGGACGAGCGGGCATAGCCGCGCTGGTCGGGCGCTATCACGAAATGATCGCGGGCAAGGTCCGGCACGACGCCGCGCCAGGTGCGGTGCGATTCGGGAAAGCCGTGGAGCAGGATGACCGGCGGGCGCTCGGGCGAGCCTGTGACCTGGACGTCCAGCTCGACGCCAGTGGGGAGGGCGATGCGGTGAAGGGGGTCGGGCATGGGCGGCTCCTTGCGTTGGTGCGGTCCTACCGTAGCAGGCGCCTGCTCGCAGCAGCCATGTTGAGGGCGGCTCTCTCTCTCTTACAACCCACCGCCATTGTGAGCGTAGCGAAGCAATCCAGCACCCCCGCGCTACGCCGCTCGCAACGACAGGGCAGCTCAATTGGGGCCGTAGCGCGTGTCATGTGCCTTCCTCGATCGCAGCCGATGCTGCATGTTCTGGTCGCCCGCTTCAGGAGACCGTCCCATGCTTGTTGCCGTAGCCCTTGCTTCACTTCTCAGCTTCGTTCCCGTCTCCGCACCGCAGCAGAAAAGCGCGGCGATCGACAGCACGGCCACCAACAGCGAAATGACCGCGATCTTTGACGCCGATCAAGCAGCACGTGCCCATCCTGCGACGGTGGACTGGAACGTGCTGCGCCCGGCGGACGAGGCGCGACGCACACGGACGCAGGCGCTGCTCGACACAGGCGAACTCAACAGCGCCGACGATTTCTACCACGCTGCCTTTGTTTTTCAGCACGGCGACGAAGCTGAAGACTGTCTGAAAGCGCATGCGCTTGCTGTGATCGCAGCGGCCCGAGGAGAAGCAAAAGCCGCTTGGATCGCTGCCGCAACTCTCGATCGCTACCTTCAGCGCATCGGGCAGCCTCAAATTTACGGCACGCAGTTTCTGCATGCGCCGGGTCAGAAATGGACGCAGGAACCGTACCGACGTGACCTGTTATCAGACGCGGTGCGGCGAGCATCTGGCGTTCCGCCGCTTGCCGCGCAGGACGATCAACGCAAGAATTGGGAGCGGCAGCTACCGTAAAACGAGGCGCGGCAACTCGAGGCAGACAGCTTCAAGCCGACAGCCTGGCGTGTGCGACTATGGATAGCTGACCGTCTTCGGCACCTCGGGGATGGGGATCCACTCGCTCTCGTCCCCCGGCACCACCGGGAACTCGCCCGCTTTCCAGGCGCGCTTGGCTTCCTCGATGCGGTCGCGGCGGGAGGAGACGAAGTTCCACCACACGTGGCGGGGCGTGCGGAAGGCGTCGCCGCCGCACAGCATCGCGCGGCCTCCTTCCGCCGAGCGCAAGGTGGCGGCGATGCCGGGCATCAGCACGTAGAGCACCATCGGCTGGAGCGGCATGCCTTCGAGCGTCGCTTCGCCTTCCGCGAGGTACACCGCGCGTTCCTCCGCCGCCGCGTCGATGGGCACGCTCGCGCCGGGGCGAAGTGCGACGTCGGCGTAGATGGTGCCGGCATAGGTGGTGGTGGGCGCCTTCTGCCCCCACAGTTCGCCCATGATGACGCGCGCGGTGGCGCCGCCCGAATCGATCTCGGGCAGGCGGTGCGCCTCGATATGTTCGAACGCGGGGTCGATCTCCTCGCGGTCGTCGGGGAGGGCGAGCCAAGTCTGGATGCCGTTGAGCGCCGGGCCTGCCACGCGCTCGTCGCCGGGGGAGCGCTCCGAATGGACGATGCCGTGCCCCGCCGTCATCAGGTTCACCGCCCCCGGCTCGATGCGCGCCAGCGTGCCGAGCGAATCGCGATGGTCGATTGCCCCGTCGAACAGATAGGTGACGGTGGACAGGTTGATGTGCGGGTGCGGGCGCACGTCGATGCCTTCGTGCGGCGGCAGGTGCGCCGGTCCCATCTGGTCGAAGAACAGGAACGGCCCCACCATCGTCCGATCCTTGTTGGGCAGCGTGCGGTGGACCTTGAAGCCGCCAAGGTCGTGGCTGACGGGCGTGATCGTCTGGAGGATGAACTCGTCAAGCACGGGCAGTCTCCGTCTGGTCGAGAATGGCGAGGAGGTCGGTCGGGAAATAGGGCTCATCATGCGCCGCGAGCTCGGTGCGGCTGAACCAGCGCCAGCCGCGCATCACCTGCTGTTCGAGCGGGGTGTGACCGGCCGTGGTGACGTCGTGCGAGTCCACGTCGACGCGGAAATAGCGTTCGTCCGCCGTGACCTCGACGCCCTCGATGGTGCGGAAGTCGACCACGCGGCGGGCGACCTCGGGGCCGCAATCGCGGTCGAGGCCGACCTCCTCAAGCAACTCGCGGCGGGCGGCCTGAGCGTAGCTTTCGCCGGGATCGACCGCGCCGCCCGGCGTGCACCAGAAGGGTGGCCAATCGGCGGGCGTGAAGCGGAACAGGAGCGCGCGGCCGGCGATGTCGACCAGCAGGATGCGCGATGCCGGCCGGGCTGCGCGGCCGCTCATGCGCCGTCGAGCTCGGGATAGTGGCGGAAGATGCCGTCGGTGTTGAACGGCAGCCGCCGGTTGCTGCGCAGATACGTGTGGATGCCCGGCAACTCGGCGACCAGATCGTGCACGCGCAGCAGGTTGGGATAATCCCGCTCCAGCGCCGCCATGCGTTCGGGGAACATGTAGCGCAGCCCCTCCACCAGCTGGAACAGCGAGCAGTCGGCATAGGTCCAGCGGCGGTCGATCACCCACTCGCCCGGATTGCACGCCGCGGCCGCGTCGAAATGGGCGAGGAACTTCGGCATGCGCTCGTCGCGGAACTGCGCCGCCGCCCGGAGCGCCTCCGGCTTCTGCTCCTCGTAATAGGCGGACGCGGCGACCGGATGGTGGACGTTGTGCACCTCCGCGACCATGTCGGCGATCGTCAGCTGGAGCTGGTGCAGCCAGTAACGGTCGGCGATTGCCGAGGGCGCAAGGTCGTGGCGTTCGCCGAGGAACAGCAGGATGTTTGCGACCTGCGTGATCGCGGTGCCGTCCGCCACCAGATAGGGCGGGGCGAAGGGCGCCCGGCCGTTGCGGCTTTGGAGGTCGGCGACCAGCGCGTCCGCACCCTGCTCGCGCGCGCAATCGACATAGTCGATGCCGGCCGCTTCCATCGCCAGCCGCACGAACTCGCCACGCCCCTGGATGCTCGGCCAGTACCACAGCTTGTAGGCCATCAGCGTTCCCCCGGCGCGCGGGCCCGGATCGCCAGCGCATGGATGCGTGTCGCCAGCAGGTCGGCCAGCGCCTGGTTGAGCAGCCGCTGCCGCGCGACGCGGGAGAGGCCATCGAAAGCCTTGCTCTCGACGTTCACGGTGAAGTGCGACTCGCCGCTGCCGTCATCGCCCAGGTGCCCGGCGTGCAGGTGGCTGTCGTTGCTCACCTCCAGCGCCGTGGGCGCGAGCGCGGCGGTCAGGCGGGCGGCGATGATTTCGGCCAATGGTTGAGGGGCGGGCGCGGTGGCAGCGTCGGTCATCGCGCTTATATACACGAATTGGCAGATTTGGAGTGGCCGCGCCGGGCATGAGCGACAGGAAGACAGAAGCAAAAACCGAGCGGCCGAGCCCCCGCTTCCACGGCCGTGTGGAGGCCAACGGCCGGGTCTGTGCGGAGGCGGGCTGCAACGAACCCGGCGAGTTCCGGGCGCCATTGGTGGAGGGCGCGGGCGAGGGCCGGGAAGGGCCGCCGCCGTTCCGCTGGCTGTGCCTGGACCACGTCCGTGCGTTCAACAGCCGCTACAACTTTTTCGCGGGCATGAGCCCTGACGAGATCCACCAGGCGCAGCGGCCTTTCGCCGGCTGGGAGCGGGAGACGCGGGCGTTCACCGGCGGCGGCGCCGACCGGCCGCCGCGCTGGTCCGACTTTGCCGATCCGCTGGATGCGATCCAGGCACGCTTCCGGCGCGAGCATGCGCCTGAACGGAGCGACGGCAAGCCGTTGTCGGGGCAGGATCGCGAGAGCCTCAAGGTGCTCGGCCTCGCCGCCGACGCCGATCGCGGTGCGCTGCGCAAGCGTTACTCCGAGCTGGTCCGCCGCTACCATCCCGACCGCAACGGTGGCGACCGCAGCCACGAAAGCGCGCTGCAGAAGGTGATCGCCGCCTATCAGCAGCTTCGTCAGGCGCCGGCCTTTGCCTGAAGGGCGGAAACACTGGGGCGTTGGCGGGTTCAAGCCCCTGACCTTCCTTGCCGAAAGACCAGCACCATGCCCGATCGCACCGCCACGCTTTACCGGATGATCCTGCCCGACCACACCTGCCCGTTCGGCGTGCGCGCCAAGCAGATGCTGGAGCAGGCGGGCTTTGAGGTCGACGATCGCATCCTGTCGTCGCGCGACGAGGTGGATGCATTCAAGGCGGAGCAGGGCGTCGCCGCCACGCCGCAGGTGTTCATCGGTGGCGAGCGGATCGGCGGCAGCGACGACCTGGAACGTTATCTCGCCGCCGCCTGAGCGGTGCCGCTCCGGATTGCCGGCCATGTCGCGGTTCCGTGCGGGGCCGCGGCGCATCGCCGTGCCGGTTGAAGCGGGACCCCGCTTGCCGTTAAGGCGTTGGCGCAGATGCGAGGCTCCATGAACGACATTTCCAATTCCCAGCCCGACAGCCGCGAGACCACGCTGCTGGACGCGCCGGACAAGATGATCAGCGTGCGCGACATGTTCGGGATCGACCTCGACATGGAGGTGCCCGCCTTCTCCGAAGCCGACGAGCGCGTGCCCGACCTCGATCCCGCATACGTGTTCGATCCCGACACGACGCTCGCTGTGCTGGCAGGGTTCGCGCACAACCGCCGCGTGATGGTGCAGGGCTATCACGGCACCGGCAAGTCGACGCACATCGAGCAGGTGGCGGCGCGGCTGAAATGGCCCTGCATCCGCATCAACCTCGACGCGCACATCAGCCGCATCGACCTGGTTGGTCGCGACGCCATCGTGCTGCGCGACGGCCAGCAGGTGACTGAGTTCCGCGAAGGCCTGCTCCCCTGGGCATTGCAGACGCCCACCGCGCTGGTGTTCGACGAATATGACGCCGGCCGCCCGGACGTGATGTTCGTGATCCAGCGCGTGCTGGAGACTGAGGGCAAGCTGACGCTGCTCGATCAGAACCGGGTGATCCGGCCGTCCCCGTGGTTCCGCCTGTTCGCCACCGCCAACACGGTGGGCCTCGGCGACACGTCCGGCCTCTACCACGGTACGCAGCAGATCAACCAGGGTCAGATGGACCGCTGGAACATCGTCGTCACGCTCAACTACCTGCCCGCCGCGACCGAAGCGCAGATCGTGCTCGCCAAGTCGGGCGAGTACGACAAGCCGGACGGCAAGAAAGTCGTCGAGCAGATGGTCCGCGTCGCCGACATGACGCGCAAGGGCTTCATCAACGGCGACATCTCGACGGTGATGAGCCCGCGCACGGTGATCACCTGGGCGCAGAACGCGCTGATCTTCGGCGACGTCGGCTTCGCATTCCGGCTGTCATTCCTCAACAAATGCGACGAGAACGAGCGGCCGCTGGTGGCGGAATACTACCAGCGCGTGTTCGGCAAGGACCTGCCGGAAAGCGTGGCGGCCAAGGCGTAAGTGGCGAACGAAACGCCCCTCGACCGGTTCAAGGCGGTTCTCGCCGGCACTGCGCGCGCGCTTGCCGACGAGCCGGAAGTTGAACTCGCCTTCACCGCCGACGCGCCGGCGCAGTCGGGCAAGCACCTCAAGGTACCGATGCCGGCACGCGCGCTGCCACCCGAACAGGTGGCCGAAGCGCGCGGGTTTGCCGACAGCTTCGCCTTGCGCCTGCGTCACCACGATGCCGGCCTGCACGGCCGCGGCGCGCCCGCTGAGCCGGTCGCGCGCGCGGTGTTCGACGCGGTGGAGACCGCGCGGGTGGAGGCGCTTGGCGCGCGCGGCTTTCAGGGGATCGCCGACAACCTCGCCACCGCGCTCGACATGCGGCTGCGCTCCGATCCGATCACGCGCGCGCGCACCCGCGACGAGGTGCCGCTGTCGACCGCGCTCGGCCTGCTGGTGCGCGAAAAGCTGACGGGCGTGCCGGCCCCGGCGATCACCGCGCCCGGCATGGCGCTGGTCCGCGAATGGATCGAGGGGCGCACCGACCTGTCGGCTCTGTCGCTCGCGCTCGACGACCAGCGCGCGTTCCAGAGCCTCGCGATGAAGATGCTCGAGGAGCTGGAACTCGTCGAAGGCGAGCAGAAGCCCGAGGAAAGCGACGAGGGCGGCAGCGAGGACGAGGGCACCGACGAGCAGCAACAGGACGAAAGCGAGGAAGGCGAGGACGAAGGCGGCCAGGGCGAGGGCCAGGTCGAAGCGCGCGGCGAGCAGAGCGAGGCCGAGCAGGACGACGGCGAAGGCGAACAGCGCAGCGACGAGTCGCTCGATGACGCGGATGGCGAGCCCGGCGACGACGGCGAGGAGGGGATGCAGCCCACCCGGCCCAATCGCCCGTTCACCGACCCGTCGCCGCAATTCGACTACAAGCCCTGGACCACGCAGTTCGACGAGGTGGTCGCCGCCACCGACCTGTGCGACGCCGACGAACTCATGCGGCTGCGCGGCCACCTCGACCAGCAACTGGTGCACCTGCAGTCGGCGGTATCGAAGCTCGCCAACCGCCTGCAGCGCCGGCTGATGGCGCAGCAGAACCGGTCGTGGGACTTCGACCAGGAGGAAGGGCTGCTCGACGCCGCGCGGCTGGCGCGGGTGATCGTCTCGCCCGGCAGCTCGCTGAGCTACAAGGTCGAGCGCGAGACCGACTTCCGCGACACGGTGGTGACGCTGTTGATCGACAATTCGGGCTCCATGCGCGGGCGGCCGATCTCGATCGCGGCGATCTCCGCCGACATCCTCGCGCGCACGCTGGAGCGCTGCGGGGTGAAGACGGAGATCCTGGGCTTTACCACCCGCGCGTGGAAAGGCGGGCAGGCCAGAGAGACGTGGCTGGCCGCCGGCCGCCCGCCGCATCCCGGGCGGCTCAACGACCTGCGCCACATCGTCTACAAGAAGGCGGACGAGCCGTGGCGGCGCGCGCGCACATCGCTGGGCCTGATGATGCGCGAAGGGCTGCTCAAGGAGAATATCGATGGCGAGGCGCTGCTCTGGGCCCACGCCCGGCTGCTCGCGCGGCCGGAGGAGCGGCGCATCCTGATGGTGATCTCCGATGGCGCGCCGGTGGACGATTCGACGCTCAGCGTGAACTCGGGGAGCTACCTCGAACGCCATCTGCGCCAGGTGATCGGCTGGATCGAGGCGCGCTCGCCGGTGGAGCTGGCGGCGATCGGCATCGGCCACGACGTGACCCGCTATTATTCCCGCGCAGTGACGATCATGGATGCCGACCAGCTCGGCGGCACGATCATCGAGCAGCTTGCCGCATTGTTCGACACCGATTGAGAACGGCCCTTCCCCGCTGGGAGGGATGCCGGGCGCGATAGCAAATCGATCCGGTTGTCGTTGCGAGCGCAGCAAAGCAACCCAGCGTATCGAGCGCCACCTGGATTGCCGCGCAGCTTCGCTCCTCGCAGTGACGAGACCCATTCACCCCCGCCGAGGTTGAAATGCGATGCCCATCATTCCTCCTCGCGGCGGCTTTCACGGGCCGGTAAAACGCTCGGTCACCATTGCAGGGCACGAGACGTCGATCAGCCTCGAGCCGCTGTTCTGGGCGGCGCTTGAGCAGGCGGCGCGGGCACGCGCGCTGCCGCTCAGCGCGCTGGTGGCCGAGGTTGACGCGCTGCGGATCACTGCCGCCGACCCGCCTAACCTTGCCTCCGCCCTTCGCACCTGGCTGATGGGTGAGAATTATTCTCAATAGCGTTGACAGTGCGAACGCTTCGCAATAGCGCTCCTCCTCGAAGAGGGGAACCGTTCTGTCCACATCCACCGTCCCGTTCCTGGCGCTGTCGTGCGTAGGCGCCTTCGCCACCGCGCCGGCGCTTGCTGCCGAGCGTCCCGGCGCAGACCTGCCAGCCGCTGACCTGTCCGCCCCTGCCGACGACCAAAGCCACGACGTGCTGGTGCGCGGCCAGCGGTATAAGCGCAGCGACGATCCCAAGCAGGTCGCGCCGCTCCTCGACACGCCCCGTTCGGTCGTGGTGCTGCCGGCCGAGGTGATCGAGCAGACCGGCTCCACCAGCCTGCAGGACGCCTTGCGGACGGTGCCGGGGATCACCTTCGGCGCGGCGGAGGGCGGCAATCCGATCGGCGACCGCCCCTTCATCCGCGGCTTCGACAGCCAGGGCTCGATTTATGTCGACGGCGTGCGCGACCTCGCCGCGCAGACGCGCGAGGTATTTGCTACCGACTCGGTGCAGATCGTGCGCGGGTCGGATTCGGCGCTGGGCGGGCGCGGCGCGGCAGGCGGCACGATCAACATCCTGTCCAAACTGCCGCAGCTGGAGGACTTCGCGTCGGCGAGCGCCAGCTACGGCAATGCCGATTTCAAGCGGGTCACCGCCGACGTGAACCTTGCGCTGAGCGACATTGCCGCATTTCGCATCGAAGGGCTGTGGCACGATCAGGACGTCGCCGGCCGGGATGCCGTCTATCAGCGCCGCTGGGGCTTTGCGCCATCGTTCACGATCGGGCTGGGCACGCCCACCCGGCTGACCGCCAGCTATTACTATCTCGAAAGCCACGAGCTGCCCGACAGCGGCATTCCCTATCTCTATACGATCGGCAACGCGCCGGGGACGGGCACCATTGTCAGCCGGCCGGCGATCGGCACCGTTTCCACCGCGGGCGGGCAGACGGGATATGTCGACCGGGATACCTTCTACGGCCTGCGCAACCGCGACTTTCGCGAGGCGGCCACCAACCAGGCGACGGTCCGCGTGGAGCACGACTTCGGCGGCGTGACGCTGCGCAACACCGCGCGCTACACGCACGGCGATCAGGCGTACATCTACACGCAGCCCGACGACAGCCAGGGCAACGTCTATGGATCGGGCCAGGTCTGGCGCCGCGCCAACACGCGCTACGGCTATGCCGAAAGCATCGTCGACCAGTTGGACCTGTTCGGCACCTTCCGCACCGGCGCGATCAAGCACAGCTTCTCGGCCGGCGCGGAAGTTTCGTGGGAAAAGGCACTTCGCGGTACGTACGTGCTCGCAACCGGCGCGAGCGTCAGCCCGCGGTGCACCGCGGCAATGGTTGCGCGGTTCAATTGCACCAGCCTGTTCACGCCCAATCCGTCCAATCCCTGGGTGAACTACACCAGTGACACCGCCGCCACCCCGGCCGCGATCATCAGAGGGGGCGCGGCGACCGAAACGCAGAACGATGCCAGCACGCAGGCCGTCTACGGGTTCGATTCGATCACCCTGACGCCGCGGCTGATCCTCAATCTCGGCGCGCGCTATGACCGTTTCAAGTCGACGCTGACGCCTCCAGGCCCGGCCGGAACGCGGTTGTCGCGCACCGACGGCCTGTTCAACTGGCAGGCAGGACTGGTGTTCAAGCCGACCGCCAGCACCAGCGTTTATGCCAGCTATGCGACCTCGGCGACGCCGCCCAACAGTCTGCTCGGCGAAGGGTCCGAAGGCAACAGCCTCACGGCCGGCCGCGGTGAAGGCACCGTCAGCCCCGACGATCTGAAGCCCACCAAGACCAAGAGTTATGAAGTCGGCGCCAAGGCGGACCTGTTCCACGACCGGCTGGCGCTCACCGCCGCGCTGTTCCAGACCGACATCGATAACGCTCGCGTGATCGGCGAGAACAGCACGGTCGCCTTTGTCGGCCGGTCGCGGATCCGGGGGCTGGAGCTGTCGGCGAGCGGCACAATCCTGCCCGGCTGGACCGTGTTCGGCGGCTATACCCATCTCGATCCGGTGATCGTCGATGGCGGCTACAGCTCGCTTGCGGTGGCCGCGAATGGCGCCGCAAGGGCGACAACCGTGCTGGTCCCTTCCGTCAACACCGGCCGGCAGATGCCGCAGACGATGCGCAACAGCTTCACCGCGACGACGAACCTGACGCTCGCCAAACGCTTTCAGATCGGCGGCAGCGCGATCTACGCCGACCGGCAGATCGGCGGCTATGCCGACAACCGCACCGCCACCCAGACGACCGCCGGTGTGGTGACGGTGAATCCGGCGACCCGGGCGCTGATCCGCGAGGTTCCGGGCTACTGGCGCTTCGATGCGCGGGCGAGCTTCGATGTGTCGCCGCGCCTGACGCTGAGCGTCAATGCGCAGAACCTGACCGACGAGGTTTATTTCACCCAGGCGTATGCGTCGCATTACGCATCGATTGCCGCCGGCCGGACCGTGTTCGGCACGGTCAACGTCAAGTTCTGAAAAAGGCCATGACCGCGCTCGCCGCCCTGTCATCCGACGAGATCGCCGCCCGGCTCCGCGGCTTGCCGGAGGAGCGTGCAGCGCTGGTGCGCGAGGCGGCGGCAGCGGGGATGGCGGACGCGCAGGCGGCGCTCGGCCAGATGCTGCTGGACGGCAATGGTGTCGCGCGGGACGAACGCGCCGCGCTCGGCTGGTTCACGCGCGCGGCGGCGCAGCATCACCTGATGGCGCTCAACATGGTCGGCCGCTGCTATGACCTCGGCTGGGGCACGGCGATGAACAAGGTGAGGGCGGCCGAATGCTACCGGATCGCGGCGGAACGGAGAATGGGGGAGGCCATGTACAATTATGCGACGCTGTTGGCGCTCGGCGATGGCGTGGCGGAGGACAAGGCGGCGGCGCTTTGCTGGCTCGAACGGGCCGAAGCGCTGGGCTTTGCCAAGGCGGCGAACTTCGTCGGCAGCTTCGCGGAAGATGGCTGGGCGGGGCCGCGCGACATGCAAAAGGCCGCTGACCGCTACGCGCGGGCGGCGGCAGGCGGCGACTTTCGCGGCTGCTTCAACCATGCGCGGATGCTTGCCGACGCTGGCGACGTGGAGGGTGCGGTGCATTGGATCGGCGAGGCCGCGCGGCTCGGCCACGATCGCTTCCGGGGGCAGGTGCGCGACTGGCTCGCCCGCGCGCCCGAACCGCTAAGGTCGCGGGGGCTGGCGGTATGTTGATCACGATTCCCGATCTTCTCGATGCGGCTGGCGTGGTGCGGGTGCGGGGCATCATCGATGCGGCCGGGTGGATCGACGGCAACGCCACCTCTGGCGCGCAGTCGGCGCTTGCCAAGCGCAACGAGCAGCTGCCGGAGGACTCGGCCGCCGCGCGCGAGGCAGGGGCGCTGGTACTCGACGCGCTCGCCGCCTCGCCGCTGTTCGTCGCCGCCGCGCTGCCGCTCAAGGTGTTTCCGCCGCTGTTCAACCGCTACACGGGCGGGGAGGCGTTCGGGATGCACGTCGACAACGCCGTTCGCATCCGCCGCGGCAGCGACTTCCGGATCAGGAGCGACCTGTCCGCGACACTGTTCCTGGAGGACCCCGCCGAATACAACGGAGGAGAGCTGGTGATTGACGACCAGTTCGGCGAACAACGCGTGAAGCTGCCGGCCGGGCACATGGTCCTGTATCCCGCCTCCAGTCTCCACCAGGTGACGCCGGTGACGCGCGGACGGCGCGTTGCCTCGTTCTTCTGGATACAGTCGATGGTGCGCGACGACGGCGCGCGGCGGCTGTTGTTCGAACTCGACCAGGCGGTGCAGTCGGTCGCCGGGCGGCAAGGTCAGGGCGACGCGGCGGTGGTGCAGCTGACCGGCGTGTACCACAACCTGCTGCGGCGCTGGGCGGACACATGAAGCGATGGAGCGCCTCCCTGCTGTTGCTGGCCTCGCCCGCAACGGCGCAGACCACCGACGCGTTTGCCGGCGTGCCGGGCGTCACCTTCCGCCCCTATGCCGTGACGGGCAGTGATGCCGCGGCGCTGCGTCGGTCGATGGATGCCGCCCGGCCCGTCGACCCGCATGGCGACGAGCGGGTGGATGCGCTGACCCACTGGACCATGGCGTGGCAATGGCCCGGCCGGCGGCACGGCGGCTGCACCCTCTCGCGCGCGACGCTGAGCTTCAGCGCGACGGTGATCCTGCCGCGACTGGCCGACCCCGCCGCACTGCCGCCGGTCGTGTTGGAGGAGTGGGCGCGCTACATCGCCGCGCTGGAGCGGCATGAGGCGAACCATGTGCGCCATGCCTTTCAGCAGCGTTCGACGGTGCTGGCGGCGATCCGGGGTGCCACCTGCGCCACCGCCGACCGCGCAGGCCGCAAAGCGCTGGCCGCCATCGTCGCGCACGACCTCGCGTATGACCGCGACACACATCACGGCGCCAGCGAGGGAGCGAGCTTTCCCCTTTGGTGCAACTCAACTGCCATCGGTAGCCGACAATCCAGCTGCACGACGGCGCCAGATCCGACCCTCGATCCGACCAACCAACCAGGATGAATGACCCGGCATGAGCAAGATGGCGATGCGACGCGCGTGGTTTCAGGTCCACAAGTGGATCGGGCTGATCCTCGCGATCCTGATCATTCCCCTGTCGCTGTCGGGCGCGGCGCTGGTGTGGCACGACGCGCTCGACCGCGCGGTCAACCCGCAGCGGTTTGCCGTGTCGGGCGACGCCTTGCTCGATCCCGTCGCCTATGTTGCGGCGGCGACGCGCGTGCTGAAGCCCGGCGAGCGGATCGCGCAGGTGACCATGCCGACGGACCATGGTGGCCCGGTGATCGTCGCCGCGACCCCGCCCGGCTTGGTCCGTGATCTATCTCGACCCGCCGACCGCGCGGGTACTCGATCGCGCATCCAGCAGTGCGGGGCTGGTCCGCTTTCTTCACATTCTCCACGGCAGCCTGCAGCTGCCCGGCGTCGGCCGCACGATCGTCGGGTGGATCGGCGTTGCGATGATGGTGTCGTGCCTGTCGGGCCTGTGGCTGTGGTGGCCGACGGTGGGGAAATGGGTGAGGGGATTGCGCTGGCGGCGCCATCGTAACACCGACAGCAACCTGCACCATCTGCTCGGTTTCTGGATCGCGCTACCCTTGTTCGTGCTGTCCCTGACGGGCGCGTGGATCAGCTTTCCCGCCTTTTTCGGCAGCCTGGTGGGGCAAGCGCCCGCGCGCGGCGGCGTGACGGGTGGCGCGATAGGTGGCGGGGGCCGGCCGCTGCCGGCACGCCCGCTTGCCAAGCTCCGCCTGCCGGTCGGCACGGTGATTGAGCTCGCGTCGGGGATGACGGCGGGTGACCTGCGTTCGGTCGCATGGCCCACAGACAGGAGCCCCGCCTGGACCGTGACCTTTGCCAATGGCGAGGGGCGGCCGGTCGCGGTGGCGGTGGCCGACGCGACCGGCGCGACATCACCGGCAGCCGCTCAGGCGCGCCCGGGCCAGGGCGGCGTTGCGCGGCTGATGCGGCGCATCCATGACGGCGACGACATGGGCGCGGTGTGGCAGGTGATCATCTTCCTGGGCGGCATCCTGCCGGCGGTGCTGGCGGTGACCGGGATCATCATGTGGTGGCGCGCGCGCGGCTGGAAGGCCGAGCTGGCGCGCAAGCAACGCGAGCGGCGCGGGGTGGCGGCAGAGTAGGGGGCGCCGCCGCCGAGGCCCCCTGCATCACTGCCGTTCGGAACGGGCGCGCTACCGCCCGAGCAGCACCCGTGCCTGCCCCGCGATCTGCGCCAGCATCGCCGCGCCGGGTTGCGCAGCGCCGCGGGCGCGGTCCACCAGCGCCTTGAACTGCGCCACGCGCGCGCCGTTCTCGACGAGCCACGCATCCACCGCCGCGCCCGGTTCGCCCGCGCTGCGCCGGCCCAGGAAGTCGAAGCGCAACTGCTGGAAATCGCGCGCGAGGCCGGCGATCAGCAGCCGCTCCCACGGATCGCTGGACACGATCCGCGCCGCGGTCGCCTGCGCCCAGTCGAGGCCCAGCGCTTCGCCGAGATGCGTGAACGCGCCCGCCAGCACCGCTTCGGGAAGGCCGAGCCGCTGGCCGAGATCGGCAAGCCCGATCGCGCCGTCCATCTCGAACAGCCGCCGTACGCGGGTGGCAAGCTCGGCGGGGGCTCCGGCAGCCTCCAGCGCGGCGGAAATGCGCATGCCCTGCGCGCGCGCCTCGTCGAGCAGCAGTTCGTCCAGCCGGCCGCCGATCGTTCCGATGCCGGGCGACAGGCGGACGAGCACCTGGCCGGGCTCGGTGCCGTGCTTCGTCACCCGCAGCAGGTCGGCGATCTGCGAACGCGCGGCAAGTGCCACCTCGTCGAACAGGGCGATGCGGCCCACCTCGGGCATGGCAGTCGTCTCGATGTCGGTCCACAGCGCGTCGAGGTCGAACAAGCGCTCGGCGACGACGAACATCGCCGCGATGTCGCCCATCGACGCGCCTTCCTCCTCCGCAAGCTCGAAGGGGTGGAGCATGCCCAGCCGATTGACGATGCGGTTGGCGAGCTTGGTGGCGACGATCTGCCCGCGCAGCCGGTGATGCTCGATCGCTTGCGCGTGATCGGCACGCATGGCGGCGGGGAAGGCGGCAAGGAGATCGGGCTTCAGCTCGGGTTCCAGGCCAAGGCCGCCATGCTCGATCGCGTCCTGCAAGGCGAGCTTGGCGGTGGCGAGCAGCACGGCGAGTTCGGGGCGGGTCAGGCCGTGGCCTTCCAGGCCGCGCCGCGCCAGCTCCTCGTTCGCCGCAAGGCCCTCCACCACCCGGTCGAGCCGGCCGGCGGTTTCGAACATCTCGATCAGGCGGACGTAGCTCGGCACCGCCGCGCCGCCGCCGGCTTCGGCGATCGACAGGGCAAGCGTCTGCAGCCGATTGTCCTCGAGCACCAGGTGCGCGACCTCATTGGTCATGCTGCTGAGCAGCGCGTTGCGGTTCTCGAACGACAGCTGCCCGTCGGCGATCTCGCCGTTGAGCGCGATCTTGATGTTGACCTCATTGTCCGAACAATCGACGCCGGCGGAATTGTCGATGAAGTCGGTGTTGATGCGCCCGCCGCGCGCGGCAAAGGCGATGCGCGCGGCTTGCGTGACGCCGAGGTTCGCGCCTTCGCCGATCACCGTGACGCGCAGCTCCTCGGCATTGACGCGCAAACGGTCGTTGGCGGGATCGCCGACCGCGACGTTGTTCTCCGCCGCCGCCTTCACATAGGTGCCGATGCCGCCGAACCAGAGCAGGTCGACGGGCGCCCTGAGGATGGCGGAGATCAGCGCGGTCGGGTCCATCTCGCCCGGCTGGATGCCGAGCGCGGCCGCCGCTTCCGGCGTGACCGCGATCGACTTGGCGGCACGGCTGTGGACGCCGCCGCCTGCCGACACGGGGCCGGCGTAATCGGCCCAGGACGAGCGCGGCAGCGCGAACAGCCGCGCGCGCTCTTCCCAGCTGGCCGCGGGATCGGGGTCGGGATCGAGGAAGATGTGGCGATGGTCGAACGCGGCCACCAGCTTCAGCGTCTTGGACAGCAGCATGCCATTGCCGAACACGTCGCCCGACATGTCACCGCAGCCGACCACCGTGATGCCTTGCGTCTGGACGTCGATGCCGCGCTCGGCGAAATGGCGCTGAACGCTGATCCATGCGCCCTTGGCGGTGATCCCCATCGCCTTGTGGTCATAGCCGTGGCTGCCGCCGCTCGCGAACGCGTCACCGAGCCAGAAGCCGTGATCGAGCGCGATCGCGTTGGCGATGTCGGAGAAGGTCGCGGTGCCTTTGTCGGCCGCGACCACGAAATACGGATCGTCACCGTCGAGCACGGCGACACCCTCCGGCCGCACCACCGCGCCGCCGACGATGTTGTCGGTGATCGACAGCAGCGCGCGGATGAACACCCGATAGCTTTCCGTGCCCTCGGCAAGCCACGCGTCTCGATTGGCCGGGGACGGCAACTGCTTGGGATAGAAGCCGCCCTTGGCGCCAGTCGGCACGATCACCGCGTTCTTGACGCGCTGCGCCTTCATCAGGCCCAGGATTTCCGTGCGGAAGTCGTCGCGGCGGTCAGACCAGCGCAGGCCGCCGCGCGCCACGGGCCCGGCGCGCAGGTGGATGCCCTCGACTCGCGGAGAATAGACCCAGATCTCGCGCCACGGCACCGGGGCGGGCAGGCCGGGGATGAGGTGGCTGTCGAGCTTGAACGCCAGCGCCTCATCAGCGGCGGGGGTGTAGGCGTTGGTGCGCAGCGTCGCCATGACCAGCGCCCGGTAGGCGCGCAGGATGCGGTCGTCGTCAATAGCGGACACCGCCTCCAGTTCGCGCTCGATCGCCGCGTCAGCCGCGGCGATGTCGATGCCGCCCGCCGGATCGTGCGCCGCCGCGAAGCGGGCCACCAGCCCCGCCGCGACCTTGGGGCTACGCCGCAGCGCGTCCACCACCGTGCCGAGGCCATAGGGCAGCGCTGCCTGGCGCAGGTAGCGGAACCAGGCGCGGAACAGCACCACCGCTGCCGGCATCATCGCGGCATCGACGATCAGCCGGTTGAACGCGTCGTTTTCGGCCCGGCCCTCGAGTACCGCCGCGATCGCCCCTTCGAGCAGCGAAGGGTCGGCAGGCAACGCGCCGCCCGTTTCTACCCAGAACGCGTGGATCGAGGAGCGGGCATCGTCCGAAAGCTGCGTTGCAACCTCCTCGATCACCCGGAAGCCGAAATTCTCCAGCACCGGCACCGCGTCCGACAGCGCCAGCGCGCCGCCCTGACGATAGATCTTGAGCGTCGTGCGGCCGTCCGCCGACTGGATCCGCACCTGCCGATCATCGGCCGAGTCGAGCATCGCCAGCCGCTCCGTATCGGCGGCGGCTTCCTCCGCCGGATTGGCGTTGCGGAAGGCGGCCGGGAACGAGCCGGCGAAGCGCAGGGCAAGGCGGGCGGCACGCTGGCCGCCGACCTGCTCGACCAGCGCTGACTCAACCGCCGGCACCCAGCCGCGCACCATGCGGCCGATCCGCGCGTCGAGCGCGGCGACATCGGGCATCCGCCCTTCGCCGCGCACATCCACCGTGTAGCGCAGCAGCGCCACGCGCCCGTCCTCCAGCGCCACCGACCAGTTCAGCACGGTGCCATTCGCGGCCTGCGCGATCATCTCGCCGATGCTCAGGCGGCGGGCGGTGGTGACGTCGTCGCGCGGCAACCACACAAAGGCGAACAGGTGGCGTTTCAGCGGCGAGCGAACCAGCACCAGCGCCGGGCGCGGCCGATCCGCCAGCGACATGGCCGTGAGCGCCAGCTCCTCCAGCTCATCGCCTTCGAAGGCGACCGCCAGATCGTGCGGCAGCGCGCCCAGCGCGTGGGTCAGTGCCTTGCCGGCATGGCCCTTGGGATCGAAGCCGAACTTCTCCTGCAACGCGGCAAGCCGGGCGCGCAGCACCGGCACCTCACGCGCGGAGGCCGCCAGCGCGCCGCTGGTCCACAGGCCGACATGGATCGACAGGCCCACCACCTCGCCAGCGATAGCAATCGGCACCACCACCAGGTCGAGCGGCACCGCCCGATGCACGGTGGAGATTAGGTTGGACTTGAGCAGCAACGGCGTCTCGCCGCCGGCGGTGAACCAGTCGATCGCGAGCAGCCGCGATGCGTCGGCGAGGATCGGCACGCGATGCGCCTGGCGCGACAAGCCCAGCGCGTCCTGGCGACCGCCGTCGCGCAGCCAGCGTTCGTGGCCCAGCAAAGTCAGGTTGCCGTCGAGGAACCAGTGCAGCAGCGCCTGTCCCTCGCCGGCCGGCATGTCCGCCGCATCGGCCGCCATGGCGTTCTGCAGCGCCGCCCAGTCGGTCACCGCGGCGCGCACGTCGCCCAGCACCGCCGAAAGGTCTGCGACCAGGTCACGCCGGTCGCGGGCATCGGTGCGGTCCATCTCGATGTAGATCATCGATTCAGGCGTGTCGCCGTCGCCGATGGCCTGGAGTGCCCCATCGGCGCCCCGCCTGACCGGCAGCACCGGGTGGATGATCCGCTCAATGGCGATGTCCTCGGCACCGATGGCGGCGGCGACCGAGTCGACCAGAAACGGCATGTCGTCATTGACGATGCCAAGCCGCATGCGGCGGTGAACGTCGTCGGAGGCGATCGGCTCGATCTGGATCGCCGGGCCCTCGCCCGTCCGTGCCGCGGCGACACCGGCCACGAAGCGGGCGGCGGCCTGAATCTCGTCCGGTCCAAGCCCCTTGAGCTCGCCGGGCAAGGCGCCCTGCGTCAGGCGGGTGGCGAGCACGTCCAGCGCGATCGGCTGGGTTTGAAGGGGATCAGCGGTCATGCGCCGCTCTATGCGCTTAGCGGTTGGCGCGCTCAACCCACCGGCTGCGACATCTCGGCTGCCGCCCCGTCAGGCGGCGGCGCGGATCACGGCATCGACCGTGTCCGCCGCATCGACGCGGGCCACCACGTCCAGCGTGCCTTGGCCATTGGCGCGGGCGAGCAGCACCACGAACTCCGCTTGGTCAGCACCGATCGGCACCGCCCCCAGCGACGGGCGATGGCGCAGTTCGTCCCGCACGCGCGTGAAGAGATCGGCCTTGGCTTGCGTGGTGGCGCGTGGGGTGGCCGGGCGCCGGGCGGCGCGTTCGGCCGTGACGATGGCCTTGATCCCGCCTTGCGCCCCTTCGAGGAACGCGCCCAGCGCGCCCGCGCCGAGCTCCAGCCGGCGAGCGTGGTGCAGCACCGCCGCATACTCCGCCAGACGCGTCTTGTCGTAATCGCCACCGAACACCAGCTTGACCACCGGCGTCATCGGCGCACGCGCCTGCGCGGTCAGCCCGGCATCTTCCAGCAACTCTTGGTAAGCTTCACCATCGCCGTCGGCGGCAAGCGCGAAATCGTGCGCGCGCGCCAGGGTGCGATACAGCGCGGCGCGGCTGCGTGTGTCGGCGGCACGGACCTGCGCAGCGCTTTCGCGTGCCAGGCCCAGCCGGTCGGCGAGCGTGCCAAGCAGCAGCTCGCCCGCGTCGCCGAGCAGGTCGACGTCGTCTTCGTCTTCGTCCTCGTCGGCCTCGCCATCATCACCGCCGTCGCCAAGCGCGCTCGGCCCGTCGGCCCAGATCGGCGCATCGCTGCAAGCGCCCTTGGGCCCCGCGCGGACGGCGGCGTCGAGTTCGGCATCGAGCGTCGCCTGCGTCGCGCAGTCGACCACTTCCTTCCAGTTGATCACGCCATAGATGAAATCGATCACCTCGCCGTTCGACGAAAACGGCATCAGGATGCCGCGGTACATGGTGATTCGCCCGCGGGTGCCCACGAATTCGGCCTCGAAACCGATCGGCGCGCGATTGGCGATGATCTGCAGATAATGATCGGTAAGACGCGACAGCAGCGAACGGCTGGGCACGTCGACGATGCGCTTGATCGCGTTGTCGAGCGCGCATTCCTCGCGCAGCTCGCGGCCGAGAAACGCGATCACCGGGTCCTCGATGCCGGCGGAAAAGTCGAGCAGCACGCTGTTGGCGCCGAAATCGGCGATGCTGGCCGGGTCGAGATCCTCGATCGACGGGTAGGGGCGCCCCTTCAGCAGCGACACCCAGTGATTGTAGGCGCGCACGTGCATGCGCCGCTCGTCACCACCGAGGTCGAACAGCTGGTCGTCCACGCCTGCATCGGCGGCATCGTCCTCGATCTCGATCCGGTCTTCATTGTCGAAACCGTGCGCGCTATCCATGGCAAACCAGATCCCCGTGCGACGGCGTTGCCCGTCCACCGGTGCCTATGCACGTTGCGTGGTTAACGCGGCGTAAAGCGGCGATCCGGATTGCGCCGGTCCGCACGCAGGGTCGCCCGGCGCTCGGTCGCGGGCAGAAGGCCCGAAGTCAGCGGTTGCCAGCGCACCCCCCGCCTGCTAAGCGCCGTCTCTCACGCCGGCCGAGCCGGCCGCGCCGCTTTAGCTCAGTTGGTAGAGCATCGCATTCGTAATGCGGGGGTCGCAGGTTCGAGTCCTGCAAGCGGCACCATCCTTCTTAAAGGCACTCCCATCAGGAAGCGGCGGCCGAGCCGAGCGGGCTTTGGCGACGGCGCGGCGCCTACGTGGGGCAGCTGCGGGTAGGAAGTGCCGCCGGTGGTCACGACGTGCGGCCCTCGCGCCGACGATGCGCGGACGCTCTCCGCCAACTTTCGCAGGGCCGCGGGCTTCGTCACCGACGTCATGACCGTCTGGAGCACGCGACGCGCCCTCGAGTTAGCGGCCTGTTTAGTTCCTGCCGGTCGCCGGGCGTGTCGGATCCCGGCACGACCCGATCGCGCGGTTACTCGCCTGCCTTCCTCGCCTCGGCAACTCGCTGTGGTGTGACGGTGGCCGTTTTGCCGCCGAAATGGCGAAGCACGTAGTTGGCGACTGCCGCCACCTCCCCATCGCTATAGGCGCGGCCGAACGACGGCATGGAGGCGTGGGCCTGAGGCGTGGTGATCGCCGATCCGCGCAGGATCACCTGGACGAGGTTGGTTGCCGCCGGGTCGTTCACCGTCTGGGCGCCGCGTAATGCGCCATAAGGCGTCTGCAGGCCTTCGCCGTTCCAACCGTGGCAACTCGCGCAGGCGCCCTCGAAAATCCGCAGCCCCGTTGTGTTGGCCTCGCGCTCGTTCGGCGCGGGCGCGTACAGGCTGGAGACGGCCAGCGCGGGTGGGCGGGGGTTCACCGCCGCTTCGCGCGGCCCCGGCTTAGGCGGCAGCGCCTTCAGGTACACGGCCATGGCATTGAGGTCCGCGGGCGTCAGGTGGCTGAGGCTGAGGCTGACCGCTTCCGCCATGGAGCCTGCCGCCGCACCGCGCCCGGGCACGTGTCCGGTGCCGAGATATTGCGCGATCTCATCGACCGACCAGTTGCCCATGCCGGCTACGGGATCCGAGGTGAGATTGTACGCTTTCCACCCTTGCGTCGTCGCGCCGGCGAACTTCTGTCCGCTTTTCAGGCCGAACATGAAGTTGCGTGGCGTGTGGCACTCGGCACAATGGCCGGGGCCTTCGACAAGATAGGCGCCCCGGTTCCACTCCGCCGATCGCTGCGGATCGGGTTTGAATGGGCCCGACGGCATGAACAGCACCTTCCACGCGCGCATCAGGTAGCGCTGATTGAAGGGAAACGAGAGCTGGTTGACCGCAACCGCCTGGTTCACCGGCCGGAGCGTCCGCAGATAGGCGCGGATCGCGAGCACATCGTCGGTGCTCATCCTGGTGTAGGCGGTGTAGGGAAAGGCGGGATAAAGCTGTTGCCCGTCCGCCCGCACCCCGTGGCGCATGGCGCGCACGAACTGCGCATCGTTCCACGCACCGATGCCATTGGTCGGGTCGGGCGTGATGTTGGACGAGTAGATGGTTCCGAACGGCAGCTTGAAGGCGAGGCCACCGGCATAGGGCTCGCCCCCTGCTACCGAATGGCACGCCACGCAATCGGCCGCGGTGGCGAGATACCGGCCCCTCTCGACCAGCGCCTGGCCAGTCGGCTGGTTGGCGGTTGGTGATACGGCTTCCAGCCGTTCGGGCCAGGCGAAGAAGGCGACCGCACCGACGAACAACAGCGCCGCGACGGCGAGCGCGATGAGTCCCGCACGCTTCATGCCGATGTCTCCGTCTCGGTATCGCCGGTCCGAATCGCAAGCGCCGCCGCCACCGCGGTCAGGCCGATGCCAACCGGCATCGTGGCCGCATACACCGTCTTGTCGGCGTCCTTTTCCGCCAGCGCCGCGCGATCGATCGGCAGCCGGCGCAGGCGAACCCCTGTCGCGGCGAAGATCGCATTGCCGAGCGCCGGTGCGGCGGAGACGGTTCCGGTTTCGCCCATGCCGCCCGGGTCCTCGACGCTGCGCACCACATGCACCTCGAAAGGCGGCGTTTCGTTGATGCGCAGCTGCCGATAGTCGTTGAAGTTGCCTTGCTCGACGCGGCCCTTCGACAGCGTTATGCCGTTGAACAGCGCCGCCGACATGCCGAACAGCACGCCCCCCTCGACCTGCGCCACGACGCTGTTGGGGTTGACCGTCTGCCCGCAATCCACCGCGCTGGTCAGTCGGCGCAGCAGCACCTCGCCCGCTGGCGTCACCTCCACCTCGCAGACCAGGGCGATGTGGCTGCCGAAGCTGTCGTGGAGCGACACGCCGCGCCCGTGCCGCGGTGGCAGCGGCTTGCCCCAGCCAGCCTTGTCGGCGGCGATGTTGAGGACGTTGCGCGAGCGCGGGTTCTCCTTCAGCATCGCGCGTCGATAGTCGACAGGGTCGCGCCCCGCCTGGTGCGCGCATTCGTCGATAAAGCTTTCCACCACGAACACGTTGTGCGTGGGGCCCACGCCGCGCCACCAGTTCACCTTGACCGGCGGGTTGTGGCGCACCCAGTCGACCCGCACGTTGGGAATCGCATAGGGCGTCTGGTCAGCTCCCTCGATCGCGTCGGAATCAAGCTGCCCGGCGGCGAGGCCGGTCGGCAGATAGTCCTTGAGCACCGACCCGCCGGCGATCCGGTCGGTCAGTACCGCGATCGTCCCGTCGGCATTGAGGCCGGCGGCGATCTGGTCGTGGTATGCCGGGCGGAACAGGTCGTGCCGGATATCCTGCTCGCGTGTCTGGATGACCTTGAGCGGATAGGGCACCTGGCGGGCGAACTGCACCGCCTGCGTGATGCTCTGCGGGGTCAGCCGCCGGCCGAAGCCGCCGCCGATCACGTGATTGTGGAGGATCACCTTGTTGAGGGGCACGCCCAGCGTCTTGGCGACCGCCTGCTGCGCCGCGCCGGGTGCCTGCGTTCCCACCCACACTTCGCACGCATCGGGACGGACGTGGACGGTGGTGTTCATCGGCTCCATGGTCGCATGGGCGAGGAAGGGAAGTTCGTACACTGCCTTCAGGGTGGTGTGGGCGCCGTCCATCGCCTTGTCGGCGTCGCCGGCCTGCCGCCCCATGATGGGCTTGTTGTTCTCCGCCGCGTGTTTGAGCGAGGACAGGATGCTCTCGGTCGACACGCCGTCGCGGCCGCCGAAGTCCCAGCGGCAGTCGAGCATCTCCAGCCCCTTTTTGGCCGCCCAGAAATGTTCGCCGACCACCGCCACCGCATTGTCGATGCGCAGCACGTCGACCACGCCCGGCACCGATCGCGCGCCGCGGTCGGTGAATCCGGCAAGACGGCCACCCGGCACCGGGCAGATCTCCAGCGCCGCGATCTTCATGTCCGGCACCCGCACGTCGATGCCGAACTGCGCGCTGCCGTTGACCTTGGCTGGCGTGTCGACGCGCGGCAGCGAGCGGCCGATCAGCTTGAAGTGGCCGGGCTGCTTGAGCGGCACGTTCTGGGGCACCGGCATGTCGCGGACCGTGTCGATCAGCGCGCCATAGGGAAGCGATTGGCCGTTGGTGCGGCTATACACCCGCCCGCCCTCGGCAAAGCAGGTGTCGGGCGCGACGCCCCAGCGCGCGGCCGCCGCGGCAATCAGCATGGTGCGCGCGGCGGCGCCCGCCTGACGCAGCGGGCCCCAGGCACCGCGCGTCGACGTCGAGCCGCCGGTCGCTTGGCTCTTCAGGATCGGCTGGGTGTAGAGTTGCTCGTCGGGCGGTGCGGCCTCTACCTCGATCTGGTCGAGCGTGACTTCCAATTCCTCGGCGAGCATCATCGCCTCGCCGGTGTAGATGCCCTGGCCCATTTCGGTGGACGGGATGATGAAGGTGATCTTGCCTTCGTGCGGAATGCGGATGAAGCCGCCGGGGGCGAAGCCGTTGAACGCCGCGCCACTTGTCGGACCGCCTGGAGTAAGCGCACGGAGCGAGGGCTCCTCGCCCTGGCTCTGCTGGCCGTTCGGCTGCGCCCAAGCCTTGGTGGTCTGCCCGAGCGCGGCGAAGCCGAACATGAAGGCACCGGCTTGCAGGAAACGCCGACGGGATGCGGTGCTGAGGTCGTCGGCTTCGATCACGCCATAAGCGGGGCGGGCGATGGGCCCGTGGGCGCGGGTGGGCATCAGACGTGCTCCACCGGCAGGCCTGCCGCACGCTTGATCGCGGCGCGGATCCGCACATAGGTCGCGCAGCGGCAGATGTTGCCCGACATGGCAGCGTCGATCGCGGCGTCGTCCGGCGCCGGGTTGCGCGCAAGCAGGGCGGCGGCCGACATCACCTGGCCCGACTGGCAATAGCCGCACTGGACCACTTCTTCGCCCAGCCACGCTTCCTGCACCTTGCGGCCGATCGGCGTTTCTCCCACCGCCTCCACCGTAGTCACGGCGCGGTTGCCGACCGCCGACACCGGCAGCACGCACGAACGCGCGGGCTTGCCGTCGAGATGCACCGTGCACGCCCCGCATTGCGCGATGCCGCACCCGAACTTCGTGCCGGTCAGGCCCACCACGTCACGCAAGGCCCATAGCAGAGGCATGTCCGGCGGGACATCCAGTTCCTGCGGCTTGCCGTTGATATTCAGTTTGATCACAACCGTTCCGCTTTCTGAGCTGATGCTAAGACCCCCCGTGCGGCCGCCGGTTCCAATTTAACGGCACGGGGTTTGCGCAGAAGGTCGAGCGCGCCCCGGCGGCCAACCGGAGGAGCTGGACGCCGCACGGGAAGGGCAGGTGGAACTTGCGCAGCGGATCGCGATCTCGGGAGTCACGATCAGCTAGTTGGTCGCTCGCAGCCTATGCTGGGCGGCTTCCTTCGACTGGTCCTTGTCGAACAGCGTCATGATCTTGCAAATTAGCCCGATCGCCGGCCGGTCGCTCCGATCAGCGCGCTAAGCGTATCGGGTGGGGCGCATCATTCATGGTCGCACCCCCTGGATTCGCCCGGTGCCGGAGCAGGTCGTTCCGCCAGACCCGGAATATTGGAACGCAGACGATCCTTCGAGCTGAGTGCTTGTCGGAATTCTGATCGTCACGGTTTCAGTCGTCCGGCCCGGATCGTCCTCATATGTACCGGTGATCGTGCCGGACAACCCTGCTGGGTCGTCAGCACTCCCCTGCGTCAGATTCAGTCTGCCGACCGGAAGATCCACATAGCAGGCGGTGTCGGAAGCCTTCACGACGTTCACCGAAAAGGTATAGGCTTCGACGGGGCAGAGTCCGGGCTGCGACTCGGAGATCGTGGTCGATCGCGTGCTCACCTGCCAAACACCTTCAAACCGACGGACGATATTGATCAGCACAGTCGCTGTGCGGGATACTCCATTGCTGTTGCGGGCTCGGTACGTGAAACGGTCCGTCCCAGCGTAAGTACCAAAGGGTGTGTATGTAAGCTCGCCGGTTGGGGAAAGAGTTGCCGCCCCGTGCGCTGGTTGCTCAACGATCTCCAGGGAGCTGGCGCCTCGCACTTGCAGTGTCGAACGAGCTGTTTGCCCCTGCGTGACCGTGAGCGCCGCGTCGTCGGCGCCTGGCAGGTCGAGCACGAGCTGCGCCAAGAACGTCACAGGGGCCTCGCCAGTACGATTGAGCGTCACATCGAAGTCGATGTTTTCGGTGATGCTGTCGGAGGCGTTGAAAGCAAGCATGAAGCTCGTCCCCGATCCGCCCTTGGTTCCTGTGACCTCCGCACGGGAGATGCCGCCAAGGCTGATTTCCGCCGCGGGCACGTCACGCGTTTCTGGCTGCTCGATCGTTGCGACGCTGTCAGAGAGCCCTGCGGATACAGAGGCCGGCAGCAAGCCCAGGCTCTGCAAGGCGAGATCCCGAAGCCGGGCGACCCGGCCGGCGACACTTGGATCAATGGCGCGGATCTGTCGCAGTACGAATGCGCGCGGTTCGATTTTGCGGAACCCGTATCGCTGGGCGACGGCCAGCGTCTTGGCGTCCGACGAACCGGGGCGGGTTGTGCCAGTCGAAAGCGACGCAAAGGCCGTTTCCGCCTCGCTGAGACAGTTTGTCCGGACGTCACTTACCGTGTCGCGGATCAAGCGCGGGCCCGCCGCGGTGAACTTCAGCAGGGCAGCCGCGGCAAGCACGCCAACTGCCGGTCCCAAGGGGCCGCCCAATCCCGATCCACCGATCGCTCCCGCCCCTATCACAAAGGCGATCAGGCCAAGCCGCCCCGTGCTGCGCGCCAGAGCGAAGCCGCAGTCAGCCGACACGAAAGCGCGCGTCATCGCATCGCCGCTCGTGAACGGCGCGTTGACCGTCACGATCATTGCCATGCGCCGCAAATCCGTTTCGCTGAAGCTGTCTATCCCAGCAATAGCTTCCCCGACGGCGTTGCGGGCCGCTGAAACAAGTGCTTCCTGCGTCGGGCTGAGGTCGCCAGCACCGGCCAGAGCCTCGCCCCGCGTCCGTGCATCGATCAGGGCCGCGAGCACGGCCGCACGGGGATCTGCTATTGCTGGAGCAGCTGCAACTTGGAACGGCAGATCGTAACGCCGATCGCCGATCACCGCAGTCAGGCGGTAATCACCAGGCGTGAGATCGTCAGGCGTCAGGAACGCCAGCGTTCCGCCCGTGGTGCGGACCAGAGTCACGTCGCGGCCACCGAATGTTCCCACGTACCGTGCCTTGGACAACGACAGGTCGGTCGCGCCGAGCACCGCCACCTCGCCCGGACGTACAGTCGACGTGCTCTCCGCGGCCAAGCTCGCGACAGTTGGCCTGACGGTAATCTGGATCGAGCCGCTGCCCTGGTTGCCTGCCGCGTCCACCGCTGTTGCGGTGCAGGTGATTGTCGCGTTGGAGGTCACCGGCCCCGTGATCAGCAGAGCACCGGCCAATGTCCCGCCTGAGCAGGTCAGGCTGGGCTGAAGCGAGGTGTCGACGTTATCGGCCGCGCTGACTGTGATGGCGACTGTCTCGCCACCTTCAACAGTGGTGCGGGGCGCCGTCAGGGACACCGTTGGTGCAGTGGTGTCGCGATTGTCCTGGTCATCTCCGCAGGCACTCGCAAGCGCCAGACACCCCAGCGCTGCTCCCCTTAACAGCGCTGAAGCCCGATTCGTACCCTGCTCAGCTTCCGCTTTCGACTTCTTCACGTTGAGTGTCCCCCGCTGGAGTTTTACCGCCTGCGCTCACATCGAGCCGCCGCATCTGCGACGTGCACGCCATCAGAAGGTGAAGCGGAGCCCCGCGGAGAAGGTGCTCGTCTGGATCTTGCCTACCCGCAGTGCGTATTCGGGGAACTCGCCGTCGGTAAAGGTCGTGCCGTTGGTGCTCCTGAAGCGGTAGTCGCCCGTCAGCGACACGCCTGGCGTAAGCTCAACAGCTACGCCTGCACCAACCTGCCAGGCGAACCGCGCTTTGCCTTCACCTTCGATCTCGAAACCGGCTATGCCCAGACCACCGCCCACATAGGGACTGACGATGCTGCCGGTGGGAATGTCGAACCAGACGTTCGCGAGAGCGCTGAGCTGGCGGACGTGCCCGCCGTCGAACTCGACCGTGTTGCCGGATCCCCTGCAGTTATCGACTTCGGCGTATTCGCAGAAATCCGCGATATCGGATGGTGTCAGCGAAACCGTCGTGCCGTTCAGGCCCTGGATATTCAGCGCCTTGATCTTGTTGCGCGCATAATCCAGCTCGATGTCGGTACGGACGCTGCCGAAATCGTAGCCGATTGCGCCGCCCAAATTCAAAGCGCTCTTTAGCTTTACGTCCGTTTCCAGTGTATCACGCGCCGTATTTCCTCCGAAAGTGCCGCCCTCATCGCTGTAGTCGAGGTCGGTATCGCTGACGATGCGACGCCGACGTCCAAAGCGATATAAGCGCCCCGCCGCGGCTCGGCCGCTTGTGCACTCGCGCTGCCGTGCGTCGTCAGCCCTGCAACCAGCGCGCCCGCCGTCACGATGAACTTGATCATACCCTCGCCCCTTTTTCGAACCTGATGAACACGATCCTCGGATCGCCATCGGTCACCGGTATCTTCGCTGAAGGCACGAAAGGGCATGTCGCAAATTGATGCGATTGGCGGAAAAGCGTGGTTCCGCTACGTTCTGCCCTCCTTTACCGATGTGGAGGAGAGCGACATCAGCAGCTGCTGGATCTCACGATCGCCTCGCCAGCGCTGGGCGATACGCCGCCGGACCGGAGCAGAATACCACCTTTCCCCCAGGTCAGATGCCTCGGTCATAAGCTGCACCAGGTCTTCGCGGTCTCCCATCGCTGACGCGTAGAAGGCCGGCGTTTCCCGGAGCTTGCGTGCGCCTGTAGCTATTTCCCTGCGGCTTTCGGTGATCAAGACGCGAACGGCGGTCTGCGGGTTGTGCTGAACCGCCGCGTTCAATGACGCCGACAAGCGAAGGAGTGCCGGTTCATTCCGGAGCTTCGCGCGGGTGGATAACGCCCGTGCGAAGCCGATGATGTCGCCGCGGGAAATATGGGCCCATGCCAAGCAATTGTGGATCGTGGCGTCATCCGGAGCGCGCCGTGCCAACGCGGTAAGCTCCTTCAGCGCCTGTTCGTCACGTCCGGCTTGCCAATGCGAGCAAGCTTGCTCCACCTCGATCGTCAGGTACCCCGGTAGCAGCAGCCGTGCTTTATCGTACTCGCGCTGTGCGGCCTCATCATCGCCCAGGTCGGCGAGCAGATTGGCATACCAGAAATGAGTCTGCCCATCGCGTTCGTCGAGGCTAAGCGCCTCTTGAAACCTCGCAAGCGCGCTTGGTGTGTTGCCGTTCCACCAATAATCGATGAAGCCGAGCGCGCGGTGGGCGCTGGGCAGGTTCGGGTCGAGACGGAGCGCGTCTTCTGCGTGCCGGCGTGCCTGCCGGTACGCCGTGGGTTCATCGACGTTGCCATATTCCCGAATGATCAGCCAAGCTTCCGTCAGGCCGGCATGCGCTGGCGCGAAGTTCGGCTCGCGCCGTATCACGCTTTCGAAGAGCTTGATCGCTTGCGCCAGGTCGCTTGGTTTGCGGCGTCCCCAATGGTCTCGGGCGGCGACGTACGCGCGGGCCACCGCTGGCTCGCCGGGCATCGCAAGCGGCGTCTGTCCGGCATGCGGCGGGCCAGTTTTGCTGGCTTCGTGCCAGCCCCAGGTGCCCGTTGCTACCAGACCAGCAGCAGCGAAACTGGGAAACAGCCAGCCGCGCCGGGATCGAGAAGGCGAGCGAGAAACACTGCCAGGCGCGGGCCCAGGGTCAACGGACTCTTGGTCACTCTGGGCGTCAGGCAGCGTCGGCTCGGCGGCCTGGAGATCGGCTTGGGAGAGCGCCCAAGTTGCCAGTTCATGCTCAAAGGCGAACACTGACCCTTGCTTGCCGCCCGGTATCCGCCGAACCGGAAGATTGCGTTCGCGGGCCCAGCGCATGACCGTGGTTCGATCGCGTCTGAAGTATCCGGCGATGGCCTTCCAGCCGTCCAGGCGCTTCTCTGAAGGCGGATCAGTGCGTGCCAACCAATCCCTCCACTCTGCCGCGGGTCAGATCGGAAGGAATCGCCAGGCGCGATGCGGCCGTCAAGATCAATAGCTGAGCGACAGGGCCAAGCTGATCGGCGGCATCAACCGCCAGCAGTACCGCTACCACCGACCGTGCCTTGCGTGGGATTGCAGAACCAAGCAGCCGCGGTGGGACTTGCCAAAGGATACCAACGGTTTCGCCGGTCGTCCCTCGATCGGCAGACAGCGGTCAGCGGGCGTTCAGTCCGGCGGCGCTACATGGCTTGCCATGACCAGATCATTCCAGACCCTGATGGCGGCGGCTGCGCTCGTCGCCACCCCCGCGCTTGCGAGCCATCGCGATAGCCCAGACGCCCAGCTGCAGAAGCTGCTCGTCGGCCGTGTCGCCGGCAAGCCTACCAACTGCATCAACCTGCCCGGCGTGACATCCAGCCAGATCATCGACGGCAGGGCCATCGTGTACCGGGTCGGCGGCACATTGTTTGTCAACGAACCGCGGTCCGGTGCGAGCAGCCTGCGCGACGACGATGTGCTGGTGACGCGCACCTTTGGTGGAGAGTTGTGCAGCATCGACACTGTTCGGCTGATCGATCGCGCATCGCGCGTTCCACATGGCTTTGTCGGCCTTGGCGAGTTCGTTCCTTACCGGAAGGTGAAACCGACCGGTCAATGAGCGGCGTCAATCGCCGGCGATCCTCACCAACCGTTTGCGCTCGCGCTCGTCGTCGCAGGTGTCCTGATCGATGCCTGGCGGCCTCCAGCGGCGATTTGGTTTTGGTGAAGCGGGGTTCGGCGGCTTGCCCAGCGACCAGGAAACTGGGTCGAAGTTGCGGACGGTGCCATTCACCCGGCAAGCCGGTAGCACTGGCCGAGGTCGCCCAGGCGCTGCGGATCACGCGTAGCGAGATGGATGTCGAGACCGGGCGTCGCGGCCAGCAGCGGCAGATACGCCTTTGCAGCGATCTCGCCCAATCCCGTCGGCAGCACCTTCATCGCATTCTCCCGGTCCGGACAGCGCCGCGCATCGGAACGCGCGGCGCGTGATCGTCGCTTTGCTTTACCGGCGAAGAGGCACTTCGAAACGTCGGATCACCGCCCGACGTCCAGCAACGCGCCCGTGCCGTTGAACTTGCCCGCCTGATAGTCGCGGATCGCTTGGGTGATCTCCTCGCGGGTGGTCATCACGAAGGGACCATGGGCGACCACCGGCTCGTTGGTCGGTTCGGCGTGGCCGAACAGGAGGACGGCGTCCTCCGTCGCCTCCACCGCGACCGTGTCGCCACCGTTATCGAGGGAGACCAGCTGCCACGGCCCGACCGGCGTGCCGGCGACGGAGACGGTGCCGCTGACCACGTAGAGCAGCACGCTGCGCGACGCCGGTGCGGGCAGGGCAACCCGCGCGCCGGCGGCCAGCTGCACGGTCGCCATGAACACGCCGGTCAGCGAGGGGACCGGTCCCTGCCGGCCGGCGAAGCTGCCCGATACCAGGTTGAGCGTGCCCTTGCCGTCGGCAACCGCGATGGCGGGGATCTGGTTCGCCTGCAGCCCGGTATAGCGCGGGGGCGTCATCTTCAGGCGGGAGGGCAGATTAACCCAGAGCTGGAGGATCTCCAGCGGGCCACCCGTCCGCTTGAAGGACGGTGGCGACACTTCGGCGTGAACCAGCCCCGACCCGGCGGTCATCCACTGCACGCCGCCCGCCTCGATCACGCTCTCGTGGCCGCCCGTGTCGTGGTGGGCGAGGTTGCCGCTGAGGATGAACGTCACCGTCTCGAAGCCGCGGTGCGGGTGCGGACCGAAGGGCAGGCCGTTGTTGCCCGGGCGATAGGTCTGGGGGCCATGATGGTTGAGGAACAGGAACGGGTCGACCTGCTCCAGCCCCGGCCCCGGCACCGGCCGGCGCGTCACCAGATCGGCGATGTCGTCGCGAAGGGCAGGGTGCAGGGCGGCGACATGGCGGCTGGTCATGGGCTTCTCGCAAGGAATGAGGCAGGCCCTCCCATGTGCGCAGGCGGGAGCCGGTACGCAATCGCGCGCGGGCGAACACAGCGTTTCGCGAAGGACGCCGGATGGCGCCACCCCCAGCCTAAACAGCGGGTTAACAAGCCATTCCGGGCCGGTTCAGCTCGAATCGAGCATACGCTGAAACACGTTCGCACCTGATGCGTTTGTTGTTTGCGGACCGGGTGTTTTTGTAAAGGAGGTTCGAGATGACTGGATTTCTGACCAAGGCGGGAATGGCCGTTGCGCTGGGCGCGACCGCTCTTGCAACCACGGCTGCACCGGCGGACGCGCAGCGTTATCGCGGCTATCGTCACGGCCACGGCGGCGATGTCGCGGCGGGCGCGGTGCTCGGTGGCATCCTCGGGCTGGGTGTCGGCGCGGCGATCGCGAGCAGCAATCGCGACCGCTACTACGACAACGGCTACTACAACCGCGGCTATTATGACGACGGTTATTACGATCGTCGTCGCCCGCGCGTGGTCTATCAGGAGCGCTACTACGCGCCGCCGCCGCGCGTCGTGTATCGCGAGCGTTATTATGCGCCGCGCTACGACTACGGCTATTACGGCTACTGATCGCAGCGCCGTTCACGGATAGCGATCATGGGCGGCGCGGGGAGCGATTCCCGCGCCGCTTCGCGTTTGCCCGTTTTTTGTGGCTTGAGGCACCGGTTTGCGGGTACGCGCGCGCCATGAACGATACGTCCGACACGCCCCCCGACCGCCTCTCCACCAACCCGCGGAGCCCCCATTTCGACCAGCCGCTGCTGGAGCGCGGCATCGGCATCCGCTTCAAAGGCGTCGAGCGCCGTGACGTGGAGGAATATTGTCGTTCGGAAGGATGGATCCGCGTCGCGCTCGGCAAGAAGGTGGACCGCCACGGCAACCCGCTGACGCTGAAGCTCAGCGGCCCGGTGGAAGCATGGTTCGAGCGGCCGGCAACCGGCGCAGGCGAGGACGGCGCGGCTGCGGGTGACGCCACCGCTGGTGCAACGCCGGACCAAAACGAAGCCTGATCCGGTTGTGGCTGGAGCGGGCCGGTCCCGCTCCAGCGTTTCCCGTCAGCCGGCGGTGATCGCCGCCCCCAGCTGGGCCCCGCGCGCGGCCTTCAGGTCGCCGCAATGGCGCACCTGTTCCACCAGCCGTTCGAAGTCGAGCACGCCGGCGCCCGCCGCGCGTACCTTGGGGCCAAGCACCTGTTCGATCCGCGTCGCCTGCGCGGCGCTGCACTGATAGCTCAACGTGTTGGGCAGGCGGCTGGTGATGAACACGCCGCTGCCGCCCGCGAGCAGCTTGTCGTAGTTGGCCAGAACCCAGTCGCCGGTCTGCTCCACCGTGCCTTCGCTGGTCGCCAGCGTGCCGATCAGCGCGAGGCGGTCATAGCTGCGCAGCCGGGCATCCTCCAACCCAAGCAGGTAGGTGGCGACGTCGGCGCGACCGCTCGACGCGGCGGCGCGGAGAGCGGACTGGCGCACCACCGGGTCTTCGCTGCCGAGTGCCAGGTTGATCAGCTTGCGCGCGGTCGCAACCCCGCCCTTGGCCACCACCATGGCCAGGCCCGCACCGATATACGCCTGGTCCAGCGCCTTGGTGTCGCCCGCGAGATAGCGCTCACCCGCTGCCTCCAGCTTGCCGCTGATCGCCGGATCACGCGCCTCGAACGCGACGAGCCCGACCAGCGCTTCGCGCAGTTGCTGCCGCTCGGGCGTGTCGCCGGCATGGGCGCCGGCCGCGGGGTCGAACCCCAGCGCGGCGAGCTTGGGCGCATAGATGTTGGCGATCAGCCGGCGATAGGCGGGCATGGCGTCGGCCGGGATCACCCCGCGCAGCGCAAGGCCTGCCAGCCGCTCGCCGCCCGACGACGCTGCGCCCGAGTCGGGATTGGCGGCCATCGTCCTCGCTGCGGCGATCAGCGCCGAGGCGGGTGCGCGGCCGGCGCGGAACGATGCCCACAGGCTGTCCACGGTTGCAGTCGCCTCGGCCGGCGACAGCGTCGCGCCGGTGGCGATCAGCGCGTTCCAGTCCGCGGTAGGCAGGTCGAACCGGTAATAGCCGGTGCCGCCGGCGTTCGGCATGAACACGCCCCGGCCGACGCCGCTCAGGGTCGTGCTGGGCCCGTCGAGCAGCGTGCAATCCTTGGCACTGCCGGCGCGATAACAGAGCGGAATGGTCCAGCGTTCCGGCTTGGGAGTGCTGCCAAGGAAGGCGTAGCGGCTCTGCATCGCGGTCAGTGAGGTGCCGTTGCGGGTAAAGGTGACCAGCGGCACGCCCGGCTGGTCGACGAAGCTGCGCATCGCCGCCACTACCCGCGGGTCCTTGGCCGCGTCCGCCAGCGCGGCAAAGAACTGTTCGGACGTCGCATTGCCGTACATGTGCCGCGACAGGTGCAGGCGGACACCGGCCTTGAACTTCTCGTCGCCCAAATAGGCGGCGATCATCGCGATCACTTGGCCGCCCTTGCCATAGGTGATGTTGTCGAACGCGCTGTCGATCTGGCCGTTTTCGGTGATCGCCTGGTGGATCGGCCGGCCGACCTCCAGTGCATCGGTGTTCATCGCCGAAAAGCCTTCATTGAGGCCGCCGACACCGATGTTGAGCTCCGGCCGCCATTCGCCGCCGATGCGGAAGCCCATCCAGTTGGCGAAGCTTTCATTGAGCCAGATGTCGTCCCACCAGGCGGGGGTGACCAGGTCGCCGAACCATTGGTGGCTCAGCTCATGCGCGACGACCATGCCGAACGTCTGCTTCTGCCCGGTGGTGGCACCGGGATCGAGGAACAGGATGCCGTCGCCATAAATGTCAGCGCCGGCGTTCTCCATGGCCCCCGGCATCACCGGCGAGCCGATCTGGTCCAGCTTGGGGAAGGGGAAGGCCTGGCCGAAATAGCGTTCCAGCAGGGACACGATGCGCGGCGTTTCGGCCATCACGTAGTCGGTCTTGCCGGTCTGCGCCTGGGTGGCGACCACGCCGAGCGGCAGCGGCGCCGATCGTTGTGGGGTAGCGGGAATGCTGCCCTTGTTGTGCGCGAACGGGCCCGTCACCAGCGCGACCAGATAGGTGGGAAGGGGGCGCGTGGGCTCGAAATCGTGCCGCTCCAGGGCACCGACGCGCGTCACCCTCGCCTCGCGCGCGTTGCTGACGGCGACGTCGCCCGGCTTGGTGGCGATCGACACGGTGAAGGGCGTCTTGAAGCCCGGCTCGTCGAACGAGGGGAAGGCGGCACGCGCGTCGATCGATTCGAACTGCGTCCAGCTATACCACCGGTTCGCGACCTGCACCCGGTAGAGGCCCGATGCGCTGTCGTTGAACGCGCCGTCGTAATCGAAAACCAGCGTCACCGCACCCGCGGGCAGCGGCTGCGCGAAGTCCAGGCGGACGACGCCGGTCGGGTCCACCTGCGTGTAGCGGGCGGGGATGGTGCGGCCGCCGACCTTGGCTACCGCCGATGCGACGCGAAGGTCGCGGCCGTGCATGTAGAGGCTGCGGGTCGGCGCCTTTACCTTCACGTCGATCTCGTCGTGCCCGGCAAAGCGCGGCTGGTCGGGATCGATGGTGAAGGCCAGCCGGTAAGCGGTGGGCTGCGCCGCGTCCGGCAGCTTGCCCTTGGGCGCGGCGGGGTCAGGCTGAACGGCGGGCGGCGTGACGGGCGTCGTCGCCTTTGCCGCCCCAAGCGCGCTGGCGTCAGCGGCGGGCGGTGTGCTCGGCGTGCTCTGGGCGGCGGCAATGGCGGGCAGAGCCGCGGCAGCAAGCAGAAAGGCGCGCATCGAAAGTCCCCCAAAGCAACTCTGCCCACGCTAATGCTCCGCCGGCCGGCGGGCAAGCGCCCGCTTTTTGCCGCGCAGCCGCCATCTCAGGTGGAGCGGCGCCGGGCCGACAAGCTGGGCAGGGCAGGGCCGGCCAGCCCGGCGCCGTCAATGGACGAAGCGCGCCACCACCTCGCGATAGGAACGGCTGACCTTCACCTGCGCGCCTGAATTGAGGACCAGGAAACATTCGCCATTGGTGTGGGGCTTCACCTGCTTGACGAGGTCGAGGTTGACGATGGTGGAGCGGTGCACGCGCTGGAAACGGCGGGGATCGAGCCGTTTTTCCAAGTCCTTCATGGTTTCGCGCAGGATCAGCGTGTTGTCGCCGGTGTAGATGCACATGTAATCGCCGGCCGCGTCGATCCGCTCGATCGTGTCGACGTCGACGCGGAAGATCTGGCCGCGATCCTTGATGTTGATCATCTTCTCGAAGCGGCTCGAGGCCATGGCGTCGCCGCCGGTCCCGCTGCCGCCGTCCGCCGCCATGTCGGCCGCGGTCTCCGGAGAAACCTCGGCCAGCACCTCCTTCAGCTTCTCCGTCTCCTCGGCGCCGCGGCGCTGGGCGAGGCGCTGGCGGACGCGGTCCAGCGTGTCGGCCAGCCGCGCTTCTTCCACCGGCTTCATCAGGTAATCCACCGCCTGCGCCTCGAACGCGCGCAGCGCATGGTCGGAATAAGCGGTCACGAACACGAACAACGGCGGCTCGACCTCCATTAGGCCCTGCACCACCGAAAAGCCGTCGAACCCCGGCATCTGGATGTCGAGAAAGACGAGGTCGGGCTTGTGGGTCTTGATCGCGCTGATCGCCTCGCGGCCGTTCTGGCACTTGGCGACGATTTCCACGTCTTCATGCGGCATCAGCCGCAGCTCCAGCCCCTGGATCGCCAGCGGCTCGTCATCGACCAGGATGGTACGGATCGTCATGCAACCTCTCTGTTCACGTCTTCGAGCTGGAACGGCAATTCGATCTCCACGGAGAAGCCGCCAGCAGGCGTGGTGCGCGTTTCCAGGCTCGCTTCCGGCCCATAGGCCTGCACCAGCCGTTCCCTGATATTGGTAAGGCCGACGCCGGTTGAAAGGCTCGGGCTTTGCCGCGTGTCGTTCAACCCCGGCCCGGTGTCGGATACGCCGATCTGCACCCGGTCACCGGCGAGCCGCACCGCCACGCAGATATCGGCGCCCTCCTCCTGCGGGGTGACGGCATATTTGATGGCGTTCTCGACTAGCGGCTGGAGGAGCAGGGAAGGCAGGCGCGCGCGTTCGGCGCGCGGATCGATGTCGAACTTCGGCCGCAGCCGATCTTCGAAGCGCATCTTCTCGATCTCCAGATACAGCTTCAGCGTTTCCACCTCCTGCGCGATCGTCACATGCGCGGTGGGCTCGTTGGCGAGCGTGTAGCGCAGAAACGACGACAGCCGGCTGAGCATCGCATTCGCCCGTTCCGTCTGCTTGAGCAGCACCAGCGTCGAGATCGAGTTCAGCGTGTTGAACAGGAAATGCGGATTGAGCTGGTAGCGCAGCATGGCAAGCTGCGCCGAGGAGGCAGCGGTGGTGAGATGCTCCATCTCGTCGATCTGCTGCTCGACGATCAGGTAGAAGTTGATCCCGAAGTATAGCGCCGACCACCCCGCCAGCACCGTGAAGCAGACGTAAAAGGACGCGAGCAGTCGCGGCAGCGTGATTTCGGGCTGCGTCGTCTGGATGAACGAAAAGGTGAAGGCGTTGAGCGTCGCGTAGAGCAGCACCGCCGCCAGCAGCGTGAACACGGTGAGCAGCACCCCCGACACGCGCGGTAGCTGGCGGTACCAGCCGTACAACGCGGATAGCAGCAGGGTGATGCAATAGCCGACAATGGCCTCGATGATCACCGGGATGATGATGTCGAGGGAGGGACCGTTGGAGATCGACACCACGCCGCGCAACACCAGATAGCCGGCCCAGCCGAACGCCTGCAAGGTCCAGAAGGCGCGGCTCTTGTTTTCAAAGAACGGCCGGACGTTGAGCGCGGTGGGACGGCCGGGGAGGGGGGCGGAACTGGCCATGGGCGGGCTTCTACACGTCCCGGCGGCCAAGCTTAAGCCCCCGCGGCGCTGCTGGGGCAATCTGTCACATTGCGCGCGGATCGATGATCGCGCAGAGCACGTCGCAGTGCATCGCCTTCGCCGCCTTTCGCCGTTGCAGGCGCGCCTGATGCTAGGTCTGTTTGCGCTGGCAATGCTGGTGCGGGTGCTCGTGCCCGCCGGGTGGATGCCGGCCGCCGACGCTGCCGGATCGCACCTCGCGCTGTGCGACGGGGCCAGCATGATCGCCACGGCGATGCCGGGCATGAAAGGCGCGAAGCACGGTGCGCCGATGCACCACCAGGGTCCGAGCGACCACCCCTGCGCCTTTGCCGCGCCCGCGGCGACGGCCGATACGCCGGCGCTCGCGGTACCGTTGCCTCCCGTGTCGATGGAACACGTGGCTCGCGCTGCGCCCCGTTCGGTCGCAATCGGGCAGGGCCTTGCCGCGCCGCCGCCACCGCCAACCGGACCTCCCGCCTTCGCCTGACCCCTCGCGCTCTGCCAGCCGGCGGAGCCGTTCGCGTTTCAGCCGAAGGACCTTTCATGTCACTGTTTTCCCGCGCGGCTGCCCGCGCGTCCGTGCTTGCTCTTGCCTCTGCCACCGCCATGCCCGCATGGGCGGAAGACCCACCGCAGCGGCGCGCCGATCCCGACGTGGTCGTGGTTGGTGAACGCCAGCACGGAGCAGCGCCCGCGTCCCCCGCGACCACCGCCTCGATCGATGCCGCCACCATCGCCGCCACCGTCAACGCGGTCAGCATCGAAGATACGATCAAGTACCTGCCCAGCCTGCTGGTGCGAAAGCGCAACATCGGCGACACACAGGCGCCGCTCGCCACTCGCACGACCGGCGTCGGCGCCAGCGCGCGCAGCCTGATCTATGCCGACGGGGCGCTGTTGTCGGCGCTGATCGGCAACAACAACGGCACTGCGTCGCCTCGCTGGAGCATCGTCAGTCCGCAGGAGGTGGAGCGGATCGACGTGCTTTATGGTCCGTTCTCGGCAGCCTATCCCGGCAACAGCATCGGCGCGGTGGTCAACATCACCACTCGCCTGCCCGACAAGCTGGAGGCGACGATCAACGCCGCCAGCAACGTCCAGACCTTTGATCAATACGGTACTCACCTGACGCTGCCGACGTACCAGTTCGGCGCGACATTGGGTGATCGGCTGGGGCCGCTTTCGCTGTTCGCCAGCTTTGATCACGTTGACGGAAAAGCGCAGCCGCTGCTCTACGTCACGGCAACCCGGCCGGCGGCGGCGAGCAGCGCCGGGACGCCGGCGAGCGGCGGCTATGCCGATCTCAACCGCACCGGCGCGCCGATCCGCGTGCTCGGCGCCAGCGGAATACCGCACCAGGTGCAGGATCGGCTCAAGCTGAAGGCGGCCCTCGACATCGGCGCGACACGCGTCACTTATGTCGGGTCGCTGTTCCTCAACGACATGGACGCCCGGGTCGAGAGTTACCTGACCGACGCCACGACCGGACTGCCCGTCTATGCCGGCACCTTCAACCTCGACGGCCGTACCTACACGGTTGCGCCGAGTGCCTTTTCGGGCGGCTATTATAGCCTGAAGGAACGTCACTCGTCACACGGTCTGACGGCAGCGGGCTCGGCCGGCCCGCTCGATTGGCGGGTGATCGGCACGCTGTATGACTTCAACAAGGACATCCAACGCACGCCCACCGGCGCTCTGCCGACAGCCGCGAGCGGGGGAGCGGGGACGATCACCCGGCTTGACGGCACCGGCTGGCAGACGCTCGACGCCAAGGTCACCTGGCATCCGCAGGGGATGGCGCACCGGCTCAGCGCCGGCGTGCGCCTTGACCGCTTCGAGCTTGCGAGCGACCGTTTCGACACCGCCGACTGGATCAACGGCAGCGAGGGCGCGCTCAACCTCAGCTCGCGCGGCAAGACCCGCACGGCGGCATTATGGCTGGAGGATGCCTGGGCGCTGCTGCCTGCCGTGACGCTGACGCTGGGTGGGCGCTATGAATGGTGGCGGGCGTACGACGGGGTGAATCTCTCGCGCTCGCCCGCGATCAACCAGGTGCAGCCATCGCGCGATGCGCAGCGTTTCTCGCCCAAGGCGACGCTGGCCTGGGAAGCGGGGGCGCACTGGACGGCCAGGGCATCATTCGGCGAGGCATGGCGCTTCCCGACAGTGGGTGAGCTTTATCAGGTGGTCACCAGCCCCGTCGCGGCAGTGCCCGATCCGGACCTGCGGCCCGAACAGGCGCTGTCGGAGGAACTGGCGGTCGAGCGTCACGATGGCCGCGGCACCTTCCGGGTGTCGCTGTTCAACGAAATCGTCAACGGCGCGCTGATCTCGCAAGTCGGGTCGTTGAACGGGTCGGCGACGCTTGCCACCTTCGTGCAGAACGTCGACCGTACCCGCGCGCGGGGCGCGGAGGCAGCGGTGCAGCGAACGAACGTGGTACGCCGCGTCGATCTCACCGCCAGCATCACCTACGCCGACGCCACCACCCGCGCCGATCCCGCCCTTCCGGCCGCAATGGGCAAGCGCCTGCCGCAGGTGCCTGAATGGAAGGCGGCGCTGGTCGGCACCTGGCGCCCCGTCGACGGCGTCTCGCTGACCGCCGCCGGCCGCTACGCCAGCCGCCTGTACGGCACGCTCGACAACAGCGACGTGATCGGGAACACCTATCAGGGGTTCTACAAGTATCTGGTCGTTGACCTGCGCGCGGAGATCCGGGCTGGCGAGCACCTGACGCTCGGCCTGGGCGTCGATAACGTCGGCAACGACCGCTACTTCCTGTTCCACCCATTCACGCAGCGCAGCTTCCAGGCGGACGTGCGCTGGCAGCTGTAGGCCGGCACGAAAAGGGCCGCCGTTCCGGGTGGAACGGCGGCCCCGATCGGCCAGCAAGCGTTTGCGTCAGAAGCCGAACACGATCGTCCCGCTTACCGCGCGCGGCGAGCCGATGTAGGCGTTGGGTACCCGGTTTTCCGCAACGTTGCCGCTGAAGCCGCCGACGTAGAGCACGTCGAACAGGTTGGTTACGTTGAGCTGCAGCCAAGTACGGTCGTTCAGGCCCAGCCCGGCGAGCGAGATCCGCGCGTCGAGATCGACCAGCGTGTAGGCCGGCACCTTGGCGCCATAGACCTGATAATTGATCGTCGTGCCGTTGAGCGTATAGCTCTGGCTGACCGGCAGGTTCTGATCGTTGACGTAGCGCGAACCGGTACGCTTCGCCTGGACCCCCAGTTCGACCGGTCCGAGATCCAGCTGCGCGCGGCCGCCGAAGGTGTAGACCGGGGCGCCAGACTCACGCTTGCCCGCCGTTTGACCGAAGATCACCTGGCCAAGCGTGGTGCAGCCCGATGCGCCGGACGTCACCTGCGAGGCGGAGCATTCGCCGGTGGCGACATTGTCACGGATCTTCGACTTCAGGTAGGAGCCAAACGCGTACAGCGTCACCGGCTTGATCGGCTGGTAGGCGATGCTGCCGTCGAACCCGTACTTATCGACCGTGCCCAGATTGCGATAGACGCTGACGTCACGTTCGATGTCATAGGCCGAAGCGAGGCGATTCTTGTACAGCGTGTACCAGCCCGCGAACTGCGCCTGGACCTTGCCCGACGTGTACCGCAGGCCAGCGTCGAAGTTGTCCGTCGTCTCCGGGTTCGGCTTGGCACGGGTGTCGGTGGCGGCGAATGCGAAGGAGTTATACAGGCTGTCGGTGCCCGGCACCTGCAGGCCCTTCGAATAGTTCGCATACACCGACATGCGTGGCGCGACGTCGAACGTGAAGCCCGCGTTCGGCAGCACCTTGCTATAGGAGAATTCGCGCGACTGCGGCGCCTGGTAAGCCGTGTTGGCGGCGAGGAACGCGGCCTGCGCGGCGGGGTCGTTGAAGCAGTCGACGTAGCCGTTGCCGCCCGTCTCAGACACGCAGTAGTTGTTCAGCTTGCGCTTGAAGAACGGTGCGCGAACCCCGAGGTTGATCGCCAGCTTGTCATCAATGAAACGGCCGCGATACTCGCCCGAGAACTGATCAAGGATGGCAAAGGACTTGCGGTTGCGCTTCTCGATGGGGTTGCCCGTGGCATCCAGGATCGGGTTGTCGATCGGGAAGACATTGGCGGTATAGCCGTTGGGCAGCAGATAGCCGACTTCGCCGGTCTGACGGTGGCGACCGTAATCGTGCGTATAGGCGACGCGAACCGTCTGGTCCTTGGTGATGTCATAGCGAAGCGACGAGATCACGATGTACCGATTGGTGACCGTCTGGCTCGGCGCGTACACTTCGACACCGTCGAGCGTATCGCCATCGCCGTTGAGGTCAACGCCGCCAAAATAGGGTTGTCCGCCGATATATCCGGTCACGCGGCTGGTGGTACCGCGGATGAGGTTGGTGCCTTCGTTGCCGCGCACCGCGCTGTTGCCGCCATTGGCTTTGGTGTACTGATAGCTCGGGTCGACCGTCAGGACGAGGCCGTCCGCCAGCGTGAAGCGCGAGTTGATGCGGATGTTGCCGGTATTCGACGGGTTGTAGCTGTAATCGTACGCCGTGCCGCAGCTGTTGGGGGTGTCGGCGACGCCCGCCTGCGGCGTGTCAGTCTGGCAGGTGCCCTGGTCGTAGTCACGCTCGTCGCGGTTGAACGGGAAGCGGTTGCTAGACGCGGTGCCGACAACGCGAACCGGGAAGGTCACCGTCTGATTGGGAGAACTGCCGGAAACGGTGGCGATGCCTTCATCCAGACGCAGCACGCCCGACGAGAAGTTGTTGTTGCGGTTCTCGTTGTAGTGACCCGCCACGGCAATGAAATCGCCGCCACTGCCGATCGGCTGGTACAGCTTGGCGTTGTACTGCTGCTTCTCGACGCCGCTGCGCTTGTTGTAGGGGTTTACGTAGTCCTGGTGGCTCGCCGCCACCCAGGCGCGGGTGCCGAAGGAGGTGAAGTTGCCGGTGTCGACCACGCCGAACACGCGGAACATGTTGTAGCTGCCGACCGAGCCTTGCAGGCGCGCGTGGAACTCTTCGGTCGGGTTGCGGCTGCGGTAGTTGACGGTGGAGCCGGTCGCCGAGGCGGTCGGGCTGTCGACGTCCGTCGAACCCAGGCTGACGTTGACCTGATCGATCAGTTCGGGGTCGAGCTGCTGGTTCGAATAGATCGCGTAGTTGCCGGTATCGTTGAGCGGAATGCCGTCAAAGGTCTGGCTGATACGGCTTGAATCGAAACCGCGGATGGTCAGGGTGCCGCCCGACGAGCCGTACGGATCGTTGTTCTGGAAGCTGACGCCTGGGACCAGGTTGATGATCTCGTCCACCGACTGGCCGGGCACCTGGCGCTGGATGATTTCGGAGGTGAGCACCTGACGCGTCTTGGAGGTGTCGGGCGCCTGGATTCCGCCGACGTCCGTGGCGCGCTGGCCGGTGACGATGACGTCCTTCGATTCGGCATCGATGGTGCCCGTCGACTGCGCGAACGCGGCACCCGGAATCATCAGCGCAGCAAAGGCCGCGCCTGTCAGCAGCTTGGTCTTCATGTCGTTCCCCTTCGCGCGAGGCGCGTTGCACGGCCCCTTCGCCGTGGTCGCTGCCCCCCTGCGCGCTGGATATTTCGATTCGATGACATGCGCCATGGTCGTCACCTGGGTTAAGCAAACCTTCCATGCTGCGTTGCAAAAAGGCCACTCTGGATAGGAGCGGCGAGCTATCCGGCAGCGGCCACGATCGCTGCCCAGCCGGCCTCGTCCACCACCCGCACGCCCAGATCCGCCGCCTTCTTGAGCTTGGAGCCGGCGGCGGCGCCGGCAACGACGAGCCCGGTTTTCGCCGACACCGACCCCGCAACGCGCGCGCCGAGTGCCTCTGCCTGTGCCTTGGCCTCGTCGCGGCTCATCGTCTCCAGCGTGCCGGTGAACACCACCGTCTGGCCGTTCACCTCCGACGCGCGGACTTCGTGAACAAAGGGCAGGGGATGCACTTGTTCGAGCAGATCGGTCCAGGCGATGCGGTTGTGCTCCTCGCGGAAGAAGTCGACCAGCGCTTCGGCGACAATCGGGCCGACGCCGGCGACGCCCTCGATCTCGGCGCGGGCGGCCGGATCCTCGGCGGCGGCGGTGGCGACCTCGGCGATGCGCTCCACCGTGCCGAATACCTTGAGCAGGTCGCGCGCGGTGATCGCGCCGACGTGGCGGACGCCCAGGCCGAACAGGAAGCGCACCGGATCGGGCGTGCGCCGCGCGTCGATGGCGGCGAGCAGATTCGCCGCCCACACCCGCCCGTCCTTCTTGCGGCCGGCGAGGCTGTCGGCGGAAAGGCGGAAAATGTCGGCGGGGCTGTGGATCAGGCCGTCGTGGAAGAAGTCCTCGATCTGCTTGGCGCCGAGCCCGTCGATGTCCAGGGCGCCGCGGCTGACGAAATGGCGCAGTCGCTCGACACGCTGGGCGGGGCAGATCAGCCCGCCGGTGCAGCGGATGTCGACCTCGCCTTCCTCCGCCACCGCGTCCGAACCGCATTGCGGGCAGGTCGCGGGGAACGCCCATGCCTCGCGCGCCTCCTCCCGCGTGAGGTTCTCGACGATCTGCGGGATCACGTCGCCGGCGCGTTGCAACATCACCCGGTCGCCGGGCCGCACGCACAGCCGCGCGATCTCGTCGGCGTTGTGGAGCGTCGCGTTGGTGACGACGACGCCGCCCACGGTAACCGGCTCCAGCCGCGCGACAGGGGTTAGCTTGCCGGTGCGCCCCACCTGGATGTCGATCGCGTTGAGCGTGGTCTGCGCGCGCTCGGCGGGGAATTTGTGGGCGATCGCCCAGCGCGGCCATTTGCCGACCACGCCGAGCCGCGCCTGCCAGTCCAGGCGGTCGACCTTGTAGACGACACCGTCGATGTCGAAGGGCAGGTCGGCGCGCGTGCGTTCGATCGCGCGATACTGGTCCAGCGCCTCGGCCAACGTGTCGGCGCGGCAGAAGGTGTTGGCGACCGGGAAGCTCCAGCGGCGGATCGCGGTCATCACCGCCGTCTGCGTCTCCTCCGGCAGCGCCGACGTCTCGCCCCAGCCATGCGCCAGGAAGCGCAGCGGCCGGCCGCGCGTCACCGCCGGGTCCTTCTGCCGCAAGGAGCCGGCGGCGGCGTTGCGGGGATTGGCGAACTGGCGCGCGTCGGCGCCGTCTTCGGCGAAGAGTCGGGCGTTGAGCGCGGCGAAGTCGGCCTTTGCCATGTAAACCTCGCCGCGCACCTCGAACAGGTCGGGCACGTCGTCGGGCAGCGTCTGAGGTATGTCGGCGATCGTCGCGACGTTGGCGGAAACATCCTCGCCGACCTGGCCGTCGCCGCGGGTCAGCGCCTGCACCAGCCGGCGGTTCTCGTATCGGAGGGAGCAGGACAGCCCGTCGATCTTGGGCTCGGCGGTCAGCGCCACCGGCTCGTCATCGGCAAGCCGCAAGAAGCGGCGCACGCGGCCGACGAACTCGGCCACATCCTCGTCGGAAAAAGCATTGTCGAGGCTGGTCATCGCCTTCGCGTGCGGCACCTTGGCGAGGTGGCCCGCGGGCGCGGCGCCGACCCGGCGGTTGGGCGAATCGGGCCGCACCAGCGCCGGGAACGCCGCCTCCAGCGCGCGGTTGCGCCGCACCAGCGCGTCATAGTCCGCGTCGGTGATCTCCGGTGCGTCTGCGGTGTGGTAGAGTCGGTCGTGATGGGCGATCGCGATCGCGAGCGCCTCCAGTTCGGCGGCAACGCCTTCGGCGGTATCGGGCAGCGGCTTGTTCATGCGCCGGAGTTACGGGAGCCGCGCCGCCTCAGGCAAGCGCCCGCGAAAATCACAGCAACCATTCCGCGGCGCAGGCGCTTAGCAGCCAGACGCACAGGAGCCTCCGCCCATGACCGACGACACCAGCCGCCGCGACATCCTGAAGGGCGCGGCCGTCACCGGCGTCGCCGCCGCTGCCGCTGCCCCCGCCTTCGCGCAAGGGCCGGGCGCGCCGCCGCCGATGGCCGACCCGCACACCAAGTACCGGACCGAGCCTTTTCCCGAACAGCGTCAGAAATGGCCGGCGTTGCAGCGGGACATGAACCCGGTACCCGATTCGGGCGAGCGCAGCTATCGCGGCTCGGGCCGGCTGGCAGGGCGCAAGGCGCTGGTCACCGGTGGCGATTCCGGCATCGGCCGCGCGGCGGTGATCGCCTTTGCCCGCGAAGGCGCCGACGTCGCGATCAACTATTATCCTACAGAAGAACCGGACGCGCAGGACGTCGCGAGGCTACTGCGTGCAGAGGGGCGCAAGATCGTGCTGATCCCCGGCGACCTCACCGAACAGCGTTTCTCCGAAGGCCTGCCCGGCCGCGCGGCGCGCGAGCTTGGCGGGCTGGACATCCTGGTCAACAACGCTGCCTACCAGCAATCCAAGTCGAACATCGCCGAGATCACCGCCGAACAGTTCGACCGCACGCTGAAGACAAACCTTTACGCGATGTTCTGGATCAGCAAGGCGGCGATCCCGCTGATGAAGCCGGGATCGACGATCATCAACACCGCGTCGGTCAACTCCTTCAGCCCGGAACCCGAGATTCTGGACTATGCCACCACCAAGGGCGGCATCGCGATCTTCACCAAGGCGCTGGCCAAGCAGCTCGCCAAGCAGGGCATCCGCGTCAACGCGGTGGCGCCCGGCCCGATCTGGACACCGCTGCAGGTCGCCGGTGGCCAGCTGCCCGGCAAGATGGGGGAGTTCGGGCAGGACACGCCCTTCGGTCGCGCCGGTCAGCCGGCGGAGCTTGCCGGCCTGTACGTGGCGCTCGCCGATCCCAACATCAGTTACACCAGCGGCAGCGTGTTCGGGGCGAACGGCGGCACCGGCGCCGTCTGAGCCGTGGCGTTGGAACCGGCGTGGCTGTTCAACATCGATTCGCACCTTTCGACCGCGCAGGAATCGGCGCGCGCGGTGCTGATCTTCGCCTATGGCTTGCTGATGGTGCGGGTGGCGGGCCGGCGGGCGTTCGCGCGATGGTCCGCGCTCGACATCGTGGTGTCGATCATCGTCGGGTCCAACCTCAGCCGCGCGCTGACCGGCAGCGCGCCGCTGATCGGCACGGTGGTCGCGACAACGGTGCTGATGGTGCTGCATTGGTTGCTGGCGCAAGCGGCGGCACGCTCGGCGCTGCTCTCACGCTGGCTTGAAGGGCCCGCCGTGTCGTTGGCGGCGCGTGGCGAAACCGACCATGGCGAGCGCATCTGGCATGGCGTGTCGCAAGCCGACATGGACGAAGCGGTCCGCCAGCACGGGTTGGCCGGCATGGATCAGGTGGAGCGCGTGACGCTGGAGCCGAGCGGCACGATCTCGGTTCTCAAGCGCCAGTAGCGCCGGTCGATCGGTGACTGCGCGCACCCGGTCGGGGTGCTTGCCTCACGCCGTTTCCAGCAGCCGCTCCGCCTGCGCTCGTGCTTCGTCGGTGACGGTGGCGCCCGACAACATGCGCGCGATCTCCTCGCGGCGTTCCGCTTCGTCGAGCTGGCGCACGCCGGTGCGCGTCACCGTGCCGTCATGGCTCTTGGCGATCAGCAGGTGTTCGGCACCCCTGGCGGCGACCTGCGGACTGTGCGTCACCACCAGCAGCTGCGTCGCGGTCGCGAGGCGCGCCAGTCGCTCGCCGATCGCGCTCGCGACGGCACCGCCGACACCGCGGTCGATCTCGTCGAAGATCATTGTTGCGGCGCCGCCACGTTCGGCAAGCGCGACCTTGAGCGCGAGGATGAAGCGCGACAACTCGCCGCCGCTCGCGATCTTGGCGAGCGGGGCGAAGGGCGCGCCGGGATTGGTGGCGATCTCGAACTCCACGCGGTCGCGGCCGGCGCCCGACCAGCCGCTGTCGGGCAGCGGCGCCACCACCGTGCGGAACCGCGCGGCATCGAGCTTGAGCGGGGCGAGCTCGCCCGCCACCGCCTTGTCGAGCCGCTTCGCCGCCGCCTGGCGCCGCTGCGACAGCGCGTCGGCCGCGGCGGCATAGTCGGCGCGCGCGGAGGCCACCGCTTTGTCGAGCGCGGCGATCCGGTCCTCGCCTGCCTCCAGCCGCTCCAGCCGGCCGGAAAGGTCCGCCGCCAGTGCGGCGAGGTCGTCGGGCTGGACCCGGTGCTTGCGGGCCATGCCGCGCAGCTCGAACAGGCGTTCCTCGTCATTCTCCAGCGCGCGCGGATCATGGAGCAGCGCCAGCCGAGCCTCGCGCAGCCGGTCCTCCGCCGTGGCGCCCTCGATCACCGCGCGGTCGAGCGCGGCGAGCGCGTCGGCCAGCGCCGGGTGGTCGCCGGCGATCCGTTCCAGCACGCGCGCGGCCTGGCGCAGGCGGGCGAGGCCGCCGTCGGACCCTTCGAGATGGGTCTCGACCGCGCTGAGGTCCTCCGCCGTCTTTTCCGCGCGCTGCATGGTGCGGCGGCGATCGGCGAGCACTTCCTCCTCGCCCGGCTGGGGGGCGAGCGCGGTGAGTTCGCCGACCGCATGTTCCAGCCATTCGCGGTCGCGTGCGGCGCTGTCGATCTCCGCCTGCACCGCCGCCAGCGCGTCCTCCGCCTGGCGCAGCGCGGTCCATGCGCGGGCGGTGGCTGTCGCGTCGCAGCGGCCGAAGGCGTCGAGCAGCGCCCGGTGACCGCGCGGGTTGAGCAGGCCGCGGTCGTCATGCTGACCGTGGATCTCGATCAAATGGCCCGCCAGTTCGCGCAGCAGCGCGGCGGATGCGGGCTGGTCGTTGATGAAGCCGCGGCTGCCGCCATCGGCCTTGACCAGCCGCCGGATGATCAGCGGCTCGCCCGGCTCGATCGCCAAACCGTTGCCCTCGAGCAGTGCCATCACGGCAGGCGGCGCGTCGAAGGTGGCGGTGACGCTTGCCTGCGCGGTGCCGTGGCGCACCAGCCCGCTTTCGCCCCGCCCGCCGAGCGCCAGCCCCAGCGCGTCGAGCAGGATCGACTTGCCCGCCCCCGTTTCGCCGGTGAGCACGCCCAGACCGGCACCGAACTCCAGGTCCAGCGCCTCGATCAACACCACGTCGCGAATGGACAGCGCAGTCAGCATGGCGGCGATATAGGGCAGCCGCAGCCGGAAGTTGATCCTTTTTCGTTCCTCATGCGCGAGGAACGCGGATCAGGTGCTGGGCGAACCGGGCGTGGGGGTGCCGGCGCCCCCGCCGGTGCTGCCGGGGACGGTGGTGGCGGGCGCGGTGCTGCCGGCGCCGCCGCTGGTGGTGGCCGGCGTCGGCGCACCCGGCGCGCCGGCGGGCGCGGTCACGTCCGAGATGCCCGGCAAGCCCTGAGGCTTCGCGCCGGGCGTGCCCGGCGGCACCACCGGTGCTCCTGGCGCCACGGGCGCCACGGGCTTGGCGGGATGCTCGCGCATCAGCTTGTATGAGCGGGCATACCAGCGAGTGCCGGGGTAGTTGGCCCCCAGCACCGCCGCCGCCTTTTGCGCCTCCGACGGCACGCCCAGCGCCAGATAGGTCTCGGTCAGGCGCATCAGCGCCTCGGGGGTGTGCGTGGTCTGTTGATAGTCGTCGACCACCTTCCGGAACCGCATGGTCGCCGCCAGCCACTGGCCGCGCGTTTCGTAGAAGCGCCCGACCTCCATCTCCTTGCCGGCAAGGTGATCGTTCACCAGGTCGATCTTGAGCCGCGCGTCCGAGGCATAACGCGAATTCGGATAGCGCCGCGTCAGCTCGCCCAGCGCATCCAGCGCCTGGCGGGTGATCTTCTGGTCGCGGGTGACGTCGGTGATCTGTTCGTAATAGCCGAGCGCGATCAGGTAATAGGCGTAGGGCGCATCGCGATTGCCGGGGTGCACCGACAGGAAGCGCTGCGCCGACTGAATCGAGTTGGTGTAGTCGCGGTCGAGATAATAGCTGAATGCGCTCATCAGCTGCGCGCGGCGCGCCCACACGGAATACGGGTGCTGGCGCTCCACCTCGTCGAACAGGATTGCCGCTTCCTTGTAGCGGTGCTGGTTGAGACGTTCGCGGGCGAGCGAGTACAACGTGCCGACGTCGCGGGCGATGTACGGCACGTCGCCCTTGGTCCGATTGCGGGCGCAGCCGGCGATGGGCAGGGCCATGGCGGCGATCAACGCCAGCGAAGCAGCACGGAACAGGCCGCGGGAGATGGGGGTACGCATCGACCGCTCCTGTAGCAGCGGCAGTTGCCGCGGAACAATCCCCTCCGTAGAGGTTCGCGGCGATGTCGGCGGGGATCGCCGCCAACCTCTTGCCGTGGAGAAGGCCATGCCCGCAACCAAGCTTCAAACCCATCGCGTCGAGAAGCCCTGGGGCCGGCGCGAGCTGTTTCCCGGCTTTGCCGACGTTGTCGAAGGCGAGCCGGTGGGCGAGATGTGGTTTCAGCAGCCGGGCGACAGCGCGCCCGACCTGCTGATCAAATATCTGTTCACCGGCGAGAAACTGTCGGTGCAGGTGCACCCGGACGATGACCAGGCGCAGGCCCGCGGGTTGCCGCGCGGCAAGGACGAATGCTGGACGATTCTCGCCGCCGCACCCGATTCGACGATCGCCCTCGGGCCCAAACAGCCGATCACCCGCGAGACGCTGCGCGATCATGCACGTGACGGCGGCATCGAGGACGACCTCGACTGGGTCCCGGTGCGAGCGGGCGATTTCTTCTACGCGGCCTCCGGTACCATCCACGCGATCGGCGCGGGGCTGACGCTGATCGAGGTGCAGCAGAATTCGGAAACCACCTATCGGCTGTATGATTATGGCAGCGACCGGGAACTGCACCTGGAAGACGGCGTCGAAGTCGCCGACTGCGCGCCGTACCGGCCGATTACCTCGCCCGGCCGAGCGGGCGAGGGCCGCGTGATCCTGGTTGAAGGACCCAAGTTCGTGCTGGAGCGAATCACCAGCGGGGGCGAGCGGCAGGTGGCGCTGGCCGACGGGCAGACCGCCTGGCTGGTGCCGATCACCGGCGCAGGATCGGTCGCAAGCGTCGCCTGGCAGGCGGGTGAATGCGTCACCGTGACAGGGCGCGAAACGGTGACGGCGACGGGCGATGCCGATTACCTGCTCGCCTATCCGGGGACTCAGCGGCTGGCGTAGTCAGGCATCGAGCGGGTAGAGCGCGGCGGCGATCGTCCGCCCCTCCGCCCGCAGAATGCCCCAGGCACGCGCCGCGGCGCGGCTGTCCATCGCTTCCATGCCGATGCCCCGTGCATTGAGCGCGCGGGTCAGCGCGGCCGGCGGCCACACCAAAGCGGCGCCGGTGCCGATCAGCACGAACTCGGGTTGCGGGTCGAGCAGCGGCCCCAGCACCTCGGGCGTGAGCGCGTCGATTGGCGGCGGCGTCCACCCGTCCGCGCGCGTCGGCGTCAGCAGCAGGGCGTGAAACACGCCTTCCTCCAGCCGGAAGCCGTTCGCGGCGAAACCCTTGACGATCGGGCCGGCGATGCCGGGGTCACGCGCCATCCTCATGCCCGTGCTCCCGTCATGCCTCAGCGCTCGCGCGGGCCGACCTGCTCGGCGCGGTCGAGCGTTCCGGGCTTGGCACGGGTCGGCTCGGCGCGCAGTCCCAGGCTGATCAGCAGCGACGACGACACGTAGATCGACGAATAGGTGCCGACGACGATGCCCAGAATCATGGCAGCCGTGAACCCGCGCAGGACATGGCCGCCCAGCAGCAGCAGCGCGATCAGCGCGAGCAGGATGGTGACCGAGGTCATCACGGTCCGCGGCAGGGTCTCGTTGACCGACAGGTTGATGATCTCGCGCATGTCCATCTTGCGATACCTGCGCATGTTCTCGCGGATGCGGTCGTCGATCACGATCTTGTCGTTGATGGAATAACCGATGATGGTCAGCACGGCGGCAACGATGTTGAGGTCGAAGTCGAAACGCGTCAGCGCGAAGAACCCCACCGTCATCAACAGGTCATGGACGATCGCCACCACGGTCGACACGCCGAACTGCCATTCGAAACGGAAGATGGCGAACAGGCCGATGCCCAGCACCGCCAGCACGACGGCCAGCAGGCCGTTGCGGATCAGCTCGCCCGACACCTTGCCCGACACGGTGGCGTAGCGCGAGAAGGTAGCGCCGGGGAAGGCGCGGCCGAGCGCGCCCTCCACCTTGCGGACGACGGCATTGGTGGCGCCTTCGTCGCCGTTCTGCGCGGGCAGGCGGATCGACACGGTGCGCTGATCGCCGACCAGCTGCAGCGCGGCGTCGCCCACCCCTTGCGCGTCCACCACCTGGCGCACCTTGTCGAGGCTGGGTGGCGAGGCGAACTGTTCCTCGATCATCAGGCCCCCGACGAAATCGACGCCGAGGTTGAGGCCGCGGGCGAAGGTAATTCCCACCGCCAGCAGGGAAAGCAGCAGGGTCAGCGCGAAGGCGAGCCCGCGCAGGCGCACGAAGTCGATGTTGGTGTTGTCGGGAACGAGCTTCAGGAGGCGCATGGGTCAGCCGTCCTTTAAATGGTGATCGTCTGCGGGCGGGTGCGGCGAACCCACTGCACCACCAGCATCCGGGTAAAGGTGACGGCGGTGAACACCGAGGTGCAGATGCCGATCAGCAGCACCACCGCAAAGCCCTTCACCGGCCCCGAGCCCAGCACCAGCATGATGATGCCGGAGATCGCGTGGGTGACGTTGGCCTCGAAGATGGTGCGGCTGGCTTCCTTGTAGCCGAGTTCCACCGACTGGATCACGCTCTTGCCGCGCCGCCGCTCCTCGCGGATGCGCTCGTTGATCAGCACGTTGGCATCGACCGCCGTGCCGATGGTGAGCACGAAGCCCGCGATGCCCGGCAGGGTCAGCGTGCCGTGAAGCAGCGCCAGCACGCCGAGAATGACGAACACGTTGATGACCACGGCGACGTTCGCATAAACGCCGAAGCGGCCATAGGTCAGCACCATGAACGCGACCACCAGCACCACCGCGACGATCGAGGCGAGGATGCCCGCACGGATCGAATCGGCGCCGAGTTCCGGCCCCACCGTCTGTTCCTCGATCACCTTCAGCGTCACCGGCAGCTTGCCCGAGCGTAGGGAAATCGCCAATTCATTGGCGCTCTGCGCGGTAAAGTTGCCCTCGATATAGCCCGAGCCGCCGAGGATCGGCGTGTTGATCACGGGGGCCGAGATCACCTTGTTGTCGAGGATGATCGCGAACAGCTTGCCCGTGTTCTCCTGCGTCGTCCGGGCAAAGCGCTTGCCGCCGTTGGTGTCGAAGGTGAAGTTGACGATCGGCTTGTTGGTCTGGCTTTCGAACGCCTGCTGCGCGTCGATCAGTTGGTCGCCGGTGACGATCGCCGCGCGCTTCACCGCGATCACGGGAATGCCCTGCGGGTTGCCGGGATAGGGCAGGATCTGACTGCCGGCGGGCGCGATGCCCTTGACCAGATCCTCCGGCCGGGCGGTGTCGTCCACCATCTTGAATTCGAGCTTGGCGGTCTTGCCGAGCAGGTCCTTCAGCGCCTGCGGGTTCTGGAGGCCGGGGACCTGCACCAGGATACGATCGGTGCCCTGGCGGATGATGGTCGGCTCCTTGGTGCCGAGCGCGTCGATGCGGCGCCGAACCACTTCGGTCGCGTCCTGCATCGCCTGATCAACCGCCTGCGCCATGCCTGCGCTGGTCGGGCGGATCACAAACCGGCTGCTGTCAACGACCTGGATGTCCCATTGCCGCTGGCCCGTCAGGCCGGCGCCGCCGCCGGTGATCGACAGCAGCTTCTCACGCGCGGCATCGACCTTGCTGGGATCGCGCAGCATGAACGACAGCTGGCCCCCGCGGGTGGAGATGTCGCCGATCTCGATGCGGGGAGTGGTGCGACGCATTTCGGCGGTGATCTGGTCGCGCATCGCCTCCACCCGGGTATTGGCGAGGTCGGCGGTGTCCGCTTCCAGCAGCAGATAGCTGCCGCCGGCAAGATCGAGCCCTAAGTTGATGCGCGGGTGCGGAAAACTGCCCCAGCGATCGGTCCAGCGTTCGGGCAGGAAGCTGGGGATGGCGAGCGCGCACAGCACCGCCAGCAGCCCGACGATCGACCACACCTTCCAGCGGGGAAAATCGAGCATGTCAGTCGTTCGCCGCGGTGGAATTGGGGTTGATCACCTGGGCTAGCGTCGCCTTCACGACGCGGATGCGCGTCGTGGGGGCGATCTCCACCTCGACGTGGGCGTCCTCTACCTTGGTGACCTTGCCGACGATGCCGCCGCCCGTGACGACGGTGTCGCCCTTCTTTACCGCGTCCACCGCCATCTGCAGCGCCTTTACGCGGCGTTGCTGCGGCCGGATCATCAGCAGCCAGAACACGGCAAAGACGAGAAGGAGCGGGGCCAGGCCGATCAAGGAGGCGAGGCCGCCGCCCTGCGCGGCGGGGCCGCTTGCGACCTGAGCATAAGCGGGAGTGATGAACATGATTTCCAGCATCGAAAAAGCGCGAGCGGGAACGGGTCCCGCATGAAACGCCGCGCGCTATCACCGGTTAACCCTGCGCGCAATGTCCGCTGGCATGAGGCTCGCCGCCGCTACTTCACCCGATAGGGCAACGAAATGGCGAACGACGAGCCGGCCGCCATGGTCCCGCGCGGCTTCAGCAGCACCCGTGTCACCGCCGATTCCGACGCCGTGTCGCCCGCCGTCGGCGTATAGCCCCAGCCGGGCGAGCCGTCCGTGAACAGGACGTCATCGCTCGCGTCGGAACTGGAGCCGTAGCGAAACGCCAGGCCTGACGACGGTGATCCGTCGGTGAAGATGATCACCCGCGTTTCCGCCGAGCCATCGCCGCCCAGCGCAATGGCGGTGCCGGCCGGGGTGGCGAGCTGGACGCTGACGGAATTGAGATCGGCGGCGACAATGTCGGGGTTGGCGACGGTGACGGTCAGCCGCCGCTTGCTGCCGGTGATCGCCTTGGGAAAGGGGGTGGTCGACACCGGGTCCCACGTCGTCTGCGATGTGACGACCGCCGTGATCGGCTTTGCCTTCACTACGATCGAGAAGGCGATGGTGGCGGTGCCGCTGCCCGAGTCCAGCGTGCCCAGCGTACAGCTGCTGCCGATCCAGACACCGGAACAGAACTTCCAACTCCAAGCCACGCGGAAGGTGCCGGAATAGGTGGCCGGCGTCAGCAGCGCCGTGCTGGTCGGCTTGATGTACAGCGGGATCGCCGGCGGGCTGCTGCCCAGCAGGCCGAGCACGTCGATGATGCTGTTATCGAGGTAGCTCATCGGCGCGCCTGGCGTGAACGGCTTCGTTCCCGCCGCATCGGCATAGACCTTGTAGCTCGCCTGGTCGGTGATACTCGTCGCGGTCATGGCGAAGCCGTTGGTGCTGGTGACGGTGGCGGTGAAGCTGTTGCCGCCGAGCAGGGTGATGACGCTGTTGCCGCAGTTGATGGTGCTGGTTGTCACGAGCACGGGCGCCGCCGATGCCTTGATCGCGGCCGGCGAATAGGTGCCGATCTCGGCCGGCGGCGGCGAGGACACGGTGCAGGCCTGCGCCGCGCCGGGTGCCAACAGCGCAGCGGGCGCAAGGCTCCACAGCCCGCGGCGGCGCGCGGCGAAACGGTTCGTCATGGGCAGGCTCCTTGCGCCGGGCGTGCCGGGGCGGCGGCGGTCAGCCGTCCTGCTCGGCGAGGCTTTCGAAATAGGCCGACATCTGGTCGGCGCCGCGATCGGACAGCGCGATCCACACGCGCCGGGCATCCTCCTCGCAGCGGTGGCGATCGATCCAGCCGCGGCACACCAACGTGTCGATCCAGCGGTTCACCGTGGTCGGCTTGATGCCGGTCAGCTGGCCGAGCTCGCCCACCGTCAGCGGGCGCCCCTCCAGGCAGGCGCGGTAGAGATGCAGCAGGATGTCCCAGGCGGGATCGGAGAACCACGACGGCGGCATGAACTGCGCCCGCGCCGCGCGGCCGCGGATGATCGTGTGGACGTTGGCGAGGTGAGCCGCACCCGTGCCGCCGCGCCATTGCTCGTCCAGCGTGCCGCGCGCCAGCGCCCGCACCGCTTCTTCGCAGGTCGCCTGCGCTTCCACCATGTGCGACGACAGTGCCGGCAGCAGCGCGTGAAGCTGCATCAGCTGATGGGCGAGGAGATCGCCGCCCGATCGAAGTGCACCGTGTGAAGCCATAAGCATCAGGTCCCGCGGCACCGGCGCCGCCTTCCCTAATGTATGATGATCCATGTTGGTCGCGGTGCGCGGCGCCGCGCTTTTTTTCTGGCAAAGGCGCGACCGGTGGCATCAGCGCTTGCCTCCGCCCAGCCCGAGCAGCCCCGGCGCGAACCTGGCGCGCAGCGTCAGATACGGCCCCTGGCGCGTGTAGCGGGCCTCGGCATAGTCGCGGTCGCGATAGCCCGCGACGTTGTAGCCGGCGCTGATCCACACGTCGCGCGCGGCGGCGATGCCCACCGTCGGGCCGGCGACAAAGGCGAGGGTGCCGTCGCTCCAGCTGTGCTGCGCGCCTGCCTGCACGCCGAGGTCGAGGTTGGCGCGGATGTCGCGGCGGACCTCAAGCCCGACCGCATCGATGAAGCCGTCCACCCGCTCGTCGGCATAGCGGCCGCGGACGTACTTGGCGCCGTAATAGAGCGTCGCCTCGACCCGGTGCGCTTCGCCCTCGTTGCCGCCGCGATAGTTAATCGCAAGGTTGTTGATCGCGCGCAGGGTGGTCTGCGCGCCCGTCGCAAAGGTCGGCACCGCCAGCACGTTGCTGCCCGACACGCTGCCGTCGGCACCTTCGTGACGCAGCTCGAAGCGTTCCAGCAGCGACCAGCGGCTGTCGATCGGCCGCCATGCGAGCGCAAGGTCGGCCGCGGCGCTGGTCACCGCACCGCCGCTGCGCCCGTCGCGCACCCGATAGGCGCGGATGGAGGAAGCCAGCGTCTTGCCCTCACCCAGCGTGCGCAGCAGGTTGGAGGTGAGGCCCATGCGGTCGGATTCGCTGCCCTGCCGCCATTCGGCGCGACCGTTCCACGACCAGCGGTCGCCGCGATAGGTCGCGCCCAGCGTCGCGGCGACGAAACCGGTTTCGGTCAGCGACTGGCCGGACTGCGTCGACGAGCCATAGCGTGGCAGCGCCACCGCCGCGCCCGCCGGCACCCGGCCCGACAGCGTATTGCTGGCGTCCAGCGTCGCGTCGACGCTCCAGCGCTTGCCGAGCGGCAGCGACTGGCTGAGCCCGTATTGGGCAAAGGTTCGGGTGCCGTTCTCGCCGATCGCCTGGTTGTTGAGCGTGGACACCAGATGCGCGCCGGCCCAGGGCGCGAGGTCGAAGCCGGCGCGGGCGTTGTGGACCGTGTATGCGTCCCCCTTGGCGATCTCGTAGCCGCCGATCAGCCGCACGCCGGGCTTGACGCGCCAGCTTGCGCCGATCTGCTGGCGCACGGGGAAGTCGGCGCTGTCGTTGCGGCCGCCGATCGCCACCTGCGCCTGGCCGGTCACGTCGAGCGCGTGGTCGAACAGGCTGCGCGTGCCGCCGACCGTCAGCAGGGTGGAGGTGCGGTCGGTGCCGTCGATGCCGCGGTCGGCGGCCAGCTGCGTGCCGACGAACACGGTGCCGGCATCGCCGCGATGCTCCAGCCGCGCTTCGCCCGCGGTGCGATGGCCGGCGCCGATCAGGTCGTCCTGCATCCAGCCCGACACGGTGGCGCTGAGGCGGCCGGTGAGCCGCACGCGGCCGTCGAGGCCGATCTTGGCGGTGCCCGCTTCGCTTGCGTTCTGCTGGCCGACGCCGAAGCCGCTTTCCTGGCGACGGGCATAGCCGAGCACGTCCACCGCGGCGGCGTGATATTCCACCTCCGTCGCGAGCGCCGTGCCGCCGCGCAGGCCCGTGCGGCCGCCGGTTGCCGCTTCCGCGCGCATCGTCAGTCCCTTGGCGGGGGCGGTGCGCAGATCGATCGCCGCGACGGTGGCGCTGCCCTGTCCCTCGTCATGGAGCAGCGTGGCGCCGACTTCCGCCTTGCCGCCGGCTAGCTTTGCCGCGGCGCGGGCACCGGCGGCGAGCTTGCGGCCCGGCCCCTCGACCTCGTAGTCGACGACGATGAACACCGGGTTCAGCCCTGCGTCGCGGCTGAGGACAGGCTCGCGGAAACGGATGGTGCCGGCTTCGGCGTCGATGTCATAGTCGATGTGGCGGGTGAGCAGCTTGCTCGACAGGATCCGTTCCGACCGGAAGCGATCGCGCGTTTCCAGCGTGATCTTGTCGGAATTGGGGACGATATCAGAAGCCGACAGCCGGTACGGGCCGGACAGGCCGTTGCCGGGGATTTCGTCGCGGGCGTAGCGGTCCTGATCGTGCGCGGCGAACGCGCTGGCGGCGACGCGGTCGTTGGCCGCCTCCGCCTTGAAGCCGTTCAGCGTCCGGCTGTAGCGGGCCAGGCGGGTGTCGGTGAAGCCGGTCTCGAAGTCGCCGAACAGCGCCACGAACGCCCGTCGCTCCAGCCGCAGGTAGAGCTTGCCGCGGGTCGCCGCGTCATACCCTTGCGCGCTGCCGTCGCCGTAGACGGTGTAGTAGCGATCGGGATCGACCGTGCCGAGCAGGCCGCGGTCGCGGTCGAAGCGGCGGTCGCTGTCATAGGCGAGCGTCAGCAGCCAGCGGCCGGTCACCCGCCCCTTGGCGTAGAGTGCGAGCTGGCCGTCGGTGGTGAGGCGGTTGCGCTCGCCCTGCGGCAGCGCGCGGGCATGGCGGCGCAAGAGGTCGTAGCCGATCGTGCCGCGGCCGAAGCCGACCACCATCCAGTCGCGCACCGGCGCCTCCAGCCGCGCCCGGATGTCGCTGACCTGGCGCAGCGTCTGGTCGGCAAGCGTGATCGTCAGGTGGACGGTGCCGCTCTGCGTGGTGGGTTGCAGCGCAACAAAGGCGATGCCGTCATCGCCGATCACGCGCGCGGTGGCTTCGGTGCGCTCCAGCCCGGCGAGCTGCCGCGCCTGCTGCGCTTCGCCCGCCTGGGCGGCGAGATAGGGCTGGTCGACGCGGAACGGCACCACCGTGCCGGCGCGCACGGGAGCGCCGTAGCGGTCGGTGACGCGCACCGCGAGCAGCGGCCGGGTGAGGCCGTCGGCGACCAGCCGCGACACCTCTGGCTTCAGCTCGGCGTGGAGGGGCACGTTGGCATAGTGCACCACCTGCTCCAGCGTCTCGGCAAGCGTGCCGTCGGCGCGCAGCACGCGGGCGTCCAGGCGGTTGTCGTTGTTGAGCAGCGGCAGGCCGGTCCAGCGCGACACCGCGACGCCGCGGGCGTCATCGCTGTCGGTGCCATCGAAGCTGATCGGGTCCACCGGCTTGCCGTTGAGGGAAAGCGCGACCCGCTGGCCGGGGAGGTGGCGGACCACCACGCGCAGGGCGGGCGAGCGAGGGTTGTGGTGCGCGAGCGGAAACAGCCAGCCGGTGCCGGGCGTCGCCGCCTGCAGCCAGTCGGCGCGGTTGCCGGCGGCGGTCGCGTCGTCGGCAGGCGTAATCGGCAGCATCGACGACGCGGCGGCATCGGTGGCGCCGGTGCGACGCAGCTGGAAATCGACGCGGGCAAGCGTGCCGCCCGTTGCCTCCACGAAGCGCGATACGCTGCTGCCAGCGCTGCGCGTGTCGCGATCGCAGGCAACCGGCGTCAGCGTCGCGGGGACGCTGGCGGAGTCGATCTGCACCACATGGGTGCCGGGACGCACGCCTTCGACATGGTAGAGGCCGTCCTTGTCGGTGGCGACAAAGGTGCCGTCCTCCAGCACCAGGCGGATGCCGCCGACGCCGGTGCGGCCGCGCGCGGGATCGCCGCAATCCCCTTCGGTGACGCGGCCGGTGAGGGTGAAGCCATCGGTCATCAGCAGCGGGCGGATGCGCACGGCGGCGCTCGCCTGGTTGCTGGTCGCGAGGCCGGCTTCGGCCTGCGCGGTGTTGACCGCCTCGCCCACCGGCGTGCCGGGGCCGACCGCGGCGATGTAGGTGATGGTGGCGCTTGCCCGCGCGCGCATCTGCGGGATCGAGAAGACCAAGCGGCGCCCGTCGGCGGACACCTCTGGCTCGCCGGCACCGTGCGTGCTGCCGACGCGGTAGCGCAAGCCCTGGGGCAGCGCGTCGGTGATGCGCACCGTTTCCGCCGTTGCGCCGACGCCGTTGTTGGTCAGCTGCAACCGGTACTGGACGAACTCGCCGGGGCTGGCGTCGCGCACCGAGGCGACCTTGTCGAGCACCAGCGTCGCCGCCGCCACCCCCGGGATCGGGTCCAGCGGAATGTCGACCATCAGCGGCGTCGGGTCGGAAAGCACGAAGCTCTGCCCATAGGACGCGGGCAGGACGATGAACCCTCCTGCGCGGCGAGGACTGTCCAGCATTCCCAGCTGCTGGGGTGTCGCCACCGACGGGGCGGTATAGCGGGCGGGCGGCATGATGCGGAAATGGTACGATCCCGGCGGCGCCAGCGGAAAGCGGTAATGGCCGGGAGTGAACTGGTACGTGTACCCGCTTGCGTCCGTGACCGAGGCGCCGCTGACCACCGTGTTTGGGTAAGCGCTGACCCCGTCGTCGCCGAACACGGCGGCGGCGGGCTCGCCGGTGGCATCGTCGATCAGCGTGATTGTCGCGCCGTCGACCAGCTCGCCCGTCGTCGAGCTGAACACATAGCCTTCGGGATCGATCAGGATGGTCGCGGCAGCGTCGTCGCCGTCATCCGCCGCGTCGCCCTCGTATGACACGCTGAGGTTGCGCAGGTCTTCGAGCGGCAGTTCGCATGCCTGGAAATTGGGATTGGAGTTGGCAGGCGGGAAGCCGCCGGCGAACACCCCGGTATCGGGACCGGTTTCGCGCAGCGTTAGCGGCAGCTTGCGATCGGCGATCGTGACGTAGATCACCGCCTGATCGATCGCCAGCGGATCGCGGTTTTCGCCATCGGCGGTCAGCACCATGAACACCGGCGCGCGCACGTTCAGCGTCTTGAGCGGCGTTGATCGGGCAAGATCCTGCGGCGTCACGGTTGACGGCGTGAGTCGCCCGCTGGCGGCGTCGCATGCCATGCCGGGATAGCCGAATCCGGCGGGCACTCTGCGAAAGGAAAGGGTGGCAGGCGTTTTCGCGAGATCCAGCGACACCGTGTTGGAGGCGATCGATCGCGGGCCCGAAGGCGTGGAATAGGCAAGGGTCGCCGTGTTGCGAATCTGCGCGGTGGCGGGCGCGTACGCCAGCAAGCCCGCGATGGCGGGCAGGGCAAGGGCCGCGGCGCGACGAAGCGCGCCGGGTGCAAGGCAGGTTCGCAGCATGCGGCTCCCCGTTCCGGCACGCGGGGGTCGCCCGCGTGCCGGTTGGTCGGTGACAAAGGTGAGGTGGATCAGTTCAGCTTGACGCGGAACGCCATCGACAGCGACGTCGCGGGCAGCACCGGCGGCAGCACCGCGCGCACGGTTGTGCCGTCGAACGATCCGCCATAGGTGTCGGTCTCGTCCGTGCCGGTGTCGTTGTCATCCTCCTGCGTGCCGCCCAGGCCGACGCAGCCAGTCACAAGCGCCGATGGCCCGACGACGATCGATCCGGGCACAAAGCTGGTGTTGGCCGGCACCGCGTCGCCGATGCGGACATTGCCGGCGGTGCCGGGCCCCGCATTGGTGACGCGAATGCAGTATTCGACCGTTGCGCCGGGGATCGGGTGCGGATTGAGGAGCAGGTTGACCGGATCGTCGATCACCGTCGCGGTCTTGTTCACCGAGACCACCGCGGTGGAGATGTGATAGGCGTCGAACGCGCGCGCTTGGCCGTTGCGGGCGGCGTCGAGCGTGCCGCCGACATCGGCGAACACGGTTTCCACCGTGGTCGGCGAATCGGCCGCCAGCAGCGGGCTTGCGACCAGATCGGCGCCCAGCGATCCGCCGGTGCCGCCGGTAGCCGCGATCGCGTTGAGCGACACGATCGCGGTTTCCGCGCCGGGCGTGTTGGGGATGTCGGCGACCACGAACACCGTGACGGTGGCGTCGGGCGCGAGTTCATCAACGAAGCTGACCCTATCGACGCCCGCATCGTACATGCCGTTGTTGTTGCTGTCGACGAACGCACGCATGTTGGTGACATCGAAATTGTCGGTGCCGAGCAGCGGGATCGACACGTTCTGCTGGCCGGGATCGAGCCGGAAGTCCTGCACCGCGTTGGACAGGTTGGTGACGGTAAAGGTGGTCACCTGCGCGGTGGCGTTGACCGCGGTCTGAGTGGGCGCGCCGCCGACTTCGGCGACCGCCAGATTGACCTTCTTGTCGACCACGAAGCTGGCGACGTTGGACGACACCGTCTGAGTGGTGCCGCCGACATCGTAGCTGACCGTCGCCTCGTTGGTGACGGTGGTGCCGGCGGCGGTCTGCGGCGTGGTGGTCGCGGTCGTCGTGATCTGGGCGTTGGCGCCAGTCCCGACCAGCGCGGCGGCAAGCGTGCCGCCGCCGAGCAGGCAGGCGCGAAAGGAGAAGGGAAGCATGAGGGGATGTCTTTCAGTTCGAGAAGAGGGGAACGCGATCACTTGAGCAGGGCGCGGAAGCCGACCTGGCCTTCACCACCAGGGGCGAGCGGCTGCGCGAGCCGCCAGCGCACCACGCGCACGTCCGCCGCCTCGGCGGGGCGCTTGCCGCCGCCGGCGGTGGGGACGGACAGGGTGGCGAGCGGGCCAAAGGTCCTGCCGTCCACCGACAGGTCGGCGGCGGGGCTATTCGCGGCGGGACCCGCGTAAAGCAGATGGGCGGGCACCGGATTGGCGATCACCACGCCGCTCGCCGGCTGCTGCCCGCCG
>Ga0210040_10000343_pt1 | contig 79381 bp, 77 predicted proteins | sample CryGeyCG12114_NA_FD_185462 | JGI IMG/M metagenome (GOLD analysis project Ga0210040, IMG submission 185462) | Groundwater microbial communities from aquifer - Crystal Geyser CG19_WC_8/21/14_NA (SPAdes) (version 2) | ecosystem: Environmental > Aquatic > Deep subsurface > Groundwater | place: USA...
TGCGATCGCCGTGCATCGGGTCGCCTTCCACCGACACGCCGATGGCGTTCATCATCGCTACCGATTCGACCGGCCAGTCGCCCGCGGCGCTTTCCGCCGACAGCATGATCGCGTCCGCGCCGTCATAGATGGCGGTGGCGACGTCCGACACCTCCGCGCGGGTGGGCGAAGGGGAGGTGATCATCGATTCGAGCATCTGCGTCGCGACCACCACCGGTCGGCCGAGGCGACGCGACACCTCGACGATGCGCTTCTGGAGCGGCGGCACCGACTGCGGCGGCAGTTCGACGCCGAGATCGCCGCGCGCGACCATGACGCCGTCGCACATCTCCACGATCTCCTCGAGCCGGTCGATCGCCTGCGGCTTCTCGATCTTGGCGAGCAGCGCCGCCTTGCCGCCGATCAGCTTACGCGCTTCGGCAAGGTCCTCCGGCCGCTGAACGAACGACAGCGCGATCCAGTCGACGCCCTGATCGACGGCAAAGGCGAGGTCGCTTCTGTCCTTGTCGGTCAGCGCAGCCATCGGCAGCACTACGTCGGGGACGTTCAGCCCCTTGTTGTTGCTCAGCGTGCCGCCGACCTCGACCGTGGTGTGGATCCGGTCGGCGTCATGCTCCGTGACGCGCAGCACCATCTTGCCGTCGTCGAGCAGCAGGCGGGCGCCCGGCTCGATCGCTTCGAAGATCTCGCGGTGGGGCAGTTCGACGCGGGTGGCATCGCCGGGCGTGGAATCGCGATCGAGCACAAAGGTGCTGCCGTGCGCAAGCTGCACCTTGCCGCCCTCGAAGCGGCCGACGCGCAGCTTGGGACCCTGGAGATCGGCGAGGATCGTGGAGGGGCGGCCGAAGCGCTTTTCCAGCGAACGGATCGCCTGGATCACCGCGACCTTGGACTGCTGGTCGCCGTGGCTCATGTTGATGCGGAACGCGTCGGCGCCGGCCTCGAACAGGGCGGCGATCATCTCAGGGGAATTGCTGGCCGGTCCGAGGGTGGCAAGCACGCGCACCTTGCGGGAGCGAGGGGCAATGGATTTCGGCATGGGGTCGGCTCCTGGGGAATGGCCGCCTGCGGCCTTAACCCTTATCGTAGGCCGATCAACCTTGGAGCGTGTTCATGGACCAACTCGATTCTCTCGACGACGCCGTCGCGGCGGCGGCGTTCCGCCGGCTGGTGCGCCATCTGCGCCACCGCAGCGATGCGCAGAACATCGATTTGATGGGGCTGGCGGGCTTCTGCCGGAACTGCCTTGGCGACTGGGTCGAGGAAGCCGGCGGCATGGCCAAGAGCGACGCGCGCGCGACGATCTATGGCATGCCGCAAGCCGAGTGGAAGGCGCGGTTCCAGACGGAGGCGACGCCCGAGCAGCTCGCCCGCATGGCCGACAGCATGACGCGCAATCCGCCTGTCCAACCGGCGGAACGCGACAGCTTGGCGGGGTTGAGCGAACAGGGTTAACGCCCTAGAGGCACCCCCCTCACCGGATTCGGGCCAGACCCGGGCCGGACCTCAGGACGCATTTCTCCAATCAGGTAAAGGGCGCGCGGGGACGCGCGGGGCGGGACACATGGCGGAAGAACGGCAAGAAGGCATGGGCGGCGGGCACGTCGCGGCGGACGAACTGCGGCTGCTGATCGAGCGCGCCGAGCGGCTGGAAGAAGAGAAAAAGGGCATCGCCGACGACATCAAGGACGTGATGGCCGAGGCCAAGGGCCGCGGTTACGATCCCAAGGCGATCCGCAAGATCCTCTCCATCCGCAAGAAGAAGAAGGAAGAATATCAGGAGGAAGAGGCGATCCTGGAGGTATACATGCAGGCGCTGGGCATGATCTGAAGCCGACGTCTGCAGCTGGCGGCCCAGGCCGCCGCGCCGTCTGTCCAACGTCAGACGTCGGTGCTTGCCGATCGACCCTGCGGCGTCCGGAAACGTCCCGGCAAGCCTTGCGCGCCTAGTCTGTCGGCATGAGTGCCGCTACCATCCTCCTGCCGTCTCTCTTTCTACTGATGGCAAATGGCGCAACGATAGCGGCGTTTGGAGAGGACAAGAAGCGCGCAACACGCGGCGAGTGGCGAATTAGCGAGTCGACGCTGCTTAGCCTGGCGTTGATCGGCGGAAGCCCGGGCGCGCTCTGGGCACGCAAGCGCTTCCGCCACAAAACGCGCAAGCAACCGTTCGCGACGCTGCTCGACCTGGTGGCCATGTTGCACGCAGGACTGGTCATCGGCTGTGTGGCCGCCTTCGGGCTATAGGCGCGAGCGCTACGCCGCCTCCGCCGCCTGCGTCGTCCATCCCAGCCGCGGGATAGTGATCGAGCGTTTGCCCGACAGGTCGACGCGGGAGACGAACAGCTCGCGGCTTTCGATATAGCCGATCAGGCGGCGGACCCGGCCCAAGGAGCTGGTGCCGTAGGTGGTCGCGATCTCCGAATCGGATGGGCACGGGCGGCCTTCGCGGGCGGCGCGGGCGACCAGCAGGAAGGCGCCCAGCATGTCGTCGGGCAGCGTGTTGGCAAGGTCCATCGCGTCCGCCCATTCCTCCGCCTGGGGCGCGAAGATGCCGGCCCGGGCGCACGATAGGCGGCGGGTGAAGCCTGCGAGATCGAGCGACGGCCGGGCGAGCCCCGCCATCCGGCAGCGGACCTGAAAGTCCTGAAACAACACGCCCGCCGGCCGCAGCGCCGATTCGTCGTCGGTGACGATGGCGCGCAGCACGTCGGCGTAGATCGCCTCCACCTCGTCCGCCGACTTGTCGGGCAGCGGCGCCAGCGTAGTCGGCGCGGGTGGGCGGGCGAGGTCGTCGATCAGCTCATCGGCGGGCACGCGACGCGGGCGTGCCTCAAAGGTCATCGGCAACAGCGGCGCGTCTTCCTGCTTCTGCGCGAGCAGGTCGCCGAGGTCGAGCGGCGTGGTGGTGGCCGGCAGCGGCGTCAGCTTGGGGCTGGAACTGCGGGCGGAGGTTTCCACCGCGCCGATCTTCACCGTGATCGGCCGCCTCGACACGGCGGGCCCGAGCGCCAGGAAGCTGCCGCGGGCGAGGTCGCGGATCGCGTCCGCCTGCCGCCGCTCCATGCCGAGCAGGTCGGCTGCGCGCGCCATGTCGATATCGAGGAAGGTGCGGCCCATCAGGAAGTTGGACGCTTCGGCGGCGACGTTCTTGGCGAGCTTGGCAAGGCGTTGGGTGGCGATCACGCCGGCGAGGCCACGCTTGCGACCGCGGCACATCAGGTTTGTCATCGCCGACAGCGATGCGCGGCGCACTTCCTCCGCCACTTCGCCGCCGGTGGTGGGAGCGAACAGCTGCGCCTCGTCCACCACCACCAGCGCCGGATACCAATGTTCGCGCGGGGCATCGAACAGCGCCGACAGGAAGGCGGCGGCGCAGCGCATCTGCCCTTCCGCCTCCAGTCCTTCGAGGCTGAGGACGACGGACGCGCGGTGTTCGCGCAGGCGCGTCGCCATGCGGGCGATCTCGGGGACGGAGTAGTCGGCCGCCTCGATCGCGACATGGCCATAGGCCGACAGCGTGACGAAGTCCCCTTCGGGATCGATCACCACCTGCTGCACCTGCCCCGCCGAGCGCTCCAGGAGGCGGCGCAGCAGGTGCGACTTGCCCGAGCCCGAATTGCCCTGAACGAGCAAGCGGGTGGCCAGCAGTTCCTCAAGGTCCATGGTGACGGGCGTGCCGCGCTCGTCGGTGCCCATGTCTACGCGTACGGTCATTGCCCCCGCGTTTGGCCGATGCGGGGGCCGGGGGGCAAGGGTGCATTGAGCCTTTGACCCGTTATCCTTATGGGTCAGGGCAATAGATCACGCTCTCGGAGTTCGCATGGCCGGCCATTCCAAGTTCAAGAACATCATGCACCGCAAGGGCGCGCAGGATAAGAAGCGCTCCAGCATGTTCTCCAAGCTCAGCCGCGAAATCACCGTGGCGGCCAAGATGGGCTTGCCCGATCCCGACATGAACCCGCGGCTGCGCGCCGCGATCAACGCCGCCAAGGCGCAGTCGGTGCCCAAGGACAACATCCAGCGCTCGATCGACAAGGCGAGCAAGGGCGACACCGAAGCGTATGAGGAAATCCGCTATGAAGGCTTCGGCCCCGGCGGCGTGAGCCTGATCATCGAGGCGCTGACCGACAACCGCAACCGCACCGCCACAAACGTCCGCACCGCCGTTGCCAAGAACGGCGGCAACCTGGGCGCGAGCGGGTCGGTCAGCCACGCGTTCGACCGGATGGGGCTGATCACTTATCCGGCCACCGTCGGCGATGCCGAGAAAGTGTTCGAAGCGGCACTCGAGGCAGGGGCGGAGGACGTCACGTCCAGCGACGACGGCCACGAGATCTGGACCGCGCAGGAATCGCTCCACGAGGTGACCACGGCGCTCACACCGGTGCTCGGCGAGCCGGAGGGCGCCAAGCTCGCGTGGCGGCCGCAGACCACCGTGGACGTCGATGCCGACGACGCGGCGACCCTGTTCAAGCTGGTCGACGCGCTCGACGATGATGACGACGTGCAGACGGTGTGGGGCAATTACGAGGTGTCCGACGAGGTGATGGAGAAGCTCGGCTGATGACCCCTCCCGCGAGCGGGAGGGTGGGCTGATCATCATCGGCCTGGACCCGGGCCTTGGCACCACCGGCTGGGGGGTGATCGCCGCCGACGGCAATCGTCTCCGCCACGTCGCCAACGGCCAGATCCGTACCGATCCTTCCATGCAGCTATCACGGCGGCTGAGCCTGTTGTTCGGTGCGCTGGGCGAGGTGATTCGCACCGAGCGGCCGGACAGCGCCGCGGCGGAAGAGGTGCTGGGCAACTCCAATGCGCAGTCGACGCTGAAGCTCGGCCAGGCGCGCGGCGTGGTGCTGCTGGCGGCGGCGACGGCGGGGCTGGCGGTGGGCGAATATCATCCCAGCGTGGTGAAAAAGGCCGTGGTCGGCACCGGCGGCGCCGAGAAGAAACAGATCCAGGCGATGGTCGGCCATCTTCTTCCCGGCGTGAAGCTCGCCGGGCCCGATGCCGCCGATGCGCTCGCGGTGGCGATCACGCACGCTCACCACCTGGCGAGCGCCCATGCCCGGGCGCGGCGATCGATCGCGTTGGACGGTTAACGATTGCGTTTCCTGCAATCGTGGTAGCGCAACCTGCAATTGTCAGGAGCGGCGCTGCAGTGCACAAAGACTGTGCCTTTCAGGCATCCTCTCCTAAAAACTTTCATGGCCGGTCTCTGACCGGCCTTTTTTTTAAGCTGGCTCGGGCGTAGCACCCCATTGCTGTCGTCGCGCCGTCACAAAACATAAACCGTGGGAGCGGGGCCGCCGGAAAGACCGGCACAGGCGAGTCGACGGTGCGGGGGTTTCGAGCATTGCTCCCCCCGCCCTACCTGCCAGCATTCCACTTCCCCGCGTTCCCGCTTTGCCCTACCGCCGGAGCCCATGATCGCGCATCTCAAAGGCAGACTGGACGCCATCGGCATCGACCATGCGGTGATCGACGTCGGCGGCGTGGGTTATCTGGTGGGCGCATCGGCGCGGACGCTGTCGGCACTGGGGCCGGTCGGCGAGGCGGCGACCGTGTTCACCGAAATGCTGGTGGCGGAGGATTCGATCCGGCTGGTCGGCTTCGCGCGGCAGGATGAGCGCGACTGGTTCCGGCTGCTCACCGGCGTGCAGGGGGTCGGCGCGCGAGTGGCGCTGGCGATCCTGTCGGCGATCGAGCCGGTCGACCTGTCGCGCGCGATCGCCGCGCAGGACAAGGCGATCGTCGCGCGCGCCAACGGCGTTGGGCCGAAGCTCGCCGAGCGGATCGTGCGCGAGCTGAAGGACAAGGTCGGCGGCATCGCCCTGTCGCTCGGGCCGGCAACGGTGGCGGCGCCGGTGGGCGCTGGCGCGGATGCGGTGTCGGCGCTGCTCAACCTCGGCTTCCGGCCGGCCGAGGCGGCGAGTGCGGTGGCGGCGGCGGATGAGGAACTGGGGGCCGGTGCCACGCTCGATGCGCTGGTGCGGCTGGCGCTCAAGAAAGCGTCGCGGGCATGAGCGACGGCGATCGCATCCTGACTCCTGCGCGCCGGCCCGAGGACGTCGACGCGGCGCTGCGGCCCAAGAACCTCGACGAGTTCGTCGGGCAGAAGGCGGCGCGCGAGAATTTGCGCGTGTTCATCGAGGCGGCGCGCGGACGGGGCGATGCGCTCGACCACGTGCTGTTCTTTGGCCCGCCGGGGCTGGGCAAGACGACGCTCGCGCAGATCGTCGCGCGCGAGATGGGGGTGGGGTTCCGCGCCACGTCGGGTCCGGTGATCGCCAAGTCGGGCGACCTCGCGGCGCTGCTCACCAACCTCGAGGACGGCGACGTCTTGTTCATCGACGAGATCCACCGGTTGCAGCCGGCGGTCGAGGAGGTGCTCTATCCGGCAATGGAGGACCGCGCGCTCGACCTGATGATCGGCGAGGGGCCGTCGGCGCGGAGCGTGCGGATCGACCTGCCGCGCTTCACCTTGGTGGGGGCGACGACGCGGCAGGGGCTGCTGACGACGCCGCTGCGTGACCGCTTCGGCATTCCGATCCGGCTGCAATTCTATACCGTGGACGAGCTGGAGCGGGTGGTGACGCGCGCGGCGGGGCTGCTTGATCTCCACGTGTCGCGTGACGGCGCGGCGGAGATCGCGCGGCGCTCGCGCGGCACGCCGCGAATCGCCGGGCGGCTGCTCAGGCGGGTGCGCGACTTCGCCAATGTCGCAGGCGTGGAGACGGTGGACGCCGCCGCCGCCGACCGCGCGCTCAACCGGCTGGAGGTCGATGGGCTGGGGCTCGACGCGATGGACCGGCGCTACCTGCACATGATCGCCGACATCTATCGCGGCGGGCCGGTGGGGGTGGAGACGCTCGCCGCGGGCCTGTCCGAGCCGCGCGACACGATCGAGGAGGTGATCGAGCCGTACCTGATCCAGCTCGGGCTAGTGGCGCGGACGGCGCGGGCGGGTGGAAGCACCTGGGGCTGAACCCGCCGGCGGGGAGCCAGGACGGGTTGTTCGATTAGCCCGGGTTAACCGATCGCTTCTTCGGTCCACCGAACCTACCGCCGTTTGTGCTGAGCTTGTCGAAGCACGTGCGTCCGGGACAAGCCCGTCGACAAGCTCAGGGCGAACGGATCGTGTGCATCGGGCAATCGATCTGGCCGTGGAAGGTCGCAAAGGTCACACCCTCATCGCGGACGCGTGCGCGGGCGAGCGGCAGGGGTGACGCTGCGCACTGGTGCTGGCGCGTGCTGTCGGGAGCGGATGGTGGCAAAGAGCGGTCAAGCTTCTGGCAGCGAGCGGACGTGTAGGAAAGGGCCGCTCGTAATGGCTTGCGACTGGTCTGCTTTGTGACGCGGGCTTCCGCCATGATAATGCGCTACTGCTACAGCACGACGCAAATCAGCTTCGCAGCGGTTCGATGGCCGTTATCCATGCGACGAAGTCCGGGTTCTCTATCACTTCGTCGGCATCAGTAAATTGATAGAGGTCTGGGTCACCTGGACCGATGGCGTCTAGAACAGGAGCCATCGTAAATGTCTCGCCGCTCACTTGAAGTATCTTGATACCAGCGGTGATCGACACGCTCTCGACCGTTCCAAAGACCTGCTTTCGTCTGAGAAGCGTGCCAGCAGGATCAACGAACGTCAGGCCGACATATAGCGTCGATCCCACCAGATCGTCTGCCAACTCTGCATCCCAGCCTTCTTCGGGGTCAAGCTGAGTGTATCGGTTGTTCTCGTCGTCCGAGGAATCATCCGCAGCATCGTTCATGCACGAGTATCCGAATTGCCAAATTGCGCCAGACAAGCGCATCCGGGCGCTAAGGTGAACCAACGATGCGTGCGGGGCAATCCGTTGAGGTGAGTGCAGGCTCCGAACCAGAGCCACCCCCCACCAAATCCCGCATGACACGCGCGCCACGCCTGCTACCGTAGCGTCATGCCCGTTTCGGCCGCCGCTTCCGCCCGCGAGATTCTCGTCAACCTCCACGACGTGATGGCGTCGCGTCAGCCGGCGCAGGCGAAGCTCAACAGCGTCACCGGCATCATCGCGGAGGCGATGGATAGCGAGGTGTGCTCGATCTATTTGCTGCGCGAGGGCGTGCTGGAGCTGTTCGCGACGCGCGGGCTCGACCAGGCGGCGGTGCACGTCACCAAGCTGGCGCTGGGAGAGGGGCTGGTCGGCACCATCGCTGAGGATGTGGAGATCCTCAACCTCGATCAGGCGGCGAGCCATCCCGACTTCGCCTACAAGCCCGAGACGGGCGAGGAGCGCTACCACAGCTTTGCCGGCGTGCCGATCATCCGGCGAGAGCGCAGCGTCGGCGTGCTGGCGGTGCAGCATGCCGAGCCGCGCCGCTACGCCGATGTGGAGATCGAGGCGCTGCAGACAGTGGCGATGGTCTTGAGCGAGCTGATCGCCAACGCCGGGCTGATCGACACCGCCGCCACCGCCAGCAACCGACCGCAGTCGACGGTGCCGGTGCGTATCTCTGGCCAGAAGCTGGTGGACGGCATGGGGGCGGGCTTTGCGGTATTCCACCAGCCGCGGATCACCATCGAGCATACCGTCGCCGAGGACACCGACGCCGAGCGGCACCGCGTTTATGCCGCATTCGACAAGATGCGCGAACAGATCGACCGCATGGCGCGCGAAGCCGAGTTCGGCGTCGCCGGCGACCATGTGGAGGTGATCGAGACCTACAAGATGTTCGCCTATGACGAGGGCTGGGCGCGGCGGATCAACGAGGCGATCGATTCGGGGCTGACCGCCGAAGCCGCGATCGAGCGGGTGCAGCAGCGCACCCGCCAGCGGATGCGGCAGATCGACGATCCCTTGCTCGCCGATCGCATGCACGACCTGGAGGACCTCGCCAACCGGCTGCTGCGGATCGTCTCCGGGCAGATGGGCACGGCGGCGCAGATGGGCCTTCGCCAGGACACGATCCTGATCGCGCGCAACCTGGGGCCGGCGGAGCTGCTGGAATATGACAAGCGGCGGCTGAAGGGCGTGATCCTGGAGGAAGGGTCGCTGACCGCGCACGTCACCATCGTCGCGCGGGCGATGGGCGTGCCGGTGCTGGGGCGGGTGCGCGACGTCCGCCGGCTGATCGCGGAAGGCGACATGCTGCTGCTCGACACGCTGGAGGGTAACGTCTTCGTGCGCCCGTCGGCGGCGATGGAGGAAGCGTTCGAGGGCAAGCAGCTGCTTCGCCAGAAGCGGCGGGCGGCGTTCGCGGCGCTGCGCGACGTGCCGCCGATGACGCGCGACGGCCACCGCATCACGGTGATGGTCAATGCGGGGCTGCGCGACGACGTGGCGGCGCTGGACATCACCGGCGCCGACGGCATCGGCCTGTTCCGCACCGAGTTCCAGTTCCTGGTGTCGGCGACGCTGCCGCAGCGCGAGCGCCAGCAGCGGCTGTATCGCGAGGTGCTCGACGCGGCGGGCGAGCGGCCGGTGGTGTTCCGCACCGTCGACATCGGCGGCGACAAGGCGCTCCCGTACCTCAACAAGGAGGACGCCGACGAGGAGAACCCGGCGATGGGCTGGCGCGCGCTGCGCCTGGCGCTGGAACGCGGCGGGTTGATGAAAGTGCAGGCGCGCGCGCTGCTGGAGGCGGCGGGCGGGCGCGTCCTCAACGTCATGTTCCCGATGGTGTCCGAGCCGTGGGAGTTCGACGAGGCAAAGGCCTTGTTCGAGGCGCAGCGGGCGTGGATCGCGGGGCGCGGGCGCAAGCTGCCGCTGGACGTCCGCTATGGCGCGATGCTGGAGGTGCCGGCGCTGGCCGAACAGCTCGACCTGCTGCTGCCGCGCGTCGATTTCCTGTCGGTCGGCACCAATGACCTGACCCAGTTCCTGTTCGCCGCCGACCGCGCCAACCCGAAGCTTGCCGAACGCTACGACTGGCTGAGCCCGGCGATCCTGCGCTTTCTGGCGCGGGTGGTCGGCCCGGCGCGGGGCGCGGGCGTGCCGCTGGCGGTGTGCGGCGAGATGGGCGGGCGCCCGCTGGAGGCGATGGCGCTGATCGGCCTGGGGCTCACCCGCCTGTCGATTACCCCGGCCGCCGTGGGGCCGATCAAGGCGATGGTGCGCAGTCTCGACCATGCCGCCGTTACGGCCAAGATGGCGGCGCTGCTTGCCGACCCGCCGCGCGACGTGCGGGCCGCGCTCACCGCCTGGGCGGCCGAGCAGGGAGTCGAGCTGGCATGAGCCCGCGACAAAGCGCAGGGGCGCGCGTTGACTTGCCGGCGGTGCTTTGGGAGACGAGGGCCAGCGGGGCGCGTGCCATTGTGGTACGGCTCATCGCGGTGCGCTGTGTGGCGTAGGGAGTTGTTGATGGACGAGGTTGAACCCGGCCCGGCAGGAGCGGCAGAGCCCGCGGCGGCCGCTTCGACGCAGGCCAGCCCCGGCGCGACGCTGCACGCCGCCCGCACCGCGGCCGGCCTGTCGCTGGACGAGGTGGGCGCGCGCACGCGGGTGCCGCTGCGCCACCTGATGGCGATCGAATCCGGCGATTATGCGGCATTGCCGTCGCCCACCTATGCCGTCGGTTTTGCCAAGGCCTATGCCCGCGCGGTCGGCGCCGACGAGGTCGCGATTGCCGCGGCGGTGCGGCAGGATGTCGCCAAGCTCGGCCGCCGCCAGCCCGAATACACGCCTTACGAGATTGCCGATCCGGCGCGGGTGCCCTCGCGCGGGGTCGCCATCGTGGGCTTAGGCATCGCGGTCGCGGTGCTGATCCTGATCGGCCTGTGGTATGGCACCAACCTGTTCCGCGGCGGCAGCCGGTCGGCCGAGCCTGCGCCTACCTTCACGCCGGCTGCCGCAACGCCGACGCCGGTGGCGACGCCCGCGCCGGTTCAGGGCGAGCAGGTCACGCTGACCGCCAACGACGAGGTGTGGCTGCGTATCTATGATGGCGCAAACAAGACGCTGTTCCAGGGCACGCTGAAGCCGGGGGACCATTACGATGTCCCCACCGACGCCAACAACCCGATGATCAACGTCGGCCGGCCGGACAAGCTGGCGGTGACGCTCAACGGGTCGACGGTGCCGCCGCTGGGCAGCGGCGCGCGCGCGATCAAGGATGTGCCGATCGGTGGGGCCGCCCTGAAGGCGCGGATGGCGGGCGAGCCGGCGCCGACCGCCAGCGGTGGCGCGGCGGCGAGCCCCGCTCCCGCTCCCGCTGCGGCCACCTCGCCTACCGCCGGGCGCTCGTCGAGGCCGGCAGGGTCCCGCGAGCGTACGGCAGCGCGTCCGCCCACGCCGCGCCCGGCTCGCACCGCGCGGCCGCGCCGTCACCTGACGGAAACGCAGCGCGCCAACCTGCAGTCGGCCGCCAATCCACCGCCGCCTGCGCCAAACCCTTAAGGCTGGCGACAGCCTGCATGTGCGGTATAGCCGCACCGTTAACGATCGCATGGGGATGATGCGGATGCACAGGCTGGTGATCGCGATGCTCGCTGGGGGCACGCTTGCAGGGGTGGTGTTGCCGGGCGTGGCGACTGCGCAATCGGACGTGGGCGCCCGCGTCGGCAAGCTGGAAAGCGAAATGCGCGCCGTGCAGCGCAAGGTCTTCCCGGGCGGCGCCGGCCAGTATCTTCAGCCGGAGATCACCGCCGCGCGGCCTTCGGAGGGCCCCGGCCCCGGCGTGCCGGCGACCAGCGCGGTGGCCGACCTGACCGCCCGCGTCGGCTCGCTCGAAGGCCAGATGGCGACGCTGACCGGCCAGATCGAGCAGAACCAGTACAAGCTGCGCCAGTTGCAGGACGCATTCGACGCCTATCGGCGCAGCACCGATGCGAAGATCGCGGCGGGCGCTGCCGCTGCGGCGCTGTCGAGTGGCGCGGCGTCGGATGACGAGCCCGCGCCGCGCATGCCGCCGTCGCGACCGTCTTCCAGACCGGCGGCTGCCGCTTCCACCACGGCCGCTGCATCCGAGGCATCAACCGGGGCCGACCGCGCAGGCGGCGCCGATGCCGCGGAAGAAGCGTATCTCGCCGGTTATCGCTTGTGGGCGGATAAGCGCTATCCGGAGGCCGAGGCGCAGCTCAAGAAGGTGGTCGCCACCTATCCGAAATCGAAGCGCGCCAGCTATGCGCAGAACCTGCTCGGCCGTTCGTATCTTGACGAAGGCAAGCCGAGCCTGGCGTCCATGGCGTTCTATGACAATTACAAGAAGATGCCGGATGGCGAGCGGGCGCCGGACAGCCTGTATTACCTCGCGCAGGCGCTGATGAAGCTCAAAAAGCCTGCCGACGCGTGCAAGGTGTATGGCGAGCTGACCGATGTCTACGGAGCCAAGGCATCGGCGGAGATGAAGGCCAATGTCGCCAAGGGCCGTGCCGCCGCCAAGTGCCAGTAGGGCGCTGATCCCCTCCGCGCTACTGGTTGAGCGCTTTCGCGCTGACCTCGGGCGGTTGATCGACGTTTCGCGCGACGTGCTGCTGGTCGCCGTGTCGGGAGGGGCGGACAGCCTCGCCTTGCTGTTGCTCGCGCAGGCGGTGTTGGGGGAGCGCTGCCACGCCGCCACCGTGGACCACCGGTTGCGGCCCGGTTCGGCGGCGGAAGCGGCGATGGTGGCGAAGCTGTGCGCCGAGCGGGGTATCGGGCATCGCATCCTGACCGGCGACCTGCCCGAGCGGGTCGCCCGTACCGCCAACCTGTCGGCGCGCGCCCGGCGCTTGCGCTATCGCCTGCTCGCGCAGCATGCGGCGGAGCTGGGCGGCGCCGTGCTGGCGACCGGGCACCATGGGGATGACCAGCTCGAAACGCTGGTGATGCGGCTCAATCGCGGCGCCGGCGTTGCGGGGCTGTCCGGCATCCGGCGGCAGCAGGCGATCGGGGAGGGCGGTCGGCTGGTCCGGCCGCTGCTCGGCTGGCGGCGCGCCGAACTGGCGAACTGCGTCGCGGCGTGCGGCATTGCCGCGGTGGACGATCCCAGCAACGTCGACGACCGGTTCGACCGCGCGCGCCTGCGCAAGCTGATCGCCGGCGCGGACTGGCTCGACGTGGAGCGCATCGGCGTCAGCGTTGCGGCGCTGGGCGACGCGGAGGAGGCGCTCGCCTGGGCGACGCGCCGGGCGATTGGAGAGCGTGCGGTGCTGGCGCCCGAAGCCGCGACGCTGGACCCGGCCGACCTGCCGGACGAGATCGTGCGGCGGCTGGTGACCGCGTGCGTCGCGCATGTCGGTCCGGATGGCGAGCCGACCGGACCGGGCGTGGCGCGGCTGATCGCGGCGCTGCGGCGGGGGGAGCGCGCGATGCTGGGTGATGTGCTCGCCGACAGCGATTCGCGCACGGCGGCGATCCCGCGCTGGCACTTCCGCCGCGCGCCGCCGCGCCGATCACGATGATCGACCAAAACCATGCGGCTGTTCCATTGCCATTAACCTCCCTCCGCTTATCTTGGAGGCTGAAAGGTATCCGTCAGCGATGAACGACAACGACAAGCAGCCCGAGGGCAGCGCCAACCCCTGGATGAAGAGCCTGCTGATCTGGGTTGCGATCCTGGTTGGCCTGGCGCTGTTCGTCACGGTGATGGACGGGCGCGGCACGACAGCGACCGGCAACACGATTGCTTATTCGACCTTCCTCGACAAGGTCGATGAGGGCACCGTGAAGGACGTGGCGATCAGCCGCGACGTGATTTCGGGCACGCTCACGTCGGGCGACAAGTTCAAATCCTATCCGATCCAGGATCCGGGCCTGGTCCAGAAGCTGCGCGACAAGGGCGTGACGATCGCCGCCAAGCCGGAGGAATCGCCTTCGGTGTGGATGGTGCTGCTCTACAATTCGCTGCCGTTCCTGCTGTTCCTCGGCATCTCCTTCTTCGTGCTGCGCCAGATGCAGAAGGGCGGCGGTGCCAATGGCGCGATGGGCTTCGGCAAGAGCCGCGCCAAGATGCTGACGCAGAAGGAAGGCAAGGTCACCTTTGCCGACGTCGCCGGCATCGACGAAGCGCGCGAGGAGCTGACGGAGATCGTCGATTTCCTGAAGGACCCGACGAAGTTCGCCCGCCTGGGCGGCAAGATTCCCAAGGGCGCGCTGCTGGTCGGCTCGCCCGGCACGGGCAAGACGCTGCTCGCCCGCGCCATTGCGGGTGAGGCGGGCGTGCCGTTCTTCACCATCTCGGGCTCCGACTTCGTTGAGATGTTCGTGGGTGTCGGCGCGAGCCGCGTGCGCGACATGTTCGAACAGGCCAAGAAGAGCGCGCCGTGCATCGTCTTTATCGACGAGATCGACGCGGTCGGCCGTCATCGCGGCGCAGGGCTGGGCAACGGCAATGACGAGCGCGAACAGACGCTCAACCAGCTGCTGGTCGAGATGGACGGGTTCGAGGCGAACGAGGGCATCATCATCGTCGCGGCGACCAACCGCCCCGACGTGCTCGATCCCGCGTTGCTGCGTCCCGGCCGCTTCGACCGCCAGGTGGTGGTGCCGCGCCCGGACATCGAGGGCCGCATCAAGATCCTTGAAGTGCACATGAAGAAGGTGCCGCTCGCCCCCGACGTCGATGCGCGCGTGATCGCGCGCGGCACGCCCGGCTTCTCGGGCGCGGACCTCGCCAACCTCGTCAACGAAGCGGCGCTGATGGGCGCGCGCAAGGGCAAGCGGCTGGTCGCGATGGCCGAGTTCGAAGAAGCCAAGGACAAGGTCATGATGGGCGCGGAACGCCGCTCCATGGTGATGACCGAGGACGAGAAGCGGATGACTGCCTATCACGAGGCGGGCCATGCGATCATCGCGCTGCACGAGCCGGCGTCGGACCCGATCCACAAGGCGACGATCATTCCGCGCGGCCGGGCTTTGGGCATGGTGATGCGGCTGCCCGAGCGCGACAGCTACAGCTATCACCGCGACAAGATGTACGCGAACCTCGCCGTGGCGATGGGCGGACGCGTCGCCGAGGAAGTGGTGTTCGGCTATGACAAGGTGTCGTCCGGCGCGAGCGGCGACATCCAGTATGCGACCGGCCTTGCCCGCGACATGGTCACCAAATGGGGCATGTCGGACAAGGTCGGCCCGGTCGAATACGCGCAGCCGGAGGGCGAATCGTTCCTTGGCTATTCGTCGTCACAGCCGGTGCGGATGTCGAACTCCACCGCGCAGCTGATCGATGATGAGATCAAGAACATCGTCGAAGGCGGCCTTGCGCGCGCCAAGGCCGTGCTGAGCGAGCATCTCGACCAGCTTCACCTGCTCGCGGGCGCGCTGCTGGAATATGAGACGCTGTCCGGAGACGAGATCAAGAAGCTGATTGCCGGCGAGGAAATCGGCCGGATCGATCATGGTCCCAAGCATTCGGTGCCGCGGGCGGGAACGTCCATTCCCAAGACGCGTCGTCCGTCGGGACCGTTCGGCGCGCCGACGCCGCTCGGCGCCTGAGGCGGGCGTGATGGCGGGAGGCTGGCCGGCCTCCCGCCCTCATGGTTCAGCCCTGGGACAGGCTTGCCGCCATATCGGATCGGGGCTTCGATGGAGTGCCGTGATGACCCGTAAGCTATTGATTGCCCTGTCGCTCCTTGCCGTCGCGGCGCCGGCCAGCGCCGCCATGACCACCGGTACGTTCGTCACGCGCGCCCGCGCATTGCAGGCGCAAGGCATGACGGCGGTGCTCAATCCCGACTTCCAGACCTTGCGCGCCGAGGCACAGGCGGCGACCCGGCAGCTCAAGGCCGAGCGCGCCGCGCGCCAGGCGGCGGGCAAGAAGCCGATCGCCTGCGTGCCGGAAGGCCAGTCGATCGGTATCCTCGACATGCTGGACGGCCTCGACGCCCTGTCGCCGGCGGAGAAGAAGCTGCCGCTCAAGGACGGCTACGCGCACGTCCTCGCCAAGCGGTTTCCCTGCTGATCGACATCGCCACGGCATAGCCGCCGCTTGATGCGCCGGCGGCCGACAGGCTGGGCGCGACGCGGGCAAGGTGGTAAGGCCACGCCATGCTCGACACCCACTCACCCGAGGCGCTGGTCACTGGCATGGCGAGCCGCGCGCGTGGGGCAGCGGCACGGCTGGCGCGCGCCACCACGGCGGACAAGGCGGCGGCGCTTGCCGCTGCGGCCGGAGAAATCCGCGCCGCGGCGGATGCGATTACCGCCGCCAATGCCGACGACATGGCGCGCGCACGCGCGGCGGGGCTGACGGGCGCGATGCTCGACCGGCTGGCGCTGGACGCGGGCCGGATCGAGGCGATGGCGAGCGGCGTGGAAGCCGTCGCGGCGCTTGCCGATCCCGTGGGGCAGGTGATCGACGCGACCGAGCGGCCCAACGGCCTGGTGCTGCAGCGGGTACGCGTGCCGATCGGGGTGATCGGCATCATCTATGAAAGCCGTCCCAACGTCACCGCCGATGCCGCCGCCTTGTGCGTGATGGCCGGCAATGCCGCGATCCTGCGCGGCGGCTCCGAAGCTCTGGCGTCCAATCGCGCGATCCACGCGGCGTTCGTGGCGGGGCTGGAGGCGGCCGGGTTGCCGGCCGAGGCGGTCCAGCTGGTGCCGACCAGCGACCGCGCCGCGGTGGGCGCGATGCTGCGGGCGGATGGTGCCATCGACCTGATCGTGCCGCGCGGCGGCAAGGGGCTGGTGGCGCGGGTGCAGCAGGAAGCGCGGGTGCCCGTGCTCGCGCATCTCGACGGGATCAACCACCTCTATGTCGATGCCAGCGCCGACGCAGCCATGGCGGAACGGATCGCGGTCAACGCCAAGATGCGGCGGACCGGCATCTGCGGCGCGATGGAGACGCTGCTGATCGACCGTCGCTTCCCAGAGCCGGTGGCGCTGGTGGAAGCGTTGCAGGCCGCGGGATGCGAGGTCCGCGGCGATCCACTGGCGGCATCGATCGGAGAGATCGTGCAACCGGTGAGCGACGCCGATTGGGACACCGAGTATCTCGACTCGATCTGTTCGGTAGCGCTGGTCGATGGTGTCGACGGCGCGCTGGCGCACATTGCTCGCCATGCCTCGCACCACACCGACGCGATCGTCGCGGAGGATGCCGCCGTCGCCGAGCGCTTTCTTGCCGAGGTCGATTCGGCGATCGTGCTGTGGAACGCCTCCACCCAGTTCGCCGATGGCGGCGAGTTCGGGCTTGGCGCGGAGATCGGCATCGCCACCGGCCGGCTGCATGCGCGGGGTCCCGTCGCGCTGGAGGGGCTGACCACCTACAAGTGGATCGGGCGGGGCACCGGGCAGGTCAGACGCTGATTGCGCCCGGCAGTGCGCCGGCACCACCAACATAAGGCAAGAAGGGTGTTTTAACCGTTATCGGGCATGGTGCGACCATGCGACCGGTCGACCAACCCCCTTCTTCGCCCACCCTTCGGGGTTGTCCCGGATGTCGCGACGGCTCGGGGCTCGACTTCGGCTTCTCCATGGCGTTCCAGCCGATCGTCGACATCGTGGCCGGCGAGCCCTTCGCCTATGAGGCCTTGGTGCGCGGGCCGGCGGGCGAGAGCGCGTCGAGCGTGCTGTCGCAGGTGTCGGAGGCGAACCGCTATGCGTTCGACCAGCAATGCCGGGTCAAGGCGATCGAGACGGCGACCCGCGCTGGCCTGATCGAGACGGGCGCGCGGCTGTCGATCAACTTCCTGCCCAACGCCGTCTATTCGCCCGCCGCGTGCATTCAGCTGACGCTCAAGACCGCGCGCGCAACGAACTTTCCGACCGACCGGCTGATCTTCGAATTCACCGAGAACGAGGAGATGACCGACCCGGATCACGTCGCCAACATCATCGCGACCTATCAGAAGATGGGCTTCGGCACCGCGCTCGACGATTTCGGTGCCGGCCATGCCGGGCTCAACCTCTTGGCGCGGTTCCAGCCCGATATCGTCAAGCTCGACATGGAGCTGATCCGCGGGATCGACGGGAGCCTGCCTCGGCGGATGATCGTCGATGGCGTCGTCAAGATGTGCGCCGCTCTTGGCGTGACGGTGGTCGCCGAAGGGATCGAGACGGCGGGCGAGCTCGACGTGCTGCGCGATATCGGCGTGCGCTATATTCAGGGGTTTCTGTTCGCGAAGCCGGGGTTCCAGGTGCTGCCGCCGATCGCGCTTCCCTCCGACATGCAGCGCCACGTCGCCTGAGTCCGCCGAGCCAAGATCCGCGCCGCCAACGTTGAACCGGGCGGGCCGCCACCGCATATGCGCCTGACCGGCACTCGCGCCGATCGAGGTTCTTCCCATGCGCTACAATCCGCTCGGCCGTACCGGCCTGTTCGTTTCGGAACTCTGCCTGGGCACGATGACCTTCGGCGGCGAGGGGTTCTTCGCGTATATGGGCGCGGTGAAGCAAGATGGTGCCGATGCGCTGCTGAAGGCGGCGGTCGACAAGGGCGTCAACTTCATCGACACCGCCAACGTCTATTCGCAAGGATTGTCGGAGGAGATCACCGGCCAGGCGATCAGGAATGTCGGCCTGCGCCGCGAGGACGTGGTGCTCGCCACGAAGGTGATGGGGCCGATGGGCGAGGGCATCAACACCCGAGGCACGAGCCGCAAGCACATTATCGAGGAATGCAAGGCAAGCCTGAAGCGCCTCGGCACCGATTATATCGACCTGTACCAGATCCACGGCTTCGACGCGGCAACGCCGATCGAGGAGACGATCCGCGCGCTCGACACGATGGTGGCGCATGGCCACGTCCGCTACGTCGGCGTGTCGAACTGGGCGGCGTGGCAGATCGCCAAGGCGCTGGGCATCGCCGAACGCTGGGGCCTGTCCCGCTTCCAGACGGTGCAATCCTATTACACCATCGCCGGTCGCGACCTGGAGCGCGAGATCGTGCCGATGGTGAAGTCCGAAGGGCTGGGCATCATGGTGTGGAGCCCGCTCGCCGGCGGCTACCTGTCGGGCAAGTACCAGGCGGAGGGCGCCAAGGAGCAGGGGAGCCGGCGCGAGGAGCGGCCCTTCCCGCCGGTGGACGAGACTCGCGGCCCCAAGGTGGTGGACGCGATGCGGCCGATCGCCGAAGCGCACGGTGTGTCGGTGGCGCAGATCGCGCTCGCCTGGCTGCTTCACCAGCGGCACGTGACCTCGGTGATCGTCGGCGCCAAGCGGATCGACCAGCTGGAGGACAATCTCGGCGCGGTGGACGTGGTGCTGTCAGCGGACGAACTCGCGACGCTCGACGAGGTCAGCCGTCTGCCGGCCGAATATCCCGGCTGGATGATGGAGCTGCAGGGCGGCTATCGCGCGCCCATGCTCAACCAGCCGGAGCGTGACGCCTGAGCCGAAGCGGCCTTCGTCAGGTCGGCCTCCTCGGGGGCTCGTTCAACCCGGCGCATCGCGGTCACCGGCGGATCACGCTGGGCGCCGTGCGCGCGCTTGGGCTGGACGAGGCATGGTGGCTGGTGTCGCCCGGCAATCCGCTGAAAGATGGCGCATCCGACATGGCGCCGCTTGCTGCGCGTCTGGCGTCGGCACGGAGGATGGCGCGCGGCGCGCCGATCCGCGCCACCGCGATCGAGGCGCAGCTTCGCACCCGATACACGCTGGACACGATCCGCAAGCTCAAGCGGCGCTACCCCCGGCACCGGTTCATCTGGCTGATGGGCGCGGACAATCTCGAACAGTTCCACCGCTGGCGCGGATGGCGCGAGATCGCCCGCGCGATGCCGATTGCGGTTGTCGCACGACCGTCGTATACTGGGGGCGCCCTCACCTCTCCGGCGATGGGTTGGCTGCGGCGCTACCAACGGCCCGCGCGCCAGGCGAAGAACTGGACGTTGTGGAGATTGCCGGCCCTCGTGCTGCTGCGCTTCCGCCCCGACCCGACCTCCGCGACGCAGGCCCGTGCGGCCGATCCCGATTGGCACCGGCATGTCGGCCGGCCGATTTCCCATACCCCTCACTCCCATAACCCTCACTCCAGGAGCTGACTTGGCCACCACCCCCCCGACCGTCCGTTCGTCCGATGCCGAGGAGATCGAGGCGCTGCACCAGTTGGTGCTCGCCAGCCTCGACGACGACCAGGCGGTGGACACCATGACCATCCCGCTCGCCGGCAAATCCTCGATCGCCGATCACATGGTGATCGCCAGCGGCCGCTCGACCCGGCAGGTCGCGTCCATGGCCGGCAAGCTCGCCGAGAAGATCAAGGCGGAAACCGGCCGCCCGGTGCGCATCGAGGGGCTGCCGACCGCCGACTGGGTGCTGATCGACGCTGGTGACGTGATCGTTCACCTGTTCCGCCCCGAAGTGCGCTCCTTCTACAATCTGGAGCGGATGTGGGCGTTTGGCGATGCACCCACCGCCACCTCGGCCCCGCCTGCCACGCAGGCGACGATCGGAAACGCCTGATCCTTCTCCACATCGTCGCGCGTGGCCGGATCGGGCGTTCGCCGGAGGGCGAGCTGGTCGAGCGCTATCTGAAGCGGATCGCCTGGCCGACGCGCGTGACCGAGCTGCCCGATGTCGGCGGCAAGGTGCCTGCGCTGGAGCCCGCCACGCGCCGCGTGATGCTGGACGAGACGGGCGAGGTGCTCGGCTCCGTCGCGTTCGCGCGCAAGCTGGAGCGCTGGCGCGACGATGGCGTGCGCGAGGCGCGGTTCATGCTGGGCGCTGCGGACGGCTTCGACGAAGGGGATCGTGCGGGCGCGGACCTCCTGCTGTCGTTCGGGCGGGCGACGTGGCCGCACCTGTTGGCGCGCGCGATGCTGGCCGAGCAGCTGTTCCGCGCGACCTCCATCCTTGCCAACCACCCCTATCATCGCGAAGGCTAGGTCCCTGTGAGGGGAGCGGCAATCCTGGCCCTGCTGGGGCTGACGCTGGCGACGGCGGTGGGGCTCGGCCGGGTGTCGGCCGAAGTCCGCGCGCACGACACGGAGGCCGCGGCGGGCACGCGGGCGCAGCAGCAGCGGCTGGTCAGCGCCAAGCGGGAGGCCGCCGCCGCCCAGGCGCGCGCCGACGCGCTCGAAAAACAGGCGAAGGCCGAGCGCCGGGCCGCCGAGCGCGCCCGTGTCGAGGAAGCGGCGCTCGCCGCGCGGGTCAGGGCGGCCGAGGCGGAACTGAGGGCGGCGGCGGCGCGGGTCGCGCTGACCGATCGCCTGCTCGGCGAGCAGCGTGCGCGGTTTGGGCAGGCGCAGCGGCCGGTGGCGCGGTTGCTGGCGGCGCTGACCTCGCTGGCGCGGCGCCCCAGCGTGGTGGCGATCGCCCAGCCCGGCTCGGTCGACGATCTGGTTCATGTCCGCGCGGTACTGGGCAGCGCGCTGCCGGCGATCCGCGTGCGTACCGCCGGCGTGCGTGCCGACCTTGCCGAGACGCGGCGGCTGCGCGAGGGGGCGGCGTTGGCGAGCGAAGCCTTGCGTGCGGGGCGCGTGCGGCTGAAGCGCGAGCGCACGGCGCTTGCCCTGCTCGAAGCGCAGCACCGCAGCCGGGCGACCACGCTCGGCCGCACCGCGATCAGCGAATCGGACCGGGCGCTGGCGCTGGGTGAACAGGCGCGCGACCTGCTCGAGCGGATGGGTGAGGAGGGGGAAGCGCGCGCCACCGCCGCAGGGCTTGGCGCGCTGCCCGGGCCCGAGCCGCGGCCGCTGCCGCCCAATGCCGTCCTGCCGGCCGCGCCAAGCGGCGTGTACCGTCTGCCCGTGCGCGGGCGGCTGGTGACCGGCTTCGACGAACTGTCGGACGCGGGCGTGCGCTCGCGCGGGCTGACCTTCGTCGTCGCGCCGCGCACGCCGGTGGTGGCGCCGGCGGCGGGCATTGTCCGCTATGCGCGAACGTTTCGCGGCTACCGCGTGATCGTGATCATCGACCATGGCGATGGCTGGACCAGCCTGATCACCGGCCTGGGCGTCGCGGCTGTCGGCGCGGGCCAGCGGGTGGTGATGGGCGCGCCGCTCGGCCGGGCCGCGTCGGGCGATGATCCGCGCGTGACGGTGGAGCTGCGGCGGCGCGGCGAGCCGTTCGACCTTGCCGCCATGATCGGCTAGTCATCGCCCGTTCACCGCCGACGCGCTTTGATGCGCACGGCGCTTTCAGCTAGAGTGCGGCAACGCACGTCCATCAGGAACACACATGCCCCGTCCGTTGCTACACGCCACTGCGATCGTCGGTGCGCTTGCCATGGTGCCGCTCGCCAGCGCCGCGATGGCGGCGGTCGATACCGACACCTATCGCGAGTTCGACGAGTTCCTCGACGTCTTCAACCGGGTAAAGGCCGATTACGTCGACAAGGTGGACGACAAGACGCTGATCAAGGGCGCGATCCAGGGCATGCTGGCCAGCCTCGATCCACATTCCAGCTATGTCGACGCGCTCGACTACGACAACCTCAAGATCCAGACAGAGGGCAATTACGGTGGCCTGGGCCTCACCGTCTCCATGGAGGATGGCGCGATCAAGGTGGTCGCGCCCCAGGAGGATACGCCGGCCGCGCGCGCGGGCGTCAAGGCGGGCGACTATATCACCCACATCGATGGCAAGCTGATCTATGGCGAAACGCTGGACGAGGCGATCGGCGTCATGCGCGGGAAGCCCGGCACGCCGATCAGCCTGACGCTGGTCCGCCCGGGCCGCGACAAGCCGGTCGAGGTTTCGATGAAGCGCGAGGTGATCGTGCAGCGCCCGGTGAAATGGGAAGTGCGCGGCGACGTCGGCTACATCAACATCAACACCTTCTCCGAAAGCACCGGCGCCGACACACGCGCCGCGATCATGGCGATCGACAAGTCGCTGGGGCGCCGGCCGTTGGGCTATGTGGTCGACCTGCGCGACAATGGCGGTGGGCTGCTGACGCAGGCGATCGCGGTGGGCGACGCGTTCCTCGACCATGGCGAGATCGTGTCGCAGCGTGGCCGCGAGAAAAGCGATATCGAGCGCTATTTCGCACGGCCGGGCGACGATGCGCATGGCCTGCCGATGGTGGTGCTGACCGATGCGGGCACGGCGTCGGCGAGCGAGATCGTCGCCGGCGCGCTGCAGGATCACCACCGCGCGTTGATCATGGGCGAGCGCACCTTCGGCAAGGGATCGGTGCAGACGCTGCTCCAGCTGGGCCCGCAGACCGCGCTCCGCCTCACCACCGCCCGCTACTACACGCCGTCGGGGCGGTCGGTGCAGGAAGGCGGCATCGAGCCCGACATCGCCGTCCCGCAGATCAGCGATCCCGACTACAAGAGCCGGCCCGTGTTCCGCGAGGCGGACCTGCGCCGGCACCTGATCAACGAGGTCAAGGCCGACAACAAGATCCTGGAAGAAGACAGCAAGACCGACCCCCGCTTCGCCGCCACCCCCGACGAGCTGAAGAAGCAGGGGATCACCGACTTCCAGCTGTATTACGCGCTGAAGACGGTGGCGCGGCTTGGTGGTCCGACGCAGATAGCGGCTGCGACCAAGCCGGTGGCGAAGTGACGCCGGGGTGCTGAACCGCCACCAACGGCTGGCGCGCCTGCTCGCGCTGCTGCTCCCCGCCGCGCTGCTGGCGGGCGCTTGGGGCTCGCAGCTGTGGGGCGGGCTTTACCCGTGCGAGATGTGCCATTGGCAGCGCTGGCCGCATTACGCGGCGGTGGTGGTGGCGCTGCTCGCGTTCGTGTTCCCGCGCCTGGCCAAGCCGCTGGTGATCGTGGCGGCGCTGCTGATCGCGGTGAGCGGGGCGATCGGCGTGTATCACGCGGGCATCGAATATGGCTGGTGGCACGGGCTGACCGGCTGCACCTCCACCGTGACGATGACGGGGGGCACCAGCCCCGAGGAGCGGCTGGCGGCGATCATGAAGGCGCCGATCGTGCGCTGCGACGTCGCGCAATGGCGGCTCGCAGGGGTGTCGCTGGCGGGGTGGAACGCGCTCTTTTCGCTGGGCGGGGCGCTCACCATCTCCATGTTGATGGGACGCAAGAGATGAGCTGGAAACCCGGTGACCGGCGCGAGCCGACGGACGCGATGATCCGCGTCGATCAGGCGGGCGAATATGGCGCGACGCGCATCTATGCCGGCCAGCTTGCCGTGCTCGGCGACCGCCACCCGGCATCGCGCGCGATCAGCCACATGGCCCAGCAGGAAGAGCGGCACCGCGCGTTTTTCGACCGCATGCTGGCCGAGCGGCGCGTGCGGCCGACGCTGCTGCAGCCGATCTGGAGCGTGGCCGGTTTCGCGCTCGGCGCTGCAACGGCGGCGCTGGGGCCGGATGCGGCGATGGCCTGCACCGCGGCGGTGGAAACGGAGATCGACAAGCATTACGCCGAGCAATTGGTGGCCCTGGGCGACAGCGACCCCGAACTGTCGGACGCGGTTCTCGATTTTCAGGCCGAAGAGCTGGAGCATCGCGACCATGCGCTCGCCAATGGCGCGGAGAACACGTTCGGCTATCCGGTGCTGAGCGGGCTGATCCGGCTCGGCTGCAAGGTGGCGATCGCGGCGGCGAAGAGAATTTAGCGGAGTGCGGTGTATGCGTGCATTGATGCTGGCGGTGGTTGCCTTCGGAGTTCCGGTGTCGGCGCAGCAGGCGCCCGTGGCGCAGCCGGCGCTGCCCGGCGCCGTGCGCGTGACGCCGAAACAGACGCTTGGTCCGGTGTCCAAGAGCGCACCCATCAATGGCGTGCTGACCCTTTATGGCAACGAGCGCTGCCCCACCGATACCGAAGGCAATGAAGTGGTGGTGTGTCAGCGGCGCAGCGCCGCCGAGCAGTTTCGCGTGCCCAAGGAGCTGCGCGAATTGGAGGTGACGCCCGAAAACGCGAGCTGGGCCACCAAGGCGCGGGCGACGCTCGACACGGGCGTCGGCGTCAGTTCGGTGGGCAGTTGCTCGGCGGTAGGGCCCGGTGGCCAGAGCGGCTGCTTTGCGCAGGCGACCCGCGCCGCCCGGGCGGAGAACCAGGCGCGCAAGGACGCGGCGCGGGTTCCCTGATCGGGCTTTTCGCGACTGCCCGCCTGCGATAGCGTCCCGCAGGGCAGGAGCGGGGGGCAGCAAGTGGCAACGGCGATCGCGGCTCGGGTGCGTTGCTGATTGCGGGGTTCTTTACCTTTTCCTTCGAGCGCCTGCTTGGCCACTGGCTGTTCGCCTGACATGCGCGATCCTCGTGGCGCGGTGGCGCTGTTCCTGCTCGTCTGGTTGAGCTGCGCCTGGTTCGGGTCGTGGGAGTTGAATCCCAACAATTCGACGCGCCTGTTCGCGGCGATCAGCCTGGTCGAGGATGGCGACGCCACGATCGACGAGTTCGCGGCCCTGACGATCGACAAGGCGCAGTTCGGCGACCACGTGTATCTCGACAAGGCGCCGGGCATGACGCTGATGGCGCTGCCGGCGGTATGGGCGGCGGACGCGGTCACCGGCGACAGCGCGCGGCCGTATGACAAACGGCTGGGCGATCCGGGTCTGGCGCGGTTCCTCCGGCTGCGGTTGCGGATTGCCGCGGCGAGCGGGCCGGCGTTGTTGACGGCAATCGCCGCCGCGCTGCTGTACGACATGGCGCTGGGCCTCACCGGCAGCATGGCCGCCGCGCTGTTCGCAGCCGTGGGCTATGCGCTGGGCACGCCAATCTGGGGATGGTCGACGACGATCTTCGGTCATGCAGCGGTGGCGGCGCTGTACGTGATCGCGACCTGGGGTGTCTGGCGCGCGGCTGCCGGCTCGGTCCGCGGTGCGGCGTTGGCGGGCGCGGCCCTGGGCTGGTCGGTGGTGGTGGAGTATCAGGCGCTGCTTGCCGGCGGCGCGATCGGCATCTGGGCCTTGTGCGGCGTCTGGCGCCTGCCGAACCGCTGGCGGCTGATCGGGGTGGCGGCAGCCGCGAGCGTCGCCATGCTGGTGCCGCTGGTCGCCTACAACCTCCTCGCGTTTGGTACGGTCTTCCGGCTCGGCTACCAAGGCGTGGTCGGGTGGGAAGGAATGAACCAAGGTCTGTTCGGGCTGACCTGGCCCAACATGGGCGTGCTGTGGGAGATCACCTTCGGCGTCCGCCGCGGCCTGTTGTGGGTGGCGCCGGTGCTGGTGATGGCGCCCCAGGGCCTTTGGTGCATGACAAGGGACCGGCGCACCCGCGCGATCGGCGCCATGGCAAGCGCCGTGGTGATGATTCAGCTGCTGGTCAACGCCGCCTATGTCTATTGGGACGGCGGCAATTCCACCGGGCCGCGGCTTGCCATGCCGATGGTGGGGCTGCTCGCGCTTGGCCTCGCGCCGTTCTGGCGAGGCCTGCGGAGTCGCGGCGGGCGACTGGTCGCCGTGGCGGGGCTGCTCCTGTCGATCGCGCTCAACGCCTTTATCGCGTCGGCGGAGATCCTGTCGGACGCGGTGTTTCGGTTTCCGATCTGGAGCGACGTGCTGCAGTTGCGCTTCCTGCCCGGCGACCTGCGGACCTGGCCGAGCGAGTGGCTGGGGTGGTCGCCGTGGAGCGGCTTTGCCTGCTGGGCGGCGATCGCCATTCCCGGTGGTGCGGCGCTGGCATGGCGGGCGGCGCGCCTCAGCGGTGGGAACGCTTCAGCCCGCGCACCCGATGCCAAATGTAGAAGCCGACCAGCGCCACCAGCACCAGCCCGATCGCGAGATCCGCACGGTGGAACGCCGCCTTGATGCGCGGATCGCTGTTCCACTGGTCCCCGAGCTTCATGCCGACCCATGCGAGACCGAAGCACCAGGGCCAGGAGCCGATAAAGGTGTAAACGTGGAACGGCACCAGCCGCATTCGCGCGACGCCGGCCGGGAAGGCAATAAACGAGCGGATCACCGGCAGCAGCCGCCCGACCAGCACCGCAATGCTGCCCCAGCGCGCAAAGAAACGGTCGGCCGCATCGATCTCGCCCGGCCCGATCAGCAGGTATCGGCCCCAGCGTTCCGCCACCGGCCGACCGCCGCGCTTGCCGATCTCATAGGCGACGATCGACCCCAGGTTGCAGCCCAGCGCCCCTGCCGTCGCCGCGAGGTAGAGGTCGAAGCGGCCGGTCGACACCAGATAGCCGGCGAAGGGCATGATGATTTCCGACGGCAGCGGAATGCACGCGCTCTCGATCGCCATCAGCAGCGCGATGCCGAGGTAGCCACCGCCTGAGATGACGCCGATGGTGAAGGTGGCGAGCACGCCCAGCAGCTTTTCGATCATGGCGCCGGCCTCTGCGCGATCGGTCCGAGGAAGGGAAGCGGGAACCGCAGGGGAGCGCGGGCGGTTGGCGCTCCATGACCGATCTTACCCTCAACGACGGCCGCTCCATGCCGCAACTCGGCATGGGCACCTGGCAGATCGCCGACACGCAGGCGGCGATGATCGTGCGCAAGGGGCTCGACCTTGGCTACCGGCTGGTCGACACGGCGGCGATCTATGGCAACGAGCGGGGCGTCGGCGACGGCTACAAGGGCGCCGAGGCGTTTCTCACCACCAAGCTGTGGAACGAAAGGCAGGCGAAGCCCGAGGAAGCGCTGGACGAAAGCCTGGCGCTGCTGGGGCTCGATGCGGTCGACCTTTACCTGATCCACTGGCCGGCGCCGGGGCAGGGGCAGTTCGTGGACGCGTGGAAGGCGATGGTGGCCTTGCGCGATGCGGGCAAGGCGCGCTCGATCGGCGTGTCCAACTTCCTGCCCGAGCACCTCGAGGCGATCATCGATGAAACGGGCGTGACGCCGGCGGTCAACCAGATCGAACTGCATCCCCGCTTCCAGCAGCGCGAGGCGCGCGCCTTTCACGCAGCGCACGGCATCGTGACGCAGAGCTGGAGTCCGATCGGCCAGGGCAAGGGACTGCTCGAGGATCCGACGATCGCGCGAATCGCCGGCAAGCACGCCCGCTCGGCCGCCCAGGTGGTGATCGCCTGGCACCTGGCCAACGGCCTGTCGGTGATCCCCAAGGCGTCGAGCACCGAGCACCTGTCCGACAACCATGCCGCGCTGGACCTCACGCTCGATGATGAGGACATTGCCGCGATCGATGCCATGGACGACCCCGACGGCCGCATCGGACCACACCCCAACGCGATGTAAGGGCGGGGCTGCGTCAGCCGCCCCCGGACCGGCCCTTGGGGGAACGGCGCTGCATCTCGTCGCGGATCAGCGTGGCGACCGCGGCGGCTGAACGATCGCCGGCGCGGTTGACCGAGGTGAAGCCCGCCTCCAGCAGCTGCGCCACCTGCTGATCGCGCGAGCGGATGCTGCGCCCACCCATCACCACCGCGACCAGCCGCGTGCCGCCGCGCTTGGCGGAGGCAGCGAGATTGAAGCCCGCATCCGCGGTGTAGCCGGTCTTGATCCCGTCCACACCGGCGACCGCCCCGAGCAGGTGGTTGTGGTTGGCGACGCGGCGGTTGCCCCATTGGAACGATCGCGTGCTGAAATAGCCATATTCGCGCGGATGGGCGCGCAGCATCGCCACCGACAGCGTTGCGATGTCCTGCGCGGTGGTGACGTTGCGGCGATCGGGCAGGCCGGACGCGTTGACGAAGATGGTGTGGTTCATGCCGAGCGAGCGGGCACGCGCCGTCATCATGCGGGCAAAGGCAGGTTCGTTGCCGCCCAGTTTCTCGCCCAGCGCCACCGCGACGTCGTTCGCCGACTGCACGGCGATCACCCGGAACGCCTGATCGACGGTGAGCGACTGTCCCGCCGGCAGGCCGAGCTTGGTTGGCGCCTGTCCCGCCGCATGCCGGCTCATCACCACGCGGTCGGAGAGCCTGAGCCGGCCCGCCTGAACCGCGTCAAAGGCGATAAACAGCGTCATCATCTTGGTCAGCGACGCAGGCGCGCGCACGCGGTCGGCGTTGTCGGCATACAGCACCGCACCGTTGGAGGCGTCGACCAGCACGGCCGACACCGGCCCGCGGCCGGCAGCCGGTGCCGCCAGCGTGCCACAGCCCAGCACCACAGCCATCACGGCGAAGATCATCCGCCGCAACGGCCCGACCAGCTTCACGTCACTCAACCCAACTTCTCCGCTCACATGCCAACCCGTTGACCTTGCATGGCCCTTGTAATGTTTACGGGCGCTTTACGAAGCCCTCGGGCGAGGCAAACGACGCAGGTTAAGCTTTGGCCCCGCACCGCGGGAGCGGCGGCTCAGGTCAGCGCCGCTGCCGCAAGCGCAAGGTCGGCGACGAAGCGGGTGAACTCCTGGTCCGCCTGCGCCCTGTCCTGAAGGCGCAACAGATAGCTCGGATGCACGGTGATGAACGCAGCGCTGCCATCGGCGAGCCGCAGCGCCTGGCCGCGCTCACGCCCGATCGTCACCACCCGCCCGAACAGGGAGCGCGCCGCCGTCGCGCCCAGCGCCACCGTGACCTTGGGCCTGACCAGCATCTGTTCCTGTTCGATCCACCAGCGGCATGCCTCGATCTCGCCGGCGTCGGGCTTGGCGTGGATGCGCCGCTTGCCGCGCGCCTCGAACTTGAAATGCTTCACCGCGTTGGTGACATAGGTCTGGGCGCGATCGATCCCCGCCGCCGCCAGCGCACGGTCGAACACCTGTCCGGCGGGGCCGATGAACGGTTTGCCCGCCAGATCCTCGTTGTCGCCCGGCTGCTCGCCGACGAACATCATCGTGGCGTCCACCGACCCTTCGCCGAACACCGTCTGCGTTGCCTGTTTGTAGAGGTGGCAGCGGGTGCAGCCCATCGCCTCTTCCCTGAGCGCCTCCCAGGCGATGCCGCTGTTGCCGCCGATGCCGCCCCCGCCGTCCCGCGACGCGCGCGCCGTTTCGATCATTGCTGCCTCCCGCGCCTGCGCGCCTGCGATCAGTTCGGGCACCAACGCGGTTTCGGGCATGTTTTTCCAGTATTTGCGCGGCATCTCCTTGAGCATCGCTCCTACCTTCATCCGCGCCGGGTTGAAGATGCTGGCGTAATAGGTCTTCCACACGGTTTCGATCGGATCGCCCTCGGGCGCGTCGCCCTTGCTGGCGCCCGGTCCTTCGGTGAGCGCCGCGCCGTCCCAGTGCAGCGACACCTCCGGCGTCAGGATCGACCAGCGCATGGCGGCGAAGCGGTTGACGAAGAAGCTCGCGTTGGCCCGGACGATGTGGTGCTCGGGCTCGAACCAGGCGACGAAGCGGGTGCCGGCGTCGTCCTCGGCCTCCCGGAAGCGCAGAAACGCGCGCATCTTGTGGATGTCGCGCCGCACGGCCTTAGCGAGCGCGTCCAGCCGCCGCACCAGCGGATCGGCGCGGTCCTCCATCAGCTTGGGGTGGAGGCGCAAGCGGGTGAGCGCGGTGTAGAGCAGCGCGAACCGTTCGGGGTCGCTGGCCAGCACCACGCTGCGGGCGGTGTCGAGGAACTGGCGCGGTACGGAAAAGCCCGGTGAGGGTGGAGGGGACTCCGATACCTGCCGGTCGGCGGTGGCCGCGAACAGGTCGCCGGCCGCATCGCCGACCTGCCACACCACGTCGTCGGGCGGCACGCCGTCGGCCGCGAGGGCCCGGGCGGCGTCGCGCCAGCCGTCGAAATCGTCGGGTTGGGCAAGGGTGATCACGCGCATGATGCTTCCTCCCCCGCGGTTAGCGCGTTCGCAAGGGGTGAGGCGGTAGGCAGCGTCGATGATGCTCGCCCGCTATGATCGGTGGACGACCCACGCGGTCGCCTTGCTGCTGATGACGCTTGCCGCCTACGGCCTGTTCTCCTTGCCGCAGCTCGGGGAGCGGTGGGGCGTGTCGGCGGCCGGCATCGGCGTGCTGCTGGCGTGGAGCGCAAGCGCCGGCTGGGCGCTGGCGACGGCGGCACGCACGCCGCGCCGCGCGGAATGGATCGTCTTTGCCGCGGTTGCCGTCGCCTGGCGGCTGGGGAGCATGGCGCTCGCGGAGCCGCGCGTCTCGCCGGGCGATTCGCACTGGTATCCCGTGCTGGCCCATAACCTGCTGATCGGGCGCGGGCTGGTGGTGGACGAGCCTTACATGCACCAGGCGGTGCGCGCCTTCTTTCCGCCGTTCTATCCGCTGCTGCTCGCCGGCTGGACCGCGGTGATCGGCACGTCGTCCCTATCGCTGCTGGTACTGTCGACGCTGATCGACGCGGCGGCGGCGCTTCTGATCGCACGCGTCGGCGCCCGCCTCGGCGCGCCATCGGCGGGGCGGGCCACGGCGCTGCTGTACCTGATCTGGCCCTCCGCGCTGTTTTCCGCGCCGCTTGCGCAGAAGGAGGGGCTGGAAGTGCTGCTCACCATGGCGCAGGCGCTTGCCTGGATCGAGGCGTGGCATGGGCGCTGGACGGGCTGGCGGCGTGCGGCCGGCATCGGCGCGCCGGCGGCGCTGCTGGCGCTGACGCAGCCGGGGCTGGCGATGCTGGGTCTGCTGTTCGGGCTGGCGCTGCTGCCGCGGGTGGGCGTGCGCCGGCTGCTGGGGATCGGCGTGCCGGCCGCCGGGGTCGCGGTTCTGCTGATGCTGCCGTGGTGGTGGCGCAACTACCTGGTGTTCGGCCAGTTCGTGCCGCTGACCAGTGCCGGCGGGATCAGCCTGTGGGTCGGCAACAGCCCGGGCGCGTCGGGGAACTGGCAACCCTATCCGCCCGAACTCGCCGGCCTGCCCGAGCTCGCCTATGCCAAGGGGGCCGGCAATATCGCATGGGAGTGGATGCGCCACCACCCGCTCGAGGATGCGCGGCTGACGCTCGCCAAGTTCCTGCGCGCGACCGGCCTGGGCGAGTTCGGCCTGGTGCGGCTTTCGGCGATGCGGCCGCCGATCGCGCCTGCGATCGGAGCGGCGCTGTTCCTGACCGGCCACCTGGCGCATATTGCCATGCTGGCGGCGGGCGCCGTCACGCTGGGGCGGCGACGGGACGAGAATACCGCGGTTGCGGCGGCGCTGGTGCTCGCCTGCGTGGCGCAGCTTCTGCTGTTTGGCGTGTGGTTCGAGTTCGGCGAGCGTCACCGCGAATTCATGACACCGCTGCTGATGCTGCCCGTCACCGCGTTCGTCGCGGACGGATTCAGGCGGCGAACAGTTCCAGCTGCGTCTTCTTCGGTGCGCCAAGCGGCGTGAGGTCGGCGCGGAGATCGTTCTTGTCGGCCAGCACCACCGGCCGCCAGTCGTCCGCGACGATGAACGGCCGGATCTTCGCCACCGACACCGTCAGCCGCGCCACGTCGTCGAGCCGCAGTCGCCGCCAGCGCCGACTGGCGATGATCGCATCCACCGCCTTCACGCCGAGCCCCGGCACCCGCAGCAGCATTTCGCGCGGGGCGCGGTTGACGTCCATCGGGAAGCGATCGCGGAACTTGAGCGCCCAGGCGAGCTTGGGGTCGATGTCGAGCGGCAGCATACCCGTCGCATCGTCGGCCGCGGCGACGACCTCATGCGGCTGGAAGTCGTAGAAGCGCATCAGCCAGTCGGACTGGTAGAGGCGATGCTCGCGCATCAGCGGCGGCCGTTGCAGCGGCAACACCGCGGACGCATCGGGGATCGGGCTGAACGCGGAGTAATAGACGCGGCGCAGGCCGAAACGATCGTACAGGTTCGAGGCGCGCCGCACGATGTCGCCATCGGTGGCTGCATCCGCGCCGACAATCATCTGCGTCGACTGGCCCGCAGGCGCAAAGCGCGGCGCCGACTTGTAGCGCTTCACCGCGTCCTTGTTGTCGGACATCGCCGTCTTGTTGGCCGCCATCGCGCTTTCGATGCGCGCGCCGTCCTTTTCAGGGGCGAGGCGCTTGAGGCCGCCGGCGGTGGGCAGTTCGACGTTGATCGACACGCGATCGGCGTACAGCCCCGCCTGATGCACCAGTTCGGGATCGGCGTCGGGAATGGTCTTGAGGTGAATGTAACCGCGGAAATGGTGATCCTTGCGAAGCGAGCGCGCCACCTCGACCATCTGCTCCATGGTGTAGTTGGACGAGGCGATAATGCCCGAGGAAAGGAACAGCCCCTCGATATAATTGCGCTTGTAGAAGGAGAGGGTGAGCTGAACCACCTCCTCCGCCGTGAACCGCGCCCGCCGCACGTTGGAGCTCTTGCGATTGATGCAATAGTGGCAATCGAAGATGCAGCTGTTGGTCAGCAGGATCTTGAGCAGCGAGATGCAGCGACCGTCGGGCGCATAGGCGTGGCAGATGCCCATGCCTTCGGTAGAGCCGAGCCCCTTGCCATCCTTTGAATTGCGCTTGGCGGTGCCCGATGACGCGCACGACGCATCGTATTTGGCCGCATCCGCAAGAATGGCGAGCTTTTCGCGGGTGTCGAGCTGAGCCATCGTGTTCAATATACGTTCCGCCCCCGGTCGCGACAAGACCGGCGGGAACTTCGCGATGGCCCTGGCGCTGTGCGCGCATGACAAGAACGAGCAGCCACCCGGCGTTGTTGCGCATCGCCCTTCAGGACTTGCGCGCAGGCAAGGTCCTGCTGGCGAGTCGCCTGCCCGCCTTACGCGACGCGGCCACGGCGCCAGCGCTGAGAGACGCGATCGCCGGGCTGATCGAGGAGGCGGGAGTGGAGGCGGCGCGGCTTGCCGGGCTGGGGCTCGCCACGGACGGGCCGCAAAACCTGTGGATGGCGGGCATCCTCGACGATGCCGATCGTGACGCGGGCAGCCACCAACCAGGCGTGCTGCTCGACATCGCGCTGGTTGGTGCGCTGCGCAAGGCAATGGCGGCGCAGATCGTGTCGGGCGAGACGGCGATCGCGCTCGCGCGCCGGGCAGGTCTCGCGAAATACACCGCCGCCGCCGAGGCGAACCGCGCCGACGAAGCGGCGGCCGATGGGCGGCTCCACCGATTGCTGACGGCGTTCACGGCCGCCTGAGCAGGGCAACGGGCGGGGCGACGATCCGCGTGGATGAGGCTGGTGATCGGCTTCGTCGGCGACACGGATCGGCGACGGATCAGCCGGGTGCCGGCTGATCCGCCTCGGCGATCCGGCTCAGGCGCCCGCCGCCTTGAGCGCGGGCTCCAGCTGGCCCCAGGAGACCACCTGCGGCACGGGGTTGCCGTTGATCAGGAAAGTCGGCGTACCGGTCACCGTGCCGTTGTTGCTGGCATCCTGCGTCACCTTGGTGAGCGCGTCCACCGTCGCCTTGTCGGCCAGGCACGCGCGCGCCTTCTGCTCGGGGATGCCGCGCTGTTTGACGAAATCGACCATGCCCATCGCGTTGGACATGATCTGGATCGCCTGCATCGGCGGCGCGCTGCCCGATTCCAATGCCTGCTTGTCGGCGGGGCTGAGCTTGTTCACCCAGTCGAGATAGCTCGCCTGGTTCTGGTACATCTGTTCCAGGATCGGGAAGAACGGCGCAGCGCCGCCGCACTGGCCGACCAGCGTCGCCGGCAGGTCCATCGCGCCGTGCACCAGGAAGTCGCGGAATTCGAACGACACCTTGCCGGTTTCGACGTACTTCTTGAGCGGCTCATACGCTTCGCGGCCGAACGCGCCGCAGGTGGGGCACATGCGCGAGCCATATTCCACCAGCTTCACTGGCGCATCCGGGTTGCCCATGCGATAGCCTTCGTCCGTCTTGCTGACGGCTTCCAGCCAGCTTTGCCCCGCTGGCGGTGCCTGCGCCGCGACGGGCTTGGTGTCGGCGGTCGGCGCGGTGGGCGCGGTGTCGGTGCCGTTGGAGCAACCGGTCAGCGCCAGCGCAAGCGCAAGCGCGGCCAGGGCGGAAACAAGCTTCATGCGATCACTCCTGCAGATTAGCGGGCGCCCGCGGCGCGCAATGCGGGGGCAAGCGTGGCCCAGGTGGCGCCGGGCACGGGCTTGCCGTTGATGAAAAAGGTCGGTGTCGCTTCCACGTTCCGGGCGTTCGACGTCATCGCGACGATGCGGTTTACCTCCGCCTGATCGGCGAAACAGGCATGCAGCGCGGCGTCCGACAGCCCCGCCGCGCGGCCGATCGCGCTCAGCCCGCTGCCATCGGCCAGCGCCTGCAACTGCGCGAGCGCCGGGTACATGGCGAGCCGTGCGGCATTGCTGCGCTCGAACCCGATGGCCTGCGGCAGCCATTGCGGCTGCTGCGCGAAGATCGCCTCGCTGGTGCGAAAGAACCGCGCCGGGCCGGTGCAGCGCGCCACCACCGCGGCGGCAAGATCGACGGAATCGCGGATCAGGTGCCTCAGTTCCAGGCTGGTGGAGCCGGAGCGGACCATTTGCCCCTTCAGCACCGCGGCCGATTCGGTCGAAAAGGCCGCGCAGTGCGAACAGGTGTAGCTGGCATATTCCACCAGCTTCACCCGCGCGGCGGGGTTGCCCAAGACATAGGCGCCGGCGTTCGTGCGCGCGACGTTAGCCGTCCAGTCGCGCGGCGACGTGGCGGCAAGCAGGAAGGGAACCAGCAGGAGAGCGAACAGCGTGCGCATCAGCTGACCTTCGGCAGCCCACGCGTCCCGGCGACTCCGGCGGCGAGCGATTCGAGCACTGCACGAAGTTCGGGATCGGCGATGGTCTTGAGGCCCTCGCCCATTTCGGCCGGCACCACGGTGAACGACGGCACCGCGCGTCGGGGCGCGGGCTTGGCGACTTCTCCCTGGCGGATCACCACGCGCGCCACGGCGGCATAGCCGAAGAATCGGTTCACCCGCTCGATGATCTCGGGGCTGATGTGCTGCATCATCGGTGCGTGGGCGCCGCGCACCACCAATGTGAGCACGCCGTCCGCCTTTTGCCCGTGCGGAAAGCGCAGCGATTCGGGTTGGCTGGCGCCGGCAAAGCGTTCGCCGACGATCTCCGCCCAGCGGCTGACCAGCGACGACTGGACGAAGCCAAAGCGCTTGAAGGCCGCGCCGCCGATCGCGGGCAGCAGTTCGGATACCGCGCGCGCCCGGTTGGCTCGCGGGGCTTCGGTGGTGGTCGTGCCGGGGCGGCCGCGCTTGCTCATCGCGTCGCCCATGCCATAGCGCCCCCGTGGACGCCAAGCGCTCTTCGGTCGCCGACGACCTGCTCGACTGGTATGACGGGCATCGCCGCGTGCTGCCGTGGCGTGCGGCCGCGGGCGAGGTGGCCGATCCCTATCGCGTCTGGCTGTCGGAGGTGATGCTGCAGCAGACCACGGTGGCGACCGTGCGGCCGCGCTTTCTCGCCTGGGTGGCACGCTGGCCGACCTTTGCCGACCTTGCCGCCGCCGACGAGGGTGAGGTGATGGCCGCCTGGGCGGGGCTCGGCTATTACGCCCGCGCCCGCAACCTCGTCGCCGCGGCGAAAGCGGTGGTTGCCGATCACGGGGGCGTGTTCCCCCGAACGGAGGCCGAGTTGCGCCGGTTGCCGGGGTTCGGCGCCTATACGGCGGCGGCGGTCGCGGCGATCGCCTTTGGCAAGCGCGCGGTGGTGATCGATGCCAATGTCGAGCGGGTGGTCGCGCGGCTGTTCGCGATTGCCACGCCGCTGCCGGTCGCCCGGCCCTCGATCCGCGCCGCCGCCGACACGATCACGCCCGAGTCGCGCGCCGGCGACTTCGCGCAGGCGACCATGGACCTCGGCGCGACGATCTGCACGCCGCGCGGGCCTCGCTGCCTGCTCTGTCCGCTGCGGGAGCATTGCCTCGCCTTTGCGCAGGGCGAGCCCGAGCGACTGCCGGTGAAGGCCGTCAAGCGCGCCAGGCCGCGGCGTTTCGGCACGGTTTTCTGGCTACAGCGCGCAGGCGAGGTGCTGTTGGTGCGCCGCCCGGCCAAGGGGCTGCTCGGCGGCATGCGGGCGCTGCCAACCGGGCCGTGGGGGGACGCGCCTCCAGGCTTGGAAGATGCGCCGGCGGCGGGGACGGGCTGGAGGATGCTCGACGCGCGGGTGCAGCATGGCTTCACCCACTTCGACCTCGATCTCGCGCTTGCGGCGGCACATGCAGGCGCGCACAGCGTTGCCGTCCTGGGCGAATGGTGGCCGATCGCCGAACTGGAATCAGCGGGGCTGCCGACGTTGTTCGCCAAGGCGGCACGCGCGGCAATGGGCAAGGCGGAGGAACAGGCATGAAGCGGTGGGCATGGATCGCGTCGGGATGTGGCGCAGCGGCGCTGATGGCCGGCGTGGCGATCGGCGAATACCGGCCGGACGCGCAGGCGGCGCCGGGGGCCGCGCCCCGGATGGGTGTCGCGCCGCCGCGCGCGCTGGCGATGCCGGCCTTCGATGCGGCCACCCTGATGCCCAACACGCAAGCGCTGTTCACCAGCTATGTCCGCGACAACAAGCTGCCCGGCATTGTCGGCGCGTTCGGCCGTGGCGATAATCCGACGCTGTTTGTTGCGGCCGGGCACATCAGCGACGATCCGGGGGCGCGGCTCGCCAACGCCGACAGCCTGTGGCGCGTGTATTCGATGACCAAGCCGATCACCGCCACCGCGGCGATGATCCTACTCGACGAGGGCAAGCTGCGCCTCGACGACCCGGTGGCCAAGTTCATCCCGGGCTTTGCCCACATGAAGGTGCTGACCAGCCCCGGCACCAGCCTGGCGAGCCGCCCGGCGACCCGCCCGATCACCATCCGCAACCTTCTGACGCACACCGCCGGCCTTGGCTACAACATCGTCACCAAGGGCCCGCTGCTGCACGAATACGAGCGGCTGGGCATCCTTCCCGCCGCGATCAACGCTCCCGTCGAAGCGCAGATGCGCCGCGCCCGGCCGGCGAGCCTGCAGGAGTTCGCCCGCCGTGTCGCGACCCTGCCGCTGATCGCCGATCCCGGCACCAAATGGAGCTATTCCATCGGCCTCGACGTGATGGGCGCGGTGATCGAGCGGGCGAGCGGCATGCCGTTCGATGCCTTTGTGCAGGCGCGCATCTTCGATCCCCTGCACATGCGCTCCAGCTTCTGGACGGTGCCGAAAGGCGAGGCGGGGCGGCTGGCGACCAACTATGTCTTCACCGGCACCGCGCGCGCGGCCCTCGATCCCGGCGCGACGTCCGTGTGGCTGCGACCGCCCAGCTTCCCCTATGGCGGCGCCGGGCTGGTGATGTCGGCGCGCGATTACGACACGTTCCTGCACATGCTCCAGGACCGCGGCACGCTGAACGGCGCCACGATCATCAAGCCGGCGACCGCGGCGCTGATGATGTCGAACCTGTTGCCGCCCGGCGTCACCTTCGGCGGGGTGGGTGGCAGCACCGGCGGCACCAACGCGAGCGTGCCGATGGGCTATGGCGCGGGTGGATCGGTGTATCTGGCCGATGGGCCGGGCGGTTTTCCCGGCAAGGGCACCTATGGCTGGGGCGGGGCGGCAGGCACGATCGCCTTTGTTGATCCGGCAAAGAACTTCCGCGGCACGGTGATGGTCAACTATTTCCCCGCCGACCGCTGGCCGCTGCGCCAGCAGATGGTGGCGGCGCTGGCCCAGGATTCGGCGCGGCTGCACGCGCTGGCGACGCCGCCGCGATGAGGGCGCCCGGCTTCACCGGCGGGACGCTCGACCGCGCCGACGCGCTGCGCCACGATGATGAAGGCTTGACGGCCGCGGTGGCGGACCGTCGCGCCCGGCTGCTGGCGCTTGGGCCCGACTGGGCGCCGGCGGTCACCGACGAAGGACGCCTTGCCTGGACGTCGCTTGCCGAGGCGCCGGATGGCGTTGAACTGGCGCTGCTCGGGCTGGACGACGGCGCGCCGCGTTTCGTGGCGCTCACCCGCAGCGAGGGTGCCTCTCACCGAGGCCCTGCGATGATGGCGGCGCTGGGTACGCTGGAGGGCGGTGACGCGGCGACCTATGCGGCCGCCCGTTCGCTGCTCCAGTGGCACGCGCGGCACCGCTTTTGCGCGAATTGCGGGCATGAAACGCGCGTGTTCCGCGCCGGTTGGGCGCGCGCCTGCCCGCACTGCGCGGCCGAGCACTTCCCGCGCGTCGATCCGGTGGTGATCATGATCGCCGAGCATGACGGCCGCGCCTTGCTCGGACGACAGGCGAGCTGGCCCGCCGGCCGCTATTCGGCGCTGGCGGGCTTTCTCGAAGCGGGCGAATCGATGGAAGAAGCGGTCGCGCGCGAGGTCGCCGAGGAGGCCGGCGTCGCGGTGCGCAACGTCCGCTACGTCGCCAGCCAGCCCTGGCCGTTTCCCCATGCTCAATTGATGCTCGCCTGCATCGCCGAGGCGCACGACGACGCCCTGGTGATTGACCGGCGCGAGCTTGAGGACGCCATCTGGGTGTCGCGCGAGGTGGTGTCACGGGTGCTCGCGGGCGGCGAGGGGCCGTTCCTGCCGCCGCCGCCCTATGCCATCGCCCATACGCTGCTGTCGGTCTGGGCGGATGGTCCGGGGAACGGCTGAGCCCTAACCGCGGGCGCGGGCTTGGCGGCTTACCCGCGCGCGCGGGCCTGGCGGTAGGTGCCGAGCAGCCGCACCCATTTGGCGTGGAAGCCGAGTTCCTCCAGCGCCCGGTCGACCGCCGGTTCGCCGGGCTTGCCGACGATGTCGCAAAAGAACTCGGTGGCCGCGAAGCTGCCGCCGTGCTGGTAACTTTCCAGCTTGAACAGGTTGACGCCGTTGGTCGCGAATCCGCCCAGCGCCTTGTACAAGGCGGCGGGCACGTTCTTCACCTCGAAGATGAGGGTGGTCATCCATGGTCCCTCACCGACGGGCGGCCGGCCACCGCGCGCCAGCGTCACGAAGCGGGTGGTGTTGTGGGCGGCGTCCGCGATGTCGCTCGCCAGCATGTTGAGGCCATAGATCGCCGCGGCGCCGGGCGGGGCGAGCGCGGCGGTGGCAGGATCGGCCAGTTCGGCGGCGAGCGCGGCGGCGCCGGCCGTGTCGGGGTAGGAGACGGGCTGGATGCCATGCGCCTTCAGCCACAGCCGGCACTGGCCCAGCGCCTGCGGGTGGCTCATCGCCGTCTTTACCTCGTCGCGTGTGCCGACCCCCATCAGGCCATAGCGGATCGGCAGGAAATGCTCGCCGGTGATCACCAGCCCCGACTCGGGCAGCAGGAAGTGGATGTCGGCGACGCGTCCGTGCAGCGAATTCTCGATCGGGATCACCGCGCAGTCGGCGACGCCCTGCCTCACCGCGTCGATCGCGTCCGCAAAGTCGAAGCAGGGCAGCGGCAGGCCGTCGGGGAAGGCTTCCAGCGCGGCGATGTGGCTGTTGGCGCCCGGCGCTCCCTGGAACGCGACCGCGCGCCCGGGTTCTGCCGCCGCGGCCTCGGTCATCCGCGCGACGATCGGGCGGGCGGGGGCGGGAAAGTTCTCCATCGCACCGCGCCTAGGCAGCACGCGCGGCAAAGCCAAGCGCGCTTGCGGTGCGCGACGGGCTTTCCTATGGACGGCTCGACAGAGACAGGGGCGACGTAGCACATGGACGGCCGGAACAACACGATCGCAGGCTGGGTGCTCGGCGCGGGCATTGTTGCCCTGGGCTCTGCGATCGTCGGCGGCATGATCTTCGAAGGGCACGCGCCCGAGAAGCAGGGTTATGTGATCGAGGGCGTCGAGGAAGCGGGCGCGGGCGGCGCGGTGGCGGAAGTGCCGATCGCCAGCCTGCTGCCCACCGCCGATCCGGCCAAGGGCGCCGAGGTGTTCAAGAAGTGCGGCGCCTGCCACACGATCAACCAGGGCGGCGCCAACGGCATCGGTCCGAACCTTTACGCGACGCTGGGCGAGCCGATCGGCCAGGGCAAGGGTGGCTTTGCCTTTTCCGACGCGTTGAAGGGTGTCGGCGGCAACTGGGACTTCGAAAAGATGAACGCGTGGCTGACCTCCCCCCGCAAGTTCGCGCCCGGCACCAAGATGACCTTTGCCGGCCTGTCGAATCCGCAGGATCGCGCCAACGTGCTCGCCTATCTCAATTCGCAAGGCTCCAACCTGCCGCTGCCGGCCGTGCCGGCCGCCGGCGCCGCCAATCCGGCTGACGGCAAGGGCGGCGGCGACGTGTCGGGCGCGGGGGCGGCGGAAGGCGCGGCCAACGCCGTCGATGCGGTTGCCAAGGATGTGCGCGGCTCGACCGGCGACATCGCCAATACCGGCAGCCCTGCCTCCGGTGCGCCTTCGGTCGACCCGGCCGCCGCCGAGCAGGGCGCGGACGCCGACGCGCAGAGCAAGCGCTCTCCCACCAAGTAAGCGGCGCGGCGGTCAGGCGGCGCGGATCTCCCCTCCGGCAGGAGGGGGATCGTTGCCGTCACGCCAGCGGCGAGGGATCGCGCTTGGCGCGCTCCTCATAGAAGCGGCGCACCACGTCCCACGCCTCCTGGGCGGTCTCGACGTAGGTGAAGATGCCGAGATCGCGCTCGCTCACCACGCCTTCTTCGACCAGCGCGTCGAAGTTCACCACCCGCTCCCAGAATTCGCGGCCGAACAACAGCACGGGGATCGGCTCGATCTTGCCGGTCTGGATCAGGGTCAGCAGCTCGAACAACTCGTCGAACGTCCCGAACCCGCCCGGAAACGCCGCCAGCGCCCGCGCGTGCAGCAGGAAGTGCATCTTGCGGAGCGCGAAATAGTGGAACTGGAACGACAGCGCCGGCGTGACATAGGGGTTGGGCGCCTGTTCGTGCGGCAACACGATGTTGAGGCCGATCGAATCGACGCCGACGTCGGCGGCACCGCGATTGGCCGCTTCCATGATCGACGGGCCGCCGCCCGAGCACACCACGAAGTGCCGCATGCCGCGTTCGTCGCGCGGGATCTGGCTGACGATCGCGGCAAGCTCGCGCGCGACGTCGTAATATTTGCTCTTGGCGACCAGCCGCTCGGCGATGCGGCGGCTCTTGTCATCGCTGGCAAGCTCCAGCAGCGCCTGTGCCTTGGCGGGCTCAGGGATGCGCGCGGAGCCATACATCACGAAGGTGGAGGCGATCTTCGCCTCGTCGAGCAGCAGCTGCGGCTTGAGCAGTTCGAGCTGGAACCGGACGGGCCGCAGATCCTCGCGCAGCAGGAAATCCATGTCCTGGAAGGCGAGCCGATAGGCCGGATTCTGGGTCTGGGGCGTGGAAACGCCGCTGGCGGCGCTTTCGGCGTCCTGCTTGGCGCGCGCGAAGACGCGGCTGGGTACACGTGTGTCAGTCATCCGAAGCCGTTAGGCCAAAGTTTCGGCCGGCGCCAGCGATCGAAACCGGTCAACGGCAGAAATGCGCACGGTCGTCCTCCAGGTGGAAATGGTTGCGGTGCGCGGCATTGTAGTCCGGGCTGAGCACGGTGCCGAAACGCTTGCACGCCGACGCATGGATCGTTTGCAGGAACTGGCGTGTCGCCGGGTCGCTGGAGTTCCAGTCATTGAGCACGCTGACCCGGCGCCCGTCCTTGAGCGATACGCCGGCGAAATCCACGGCGTTGGCGATGGCGTGGCCCGAGCGGCGGCCGGCGCTGCGCTGCGAGCCGACGACGTTGCGACAGGCATAGCTGCCGAACGTTTCCACCCGCGCGACCTCGCTCCCAAGCATCTGGTAGGCGGCAGGCGCGACGGCGTTGCGCACCCAGGCGGTGAACGCCCGCGCCTCGCCGCAGCGCACGGCCGTCAGGCCGGTGACGGGCACGCCGATGTCGGTCAGCTGCACGGCGCCGGCGATGCCGCAGCCCGCGCCGGTGTCCCGATCGGGCAGCACCCGGAACGACACGCCTTGTTGCGTCAGGTCGGCGAGGCACTGCGCCGTCTCGCGCGCCGACGGCCTGGCGATGCTGGCCACCGGCTGCGCGGGCCGCTCGACCCGACCGCAGGCGGCGAGCAGCAGCATCGCCGTCACGCCGGACTTGTTCCGGCATCCACGTCTCGTCTTGACCAACACGTCGGGACTATGCGGAACGGTGGACCGCGGAACAAGTCCGGCGCGACGAAGGTGCGGGTTGCTTTGTTAACCCCATCCCCCTACCGCGCTCGACGGGCCACGCGGTCCCAACGCCGCGCGTGCTCTCTGCGAGGAGAGTTGCATTGACTGATACTGCCGTTTCCGACGCCACCCGTGCGTCCGCCAAGCCCGCCACCAAGCCGGCGCGCCCGTTCTTTTCGTCCGGCCCCTGCGCCAAGCCGCCGGGCTGGTCCGCCGACAAGCTCGCCACCGCCAGCCTCGGCCGTTCGCACCGTTCCAAGCTCGGCAAGCAGCGCCTTCAATATTGCATCGATTTGATGCGTGAGCTGCTCGGCCTGCCCGACACGCACCGCATCGGCATCGTCCCCGGTTCCGACACCGGCGCGTTCGAGATGGCGATATGGACGATGCTCGGCGCGCGCGGCGTGACGACGCTGGCGTGGGAAAGCTTTGGCGAGGGCTGGGTGACCGACGCGGTCAAGCAGCTCAAGATCGACCCAACGGTGATCCGCGCCGATTATGGTCAGCTTCCCGACCTCGCCCAAGTCGACTGGTCGACCGACGTGCTGTTCACCTGGAACGGCACCACCTCCGGCGTGCGCGTGCCCGACGGTGAGTGGATTCCCGATACGCGTGAGGGGCTTTCCTTCGCCGACGCCACCTCGGGCGTGTTCGCTTATGACATTCCGTGGGACAAGATCGACGTCGCCACCTTCTCCTGGCAAAAGGTGCTGGGCAGCGAGGGCGCGCATGGCGTGCTGATCCTTGGGCCCCGCGCGGTCGAGCGGCTGGAAAGCTATACCCCCGCCTGGCCGCTGCCCAAGGTGTTCCGCCTCACCTCCAAGGGCAAGCTCTCCGAAGGCATCTTCAAGGGCGAGACGATCAACACGCCGTCGATGCTGGCGGTGGAGGATGCGATTTTCAGCCTCGAATGGGCGAAGTCGCTCGGGGCCGGAGGCCTGATCGCCCGCTCCGACGCCAACGCCGCCGCGCTCGACCGGATCGTTGAGAGCCGCGACTGGCTTGAGCACCTCGCCGCCGATCCGGCGAGCCGCTCGAAAACCAGCGTCTGCCTGACGGTCGATGGCGCGGACGAGGCGCTGATCAAGAAGATGGCCGCGCTGCTCGAAGCCGAAGGCGCCGCGTTCGATGTCGCGGGCTATCGTGACGCGCCGGCGGGCCTCAGGATCTGGTGCGGCGCCACCGTCGACACCGCCGATATCGACGCGCTCGGCCCCTGGCTCGACTGGGCTTACGCGACCGCCAAGGCCGCTGCCTAACCCTTCTTCCGTTCGCCCTGAGCCTGTCGAAGGGCGTACCACTGGCGACGCCGTTCGGAGCACGTGCTTCGACAAGCTCAGCACGAACGGCCCTCAAGGATCATCGCATGCCCAAAGTCCTCATTTCCGACAAAATGGACCCGCAAGCCGCCCGCATCTTCCGCGAGCGCGGCGTCGAGGTGGACGAGATCACCGGCAAGACCCCCGACGAGCTGAAGGCGATCATCGGCGATTATGACGGGCTCGCGATCCGCAGCTCCACCAAGGTCACGGCGGACATCCTGGAGCACGCCACGAACCTGAAGGTCGTCGGCCGCGCCGGGATCGGCGTCGACAACGTCGATATCCCCGCAGCGTCGGCGAAGGGCGTGGTGGTGATGAACACGCCGTTCGGCAATTCGATCACGACGGCCGAACATGCCATCGCGCTGATGTTCGCGCTCGCCCGCCAGCTGCCCGAAGCCGATGCCTCGACGCAGGCGGGCAAGTGGGAAAAGAACCGCTTCATGGGCGTAGAGCTCACCGCCAAGACCCTGGGGCTGATCGGCGCGGGCAACATCGGCTCGATCGTCGCCGACCGGGCGCTCGGCCTCAAGATGAAGGTGGTAGCGTTCGATCCGTTCCTGACGCCCGAGCGCGCCAAGGATATCGGCGTCGAGAAAGTGGAACTGGACGAGCTGCTGCGTCGCGCCGACTTCATCACGCTGCACACGCCGCTGACCGACCAGACGCGCAACATCCTGTCGGCGGAGAACCTCGCCAAGACCAAGAAGGGCGTGCGCATCATCAACTGCGCGCGCGGCGGCCTGATCGACGAAGCGGCGCTGAAGGCGGGGCTCGACTCGGGCCATATCGCGGGCGCGGCGCTCGATGTTTTCGTCGAGGAGCCGGCCAAGGCCTCGCCCCTGTTCGGCACGCCGGGCTTCATCTCGACGCCGCACCTCGGCGCCTCGACCACCGAAGCGCAGGTCAACGTCGCGCTCCAGGTTGCCGAACAGATGGCGGACTTCCTGGTCACCGGCGGGGTCACCAATGCGCTCAACATGCCTTCGCTGTCGGCGGAGGAAGCACCGCGGCTGAAGCCCTATATGGCGCTGGCCGAGCGGCTCGGCAGCCTGGTCGGGCAGCTCGCGCACGGCGCCATCTCGCGCATCTCGGTCCACACCGAAGGCGCGGCGGCGGAGCTCAACGCCAAGCCGATCACCTCGGCCGTTCTCGCCGGCTTTCTTCGCGAGCAGACCGCGACCGTCAACATGGTCAACGCGCCGCTGCTGGCGCGCGATCGCGGCATCGAGATCCGCGAAGTGCGCACGGAGCGCGAGGGCGACTACCACACCCTGCTGCGCGTGGCGGTGAAGACCGAAAGCGGTGAGCGGTCCGTCGCAGGCACCCTGTTCGGCGACGCTTCACCGCGGCTGGTCGAGCTGTTCGGCATCAAGGTGGAGGCCGATCTCGCCGGCCCGATGCTCTATGTGGTCAACGAGGATGCGCCCGGCTTCATCGGCCGGCTCGGCACCACGCTGGGCGAGGCAGGGGTCAACATCGGCACCTTCCACCTCGGCCGGCGTCAGGCGGGCGGCGAGGCGGTGCTGCTGCTGTCGGTCGATCAGCCGGTGACGACGGAGCTGCTGGCAACCGTTCAGGCGCTGCCGGGGGTGAAGACGGCGATGGGACTGCGGTTCTGAGTCATTGTTCGTCATGCCGGACTTGTTCCGGCATCCACGGTGCCGCATGAGCCACCGCGTGCGGGCTTGCGGCCCGGTGGACCCCGGGACCAGCCCGGGGTGACGGACGGAATAGAAGGCCCATGACCGCGCTGCTTCCCGAGGGTTTCCACGACACGCTGCCGCCGTACGCCGATGCGGCGGCAGCGCTGGAGGCGCGCGTGCTGGAGGCGGCGCGGCGCCATGGCTATGAGCGGGTCGACCCGCCATTGGCCGAGTTCGCGGAGGGACTTGCGACGCGGCTCAAGGCGGGCGGCCTTACCGACGCAGTGCGCTTCGTTGATCCGGTCAGCCAGGCGACGCTGGCGATTCGGCCCGACCTGACGGCACAGGTCGCGCGCATCGCCGCCACGCGCATGGGGCACCACCCGCGACCGGTGCGGCTGTCCTATGCCGGATCGGTGCTGAAGCTGCGGGGGCACCAGCTCTCCCCCGCGCGCGAGGAACGGCAGATCGGCTGCGAACTGTTCGGACTCGATTCGGTCGCGGCCGCGCGCGAGGTGGTCGGCGTCGCGGTGGAAGCGCTCGCGGCTGCCGGTGCGAGCGGTGTGTCGATCGACTTCACCTTGCCCGACCTCGTCGACACGCTCGCGGCCGGACCGCTGCCGGTCTCTGCCGACCGGATCGCGGCCTTGCGCGACCGGCTGGACGCCAAGGATGCGGCCGGTGTCACCGCCCTTGCGCCCGCCTATCTGCCGCTGGTCGAGGCGGCGGGGCCGTTCGACCGGGCGATGGCGCGGCTGCGCGCGCTCGATACGCAGGGCGTGCTGGCGAGCCGCCTCGACGGCCTCGCCGCCATCGCCGCCTCGCTCGACGGGGCCGCGACGCTGACGCTCGATCCCACCGAGCGGCATGGCTTCGAATATCAAAGCTGGCTCGGCTTTTCGCTGTTCGTCGCCGGCGCGGGCCGGGAGGTGGGGAGGGGCGGCACCTACACGGTGGTGCACGAAGGCGGCGCGGAAGAAGCGGCGACCGGCTTTTCGCTTTACGCCGACGCGCTGATTGCCGGCGCGCCCGCGCCCGAGCGCCGGCGGCTGTTCCTGCCGCGCGGCACGCCTGCCGCCGAGGCGCAGGCGATGCGCGCCGCCGGCTGGGTCACGGTTGCCGCGCTGGAGCCGGGCGATACGCCCGAGGCGCAGCTTGCCACGCATTGCTGGATGGGCGGCGAACCCCGCCCTCTTTGAACAGGAAACCGGACCAATGGCCAATGTAGCCGTGATCGGCGCGCAATGGGGCGACGAAGGCAAGGGCAAGATCGTCGACTGGCTTGCCGAGCGGGCCGACATGGTGGTGCGCTTTCAGGGCGGCCATAATGCCGGCCACACGCTGGTGGTGGGTGACCAGACCTACAAGCTGTCGCTGCTGCCGTCTGGGATCGTGCGCGGCACGCCGAGCGTGATCGGTAACGGCGTCGTGCTCGATCCCTGGGCGCTGCGCGACGAGATCGCGCGGCTGGCCGAGCAGGGCGTGGTGGCGACGCCGGAGACGCTGCGGGTGGCGGACACCTGCCCGCTGATCCTGCCGTTCCACCGCGACCTTGACGGCTTGCGCGAGGATGCCAGCGGCGCGGGCAAGATCGGCACCACCCGGCGCGGCATCGGCCCTGCCTATGAGGACAAGGTCGGCCGCCGCGCGATTCGGGTGTGCGACCTGGCGCACCTCGACGAACTCGGGCCGCAGCTCGACCGGCTGACCGCGCACCATGACGCGCTGCGCGCCGGGTTCGGGGAACCGCCGATCGACCGCGAGGGGCTGATCGCCGAGCTGAAGGAGATCGCCGCCTTTGTGCTGCCCTTCGCCAAGCCGGTGTGGCGCGACCTCAACGAGGCGAGGGCGCGGGGCCGCCGCATCCTGTTCGAAGGCGCGCAGGGCGTGCTGCTCGACATCGACCACGGCACTTACCCGTTCGTCACCTCATCGAACACCGTCGCCGGGGCGGCAGCGGCAGGATCGGGCATCGGCCCGTCGGGCGTCGGCTTCGTGCTCGGCATCGCCAAGGCCTACACCACGCGTGTCGGCTCCGGCCCGTTCCCGACCGAGCTGGAGGACGACACCGGCGAGCGGCTCGGCACGCGCGGGCGCGAGTTCGGCACGGTGACGGGCCGCAAGCGGCGCTGCGGCTGGTTCGACGCGGTGCTGGTGCGGCAGTCTGCGGCGGTGAGCGGCATCACCGGCATCGCGCTGACCAAGCTCGACGTGCTCGACGGTTTTGACGAGCTGCGGATCTGCACCGGCTATCGGCTTGGCGGCGAAACGCTCGACTATTTCCCGGCCCATGCCGCCGATCAGGCAGGCGTCGAGCCGGTGTACGAGACGATGCCCGGTTGGCAGCAGTCCACCGCCGGCGCGCGCAGCTGGGCCGACCTGCCGGCGCAGGCGGTGAAGTACATCCGCCGCGTGGAGGAACTGATCCGCTGTCCGGTCGCGCTGGTGTCGACCAGCCCCGAGCGGGACGACACCATCCTGGTCCGCGACCCCTTCGCCGATTAACGGCGGCGAGGGGTCGGCGCCGGGACCGGCGTCGCGGCGGCCGCGGGTGCCTGATCGGCGGCGTTGGCCGCGCCATCGCCGGGCGCCTCCGCTGCCACGGCATTGTCGCCGTCCCTGTTCTTCGCCGGCGTGGCCGTGTTGGCCTGTGCCGCCTTTTCTTCGACGGGCCTGCTCGCCACCTGCGCGAGCGCGGCGGTTGATGCGGCAAGAACGGCGATGCTGGCAATCGTGGCAAGGCGCATGATGTTCTCCCAACTGACCCACGATCAACGCACGACGTCGATCATGGGCTGCATCCACAACAAAGGGCCCGGCAGCTCGCGCCACCGGACCCTTGCTGTCATGTAATGATGATCAGTTGGGGGTGCCGCCGCCGGTGGACATGCCACCGGTCGTACCGGTGCCGCCCATCGTGCCCGTGGACGTGCCGCCCATCGTGCCGGTGGACGTGCCGCCCATCGTGCCGGTGGACGTGCCGCCCATCGTGCCGGTGGACGTGCCGCCCATCGTGCCGGTGCCACCCATCGTGCCGGTCGAGGACCCGCTGGTCGTCCCAGTCGAGCGCGTGCTACGGCTGTGCGTGGTGGACTGCGTCCGGCCGCGGCGGCCGTGCGAGCGGGTGGTCGACATGGTGGTGCCGGTAGTGGAGCGGTTGGTCTGCCCGGTCATGCTGCCCGTCTGACCCGTCGTGCCCATGCTGTCGGTGCCGCTCATGGTGCCAGTCCCGCCCATGGTGCCGGTGCCGCCCATCGTACCGCCGGTGGTCTGACCGGTGGAGCTGGTGCCGCTGGTGGTCTGGGCCGTGGCGACGGCCGGGATGGTTAAGGTCGCCATCGCAATTGCAGTGAAGATACGCATCGTTTCTCTCCTCGGGATCGTCCGTCTCTAACCCCCGGAAAGAAAAGACGTTCCTTCGATTAACCTGTTTGAGCACGATGGAGCAGCGCCTGGTCGGCGAGCACCAGCGCCATCATCGCCTCCACCACCGGCACGCCGCGGATCCCCACGCACGGATCGTGACGCCCCCTGGTGGCGATCGCGGTCGCTTCGCCGGCGCGCGTCACGGTGTCGACCGGCGTCAGGATCGAGCTGGTCGGCTTGAACGCGCAGCGCAGGCGGATCGGCTGACCGGTGGCGATGCCGCCCGCGATGCCGCCCGCATGATTGGCGAGGAACGCCGGGCCTGCCTCGCCGGGCCGCATGGGATCGGCGTTCTGTTCGCCCGACAGCGCCGTCGCGCCGAAACCGTCGCCGATCTCCACGCCCTTGACCGCGTTGATGCCCATGCACGCGGCCGCCAGTTCGGCATCGAGCTTGGCATAAAGCGGCGCCCCCCAGCCGGCGGGCACGCCGGTCGCCTCGCACGCCACCACCGCGCCGAGCGAGGAGCCGGCCTTGCGTGCCGCATCGACCAGCCCCTCCCACCGCGTCGCAGCCGCGGGGTCGGGGCAGAAGAACGCGTTGGCGTCGATCTCAGCATCGTCGAAGGCGGCGGGGTCGATCGCGTCGCCGCCGATCGCCTCCACCCAGGCGCGGATGCGCACGCCCGGGATCACCAGCCGCGCGACGGCGCCCGCCGCCACCCGCGACGCGGTCTCGCGTGCCGACGATCGCCCGCCACCGCGATAGTCGCGAAAGCCGTATTTGGCGTCGTAGGCGTAGTCGGCGTGGCCCGGCCGATAGGCCTGCGCGACCTCGCTATAGTCCTTGGACCGCTGGTCGACGTTTTCAATCAGCAGCGAGATGGGCGTGCCGGTGGTCCGCCCCTCGAACACGCCGGACAGGATACGCACCTGGTCGGGCTCCTGCCGCTGGGTGGTGAAGCGCGAGGTGCCGGGCCGCCGCTTGTTGAGCCAGGGCTGGATGTCCGTCTCGCTCAAGGCGAGTCCCGGCGGACAGCCGTCGACCACCGCGCCGATCGCCGGCCCGTGGCTTTCGCCCCAGGTGGTGAAGCGGAATACCCGGCCGAAGCTGTTCCAGCTCATGCGCGGGCCGCAACCCGCCGCAGCACCGTTGCAAGGGCCGCGCCGCTCACCGCCACGATCACGGCCAGACAGGCAAGGTCGAGCGGGCCGGAGCGCCGCCCGACGTCCAGCGCGTTCACCAAGCCGGCCAGCAGCACGGCCGCCGTGGCGCCCTGCGCAGGGTGGAGCAGCACTTCAGGCAAGCGCGATGTCCGGCGCGTCCTCCGCCTTCATGCCGATGACGTTGTAGCCGGCGTCGACGTGGTGGATTTCCCCGGTCACGCCGCTCGCGAGATCGCTGAGCAGGTAGAGGCCGGCGCCGCCGACATCCTCGATGGTGACGTTGCGGCGGAGCGGCGAGTTCAGCTCGTTCCACTTCAGGATGTAGCGGAAATCGCCGATGCCGCTTGCCGCCAGCGTCCGGATCGGCCCGGCGGAGATCGCATTCACCCGGATGTTTTCCGGCCCGAGGTCCATCGCCAGATACTTGACGCTGGTCTCCAGCGCCGCCTTGGCGACGCCCATGACGTTGTAGTGCGGCACCACCTTCTCCGCGCCGTAATAACTCAAGGTCAGCAGGGAGCCGCCGTCCGGCATCATCGCGCGCGCGCGCTTGGCGACGGCGACGAAGCTGTACGCGGAGATGTTCATGGTCTGGAGGAAGTTGTCGAGGGTGGTTTCGACATATTTGCCGCGCAGCTCGTTCTTGTCGGAAAAGCCGATGGCGTGGACCACGAAGTCGAGCGTCGGCCAGTCCTGTGCGAGATGGTCAAACGCGGCGTCGAGCGCGGCCATGTCCGACACGTCGCATTCCACCAGCCGGGCGACGCCCAGCTGCTCCGCCAGCGGCCGCACGCGCTTCTCCAGCGCCTCTCCCTGGTAGGAGAAGGCAAGCTCCGCGCCCGCTTCGCTGAGCTTGCGCGCGATGCCCCAGGCGAGCGACTTTTCGTTGGCGAGGCCCATGATTAGCCCCCGCTTGCCACGCATCAACCCGCTCATCGAACCTTCTGCCGAAACGCTCACCAGGCCTATGCCTCCGCCATTGCCGTTGCGGGCTGATGTAGCGCCGGTTCGGGCGGTTCCGCCAGCGCCGCGTTGAGGTGCGCGCCGAATACCAGTCCCAGGCCGATGAGGTAGAAGAACAGCAGCATCACCACCACGCCCGCAAGACTGCCATAGGTGAGGTCATAGCCGCCGAGCTGCGCCAGCACGAACGGCAGCAGCGCGGTCATGCTGATCCACCACACGGCGGTGAACAGCGCGCCCGGCCATTTGCGGCAATTGGTGTAACGGTACTTCGACGGCGTCACCGAATAGAACAGCATGTACAGCGCGCCGAACATGATCAGGCCGGGAATCGCGCGCGACAGCCCGATCCAGCCGGCGATGTGCTCCGCCCAAGGCAGCAACTGGTAGATGAACTGTTCCGCCGCGGTCAGCAGTCCCTGGATCAGGAACGACACCAGCGCGATGACGACCGACAGCACGATCGCCAGCGACAGCCCCAGCCGCGCGCGCCACAGCGGCGCCGTCGCCTTGGTGCCATAGGCCCGGCGAAAGATGTCGCGGATCGTCTCCACAAAGCTCCCGACGGTCCACAGCCCGACGAGGCCGCCGAGCCACAACAGCGAGCCGGTACGCGCCTTGAGAACATCGGCGATCGGCTTGCGCAGCAGGTCGGCGACGTCGGGCGGCATCACGTGGAGAAAGGAATTCACCGCCCGCTGTGTTTCGGTGCTCTGCCCGAGCAGCGACAGCACCGCGGCGGCGGTGATGAAGAACGGAAACAGCGTCATCAGCGCGAGATAGGCAAGGTTACCGGCGTAGATGAAGCCGTTGTCGTAGACACCAACACCGGCGCGCTTCAGGATCTCGAACGCGACGCTGCCCGGCTTCACCTTCGCAAGCCCGCTCGACAGCCGCATCTGCGTGTGATGCGGCCGTCTGGCGCGATCCTCAGGGGTGAGCGCCAGCGGCTCTGGGATGGTGTCGGTCGTCACTGAAGCCTCAGACGCCCAGTGCCGCCCGCGGGTTCCCCCCCTCCCGGTTCGGCCAGCTTTCCACAAAGCGGGCGAGGTCGGCATCGTCGGCGGGCACCTGCACCATCAGGGTGACCAGCTGATCACCCCGCGGCCCGTCGGAACTGCCGGCCTTGCGCGAAAACCCCTTGCCTTTGAGCCGCAGCGTCCGGCCGGATGACGCGCCCTTGGGGATCGTCAGCATCACCGGACTTTCGACGGTGGGCACGCGCACCTTGCCGCCGAGCACCGCTTCAGCGAGGCTGACCGGCAGGTCGAGGCGGATGTCGTCGCCGTCGCGGGTGAAGAAGCGATGCGGCAGCACATCGATCGTGACGATCGCATCGCCGGGGCCGCCCGGTCCCTGCTCGCCCTTGCCGGCAAGGCGCATCTGGGTGCCCGAGTCGACGCCGGGTGGAATCTTCAGGTCGATCGCCTTGCCATCGCCGAGCGTGACGCGCTGCGGCGTCTGCACCGCGGCATCGGCAAAGGGCACCTGCAGCCGATAGGCAAGGTTGGCGCCCTTTGCCTGCTGGCGCCGGCCGAAGCCGCTGGTGAAGCCGCCAAAGCCGCCGCCGCCGGGCTGGGGCCCGCGCGCGGAGCCGGCGCCGAACAGCCCTTCGAAAATGTCGCTGACATCCGCCTCGCCGCCGCCGAAGTCGAACTGTTGGCGAAAGCCGCCGGGACCCGCGCCCGGGCGAGGGCCCGCTCCGCCGCCGCCATAGCCGAACGGCGAGGTCGGATTGCCGTCGCCGTCGATCTCGCCCCGGTCGAACCGCGCGCGCTTGTCCTTGTCGGTCAGCAGGTCATAGGCGCTCGTCACCTGGCTGAAGCGTTCGGACGCCTTGGGATTGTCCTTGTTGCGATCGGGATGAAGCTGCTTGGCGAGCTTGCGGTATGCCTTCTTGATGTCGGCCTCCGACGCCGTGCGCTCCACGCCCAAGGTCTTGTAAGGATCGGCCATCGTTGCCCCGGTTGAGTGTATTAGCCCGCTATGTGGGGCAGGAGGGGGCGGAGCGCAATTCGTCCCTCGCGCGTTGGCTGCCGGCAAGGAGAATGTTCATGGCAGATACCGTACCAACACCGGTGGCGGGCGGCGACGGCCGCAAGGGCGCGCCCGATGGCGTCAACAGCGATCCCAGCGGCCGCACCCCCGGCGGCGAAAGCGCCGGCGGTGCTTATCCCAACCCGCACACGGACAAGGACGACAAGGACGCCGGCACCGGCGGCTTCATGGGCCATGGCGGCCAGAGCCATCAGGATTATTCCGGGACCGGCGACAAGGACGACAAGGGCGTCGGCAACGTCAACGCGGTCGACGGAGAGTAGGCAGAGAGTGCCGCAGCGGCATTGACCGGAATGGGGCGCTCGCGATGTGGCCGTTGCCAACGGCATGCGGCCACCGCATGGTCGCGGCGTCCCGATTCCTGGAAGAGTTGCCGCATGAGGAGCATCGTTCTCGCCGCCGCGCTGGTTCTCGCACCCGCAGCGGTTTCCGCGCAGCTGATCGCAACGGCTCCCCGGACCGTGCAGGCGCCTGCGTCGCGCACCACGGGGCAGGCGCCGCTGGGGATTCCGGTGAGCGTCGGTTCGACAGCCGGTGGTCCGCTGTCCGGGCGGCTGCTGGTGTTCGCAAGGAAGGTGACGCCGGGCGAGAAGCCGGCGGATGCAGTCGACACGTCACCCTTTCATCCGACCGACACGGCGATCGCCGGGCGCGAGGTCTTGGCCCTTACGCCCGGACAGGTGACGCTGGTGGACGCCGATACGGATACGTTCCCGTCGGCGTTCAGCCGGCTTGCCCCAGGCACGTACCGCTTTCAGGCGGTGCTGGATCGCAACCACGACTATAATTACGCCGGCCGCGGCGAAGGCGATCTGGTGTCGGCGGTGACGGAGGCGTCCTTGCCGGGCCCCGTGCCGACGCTGGTGCTCGACGCGGTGGTGCCCCCGACAACGAGCGAGCAGATGCTGGCGCACGTGCCGGACAAGGATCGCGCCGCCATGCGCGATGCCCTTGCGCGGACGCAGGCGGTGGATTTCGTCAGCCCGGTGCTGTCGGATTTCTGGGGCCGTCCCATCCACATCCGCGGCTGGGTGGCGCTGCCGCCGGGCTATGGCCGCGACTCCGGCACCTTTCCCGTGGTCTATTCGACCGGCGGGTTCGGCAGCTCGCTGCGCAGCGCGCAAGGGTCTGCGGCGAACACGACCGTCCAGATGGCGTCGGGCAAGCAGCCGCCGATGATCTGGGTCTACCTCGACGAGAGTTCGGCGACCGGCACCCACGAATTCGCCGATTCGGTCAACAACGGCCCGTGGGGCACGGCGCTCACCACCGAGTTCATCCCGTGGCTTGAAAACCGCTACCGCGCCGATGCGCGCAGCGGCTCGCGCTTCCTGACCGGCCATTCGTCGGGCGGGTGGGCCACCCTTTGGCTACAGACCCGCTATCCCAAGGTGTTTGGCGGCACCTGGTCGACGTCGCCCGATCCCAGCGACTTCCACGACTTCACCAACATCGATCTCTACGCGGCCAACGCCAACGCCTACGTGCAGCCCGACGGCACGGCGACGCCGCTGGTCCGCGACGGTGGCAAGGTGGTGGCGACCTTCCGCCAGTTCGCGCAACTCGAAAGCGTCCTTGGCGGCTATGGCGGTCAGCTCGCCTCGTTCGAATGGGTGTTCTCGCCGCGTGGCCCCGACGGCCGGCCCCTGCCGATGTTCGATCGGGCCACGGGCCGGGTTGATCCTGCCGTTGTGGCCTATTGGCGGGACCATTACGACATCGCCCACCGGCTCCAGCGCGACTGGCCGACGCTCCAGTCGGATCTGGATGGCAAGATCCACCTGATCGTCGGCACGGCCGATACCTTCTATCTCGATGGGCCTGCACATCGGTTGAAGGCGGTGCTCGATGGCCTCGGCGCGCGGTCCAGCTTCACCTTCGTTCCCGGCAAGACGCATTTCACGCTGTTCGCGCGCGGTGACGACCGCATGGCGCTGATGCGCGACATCGCGTGGCAGATGTACGCGCTCGCCCGGCCAGGTGTGATGCGCCCGGAGGCGACGCGCTGACGCCGGGGGCGGCTGCGCCTCAGGGCTTCACCTGCTCCAGCGTCGCCTGCTTCTCGACCGGCGCCACGTCGACGCTGACCTCCATCGACTGCGCGCCCGAGCCGAGCACCACGCCATCGACGGGTGCGATCTCCGCATAATCGCGACCGATCGCCACCACGATATGGTCGCCCGCCATCCAGATGCCGTTGGTGGGGTCCAGCCCGACCCAGCCCTGCACCGGCCCGCACCACAACAGCACCCAGGCGTGCGTGGCATCGGCGCCAACCAGCCGCTCCTCGCCCGGTGGCGGGATGGTGCGGATGTAGCCGGAGGCATAAGCGGCGGGCAGGCCGGCGGCGCGCAAGCCGGTGATCATGATCTGCGCGAAGTCCTGGCACACGCCCCTGCGGCCCAGGAACGCATCGTGCGGCGTGGTGTCGACCAATGTCGCGGTGCCGTCGAACTCGAACTCGCGCTGGATCCGGCGGGCAAGCGCGATGCCCGCCTCCAGCGCGCCGCGATCGGACGCGAGGTCCGGCGCGCACCAGGCGGCGATGTCGGCATCGAGCGGGATCAGTGGCGAGGGATAGAGGTACGCCGCCGGCCCCGCCGCCGACAGGTCGCCGCTCGCCCGCGCCATTCCCGCGACTTGCCCGAGGGTCGGATCGTCGGCGGAGGGCACCGGCACCAGCCGGTCCACCACCACGCGCGCGCGGCTGTCGATGGCGAGGTGCCGCACCGGCCGGTCAACCACCAGCCGGGTGACGTTGGCGAGCCCCGCTTCGGCGCGAGCGGGGCTGGTGGTGCCCTCGGGCTCGACGTCGAGCGCGTAGCCCTCCAGCCGCTGCCCGGGCCAGTCGATCGGCTTCAGCCGCAGGTTGCAGCGCGCGAACTTGACCTGCGCGCCGTAATCGAAGCGCGTCACGTGGCGGATGTCGTAGATCATGGTCATGCCCCCGCTCTCATGCCCCCGCTCTCATGCCCCCGCTCTCATGCCCCCGCTCTCATGCCAGCGTCAGCCCGCCGGCGCGCAGCGGTTCGGCGCCCTGAAGGAAGTACCGCCGTGCGATCGCGTCGGACAGCGTCGTCAGCCGCCGCTCGACCTCGCCCAGCGTGTCCGCGTCGAGCGCGGCGGCGCTGGCGCTCGCCACAATGGCGTGCAGCGCCGTTGCCACCGCCTGCTGCGGCTCGGCCATGCCGTCGTCGTCCAGCACCGGCAGCAGGCCAAGATGCTCGCTGATCCGCCCGGTCTGGAACGCCAGCGCGCGTGGATTGGTGGGGTCCAGCGCGACCAGGTCCACCACCGGCACCCGCGCGATGCCGGTGAGATAGCGCTGGCGATGGCTGATCTGGCTGTCGGCAAGGTCGAGCAACGTCGACAGGTCGTCCGCCGAGGCGCCGCCCATGCCGAACAGCCGCGTCGCGCGGGTGATCGCCACCGCCCGCTCGACGCGGCGGCCGAGGTCGTGGAACCGCCACGCGGCAGTGCGGCTCATGTGCTCGGCCGACAGACCGGCGATTGCGGCATAGCGGCGCTGCAGCGATCCGGCGCGATCGAGCGTGCCGGCATGGCTGGGGAAGGGTGCCTCCAGCAGCCGGATCATGTCGGCCGACAGCCGGTCGCGCGAGCCTTCGCCGATGCCGCGCGCGAGGCGGTTGATCGCCGCCACCGAATGGTGCGTCTCGTCCTCCATGGCGACGCGCGCGAAGGCGGTGAGCGCCGATCGGCTGAACGAGGCAGGATGCGGGGCCGCACCGCCGCCGGCGATCAGGCCGACCAGCCGCCCCACCGTTTCCGGCGCTAGCACCGCGCCGCCGTCAACGTCGATGGAGTTGCCCAGCATTACCCGGATCGCGCCCAGCAGCGCCTCGCCCCGCTCCAGATAGCGGCCCAGCCAGAAGAAGTTGTCTGCGACCCGGCTCGGCAAGGTGCCGGGGTTGCGGCGGATCTGAAGCGTGCCCGTGTCGGGAAGCAGCGACACCTGCGGCACCGGCTCGGGGCCATGGATGCACACGTCCGCCGACCAGCTTCCTTCGCCCATCACCGCTGCACGGTCGTCGGCATGTTCGCCGATCCGCGCAAGGCCGCCGGGCAGCACCGTCCATTCGCCAGACGCATCACGCGCGGCGAACACGCGCAAGGTGAAGGGGCGTGGGACCATCGCGTCGCCGACCACCACCGGCATGGTGGACAGGCGCACCATCTCCTGCGCCACGTAATCCTGCGGCCGCCGCGCCATGTCCGCGAGCAGCGCCGCACGCGCAGCGGGCGAAAGGTCGCTGCCCGCGACCGGCCGGCCGGCGGGAAGTCCCAGCGGCGTGGCGGCGAACGCCGGTCCGATCAGCAGCCGGTCGAGGTTCGCCTCGACATGCGCGCGCGCCGCCTCGCCGCCGCACCACCAGGTGGCGATGTTGGGCAGGAGTAGCGGCTCGCCCAGCACTTCAGTCGCAAGGCGCGGCAGGAAGGCGCCGAACGCCGGAACTTCGAGCACGCCAGCGCCGGGCGCGTTGGCGATCAGGACGTTGCCCTCGACATAGGCGTCGATCAGCCCCGGCACGCCGATCTGCGAATGGCTGTCGAACGCCAGCGGATCGAGCAGCCGCGGATCGAACCGCCGCCACACCGCATCGACGCGCTTCAGCCCGTCGATGGTCCGCACGTACAGCTTGTCCTCGAGCGCGGCGAGGTCGGCGCCCTCGACCAGCACGAAGCCCAAGTAACGGGCGAGATGCGCCTGCTCGGCATAGCTGGGGCTGAAGCGGCCGGAGGTGAGCAGGCCGATGCGCGGCTCGGTGCGCCGACACAGCGCCGCGAGACCATCGCGGAAGGCGGCGAAGAACGGCGCGTGGCGCTGGACGTTGAGCCGCGCCTGCAACCCGCCCAGCGTGCGGCTGACCGCCAGCCGGTTCTCCAGCGCATAGCCCGCCCCGGTTGGCGCGCGCAGGTGGTCGGCGAGCACCCGCCATTCGCCATCGGGACCGCGGGCCAGGTCCACCGCGATGAAGTGGAGGTGCTTGCCCCCCGGCGGCTCCAAGTCCGCCATCGGCCGCAGGTAATAAGGGCTGCCGGCGACCAGCGCGGCGGGGATCAGGCCGTTGCCGGCGAGCAGGCCGGGGCCGTAAAGATCGGCGGTCACGGCTTCGAGCAGGGCAGCACGCTGGCGCACACCGGCTTCGATGTGGCGCCACTCGCCCGCCTCGATCAGCAGCGGCACGGGCGACAGTGGCCACGCCCGCTCCTCCGCTTCGCCCGCCACGCGAAAGCCGGTGCCGATGTCCGCGGCGTGGCGCTGCACCCGCTCGCGCGCATGGCCGAGGTCGTCGGATGCGACGGTGGCAAGCTCCTCCAGCATCGCCATCCACGCAGGGTCGGCGCCGGGCCCGAGCACGTCGCCGCCGCCGATCTGCGCGCGATAGCCGGCAAGCCAGCGGCGGGCATGGCCGGCGGCATCGACCACGGCCGGCGGCGAGGGTCGCGTCGCCATCGTCAGCTCCTCCGTTGTCGCGCGGCCCAGCACCGAGCAATGCGCGGTGGCATTGTCCACGTTTCCGTGCTGCCGTGCAACAAACGACGGGCGGTGCGCGACCCGCTATAGGTCGGGGAGCACCTGGTCGGCGATGCCCCAGCCCTCCAGCGCCCGGCTGCCGGCGCGCTCGATCAGCGTCGCGGCGTCGCGCACGGTGTAGAGCGCCGCCGTGTCGATGTCGCGCAACTCGGTCCACGACACGGGCGCCGCCACCGGCGCGTTGGCGCGGGCGCGTGCCGCATAGGGCATGATCGCGGTCGCGCCGCGCCCGTTGCGCAGGTAATCGATGAAGATACGGCCGACGCGCTTCGCCTTGGCCATGTTGGCGACGAAGCGGTCGGGCTCCGCGGCCGCCAGCGCGCGGGCGAAGCGCTCGGCGAAGTCGCGCACCGCCGGCCACTCCGCCTTGGGAGTGAGCGGCACCACGACATGGACGCCCTTGCCGCCGGAGAGCAGCGGAAAGCTGGTGAGGCCGAGTTCCGCGAGCTGGTTCTTGATGAACTCCGCCGCCTTGCGCGTTTCAGAAAAGCCGAGGCCTTCGTCAGGATCGAGGTCGATCACCAGCCGGTCGGGCTGCTCCAGCGTGTCCACGCGCGAGCCCCAGCCGTGGAATTCGATGGTGCCCATCTGCACGCACGCGACCAGCCCGTCGACATCGTCGACGTAGAGGTAATTTTCGGTATGCCCGTCCTTTTCGAGCACCGGCACGTGGTGGACCCATTCGCCGAAGCTGCCGGCGTCGTGCTTCTGGAAAAAGCACTGCTTGCCGCGCCCCTGCGGACAGCGGACCAGGCTGACCGGGCGGTGACCGACCCAGGGCAGCATGATGCCCGACACCTGCGCATAATAGTCCGCCAGTTCGCCCTTGGTGACGCCGCCTTCGGGAAAGATCACGCGGTCGCGGCTGGAGACGTTGATGTGCACCTCGGGTATCGCCGGCGTCTCGGCCGCGGCGGGAAGGGCGGCGGTATGCTGCGGCGTTTCCACCACCACCTCGGCCGCCGGCTTGTCGCCGCGCAGGCCAAGGAAACTCGGGTGGCGCAGCACCTTGTCGGGCGTCACTTCGGTGAAGGCGATTTCCGCCACCAGTTCAGGGGAGATCCAGCGCGCGCCGCGCACCATCGCGCGTGGCGCCTTCACCGTGGCCGTGTCGCGGGCGAGCTTGTCCATCGCCACGCGCAGGTCGTCCATGGTCGCCTGGTTGAAGCCGGTGCCGACCTTCCCCGCGTAGCGCAGCACGCCATCCTCGTGCACGCCCAGCAGCAGCGCGCGAAAGCCCCGGTTCTTGTCCGACGGGGTCCAGCCGACGATCACGAACTCCTGCCGCAGGATGCACTTGGTCTTCAGCCAGCCCTTGGTGCGGGAATGGCGATAGGGCGCGTTGGCCTGTTTGGAGACCACGCCTTCCAGCCCCTCGCGGCACATCGTCTCGAACAGTTGCTCGCCCGCGCCGAGGACGTGTTCGGCGTACTGGATGCGGGGATCGTCCTTGCCGATCAGCGGGCGGAGGCGCTCCTTGCGGTCGATGTTGGGGAGCGCGGTGAGCTCTTCGCCATCGAGGCTCAGCAGGTCGAAGGCGAACAGCGTCATGTCGCCGCCGGCGGAAATCGCGTCCTTGAGCGTCGAGAAATCGGGATGGCCATCCTTGAACGCGACGATCTCGCCATCGATCAGCGCCGAGGACAGCGGCAGCTTGGCCGCGGCGTCGGCGATGGCGGCGAACTTGTCGGTCCAGTCGAGCCCGTTGCGGGTGAAGACCTTGGCGCTTCGATCCTTGCCTTCGCCGCCCACCGCGACGAGCGCGCGATAGCCGTCATATTTCACCTCGTGCAGCCAGCCGCTGCCGGCCGGCACCGCATCCACCAGCGTGCAGAGCTGGGGTTCCTGGAACGCCGGCATCGCGGCGGCAGCGCCGGTGCGCTTGCGCTTTCCGCCGGTTTTGGCTGCGGGGGGTTCCGCTGCCGCAGGAGCCTTGCGCGGCGCTGCCTTGCGCGTGGGCAGCGCTTTGGCCTTCTTGCCTTCCGCGATCTCCAGCATGGTGCGCCCCGTCGCGACGCTGGTCAGCGCCTCCTCCGTCAGCGTGTCGGTGCCGCCTGCCTCGGCATCGTCGATCTTGCGGAGCAGCCAATTCTCGTTCTTTTCACGGCCGCGCGGTTTCAGGCGGATCAGCAGCCACTCGCCCTTCATCCGCTCGCCATCGAGCACGAAGTGGAGGTGGCCCTTGTCGAGGTCCGCGGCGCTCTTGCCCTTGATCGGCGACCAGGTGCCGCGGTCCCACAGCATCACGGTGCCGCCGCCATATTCGCCCTTGGGGATCGTTCCCTCGAACGTCGCATAGGAGAGGGGGTGGTCCTCCGTCCGCACCGCCAGCCGCTTTTCGTTGGGGTCGAGGCTGGGGCCGCGCGTCACCGCCCAGCTTTTCAGCACGCCGTCGAGTTCGAGCCGGAAATCCCAGTGCAGCCGCGTGGCGTCATGCTTCTGCACCATGAAGCTGTTGCCGTTGCCCGGCGCCAGGGTGCCGGCCGGCTCTGCCGTTCGGGTGAAGTCGCGCTTGGCGTTGTAGCGGGCGAGCGGATCGTCAGCCATTGGCTGCCTTCTTCGCTGCCGGCTTTTTCGCTGCCGGCTTCTTCGCCGCAGGTGGTTTCGCGGCAGGCTTGTCGGCCGCTGCCTTCGCGGGAGCCTTTCTGGCCGCCGGCTTCTTGGCGGGAGCGGGTTCCGGCGCCCCGCCGCCCGACTTCTCCATCGACTTCTTGAGCGCGGCCATCAGGTCGATGACGTTGGAGCCGGAGCGCGCGGCGCCGGTGTCCTTGTCCTCGATGATCAGCTCGCCCTTGGCCTTGCGCTTGCGCTCGATCAGGTCCTTGAGCGCGTCCACGTACCGGTCGTGGAACTCCTGCGGCTCGAAGGCGGCGGTCTTCTTCTCGATCAGCGCTTCGGCAAGGTCGAGCAGGTCCTGGTCGGGCTTGGCCTCGGGAATCTCGCGGAAATAGCTTTGCGCGCGGTTGACCTCGTCGGCGTAGCGCAGCGTTTCCAGCACCATGCCGCGCCCGCAGGGCTTCAGGCTCACCACATATTCGCGGCCGCGCATCGCGAGCTGGCCTAGCCCCACCTTCCTGGTCCGCTTCAGCGCCTCGCGCAGCACCACGAACGCTTCTTCCGCCAGGTCGTCCGCCGGCACCACGAAATAGGGCTTTTCGTAATAGATCACGTCGATCTCGCTGGCGTCCACGAACTGGGTCAGCTCCAGCGTCTTCTTGGACTCCAGCTTGACGGCGTCGATTTCCTCCTGCTCCAGCAGAACGTATTCGCCCTTCTCGATCTGATAGCCCTTGACGATCTCGTCCGTGTCGACAGGGCCAATGCCGGTGACGACCTTTTCGTAATGGATCGGCTGGCCGGAGGGTTCGTGGATCTGCTTGAACGAAATCTGCGCGCCCGACTTGGTCGCGGAATAGATTTCAACCGGGATCGACACCAGCGCCAGCCGTATCTGCCCCTGCCAGTAAGCGCGTGCGGCCATGCGAAAAACCTCGTTGCGGAGGCGATTCAATCCTCAGGGGCCGGACTCGTTCCGTTCCTTGGCAAAAGCGGCTATGGGAGGGGCATCATGACCGACCCCTTTGCCCTGTTCGACGAATGGTTCGCCGAGGCGCGTGACGCCGAGCCCAACGATCCCAACGCGATGGCGCTCGCCACCGCCGATGCGGCCGGGCGTCCCTCGTCCCGCATGGTGCTGCTCAAGGGCCATGGGCCGGACGGCTTTGTGTTCTATACCAATCGGGAGGGTCGCAAGGCCGGCGATCTCGCCGTCAACGCGCAGGCGGCGCTGCTCTTTCACTGGAAGTCGCTCCGCCGTCAGGTGCGGATCGAAGGGCCGGTGAGCCTCGCCAGCGACGCCGAGTCCGACGCGTATTTCGCCAGCCGCGAGCGCGATTCCCAGCTCGGCGCCTGGGCATCCGACCAGTCGCGCCCCCTCGACAGCCGCGCGACCTTCGAGCAGCGGTTCGACGCGGCGAAGGCCCGGTTCGAGGGGAGCGACATTCCGCGTCCGCCGCATTGGGGCGGCTACCGGGTCACGCCGACGCAGATCGAGTTCTGGCAGGATCGCGCCCATCGCCTGCACGAGCGGCGCCTGTTCACGCGCGGCGGCGACGGCTGGAGCGAAGGGCTGCTGTTCCCATGACCAACGAGGAACGCCGCCGACTGACTCCGTCGGCCCTCCGCGCGGCGCTGGCCAGCGTCGGCATGGCGACGGCGCTGCTGGTGCTGAAATCGGGCGCGGCTTGGGCGACCGGTTCCGTCGCGATGCTCGGCAGCCTTGCCGACACCGGCCTCGACCTGCTGACCTCGCTGGTCACGCTGTATGGGGTGAAGCTCGCGGCGGAGCCTGCCGATCACGATCACCGCTTCGGCCACGGCAAGGCGGAAGCGCTCGCGGCGCTGTTCCAGGTGGCGCTGATCACGGTCTCGGCGATCGGTATCGGCTGGCGTGCGGTGGTGGCGCTGCACACGGACAACCCGACCACCGATGCGGACCTCGGCATCGGCGTGTCGCTCGCGGCGATGGCGGCAACGGCGGTCCTGTTGTGGTATCAGCGGCGGGTGATCCGCCAGACCGGATCGGTCGCGATCCTGGCCGACAACGTTCATTATCAGTCGGATCTGGCGCTCAACGGTGCGGTGATCGTGGCGCTGGTGCTCGATCAATACCTCGGGATCCGCGGCGCCGACCCGGTGCTCGGCATCGCGATCGCCCTGTGGCTGGTGTGGGGCGCGTTCCAGGCGTCGCGTCACGCCATCGATCAATTGATGGACAAGGAATGGTCGGAGGACCAGCGCCGCGCCTTTCTCGACGTCGCCGCGCGCCAGCCGGGGCTGAAAGGCATCCACGACTTTCGCACGCGCCGCGCCGGCAGCCACGACTTCGCGCAGTTCCACATGGAGGTGGACCGCGACCTCACCGTCGGCGCCGCGCACGACCTGGTGGAGGGCATGGAAGCGACGCTGCGCCGCGCGTTCCCCAAGGTGGAGGTGCTGATCCATCTCGATCCGGAAGGCCATGTCGATACCGACAATCCGCTGGTCGAGGCCGACGTGACGCCCTTGTGGTTCGGCAAGCGAGTGTGATCAGGCGATGAGAATAGCCTTCACCCAGGTCGACGCCTTCACCGACCGGCCGTTCGCCGGCAATCCGGCGGCCGTGATGCCGCTCGACGGCTGGCTGCCGGACGAGACGCTGCAACGGATCGCTGCCGAGAACAACCTCAGCGAAACGGCGTTCATCGTTCCCATCGAGGGCGATGCGGAGGCCGACTTCGCGCTGCGCTGGTTCACCCCCACGATCGAGGTGGTGATGTGCGGCCACGCGACGCTGGCGAGTGGCCATGTGGTGCTGTCCGGCGACGCGTTGCGCGACCGGGTCCGCTTCCGCACCCGCCAGGCGGGCGTGCTGGAGGTAGCGCGGCAGGGGAGCGGCTATGCACTAGCACTGCCGAGCTGGAAGGCGGCGCCGCAGCCGCTGCCCGACATCGTCGATGCGCTGGGACTGAAGAGCGCCGTCGCGACGCTGTGGCATCCGCACCGCTACGCGCTGGTGGTGGTGGACGATGCCGCCACCGTGCTGGCGCTTCAGCCCGATTTCCGCCGCCTTGCCGCCGACGGCGACGTGCTGACCATCGTGTCGGCGCCGGGTATCGACACCGACATCGTCAGCCGCTGCTTCGTGCCCGGCGGCGGCATCGATGAGGATCCGGTCACGGGTTCCGCTCATGCGGTGCTGGTGCCTTATTGGGCGAAGCGGCTGGGGCGGGCCGAGTTTACCGCATTCCAGGCAAGCCGTCGCGGCGGGCACCTGAGCTGCCGGCTGGAGGCGGGTGGCGACCGGGTGGTGCTCGGCGGCGCCTGCGTCACGGTGATCGAGGGCAGCTTCCTGCTTTCCTGATCACCGCCGCCCGTCGCTGCTCCTCAGTCACCGCGGGTCGCCTTACTCCGCGGCCGGCAGCGAGGCCGGTCGGCCGCGCTCGTCGAGCACCGGCGGCCGGCCCGGCTGCCCGTCGATCACCATGGCGTCATCGTCCCCGGCTCGGTAGGTCAGCAATCGCCGCCCCAGCCGCGGCCCGAGCCACTGTTCCGCGCCCACCGCCAGGCTGAAGGCCGCCGGCACGATCACCAGCGTCAAGAGGGTCGACAGGATCAGCCCGCCGATCACCGTCACGCCCATCGGCGCGCGCGAACTGGCATCACCCGACAGCGACAGCGCGATGGGCACCATGCCCGCCACCATCGCCACCGTGGTCATCACGATCGGCTGGGCGCGCTTGTGGCCGGCATCGAGCACCGCCGCCTGCTTGGACACGCCATGGCCCATCTCTTCCAGCGCGAAATCGACCAGCAGGATCGAGTTCTTGGCGACGATGCCTAGCAGCATTAGCAGGCCGATGAACACCGGCATCGACACCGGCTGCCCGGCGATGCGCAGCGCGATGGCACTACCAAGCGGCGCCAGCGCCAGCGATCCCATGTTCACGAACGGCGGCAGAAAGCGCTTGTAGAGCAGCACCAGCACCGCGAACACCAGCAGCACGCCCGAAACCAGCGCGATCACGAAGTTGGTGAGCAGCTCCATCTGCCACTTCTCCTGGCCGAGCGTCAGCTGGCTCACCCCTTGCGGCAGGTTCTGGAGGATGGGCAGCTTCTGGATCTTGGGCATCGCATCGCCCGTCACCTTGCCCGGCGCGAGATCGGCGCCGACGGAAAGGCGGCGTACCTGGTTGCTTCGTTGCAGCTGCGTCGGCCCGGCGCCGAAGCCGATCTCGGCTACCACCTTCAGCGGCACCGATCCGCCGCTGGACGTCGGAACCGGCAGGTTCTCGATCGTCGACAGGTTGCGCCGCGATCCCTCGGTCAAGGCGACGCGGATCGGCACCTGTCGGTCCGACAGTGAGAATTTGGCGGTATTCTGGTCGATCTCGCCCAGCGTCGCGATGCGGATCGCATTGGACAGCGCCGCGGTGGTGACGCCCAGGTCGGCGGCAAGGTCCAGCCGTGGCCGGATCACGATCTCGGGCCGTTGCAGATCACCCTCGACCCGCGGCGCGCGCAGTTCGGGCAGGTGGCTCATCTGCTCCACCAGCGCCTCTGCCGCCTGGTTGAGCTTCACCGGATCGTCGCCGCCCAGCGTCATGGTGATGTCGCGGCCCGAGAAGCCGCCCTGCTGCGACTGGAAGATGACGCGCGCGTCGGCGATCTTGTTGAGTTCGGGCGCATAGAAACGCTCGAATTCGACGCTGGTGCGCTTGCGCTCCTTTTTCAGCGTCAGGAAGATGTTGGCGCTGCCGACGTCGATGTCGCTGAACGCCTTGTCCACCTCGGGCGCCTTGCTGATCAGCGCGGTGACGCGGTCGGTCACCGCTTCGGTCTGGGCCAGCGTCGTGCCGGGGGCCAGGGTGATCTTGATCTGGCTGTTGTCGCTGTTCGTTTCCGGCTGAAACGTGATCGGAATGGGGCCGATCGGCGTGCCCGGCACACCGGCAAAGGCAAAGAACGTCGCCACCAATGCGCCACCGCCGCCAAACAGCACCGTCTTCCAGCGGTTGCGCAGCGACCAGGAGAGCAGGCGCATGTATGCGTCCATCAGCCGCCCTTCGCCATGGCTGGCGGTGCCGTGCGCCTTCAGGAAATAGGCCGCGATCATGGGCGTGATCAGCCGCGCGACGGCCAGGCTCATCAGCACCGCGATCACCACCGTCAGGCCGAACGCCTTGAAGAACTGCCCCGACACGCCTGGCATCAGCGCCACCGGCAGGAACACGGCGACGATCGCGCTGGTCGTCGCGAGCACGGCAAGGCCGATCTCATCGGCGGCGTCGATCGATGCCTGATAGGCCGACTTGCCCATCCGCATGTGACGCACGATATTCTCGATCTCCACGATGGCATCGTCGACCAGCACGCCTGCCACCAGGCTCAGCGCCAGCAGGCTGAGGCCGTTGAGCGTGAAGCCGATCAGGTCCATCACGAAAAAGGCGGGGATCGCCGACAGCGGAATGGCGATGGCGGAGATCACCGTCGCCCGTTTGTCGCGCAGGAACAGGAAAACCACGAACACCGCCAGCACGGCGCCCTCGACCATCGCCTCCATCGCCGAATGGTACTGGTCCTTGACGTAGACGACGCTGGTGAACAGTTCGGCGAAGTGGATCTTGGGGTTGTCCTTTTCCAGCTCCCTGATCGCCTTCATCGCATTGTCATAGACGGTGACGTCCGATGATCCCTTGGCCTTGGTGATCGAGAAGGACAGCACTTGGCGGCCGTTCATCTTGCCCAGGCTGCGCTGCTCGGCATACAGGTCCTTGACCTGGGCGACGTCGGCGAGCTTCACCGTCTGCCCGTTGCCGATCGCGATCTGCGTCTGGCCGAGCGTATAGGCATCGCGCGCGTTGCCGAGAACGCGCACCGACTGTTCCGACCCGGCGATCTCCGCCCGCCCGCCCGCGGCGTTGAGGTTGGTTGACCGCAGCTGTGCATTGACCTGATTGGCGGTGATGCCCAGCGACTGGAGCTTCACGGGGTCGAGCAGCACGCGGATCTCGCGGCTGACGCCGCCACTGCGCTGCACCTGCGCGACGCCGCCGATCGACAGCAGCTTCTTGGCCACGACGTTGTCGACGTACCAGCTCAGTTCTTCCAGCGTCATGTCGGTCGCGGTGACCGATTCATAGGCCAGCGGGCCGCCGGTGACGTCGACGCGCACCACCTGCGGTTCCAGGATGCCGTCGGGCAGTTCGCTCCTGATCTGCGACATGGCATTGCGGATGTCGTCCACCGCGCGGTCGATCGGCGTGCCGATCGCGAACTGGACAAAGGTGGAGCTGTAGCCTTCGCGGATGGTGGAGTTGATCTCGTCGATGCCGTTGAGCGCGCGCACGGCGGCTTCGACGCGCTGGGTGACCTGCGTCTCCATTTCCGTCGGCGCGGCGCCGGGCTGGGACACGATCACCTGCGCCGCGGGAAAATCGATATCCGGGTTGTTGTTGACGTCCATCCGCATGAAACTGACGATGCCCGCCAGCGTCAGGAACACGAACAGCACGATCGGCGGCACCGGGTTGCGGATCGCCCAGGCGGAGATGTTGCGAAAGCTCATGGCCGGATCACCGCTTGAGGGTGGTGAGCTGGGGCGCGACCTTCTGCCCCGGCGTCAGGAACGCGCCCGCCGACAGCACCACGCGCTCGGTGCCGTTAAGACCGGACATCACCACCACGCCCGCATCCGACACGGCGCCGGTCGTGATGTCGCGCCGCTCGGCTTCGTTTTTGCCATTCACGACGTACACGAAATTGCCCTTGCCATCGCTCTGCACCGCGCTTTCGGGCAGCAGCGGCGCATCGGCACCGCCAGCGCGGATGATCGCGCTGGCAAAGCCGCCGGGGCGGAGGGCGGGGTCATAGGCGAGCTGGACGCGCACCACGCCTTGGCGCGACTGCGGATCGACCACGGGCGCGACCTGCCAGACTCGGCCCGGGAACTGCTTGTCGCTGCCGACCGGCGTCACCTCGGCGGCAACCCCCACGTGCACGGCGGCCAAGTCGGCCTCGCTGAGCGCCGCGCGCATCTCCATTTCGCCGCCCATGGCGATGCGGAACAAGGTGCCGCTGCCCGCGCTGACGATCTGGCCGGGCTCGGCGGCGCGCGTCAGGACCAGGCCGGCGGCCGGCGCACGGATATCGAGCCGGCCGTTGCGCGCCCGTGTCTCGCCAAGCTGAGCCTGCGCCACCTTGACGCGGGCGGCCGCGGCGTCGCGCGTGGCCTGCTTGCGCTGGAGGTCGGCCTTGGAGATGAAGCCCCGGTCGACCAGCGAGTTGGCCCGCTCGAGTTCCGATTGCGCGATGTTGAGGTCGGATCGCGCGACGTTGATCTGCGCGGCGAGGCTGGCGGCGGTCTGTTGCTGCACCGAACGGTCAACGGTGGCGAGCACCTGACCGGCCTTGACCCACTGGCCCGGCTCCACCAGCACGCGGGTGATTTGCCCGCCTTCGCCCGCGATACCCACCGGCATGTCGCGCTTGGCCGCGAGCGAGCCGGTGGCGGAGATCAGCCGATCCACCACCTGCCGTCCCGGCACGGCCACGGTGACGGACGGCACCTGCTGCGCGGCGGGCGGGGCAGGCGCCTGCTCCTTGCCGTGCGATCCGAATGCCCACCAGGCGATCAGCAGGACCGCTACGGCCAGGATCGCGCCGATCACCAGCCGCCGGCGCGAGCGCGGCTGGCCCGAGTCGGGAGCGGCCAAGGCCAGCCGTTCCTCGCCCAACACTCCCGGCTCGTAGTTCATATCCTCACCCGCCCCGCGACTTGACCTTGCCAAGCTGTATTATCTGAATAAGTCACCGCGCTCAAGCCCTGTTGAGCAAGGCTGACACCCCCATGCCGGCCCGCTGTTTGCGCCGCGCGGGGCTTCACGGCAAGGGGTTCGGCAAGAACCGGCGCGTGTTCAGCCGCCGTTCCGGCGCGGCCGTTCACCTGGCATCGCAATCACCACGAGAGGACGGCATGAGCATGGCACGGATAGCGGAATGGAGCGGACTGGCGATCGGGCTGGCGATTGCCGCCCCGGCGGGCGCGCAGACGGGCGCCGCTCCGACGACGGAGATCGCCCCGACGACGGAGACCACTGTGCCCGCCACGGGAACGATCCTCGACGTCTCGGCAGAGGGCCGCACCAGCCGCGTGCCGGACGTGGCGACCATTCGCGCCGGCGTGGTCGCGCAGGCGCCGAGCGCAGCGGCGGCGCTCGCCGACAATGCCGCGCGGATGACGCGTGTTCTTGCCGCCCTGCGCAGCGCCGGGGTGGCGGCGCGCGACGTGCAAACGGCGACGGTGAACCTTGCACCCCAATATCGCTATGTCGAGAACCAGCCGCCGGCCGTCACCGGCTATCAGGCGAGCAACAGCGTCGCGGTACGCTTCCGCGACATCGCCAAGGCAGGTGCGATCCTCGATGCGCTGGTCGGGCAGGGCGCGAACCAGATCGACGGGCCCAACCTGTCGATCGATCAGCCCGATACGGCGCTCGACGAGGCGCGCGCGGATGCGGTGAAGCGGGCGCAGGCGCGGGCGCTGCTGTATGCGCGAGCGACCGGCATGCAGGTCGCGCGGATCATCTCCATCGCGGAAGCGGGGCAGGAGACGGGTGGCAATCCCCCGCCGCTGATGACCTTTGCACGTGCCAAGGCGGAATCGGTCACGCCGATCCAGGCGGGTGAGCGCGACGTCACGGTGACGCTGCAGGTCCGTTTCCTGCTGCGCTGATGCCGGGCGCGCGAACCCGGCGGTTCGCGGCCACCAACGAACAGGGGCCGCCCGGTCGCCCGGGCGGCCCCGCGTTACATGCTGGTCAGCGGATCAGCGAACGCTGCCACGACGCACCAGGTTGACGATCGCCAACAGGATCACCGCACCGAGCAGCGACACCAGGAACGACTGGACCGTCAGCGCGGTGTTGTTGATCGAACCGCCGTTGATGATCAGGCCGCCGATAAAGGCGCCGACGATACCCACGATGATGTTCAGGAAGATGCCCTGCTGCGCGTCCGTGCGCATGATGATGCTGGCAAGCCAGCCAATGACGCCGCCGATGATCAGCCAAAGGATAATACCCATTACTCTGTCCCTCCGTTACCGCCCCACCGGGCTGCATGCGGAAAGACTCGCGAAGGGCAACTATTGTTCCGGTGCCGTTATCGTTCTTGAGATCGCGTTGAACTGCTTCAGTATTTCTGCTGACGTTCGTACAGCGAGCGATAATGCTGGATGCGCGTGACGCGCAGACCCGGCATGCCCGACCGGTCGATCGCACGCTGCCAGCCGGCAAATTCCTCCACCGTCAGGCGATAGCGTTCACACACCTCGTCCACGGTCAGCAGCCCGCCGTTCACGGCTGCAACCACCTCGGCCTTGCGCCGCACCACCCAGCGGGTGGTTTCGGGCGGTGGCAGCGATTCGATGGTCAGCGGCTCGCCGAGCGGGCCGATCACCTTTGCGGGACGGATCTTCTGGTTCTCGATCATTCTTTCCTCGGTAGGGGCGGGGGGCCCCCTCTCACGTCACGATCAACTTGCTAGCGCCGAGCTTTGAAGATGCCCTGAAACGCCGCGGTAAACGTCCCATTCATTCCTGTTTCCACCGCACCAGCAGCGCCGCCATGGGCCCGTTGAAGGCGCCGTCGAGCGGCTCGAACAGCCGCGCGTCGAACGCTGCGCGCTTGAAGCCGGCCTGTGCGCGCGCGGTCGGGCTCGCCGCCTGCCGCGCCGCCACGCCGACCATCAGCACGCACAGGTCGCCGGGCAGCAGCGAGACTTCGGCATCGGACACGAAACGGGAAAAGCTCAGGTCCAATACGTCAACTCGCTGCCTTGGGGTGGAAGGCGGCTGTAGGCGCGGGGGCGTGAAAGCCGCGTAAAGCGGGTCGCAAGGGATCGTGAACCTTCCCTAACGAGCCGTGCGCCGCTACGTTGGGGCATGGATACAGCGGTGGACTTCGGGCTGGGCGGCGATCCGCGCGCCAAGCGCATCGTGGTGGCGATGTCGGGCGGCGTCGACAGCTCGGTGGTGGCCGCGCTCGCCAAGGCGACCGGCGCCGAGACGATCGGCGTGACGCTGCAACTCTACGACCATGGCGAAGCGGTGGGGCGCGCCGGCAGCTGCTGCGCGGGCCGCGACATCCGCGACGCGCGCGCCGTGTGCGACAAGCTCGGCATCGCGCACTATGTGTTCGATCACGAGACCAGCTTCCGCGCCGGTGTCATCGACCGTTTCGCCGACGAATATCTTGCCGGCCGCACGCCCATCCCGTGCGTGTCGTGCAACACGGGGCCCAAGTTCACCGACCTGCTGGCGCTGGCGCGCGATCTCGGCGCGGACTGTATGGCGACGGGGCATTATGTCCGGCGGGTGATGGGGCAGGCCGGCGCCGAGCTCCACCGCGGTGCCGATCCGGCGCGCGACCAGAGCTACTTCCTGTTCGCCACCACGCAAGGCCAGCTCGACTATTTGCGCTTTCCATTGGGCGCGCTGCCCAAGGCGCGGGTGCGCGAGATCGCGGCCGAGCTCGCTCTGAGCGTCGCCGCCAAGCCCGATAGCCAGGACATCTGCTTCGTCCCCGACGGGGATTACGCCAGCCTGGTCCGAAAGCTTCGCCCGGAAGCGGACACGCGCGGCGACATCGTCGATCTTGCGGGGCGCAAACTCGGCGAGCATCGCGGCCTGATCGGCTTCACCGTCGGCCAGCGCCGAGGGCTGGAGATCGGCGGCACGCCGGAGCCGCTTTATGTAGTGCGGCTCGATGCCGCCACGCGACAGGTGGTGGTCGGCCCACGCGCCGCGCTGGCGGTCGGGGCGGCGCGGCTGGAGGGGGTCAATCCGCTTGGCCCGCTCGCCGGCCCGCTGCTCGCCAAGGTGCGGTCCATGGCGCGGCCGGTGCCGGCGCAGCTGCACGGCGACCGGCTGGTGTTCGACGTGCCGGAATATGGCGTTGCGCCCGGTCAGGCGGCGGTGCTGTACCGGGGCGAGCGGGTGCTTGGCGGCGGCTGGATCGCCGCCACGGAGGCGGCGGTCGCCCCGACTGAGCACGCTGCCGCGTGAACAATCGCCCCGGTCGGGGATTGTGCGGCGCATGACGGCTGCTCCTACCCTGCGTCCGGCGCTTGAAGGCGCACCTGCGGGCCTGAAGCAGATGCGCCTGATCGCGACGCTGCTGCTGCTGTTGATGGCCGCCTTGTTCCTGGTCAGCCGGCTGCTGGTCGACCAGGCCCGTTATTGGGGCTTCGTGCGGGCCTTTGCCGAGGCGGCGATGGTCGGCGGCCTCGCCGACTGGTTCGCGGTCACCGCCCTGTTCCGCCACCCGCTCGGCCTGCCCATTCCCCATACCGCGATCGTGCCGCGCAACAAGGACCGGATCGGCGACACGCTTGCCGCGTTCCTGCGCAGCAACTTCCTGACGCCGGTGGTGATCGCGCGGCGGATGCGGCGGCTCGACGTGGCGGGGGCGATCTCGCGCTGGCTGACCGATCCGCCGGAGGGGGCGGGGGGCCGTTTCCGCGCCGGCGCCTCCAGGCTCGTCGCGCACATGCTGGAAGCGCTCGATCCCCAGCAGCTCGGCGGCATGCTCAAGGCGGCGGTCGGCAAGCGCCTCCACGACACGCAGGTCGCACCTATCCTCGGCCAGCTGCTGAGTGCGGCGATGGCGGAGAACCGTCACAAGCCCCTGCTCGATGCCGCGATCCGCTGGGCGTCCGGCGCGCTGGCCAGCAACGACCATCTGATCCGCCAGCTTGTGCACGAGCGGGCGGGCTCCGTGCTGCGCTGGACCGGCCTCGACGAAACGCTGGCGAACAAGCTGATCGGCGGCTTCGACAAACTCCTCGCCGACATGGCCGAAGACCCCGAGCATCCCTTGCGCATCAGGGCGGAGGAGGGGCTGGACCGCTTCAACTGGAACCTGCGCCACGACCCCGCCATGCAGGCGCGGGTGGAAGCGGTAAAGAATGAACTGATCGCCAATCCCGCCGTGCAGCGCTGGCTCGACGGCCTGTGGGAACAGGCACGGCTGCTGCTGCTGGCGGTTGCACGCGATCCCGAGCGTGCCATGGCCGGCAAGCTCGGCGAGATGCTGCGCCAGATCGGCCAAACGCTGCAGAATGACCGGCGGCTGGCGACCCGCATCAACCGTTTCACGCGCCGGGCGGTGGTCGGCACCGCCGCCGACTATGGCGACGTGATCGTCCGGCTGGTATCCGAAACGGTGCGCGGCTGGGATGCGCGTACCATCACGCGGCGGCTGGAGAATGCGGTGGGCAAGGACCTGCAATATATCCGCGTCAACGGCACGCTGGTCGGTGGCCTGGTGGGGGTGCTGATCCACCTGGTGGATGTGGCCATGTGATGCGCCTCGGGCCCGCCGCACTCGTTTGATCGCGCCGGGCATTCGTCTTGCCGTGGGCCGGAGTTTGCCGCAAAGAGGCTGCCGATGAGCGCGATGGCCGATTTCACCCAGGACGGCGCCGACGGCGGCACGCTACGCTTCACGGGCAACCTGTCGCTGCAACGGCTCGGCACGCTGCCGCAGCGGCTGGAGCGCATCAACGGCACCGTCGCCCACGTCGACCTGTCGGCGGTGGAGCGGATCGACACCGTCGGCGCCTGGGTGGTGCACCGTTTCGCCGCCAGCCACCAGGCCGCGATCGCGGGCCTGTCGCCCGACGGCCAGCATCTTCTCGACCAGGTGGTCGCCGCCGACGTGCCGGTGGAGCATCGCGTCAGCCCGCCCTCGCCGCTGGCGCGTGTGCTGGGCGAGGTCGGTGATGCCGTCGCGGTGGCGTTGAACACGCTGCTTGGCCTGCTCGGTTTCCTGGGCGCCACCACGCTCGCGTTCGGGGCGGTGATCCGCCATCCCAGCCGCTTCCGCTTCAACGCGGTGGTGCAGCGTTTCGAGGTGGTCGGCGTGTCGGCGCTGGGCATCATCGGCCTGATGAGCCTGCTGATCGGCATGGTGATCGCCCAACAGGGCGCGGTGCAGCTTCGCCAGTTCGGTGCGGAGGTGTTCACCATCAACCTCGTCGGCCGGCTGACGCTGCGCGAGATGGGCGTGCTGATGACCGCGATCATGGTGGCGGGCCGCTCCGGTTCCGCCTTTGCGGCGCAGCTCGGCACCATGAAGCTGACGGAGGAAATCGACGCCATGCGCACCATCGGCGTGTCGCCGATGGAGGCGCTGGTGGTGCCGCGCACGCTGGCTTCGATCGTGCTGATGCCGCTGCTCGGCTTTTATTCCTCCATGATCGCGCTGATCGGCGGCGGCGTGCTGGTGTGGACGACGCTGGGCGTGCCGCCGGTGACGTTCATTCAGCGGATTCGCGAGGTGGTGCCGATCACCGACCTTTATATCGGCCTGATCAAGGCACCGGTGTTCGGCGCGATCATCGCCATCGCCGGCTGTTTCCAGGGCATGCAGGTCGAATCGGACGCCGAACAGGTCGGCAGCCGCACCACCTCCGCCGTGGTGCAGGCGATCTTCCTGGTGATCGTGTTGGACGCCTTTTTCGCGGTGTTCTTCACCTGGATCGGCTGGGACTGATGCCCGACGATATCATCATCAGCGTGCGGGGCCTGCGCAACAGCTTCGGCGATCAGGTGATCCACGATGGACTCGACCTCGACGTCCGGCGTGGCGAGATATTGGGCGTGGTCGGCGGCTCGGGAACGGGCAAGTCGGTGCTGATGCGATCGATCATCGGCCTGCAGACGCCGCAGGCGGGCGAGATCCACGTGTTCGGCCAGCCCACCATCGGCCGCGACGAGACCGAGACCGTGGACATCCGCAAGCGCTGGGGCGTGCTGTTCCAGGGCGGCGCCCTGTTCTCGACGCTCACGGTGGCGGAGAATGTCGAGGTGCCGCTGCGCGAGTTCTACAAGGACCTCGATCCGGCGCTGATGGCGGAGATCGCCTCGTACAAGGTGGTGATGACCGGCCTGCCCGCCAGCGCCGGCCCCAAGTTCCCGGCGGAACTCTCCGGCGGCATGAAGAAGCGGGCCGGCCTCGCCCGCGCGCTGGCGCTCGACCCCGAACTGCTGTTCCTGGACGAGCCCACCGCCGGCTTGGACCCGATCGGGGCCGCCGCGTTCGACCAGCTTACCAAGTCGCTGCAGAAGACGCTCGGCCTGACGGTGTTCCTGATCACCCACGATCTCGACACGCTGTACGCGATCTGCGACCGCATCGCGGTGCTCGCCGACCGCAAGGTGATCGCGGTGGGGACGATCGACGAGTTGCTCGCGCTCGACCACCCGTGGATCGAGGAATATTTCAAGGGCCCGCGCGGTCGCGCCGCCGTGGCGACGCAGGAAGCGCATCGCGAGTCCGAGGCCTCCGCCCATCCCACCGAGGTCAAGGCCAGGACGCTCGACGCGACCGGGGCCGACCGGACCCAGACACCCGCCACCGAAATTGCTGCCGACCAGGCGAGGACCAGCTGATGGAAACGCGTTCCAACCACGTACTCGTCGGCGCGGTCGTGCTGATCCTGCTCGCCGTGCTGGCGATCTTCACCGTCTGGATCGCCCGCGTCGGCGGCACCAAGGAACACGAATACGACATCTTCTTCAAACAAGCCGTGGACGGCTTGGCGAAGGGGTCGTCGGTGACCTATTCCGGCGTGCCGTCGGGGCAGGTGAAGCAGATTTCGTTGTGGAAGAACGATCCGCAGTTCGTACGCGTGCGGATCAGTGTCAACGAAGACACGCCGGTGCTGCGCGGCACCACCGCCACCATCCAGGGCAGCTTCACCGGGACGAGCACCGTGTCGCTAGACGGCGCCACCAAGGGCGCGCCGCCGATCGGCTGCCCGGAGGAGAACCCGCTCAGCAAATGCCCCTACGGCGTGCCGGTGATCCCCACTAAGCCGGGCGGCATTGGCGCCATTCTCAACTCCGCGCCGCAGCTGCTGGAGCGGTTGTCGACGCTGACCGAGCGGCTGACGGGGCTGTTGTCCGATCGCAACCAGGGATCGATCGCGGGCATCCTCGACAACACCAATCGCCTCAGCCACGCGCTCGCCGACCGCGCGCCGGAGATCGCGGCAACCTTGGCGCAGACGCGGGTCGCGATCGAGCAGGCGGGCATCGCCTCGCAGCAGATCGGCCAGTTGGCGCAGACCACCAACGGCCTGCTCGCCAACGATGTGCAGCCCACCGTCGCCAACCTCAACCGCACCATCGATGCCGCGCGCAAGAGCACCGAAACATTGAACGCTGCGATCGGCGATGCCCGGCCAGGCTTGCAGACCTTCTCCAGGACCACCATTCCGGAGGCCAACCGGCTGGTGCACGACCTGCGTGTCAGTGCCGCGGCGCTGTCGTCGATCGCCGAGCGCGTCGACCAGCAGGGGGTTTCCTCGCTCGTCGGGCAGCAGAAACTCCCAGATTACAAGGGCAAGTGAGGCACGCCATGAAAGCACCGCTCATCATCCTGGCGGCGTCGCTGCCGCGCTTCCTTGTGCTTGCCGCAGCGCTGCCGCTTGGGGCGTGCATCAGCTTCGGGGCGAAGCCGCCGCCCTCGCTGCTGACGCTGACGACCACCAGCGCCCTGCCGGTTGGCCAGGCGCATAGTTCCGCCAACGCCCCGTCGATCACCATCGACGTGCCGGTGACCGCCGCCGCGCTCGCCACGGCGCGCGTGCCCGTGCAGGCGACGCCGACCACCATCGCCTACGTCCCGGACGCGCAATGGTCCGAGCCGCCGGCGCGTCTGTTCGCGCGGCTGATGGCGGACACGGTGACCGCGCGCACCGGCCGCGTGGTGCTCTCCACGGTGCAGGCGATCGGCGATCCGAGCGCGCAGCTCGGCGGGGAACTCCGGACGTTCGGGCTCGACGCCACCACACGGCAGGCAACCGTGACGTTTGACGCTGCCTTGCGCCGCCATGCCGATGGCGCAATCGAAAAACGGCGGTTCGAGGCCAGCGTGCCGGTCGCCACCATCGACGCCGCCTCCGCCGGCCCGGCGCTGAACGGTGCCGCCAACCAGGTGGCCGTCCAGGTCGCCGACTGGGTGGGTCGCTAGGGGTTCGACGCAGCGGCTCTCGACAGCCAAAGCGGCTCCCGAGCTCGGATCGGATGAGGCCGAAGCGGTTTGCGATTACCGCATCCGTTTGCCCTGAGCTTGTCGAAGGGTGTGTTCCGGGCGCACGTGCTTCGACAGGCTCAGCACGAACGGTAGGCAAGTCCGATCGATCGGGGTCGGCCGGGGTCGCGCTACTCCACGACCGGCCGTGACTGCCCCAACGGCCAGCGTGAGATCACGGTGTCCGCCGCGTTGGCAGCGGCACGTCGCACACGTCCAGGCCGCCAAGTCCGACCGTGGGCGGCTTGGGGTTTCGTCGCGCCTCGATCATCGCGCGGAATGCGTCATTGTCGGCCGCGCGATACTGGTATCGCGGACGCGTGGCGGTGGGCAGTTCGCTTGCCAGCCGGACGCTGAGAATAGGCAGCCGCTCGGCGGCGGTGGCATACATCCCCATCGGGGCGTCGCTGCGCGGCAGGCCCGACAGGTAGGCCATCCCCTCAATGACGCGGCCGACCACCGTGTAGTTGCGGTCCAAACGCCGCGCGGACCCGCCCAGCGGCGCGAACAGCTCGGCCCCGCTGCCGGTATCGGGCAGCGCGTCGCGCGCGACGCCCACCGTGCCATAGCAGTGCGTCAGCCAAGTCGCGGTGCCGTCCGTCGCCATCGGCCAGCCATCCGCGGTGATGCCGCTATGCGCCGAATAGGCGTCGGACGTTGCCAGCGTCTGCGCCGGCTGGAAACCGCCCGCGAGGTCGAACTCGGCCGCCGGGCGCGACATGACGCCCGCGGGCAGCGGCTTCTTCTCCGTTTCATCTCCCCATTGGACCACCCAGTTATCCTGCACGCGGTAAACGCTGGTACCGTCCCACCAGTGCGCCAGCGCCAGCCGGCGGATGTTGGCGACATGCTGTGGCGCCAGCGTAGCGGCGAGCCGGATCACCACCGTGCGGTTGTTGGCCAGCGTCATCACCAGCAACTCGTCATCGGGAATGGCCCGCCAATCGCGCTCGGCGGGATCGGAGGGCAAGGCTCTGGCAGCAGCAACGGGCGCGGCCGGCGTTGCGGGCGTGGCGGCGGCGGCTTGGGCCAGAGCAAGGGCCAGGAGGATGTCGGGCATGGACCAAGCGTGCCTTACCTGCCGCGAATGCGCAATCGCTTGCCCCTCGCCGCTTCCCGCGCTAGTCGCCCGATCTTCCAGCGCATGCGGAGCGGTGGCCGAGTGGTCGAAGGCGCTCGCCTGGAAAGTGAGTATACGTCAAAAGCGTATCGAGGGTTCGAATCCCTCCCGCTCCGCCACCTGACTTTCCGACCGATGCCGAGACGTGCCGAACGGCATTGTTTTAACGGCATTTCCCCTTAGCTCGTTGCCGAGAGCTCCCGAGACGTGCCGGTATCCACCAGCGCATCGGCGGGGCACCAGCGGGGCATCGTCAGGCGCGAGGTAGGGGCACCATGAAGAAGGACAGCGACTTCAAGGGCGCGGCGCCACGGGAGAAGGGTTACAAGGTTAACGACTCCGGTGGTCTGCACCTCTTCGTGTCTCCCGGCGGCGGTAAGAGCTGGCGGTTCAAGTATACCTTCGGCGGCAAGGAGCGCCGCATCGTTTTCGGTCCCTATCCGGAAATCACGCTGAAGCGCGCCCGTGAGATGCGTGACGACGCCAAGCGCGTGCTGCGCGAGGGACGCGACCCCGGACTCGAGTCGAAGCGGGCGCGCCACACGCGCAGGGTCGGGCACGAGAACACCTTCGAGATGTTCGCGCGAAGCTGGCACAAGAAGCAGAAGGACCAGTGGAAGGAGGTGCACTCCAACGACGTGATCACCTCCATGGAGCGTGACCTCTTCCCCGCGATCGGTGAGCAGCCCCCACCGGGTGGTCCGGGTTGTTAGTTAGTGCATTGTCGTTTCCGCCGCCATTGCCGGTCGTAGGTGGAGCGAAGCGGAACCGGAGGCCGGCAATGGCGGTGTCGCCGCTTCTGGGGCCGGTGGTCGGTAGCCGAGGCTGCTGTGCGGACGGACGGTGTTGTAGTGCCGGCGCCACGCCTCGATCAGCACCTTGGCCTCAGTAAGGCTGTAGAAGATCTCGCCGTTGAGCAGCTCGTCGCGGAGCGAGCCGTTGAAGCTCTCGTTGTAGCCGTTTTCCCACGGCGAGCCCGGCG